>Ga0302324_100003804_pt1 | contig 33894 bp, 25 predicted proteins | sample Palsa_T0_1_FD_201949 | JGI IMG/M metagenome (GOLD analysis project Ga0302324, IMG submission 201949) | Peat permafrost microbial communities from Stordalen Mire near Abisko, Sweden - Palsa_T0_1 | ecosystem: Environmental > Terrestrial > Soil > Palsa > Peat permafrost | place: Sweden: Abisko...
CTCCCAGCGAAACCGATCTCGCGCAGCGACGAAGAATTTAGGCCGCTACAGGCCGCAGACCTTCTCGCGTGGATAACCAGACGGCAGCACGAAAAAACAATCGAGGGCTGGGAGTGGCTAGTACGGGAACTCGATCACATCGACAGGATACCGTGTCGCTTTGTGAATGCAGCAACATTAAGACCGCAGGTGTCGGCGTTTTATTCCTATGTTCTAGGGCGAAGTCCACGGTTCAATCAAGCGCTCATCGACCATTGGAGTACGTTTTTTCGTCGATGAAACCCCCCTGTCACGGCTCCTTCACCTTAACATCTTTGATGAGCGAAGTATATTTATGCCAATAAAGCTGTGGAAAACACTTTGGGCCTGCGTAACGAAAGTCAAAATCCCCACCCTGTCTCGCCAAAGTGCGGCGAGACAAGGATGGGGCACCCGTCGTCTCCCGTATGTTTTGTGCTAGCATCCGTGGCACTTCTGAAAGGAGAATCCACATGAGTGGCTCTCAAAGGTTGATCTCATTTGTGTTGGCCTGCGCTTCGTGCGTGTTCGTGGCTGGCGCTCAATCTCAGACAACGCGTGGGCCGGAAGTGACGAAGCTAGCAGTTATGGTCGGCAAGTTCACAATTGAAGACGAACTGAAAGCCGGAGCGATGGGGCCGAACTCGCCAGCGCTGAAATTCAGTGGCACCGAAGATTGCAGATGGACGGCAGGCGGCTTCGCCGTGATCTGCGAGGCAGAACTCTATCGACCCGGAAAGAAATACTCCGACTCTTCCTTTATCTACTACGATCCAACTTCCAAGACATACCAATACCACGCAGTTGACAGTTCAGGAGCAGTGGAAAACAAAACTGGTACGGTCAACGGCGACGTATGGACCTGGCTCGGGGAGAGCGTTTTTGGCGGGAAGCCGTATCACACCCGCTACATCATGAAGTTTGTTTCAGCGGACGCCTTCGAATACACCGACGAGTCGGGCGAAAGCGAGAGCTCCATGAAGGTATTCGTGAGCGGAAAAGAGACTCGCGTCGCACCCACCAAGCCCGCGACATCGCAAGCGGTGCAATGACGGGCGTTGAGTCATTCCTGGTTGCGCGTCGTTGCATCCGGGCCCTTTCGGCGCCCAGACTTTAGAGAATGAAATTCTCGGTGAAGGGCGAGTGTCACGTCGGGATTGAAAAGCTGTGGAAAAACCTCGCGGCTGAGGGCATTCGCGATATTTCAACAACTACTTCCCCCACAGCACACTTGGATGTATTCCATGAGCCAAGACGCTCCCATGATGACTAGCCAAATCCACCAGCACAACCTTACCTTCATCGGATTTGCTGGCGTAGACGTCTGCCACAAGCTGAGTTCCATCTGGTGAGGGAATAGGGAAAAACAGCGATGCCTGCTTGTCGACCGCTATGGGTTCAAGGTCGCTGCCGTCTGGCTTGACGCGATATATGGCGGACCTGTGGTTGTGCTCGGGTTCGGAAGAAAAAACGATGCTCTTCCCGTCGGGAAACCAAGCCACCTCCAAAACCTGGGAGTCGTCTTCGATTACCTTCGTGGCTCCCGTTCGATTACTGTTCACAATCCAAATCGAGTCGCTTTTGCCGCGACCTTCTGGACCTCGGCAAAACGCCAGTCGCTTACTGTCGGGAGACCATTTCGCACTGTTATCCGGAAATTATTTCCGCGACGTTGTCGCCATTCTTGTCCATGACGAAAATCGAAGGTGTCTTCGCACCATAAGCGATGAAGGCTATCTTCTCCCCGTCGGGAGACCAATCCGTAGGACAGGCTCCGCCCTTAAGCTTTGTCAACTGTGTGTTCCCAGAGCCATCCGTGTTGACCAGTTGAACCTGTCCGAATCCGCGCCCGTCGCGAACGCAGTATGCGATTTTCCCGCCATCGGGCGACCATGTTGGATTCAGTCCTTCGACGAGTCGTTTCGGCTTTGAATGCGGGGAGGATATTACAAAAATGTCGGATTGTGGCAATGATAAGCCCCCGCGACTTACTTCAATCGCGAGCATTCTTATTGAGGAGTTTGCTCCCGGCGTATTTGGAGAACTACCTTGCTGAGCACTCGCGAAGAGTGGTACTGCAACGACGAGCAGCACAATCAGTCTTTTCAAGCCGGGAATTATCTCACGGTCTACCTGACAGGTCAGGCTAGAACACTCAAGCTTGGATTGCCGCAACTGTAAAGTCAAAATCCCCACCCTCTTTCGCAAAGAACGCGAAAGAAGGATGGGGCACCCGCTTCAACTCACCCGCTTGAACTCACCCGCTTGAACTCACCCGCTTCAATTGAGAACTGAGAACCGGAAGTGAGAATTGTTTCAAAACCCCATGATGTTGTACCCGCAGTCCACGAAGATCACTTCGCCGGTGATGCCGCTGCTGGCGTCGGAGGCGAGGAAGACTCCGGTGTTGCCGACTTCTTCTACTTCTACGCGGCGGCCGAGTGGGGCGCGTTCTTCGTGGCCTTTGAGCATGTCGCCGAAGCCGGCGATGCCGCGGGCGGCCAGAGTCTTGATCGGCCCGGCGGAGATGGCGTTGACGCGAATCTTTTTCTTGCCCAGCTCGTATGCGAGATAGCGGACGGAGCATTCGAGTCCGGCCTTGGCGACCGCCATGACGTTGTAGCGGGGCACAACTTTTTCGGATGCGTAGTAGGTCATGGTCAGGATCGATCCGCCGTCTTCCATGAGCGGGGCGGCCGCCCGCGACACTGCGATCAGCGAATAAACGCTGACATCGAGCGCCACGCGGAAACCTTCGCGCGTGGTGTTGACGAAGTCTCCCTTGAGTTCGTCGGCGGGGGCGTAGGCGACGGAGTGCACCAGCGTGTGCAGCTTGCCGTGGCGTTCTTTCAGCGTGGCGAAGAGCGCGGCGATTTCTTCGTCCTTCGAAACGTCGCACATGTAGGCTTCCGCGCCGGGCAGCGAGAGGATGAGGTCTTTCGCTTCCTGCTCCAGGCGTTCGTTCTGATAGGTGATGGCGAGTTTCATGCCGGCGGCGTGAAGTCCCTGGGCGATGGACCACGCGATCGAGCGCTTGTTGGCGACTCCGAAGACTACGCCGGTGCGTCCGTGTAAATCGGAAGACATGAGAGCTCCTTAGTTCCCTTACGAAGGGGAAAGAATAACAGCCGGGGACGGGGATTGACTATGAAGGCTTCGTCGTCAGTTGCTCAGATCAAAACAATCGTGTCGGCATCACCGTTCCCACTTCTCGCAAAAGAGGCGAGAAGTGGGGCACCCTCATTTTATTTTCAACGCAAACACACTCTCTTAACTCTACTCACTCTGCAGCGACTTCTTCTTGAACCGTGGCGGCGACGGGCCAGCTTCCGGCTACGAAGGCCATGCCGTAGACGCAGGCTAAAATTGCGAACGCGGCGACCAGGCTGATTTTGTGGGCGACCGCGCCTACTGCGAGCGCGAGTACCAGTTGCAGAAATGTTCCGAAGAAGTAGAAGGCATTCTGCACGCGTCCCATTAAATGTTTGGGGACCATCTCCATCAGGCTGGTGTTCATGGCGACGCCGCTGAGTCCACGGGCCGAGCCCATGAGGAAGTAAAGCGCAATCGCTAGAACCAGAAACTGTGATATCGGCGCGCATACAACGCATACCGAAAGCAGCGCCATTGAGAAAGCCACGGCGCGCCTGCCACCTAAGAGAGCGATGGCCTGCGGAGCGTAGAGCGCGCTGAGAAACGCGCCCGTGCCCCAGCCGGCGTTGAGCCAACCGTAGCCGACGGCGCCGGCATGAAATATGCGTTCGCTCAGCGACGGAGTGACCACCACGCCGGTGATCATCGCGCCCAGAAAAAGTGCCCAGCAGATTCCGAGAAGCACCACCGGACGATGATCGCGCAAGAAATGCAGACCTTCGCGCATCTCGCGCCAGAAGCGCTCGAGTTGAGTTTCCGCGGCCAGAAGATCGGCCCGCAACTCCTCGGGCCGCAGCACCACATGGCGTCCCTTACGCACTGCGAAGTAGCAAAGGAACGAGACCGCGTACGTCGAAACGTCCAGCAGAAGCACGCCGCCGAGGCCGACGTGGTTGTAAATAAATCCCACGAACGCGCCGGCGATGAGCCATCCGCCCTGCACTCCAGCGAGCAGGAAAGTGTTCGAGTGCACGAACTCGCCCTCGGGCGTGAGCTCCTGCACCAGCGCGGTGATGGTCGGCCAGAACATCCAGAAGCCGGCGGCGACCAGCGTGTTCATCAGATAAAGTTGCCAGACCTGCACGCGATGCCGGAAGGCGAGGATCGCCACAATCACGATGATCACGGCACGCACGGCGTCAAGCCACATCACGAGGCGCCTGCGGTCTTCGCGATCGATGATGACGCCGGTGAAGGGAAGCATGAGCATGGCGGGAATGGTTTGCAGAACCGCGAACGTCCCCAGCGCCATTTCTGAGTGCGTGGCCTGCAGAATGTACCAGGCGACGGCGGCGGAGTTCATCCCGCTGCCTAGCATGGAAATTACGTTGGCCGCGAAAACGAAACGCAGCGGACGTTCTGCAAAAGCAGGGGCGAAACTGGCGCGCATGTTTCTACTTTAGCTGAGGCAGGGCGAATCCAAGAAGCCGGCTCTTGCGTCCTGCCCCGTTCGGCGCTAGGATTCGCCTGCTCGAAATCGCAGTTCCATCTTCCGCAGATACCGGAGGCAGGCTATGCGACGCTGCAGCGGTTCGCTACTGGGGGTTATTTTTCTCTCACTCGCCTTTTCTCTCCCCGCACACGCTCAGATCGATCACCTCGCGTTCGCGGCCGGAACTGACGAAGATAAAGCTCTCGAGGCCATCACGCGCGAGCAGGATGCTCAAAAAAAGTTGGCCATGTATCAGGAATTCGTGCAGAAATTCTCCGCCAACCCTGAGGCCGTGGCCTACGGAAACTGGCAGATTGCCCAGTCCTATCAGGCCAGCGGCGACGTGCAAAAAGCGCTTAATTACGGCGATAAGGCAGTCGCAGCCGCACCGCATAGCCTCGACATTCTGGTGCTGCAGGCCAGCCTGGCGCAGCAAGTCAAGAATAGCTCCAAGCTTATGGATTATGCTGCCAAAGGTGGCGAGGTTTGCCACTCCATCGCGAAGCAGCCGAAACCTGCGGGGATGAGTGACGCCGATTTTGCCCAGCAGGTTAAAGATGAGACCGCGGCCGCGCAGGGTAGCTGCGATTTTCTCGAGACCTCCGGCTTCAACGCCATCCAGACCGAGAGTGATCCGAAAATGCGCATGTCCGAGATCGAACAGTTCACCGCCGCGTTTCCGGATTCAAAGTACCAGGACCCGGTGTCAACTTATGCTCTCGATGCTCTGAGCCAGGCAAAAGACAACGCCCGCCTGTTGGAGTACGCCGATAAAACGCTGGCCGCGAATCCTAATTCGTTGCCCGCGTTATTGCTGTTGGCCAATTTTTACAGCGAGGATACGAAGCCGGGAAGCGCCGCCAAGGCGATTGCGTATGCGCAAAAAGCCGTCGATGTGGCCAAGGCGGACGCGCCCGATGCTGACAAGTCTCGCAAGCTCGCGGCTGGCGCAGCGCACAGCACAATCGGATGGGCTTACCTGAAGCAGTCGAAAACCGAGTCTTCCATTCCCCAGCTCAAGTCGGCTACGGTCCTGCTCAAGGGGCAGGACGATCAGCAGTACGCGCGCGCTCTATACGGATTGGGCTTCGCCTACGCCAAGCTGAACAAGCTCACCGAAGCTCGCGAAGTTCTGAGCGAAGCGGTGAAGATTCCTGGCCCACTGCAAGGCATGTCGCAGGATCTTCTGACCAAAGTGAACGTCGCGCGGGCGAAGGGAAAATAAGTTGCAGAAGTGGTCGTGGAGTGGCGGACGCCTCGTCCGCCCAGACGATAGCTCACTCGAGTTGGTGAATTTATAAGAACCCCGGACGAGGGCGTCCGGGGCTCCACGAAATTGTCTGGTCAGGAAGGAACGGCTATTTCTGCGGGTTGGCCAATTCCTCGGATAGCAGTTGAGCTTTCCATGCCAGGGTGCGCCCGCGTTCCAGGTCACCGGCGGCGACTGCGGTTTTTGACTGCGCCATGAACTGGTGGATTTGATCGAGCATGCCCTGCTGGTTCGCAGCCAACTGGCGGCCATCAATCTTCTTGAGATTTTCTTCCGCCGCCTGCAGCATCTCGTTGGCGGTATGCTTCTGCTGTGCGGCCTGGTCGCCAACCGCGCCCCCTGCCAGTTCAATGCTGGGCTGCGTGGTTCCCCCCTGCCGAACAATTACCTTTGGCGGAGGACAGGGCGTTGCGGCCTTCGCGGGCGGAGAATTTGAAGCAGCCCCAGCGGGAGCGGGATTCTGCGCCGCACTGCCGGATGTCGGAGATTCATGCGCCTTGGAATTCGCCGCTGCTGGGCTTACGCAGTCCGGTGCGGCAGCCTTCTTCTTGTGGTGCGGAGCGGCCGCCGGCTTCTTGCCCTGAGAGGTTTGCGCTGAAGCGGAGGGCGGGGTCGCGGTATTCGATGAACCTTGAGACGCTCCACTCGTTTGCGTCTGCGCCGAGTCCGATGGCTGATTGGGCGGACCGGCCTGTGACGAGCCAGACTGCGACGAGCCAAACTGTGATGAACCCGACTGTGACACAGCCCACGGCTCAGACAGTGGGTTCGCGCCAGTTGCTGACACTGCGGGCTGAGCCCATGCGGACACAACACTGACTACGAGAATGATGGCCAGAGTCATACTCGGATCCGAAAACGACACAACGTCAAACAGCCTTATTTTACGCCATTTTCGGCGCGGACGATGTGAGCGTCGGAGTTCCTTCGCCGGCTTGCGAAGAACGGAAATCAGCTCACGTTGCATGGAAGCAGGTGTGCGGTGCAGTTTGAGAAAGCGGATTCGTATCAGGGCTTTGCTTTAGCAATGCCGCCAACCCAAGGCTAACCAACCCGGGGCTAGCGAACCCAAGGCTAAACGGGTGACGTCTGGCAAAGTTCAATCTCCGCGAGAGCCAGCCGTGTCGACGGCGTACTCGTGACCGTTTTCCACCGCCACTCCGGCCAGCGGGATATGAAAACGGAAAGTAGTTCCAACGCCCTCGCTCGATTCAAAGTCCACCGAGCCATAATGCCACTGCAGAACCTGATAGGTTTGCGCGAGGCCGATGCCGCTGCCATCTTTCTTGGTCGTAAAATACAGCTCGAAGATCTTGTCGTGCATCTCCCGCGGAATTCCACCGCCCTGGTCCTGCACCTCTGCGACCACGGCCGCACCCTCGCGCCGCGCCGAAACGGTCAACACCCCTCCTTCGGGCATGGCCTGTACTCCGTTGATCACGACATTGAGCATGGCCTGTTTCATCAGATCCAGATCGACGCGAATCGGAAGTCTCTGCTCCGGCATACGCCGCTCGATCCGGACTCCATGCTGCTCGGCGTCGGGAGCTGCCAGTTGCGCGACGTCTTCTATTACGCGCCGCAGGTCAACTTCTTCCAGATGAAGATCGCGGGGCCGGGTGAAATCCACCAGAGTCTGCACTACGCGATCCAGGCGCCGAATCTCACTATCGATAATATCCATGTGGCGACGCGTGTCCGGCTCCTGGTGGGCCAGTTTATTTCGCAGCAATTGCAGATGCAGCACAATGGCGTTGATAGGATTCTTTACCTCATGGGCGACGCCCCGAGTGAGGCGTCCGCTGGCCGAGAGCCGGCGCGACATTTCAATCTCGTCCCCGATTCGCCGCACCGACTCGGCGTCGCGCATGATCAAGAGCGCGCCGATTTGAGAGTTCCTCTCCTGCACAAAGTCCAGCGAAACCTGCACCCGTTTTCCCGCCGTCGCTTCAAACTCGCGCTCTGACAATGGGCGCCGGAATTCGAAAGCGTCGAGCAGCGCGGTTCCCAGGTGCGAGTGGCGGTCAAATAACTCGTGCACCTTCCGCCCCAGCAGGTCAGCTCGCGGGCGCCCGAGAAAACCTTCCACCGGCGCGCTCACCAGAACCACCCGTGAATCGCGACTGAAGAGCATCAACCCGTCCTGCAGATTGGACATCAGCTGGTCGACGTTGTCCTTGAGCGCCGAAAAAATCTCCTTGCTGTCGCGAATCTGCCGCCCCAGGTTGGCAATTTTCAAGGTGACCAGACCAAACTCGTCGTGACCGCCGCCTTCGCCGGAGAACTCCTCGGGATCTCCTGCAGCCATGCTATCGAGGTTACGATTGATTTCCTTCAGCGGTCCAAGCGCCAGGTTCGAAATAATGGCGGAGAGAATCAACGAGGCAAAAATCGACGCGATCGAAAGATAAAGCGCATGCATCAATTTTATGTTGATCTCGCGCTTGAGAAAAACCGGGGAAACGCCGATGCGGATGCTGCCAAACGGCTCGCCGTAGAGCCGCAAGCCGTAGCTGACGTCATAAACGGCGGGCGGGCCGTAGATGAGCCGGATCTGATCGCGAAAGCGCGCGTGCAGCACCTGCTGAAAGTCCGGCCGCGCAGGAACCACTTTACCAACCATGCTGGCGTCGGTGTGAAGCAAGGCTTTTCCGTCAGGACCAATGATGGCTGCGTCCATCAGGAAGACCCAACTTCCCCGCGCCGACTGCAACATGTTGTTCAAGTCGATATCGGTCTGCAGATACTCCACCAGCGCATGCCGGACCGCGACCTTGTCGTTGGTGTCGACGGGCGTACTGCTGAAGTCGGGTACGTCGTTTTCCGCGGCGTAGGCGAGTTGCCGCGTAAGTTGGTTGGCAGTTTCGCTCACATTGTCGATACGCAGGCGCAACGCCTGAGAAATATAGAGATACGAAAATGCCGACACCATTAGCGTCACCATGACGGTGATGGTCAGGACGATGATAGTTTTGCGCCGCAGCATGATTGCGAGGATCTGTCGTGATTAACGACGTTAAGATCGTTATTAAGATCGAGTCACTATTGAAGAAATTCTATGTACTCGCCCAGCATCAAAACAGCGGTTTGCCCGGGTGAGTCCGCAATCCATCTAATCGCCCAGCGCTTCTTCTTTCCGGGCTAACTCATCCGCGGCCGCGCTGCCGTACTCCTTCAACTTATTATGCAGAGTCTTCAGGCTAATGCCGAGAATCTCCGCCGCCCGGGTCTTGTTGTTGCTGGTGGCCTCCAGAGTTTTCAGAATCAGCATCTTCTCCGCTTCTTCCACCGTTGTACCCACGCCCAGCCGCACCGCGTCAGGATCGTTGGCCGCGGTTCGCAGTGGGGCCTGCCCGAATCCTGGCGGCAAATGCTTGGTCTCGATTACCCCGGCATCGCAGACAATCACCGCGCGCTCGATCGTGTTCCGCAATTCCCGGACGTTTCCCGGCCACGAGTAGCTGTTGAACTGGTTCAGCACCGCTTCGCTTACCGCGGCCACTTTGCGCCCGTGCTTACTGCTCATCTCAGCCAGCAATAATTGCACCAGGCTGGCGATGTCCTCTTTATGCTCACGCAGCGGAGGCATGTGAATGTTGAAGACGTTGAGACGGTAATATAAATCGCTGCGCAACTCGCCCCGCGACACCGCTTCGTCCGGAACTTTGTTGGTGGCCGCGAGCACCCGCACGTCCACCGATGTCTCCACCTTGCTTCCCAGCCGGCGCAGTTTGCGATCTTCCAGCACGCGCAGCAGCTTGGCCTGGGTTCCGACCGGCATCTCGCCAATTTCGTCCAGCAGCAGCGTGCCGCCTTCCGCCAGCTCGAAGCAGCCCGTGCGTCGTTCCACTGCGCCGGTGAATGCGCCTTTCTCATGACCGAAGATTTCGCTCTCCATCAGCGTTTCAGGGATGGCCGCGCAGTTGATAGCAACGAACGGCCGATCCTTTCTCGGACTGAGTTCGTGGATAGTTCGCGCCACCAGTTCTTTGCCCGTGCCGCTGGCTCCTGTAATCAATACCGACGCCGTGCTGGGCGCCACCATCTCGATGAGACGAAAGATTTCCTGCATCTTGCGCGAGGCGCCGCTCAATCGTCCCAGCGATCCCGCATCCCTCAGTCGTCGGCGCGTGGCTTCCAGTTCGGTGCGCGCGCCGAGCAGGGCGGAGGCATTGCTTAAAATCGTGCGCAGACGGTCGGTGTCGATGGGCTTGGTGATGTAGTCATAAGCGCCCATGCGCATGGCCTGAACCGCGCTGTCGATGGTTCCCTGAGCAGTGACCACAACCACCGCGATAGTTTGGGATTGTTCGGACAGACGGCCCAGCAGATCCAGCCCGCCCATGCGCGGCATCATCAGGTCAGTGATCACCATTGCCGGAGACCCTTGCGTGGCTTTCTCCAACCCTTCCACGCCGTCACGCGCGGTTTCGACGCGATAGCCCCACGAAGACACAATCTCGGCCAGGCCGGAGCGCTCGTTTTCTTCGTCCTCAACGATCAATACTTTTTCGTGGCTCATTAGCTCGTTTTAAGACTTGCTTTACGACTCGCATAAGACTGGCCGATAGAACTTCTACAGCCGGTTTCTTCCATTACCGCCACTCGCCGTCAAATCCCTCACAATACGCGGCAGCTTCCCGCATCGCAAGCTCTGGAGAGGTTGGGTTGACCGTCCAATTAAAACTATGAAATGTCATTTTGAGACAAAAGTTTGTGCGCGCCATTGCTTACTTTGGCAATTCTTCAAGTCTACGCTTTTGCTTTAAGCTGCGGTGCTGTAGAATTCTTTGTTCCCGGTTAGGGTCTCATCATCCGTCGGTGCTGCCACAATTTCCCTATACAACGCCTGTTGTGCTGCAGTCGGCGAAAGAATGCATTTTGGAGGATTCCATGGTTTTTGTTCGCACCACGCACCTAAGCCGCTCGCTCAAGGCGGGCTTGTTCGCACTTCTCGCATCGGTCCTAATTTCGGGCTCTGCGGTTGCGCAGACTGATTCTACCCCGAAGGTCGACCTGTTCGCGGGCTATCAGTGGCTGCATCCAGGCGGGACCGTTCCCGGTCTGGCGTTCGATCCAAGCAATCCCAATGCCTACCAACTTCCCGACATGCCGAAGGGAATTGGCACCGCCGTGACCTTCAACTTCGATCCGCACTGGGGCCTGGAGGGCGACGCGGGCTACAACCGGAATACAAACGCCATCGCTTCAGAGTGGACGGTCGGAGGTGGCCCAAGGTTCATCTGGCGCACCGACTCGGCCGCCTTCTTCATTCATGCTCTTGCCACCTTCAACCGCGTCACCTATGACGCTGGCACCATTGCTCACAATGGTATCGGAGGGATTTTCGGCGGCGGCATGGATATTCCTTTCTCAAAGATGTTTTCATGGCGCGTGTTTGAGGCGGACTACGTAGTCGCGCAGCACAATTTCGCCGCCTACGCGGATCCGGAATTTCCGTCTCTGCGTCGTCCTGCCTTCGAGGGCGTTCGCCTGCGTACCGGCGTGGTCATCAACTGGGGTGGCGAAGAGGGACCAGCTCCGACCGCTGCCTGCTCCATCCAACCAGCGGAAGTAATGGTCGGCGAGCCGATTACGGTTACCGTCACCGCCAGCAACTTTAATCCTAAGCACACGGTAGCTTATGCGTGGGCAGGCACTGGTGGACAGGTCACCGGAAAAGATACGACTGCCGCCATCGACACCACCAACGCGGCTCCTGGCAGCTATACCGTGACGGCGCATGTGACCGACGCCAGGCTCAAGAAAAACAACGAGGCCAGCTGCACAGCCACCTACGTTATCAAGCCGCTGCCCCCGAAGAATCCTCCGCAGATTTCCATCTCTGCCAGCCCGACCGACTTGGTCACCGGTGGAAGCGTGAATCTGACGGCCAATTGCACCAGTCCTGACAGTGTTCAGGTTTCTGTCGCTAACTGGACCACCACTGGTGGCACTATCGCCGGCAGCGGTACTTCCGCCACTCTGAGCACCACCGGAGTTCCGGCTGGCTCGCTGACCATTAACGCAACCTGTACCGACTCCCGCGGGCTGAATGCGCAGGCGTCTACGCAGGTTACGATTGAGAACCCGCCGCCACCGCCGGTCGATAAGGCGCTGGAAGCGCGGCTGGCTCTGCGCAGCGTTTACTTCGCCACCAACATGCCAACGGAGAAGAACCCGACTGGTGGACTGTTCACCGGTCAAGAGAAGATCCTGTTGGCTCTGGCTACCGACTTCAAGAAATATCTTGAAGCCAAGCCGGACGCTCACCTCACCCTGGAAGGTCACGCCGACATCCGCGGAACCGACGCCTTTAATCAGGCGCTTTCGGAACGGCGCGTTGCCCGCGTGAAGAGCTTCCTGGTCGAGAATGGCGTTCCTGAGGCCGATATTGAAACCAAGGCCTACGGAAAGCAGCGCAACCTGAGTCTCGAAGAAGTGAAGGCGGCGATCGATAACAACCCTGACCTGACCACCGAGGAGCGTCAACGCGCTCTGCGGAGAATTCAGGTCATCAAGCTGGCCAGCAACCGCAGAGTGGATGTCACTCTGAATGCTGCGGGCCAGACTGAAAACTCAGTCCGGCAGTTCCCCTTCAATTCCAGCGATGCTCTGAGTCTGATCGGTGGACGCGAAGGCGAAATGAAGCCGCCGGTGAAACGTGTGCCAAAGAAACCGATCAAGAAGCAGTAAGTCGGAAGTCGACAAACTTGAAAAGGAGGGCGGCTCGCCGCTCTCCTTTTCTTGTTGTGGGTTGCGCCAATGCGGGCGAAATGGAATTAATGTCATCCTGGGTGCGCGTCTTTGGCGCGCGAAGTACCTATGCAACCGGCTGAGCGCGAACAGGTACTCATCGCGTTATGAAAAATCCTCACCCTTCGGCAAGCTCAGGGCAGGCTTCTCGAGCAAAGAACGCGAGAAATGGGGCAGCCAGGCAGCGCATTCCATCGGTTAGTCGCTCGTTTGGCTCCGGTGGTGGTCTTGCGCCTTTTCGCCGGGCTCTTTGAGCCAACCTTTGATGGAGCGATCACTCAGCTTCACTTCTACGACTGTGGCTTCGGAGGATTCCACGTTGACGATCATCATCCGTAGCTTGCCGCCGGCAGGGCTGACATAAATCAGCGTGGTTTCCGCGTTGTTGCTGTCGTCCTGGTCTTTCCCGTTGTTTCTGGTTCGCACCCGAACGAAGGGGTGCCAGTCGGGACCGAGGGAGTTTTCGACCAGGCGACTCACGTCTTCGGAGTCAGTGTGGGCGCGGAAGTTTTCGAACATGGCCAGCTTTACGCCACTGATGCCTGCGGGACGAGCGAACCACATGGCGAAGCCAAGCAGCGGAACATGGGAGTGGTGAATGCTGTAGTGTCCTTCGATGGCGTGGACGACTCCGCGGAACTCGTTGTCTCCGGCTGCGGCCAGGGTTGAGACGGAGAGAATAAGAAGTACGATGCGTAGCGATTTCATTTCTGTTCTCCCTTCTCGGCTTTCTCTGCGTGTTTCAGGGTCTTGCGATCCAGCTTCGGAACACCGAACTCTCCGCCCAGGTCGGCGAGTTGGTCGAGTTCGAGGGGGCCCACAATGTTGACGAAGGTAAGTTCTTTGGGTTCGGCGGCAATGATGACGATGCCAGCCATCTTGTCGTTTTCGAGTTTGAAGAAGATGTCGACGTTATCGCCCTCCGCCGCGCTCCGCACGCCGACGACTCGGGACCATCCGGGAGAGTGGAACTGAGAGCGCAGTTCGTCGACTTCCGCGGAAGTGTAGGCGCCTTCCTTGTCGAACTCGAAGCTGCGGACGTAGATGCCCGTGAGGTTGGCGACCAGCTTGGCGGCCCTTTCTTCATCGGGATCGTCGGCTGAGAGGAACTTGCTGGCCCAGCGCAGCATGGGACCGTCCATGGTGACCTCGACGGTTTCCTTGGCGCGGGCGGATAGCTTTTGGATATCGGGGGGAATCTGGGCGTCTTGCGCGCCAGCCAGCAAGGGCGACGCAAGCAGTAGTATCCACAACCATTTCTTTTGCATGAATTACTCCTTCACGTGGCGAGTCGGGTCCGTGTTCATGTCATTGACTTTGGATTTTGCCAGCTGCAATTTGCTGCCGGCGACGCGCAGCGCCAGCATGAGCTGCTTTTTGGCGGCTTCACCCTGGGCATGCTCGCGGCGGATGTTGTAGATGTAGACTCCGAAAATCATCGCCGTCGCGAATGCGGCCAGCGCGGCCCAGCGCACGACTGGCTGAATAAAGATCGGCTGAGTAAGGATTGGCTGCATGAACAAGCTGAACCAGGAATTGCGACGCTCAGGGGGTTGAGCCAAATTCTGCGCGGCTATGCGGGCGAGGACCTGGTCGGCAAAACCTTCGGGAGCGGATTGGCGGCAAAGCGCGGTTTTCAGGGCGGCGTCCACTCCGTCTATCTTCGCCTTTATTTCGGTCTTATGGGTCACAGGATTACCTCTCCGATGGCACGGTTAACTTTTTCGCGGAGCATGGCTAGCGACCGTTGCAAGTAGCTTTTGACGGTAGTCACGGGTATAGCCAGAACTTCGGCGATGTCTTCGGGGCGCATGTCTTCCTGGTAGCGCAGGATCACAACGAGGCGCGGCTTTTCGGGCAGCGAGGCGACGTACTGGCGCAATCGACGAGACAGGAATGGGTCGCTCAAGGTTGCTTGCGCGGTCGCAACTGGCTCCGGAGCGTCGTCCAGGCTAATCTGCTCCGGCTTGCGGCGGCGCCGGTAATCGATGCAACGATGAGCCGTGACTTTGCGCAGCCAGAACTTCATGTGATCCTCCGACTTCAGGGTCGAGAGATTTGCGTGAAGCTGGAGGAAAACGTCCTGAGCGACTTCCTCAGCGGCCGAGCGGTCCGCCAGAAAATGCAAGGCAATGCTGAAAACCGCGGACTGGTGACGGCGCACGATATCCGCAAAGGCCATCTCGGCAAAGCTCATCGCGGCCAAGTTGGTCGAGGCGATGCCGGTCTTGGTCTCGGCCCCGGCCCCGGCCCCGGCCCCGGCCCCGGCCCCGGTAATATCCTTCCCGGCAATGCGAGTCAAACGCTCCGCGGGGATGGGTTCGGCCATGGGCACGGTCTCTTGCTGCCTCAGTTGCTGCTTCACTTTATCTATACGGCACGGGAAGGGCTAAGGAATGCAGAACTTTTCGCAAGGTTCTTCGACTCGGATGTCGGTTTAGAAAAGGTTGCAGATTCTTGCGCACGCGACCCCACGCACATCACTTCACGCGCCTCGGTCCGGGCACGGCTTCCATGGCCGCAAAAACCCGGCCCGTAGCTTAGCCGTCCGTGCTAAAGTGAGGCCTTCGCCTAAGGGCTTATTGCCTCCAAAGGAGACTGTTTTATGAGATCGAAATCGATGATCGGAAGAACGGGGATTTTTGCCATTTGCCTGCTGGTCACCCTGCCAGCGTTCGCGACTATTCCCGTCCGCGGGTCTTCCCGCAACGGCGACAATGGCTCCGCGGCATTCTGGGCCGCTCTGGGTCCGACGCAGCTGCTTACACTTGTACAGGGTACGACCCAGGTTATGTACAAAGAACAGGTGGTTTGCCCGGAACAGGACTTCGCCAACGCCTCCGATCCTACGGACACACAGAACGCCGGGGCGTGTGAGAGCGGCTCGTATTTATTCATCTACCAGCTGCGGTCGACTTCGACCAATGTGAGCATCCTGCTGTCGGGCATTATGGGCTTTACGCCCGATTCGACTTCGCCGAATTATGGAGTAATGCTTTGCGACAGCACGACGAATACGCTTACGCTGTGCACCACCGCGACGCAGGATCAGCTGCCGGCGATCACGTTCACTCCGAATGCGACGAACAGTACCGCGACGTTCTTTATTCCGAGTTTCCCAAACTTTAAGGCTGGACCGAACCACGAAGGCCAGGGGATAACCATCTTCATCCTTACGCAGCAGACGGGGCCGCGTCCGGTTTCGATTCCGCGAATCGCATTAAAGTGATCGCGCTGAAGTAACCTTGGTTTCCGGCTCCCGGCTTTCGGGTTAGTGCGCCGATTCTGCCGCGAGCAGGGCAACGGCCTGGCGGGCGATGAGCTTGTAGTTTGACTGCATGGCGTCGCGACGGAGCGCCTCCACCGCAGCGCGGGCTTTGTCTTTATCCTTGTCTTTATCTTTGCCGTTGCTCGTCGCGGCGTCTGCCATCTGAATCTCGCCGATCGCGAGGCGCGCCAGCAATTCGTATGGGATTAGACCCATGGCTCGAGCGCGCTGGGATGTTGCCAGAAGTTTCTGCACGGCTTCGGCGGAGCTTCCCGTCGCGGCCGATACGCGGGCTGCGGTGATGGCCAGCGACAATAAGGTTGGCGGATCGGTGGCGCCCAAAGCCGCTGCTGCGGCAATTTCTGTGCTGGCTTCATTCAATTTATTTTGTGCCAACAAAGCCTGCGCCAAAACATCCTGCGCCGTAGCTTGCTGGTTCGCAATCTTCTCCAGTTGGAACTCCTGAACGGCCTGTCGTGCCAGCGACTCCGCTTGAGCGGCGTGATTTTGTTCGAGGGCGAGTGCTGCCAGCGACACTTGCGTAGTGGCGATTGAACCTTTCTCCCCCAATTGTGTGCGGATTTCGAGCGAACGCTGGTAGCGCTTTCCGGCCAGCGGGAGATCGTCCTCGGCGAAGGCAATGTCGCCGAGGGCAGAGAGGCAGATGGCTTCATCACTGCGTAGACCGAGCGATTGCGCTTTCTGCAGATCCTCTTCCAGGCTGGCTCGAGCGCCCTCTAAGTCACCCAGCATGGTTGCGATCATCCCCAGGTTCAGTTGGGCCTCAAGAACCCGAGCCTGATCGCCCAGGACTTGCGCGGTCCTTACGGAAGACTCGAACTGCGTGCGGGCCGCTTTGAAATCTCCCTGGCTCATGAGATTTGCGGCCAGATTGTTCTCAGCCAGTAACGCATCCGCGCTATCGCCGGCCGCCAGCGCGACACTCAGCGCCTCCCGGTAGCGTTTGCTCGATTCTTCGAGCGGACCGTTGGTAGCCAGCACGTTACCCAGATTGATCAATGCCCCGGCAATATCATTCTGCGCTCCGGTCTGGCGGGCAAGCGCCAATGCCTTTTCATGCATGCTTCGAGCGCTCGTAGTATCTCCCTGATTGGCGGCGACGGTCGCCATGCAGGTCAAACTTTTCGCCTGACTGCGCAGGTCGCCCGTTATACGAAACGTTTCTTCCGCCTGCTCGCCTTTCGATTTCGCGTCAGCGTATTGACCCAACTGGAGCAGGTCGTCGCATTGCTCGAGCAAGGTTTGCGCGATCAGAAATCGCTCCCCCAGCGTCGTGGCCTTTTTCTCGGCAGCCTGAGCGGCAGCAACCGCCTGGCGGAAATCCGACAGACTGGCGTGCGACTTGGCCTCCGCCAGATCAATGCGCGGATCGTTCCGCAACGGGCCTGAGAGTTGGCGCAGGCTGTTCACCGTGCTCATCGCGTTCTGCGCCTGCCCGGCCGAGACTTGCGCGTCCGAGAGCAGCAGGCCGTACTCCAGATCGTCGGGGTAGAACGTCCAAAGGGACTTGTACAAGTCGACGGCGCGATCCCAGGCTCGCGTCGTGACGCGATAATTAGCCTCAATCAACAGGCTCTCTTTGCGGGAGAAATTGCGCGACAGGTCGTATGCCGTTTTCGCTTCGGTTTCGGCTTTGGCGTCGTATCCCAGCTCACCCCAGGCGCGGGCGAGGGCGAGATGAGCCAGCGCGTTCGCAGGTTCGGCGGCGACGGCCTGCTCGAGCAGCTGGCTCGCTCCGAGATTGTCGAAGGCGCGGAGTTTCTCGATCCCCTCCGCGTACAGGCGCGCGACGTCGGCAGTCGAGGGCTGGGCCGCTCGAATCTGAGCCGCTTCCTCTTGTGTAATCGCGCCGGCTGCGCATTTCTCACGCAGCTGCGCACCCAGATCCTTGACCAGGTCCAGCAACATCGCGTCAGGCTGGCTGGCCGAGAGCGTGGCCACCGTTTCGCCTTTTGCCGTGTCCTGCACCCGCACATTGACACGGGTTTGACCACCGATATCGAGATAAGATCCCAGAACTACCAGATTGCTGCCCAGATGTTGATAGACGCCTGCCAGCGTCTCCGCCGACATGCTTTCGGTGTCAGGAATTTTCAAGTCCGCCTTGGTGCGGGCCACCGTTTCGCCGGGAATTGTTTTCAGTTTGTCGCCCGCCGAGAGTTCCGCCGTGAGCATGTCGGCGAGCGCAACCGAAAGCCAATTCTGCTCGGGCTTGCCCGATAGATTCTTGAAGCCCCACACGGCCACGGATGTTCGCCCGGTTGGCGCGGTCTCGACCTGGGAGTTGTTTCGATGGCGAAGGAGCAAGAAATATGAGGCCGCCAGCAGTGTGAGAAGGCAAAGTCCGGCCAAGCCAACTTTCCAGAATCTTGCGGGGGCGGCGATCGCAGGTGCCGGCTTCTCCTCCATCCGCACCGGATCTGCTGCGCGACTGGGATTGGTGGGATGCAAGGCGCGCTCGAGGTCCACGCCCATCTCAAGCGCCGATTGGTAGCGCCGCCCGGGATCTTTGTCGAGAGCTTTGAGAATGATGTTTTCGAGATCCGCCGCAACGCCGGGCACGAGGGCGCTCGGCAGCGCTGGATGCTCATTCAGAATCGAGCTGATCAAGAGGGCTGGATTGGTCTGCGGGAACGGGCGCTTGCCGGTCGTCATTTCATACAGGACGGCGCCCGCAGCCCACAGGTCGGTGCGAGGGTCGGCGGGTTCGCCCTTCAATTGTTCCGGCGCCATATAAGGCAGCGTACCGGTGAGTTCGGCAGAGTTGGTAAGGGTCACGGTCTGGGCGATCTCACTGACCTGGGGAGCAAACTGTGCGAGGCCGAAGTCGAGAATCTTGAGGCGTCCGTCGGGAGTGATGCGCAGGTTGCCGGGCTTCAGGTCACGATGCACGATTCCATGCTCGTGCGCGGCGGCCAGACCCTGGGCGAGCTGGATGCCAAGCTGTATAACTTCTTTTTGCGGCAGGCGGGAGCGAAAGAGTTTCGCGTCGAGTGTGGTTCCGGGGATATATTCTGTGACCAGAAAATCTCGTTCTCCTTCGCTGCCGAACTCGTGAATCGTGGCGACGCTGGGAAAATTCACGCGCGCCAACGAGAGCGCTTCCTTGCGAAAGCGCTTGCGCGCCGCCGTATCGGCCAGCAGCCCCGGCGACAACACTTTGATAGCCACGTCGCGATCCAACTGCTCGTCGCGTGCGCGATACACCACCCCCATCCCCCCAGCTCCGATCTGCTCGAGGATGCGGTAGCGCGAAATGTTCTTTCCGATCATGCAGGGCTGATCGAGCTGCGGCTCACGCCAGGCCGGTCAAGTCAGACCGATCAATCTAGGCCGATCGACCTAGGCCGATGCCGAGCCAATCACTCAGAGCGAATCTTACGAGGGTGGGTGGTGAAGGTCAACGAAAGGCGACGATGCTTTGCTTAGCGGAGCTCCAGCGCAGCGAACAAAGCCGCGAAGCGGCGCAAGAATAAAGCCCACGTCGCAAGCCGTGGGAGACTTTTTTGACCAGAACGCAAGCCCCAAAGGGGCGTAAGGGAAATCTCAAGTCCAGAGATATTTGTCGTCGATCGCAATGTGGTTTCGCTTTAAAAAGACCGCGAACTCATCCTTGAACGATCTCCGGGTGTGATGTTCTTGCTGATTCAAAATGTACTCTCGAACCGCATCGATGCCCGATTCGCTCACACTGAACGCGCCGTAGCCGGTTTGCCACGCGAAATTCTTCATTTGAGGCCATCGCTCGTGAACCCACCGCGAGGAATTGGTCTTTACTAGGCGGGCTACATCGGCAACGGCGTGCTTTGCAGGCATTCGAATAAGGATGTGCACGTTATCCGGCATTCCGTTGATGCAGAGGGCGACTCCACCGATTTCGCGGATGATGCCGCCCAAGTAGGCATGGAGATCATCCCATACCTCCAAATTGATCAGTGGCTCGCGGCCGCGAGTGCTGAAAATGAAATGCACCAAGACATTGGTGGCTGTATGCCCCATACCTGACGCCCCCTTCGGAGCTGTCCAATTCGGTTTCGGCTCCCCCACGGCTTGCGCCGTGGGCTTTATTCTCGCGCCGCGTTGCGGCTTTCGATCCTCGATATCATCTGGCCCCTAGGTCCAGCATCCGGCCACTACGTCCAATACGTTCGATCCAAACTTCGGTACTGAATCGCTTCTGCGATGTGTTTGGGCTCGAGATTTGGCGCGTCTTCGAGGTCGGCGACGGTTCGGGCTACTTTCAGGATGCGGTCGTGGGCGCGGGCGCTAAGGCCTTGCTGGGTCATGGCGCGTTCCAGCAGACGTTCACAATCGGCGGAGAGTTCGCAGTGGGCGCGAATGTGGCGGGAGGACATTTGGGCGTTGCAGTAGAGTTTTTCGCGAGAAGTGGAGAAGCGTTCCAGCTGCTTCTGCCGGGTCCGCACTACGCGTTCGCGAATTTTTGCCGAGTTCTCCGGTTCATTTGTGGAACGCATTTCTTTGAAATTCACGGCGGGGACGTCGATGTGGATGTCGATGCGGTCCATCAGCGGGCCGGAGATTTTCGAGATGTAGCGCTGGATCATGGGTGAGGTGCAATGGCAGTCACGGGAGCGGTCGTTGTGGAATCCGCAGGGGCAGGGGTTCATGGCGGCGGCCAGCATGAAGCGCGCGGGAAAAGTCAGCGACATGGAGGCGCGGGCGATGCTGACGGTGCCGTCTTCCAGCGGTTGGCGCAGGACTTCGAGCACGTTGCGGGGGAATTCAGGGAGTTCGTCCAGGAAGAGCAGGCCGTTGTGGGCGAGCGAAACTTCGCCGGGGCGCGGGATGACGCCGCCGCCGATGAGTCCGGCGTCAGAAATCGTGTGATGCGGGGAACGGTAGGGTCGCTTGCCGACTAATCCCGTGCCCTGGTCGAGAACTCCGGCGACGCTGTGAATCTTCGTGGTCTCCAGCGCTTCTTCGAAGGTGAGCGACGGCAGAATCGTCGGCATGCGCTTGGCCAGCATGGTTTTGCCGGAGCCGGGCGGGCCGATCATGAGGATATTGTGGCCGCCGGCGCAGGCGATCTCGATGGCGCGTTTGGCGGTTTGCTGTCCGCGCACGTCTTTGAAGTCGACGAAGAATTGCTGCGATTCGCTGAGTAGTGCTTCGTGATCGGCCTTCATGGGCACGATGCCATTGCCTGAGTTAATGAAGTGGATTACGTCCAGGAGCGAGCGAACCGGATAAACCTCGACGCCTCCGACCATGGCCGCTTCTTTCGCATTGGCTTCGGGGACGACCATGCGGGCGATCTTGCGACCGCGGGCCTCAATGGCAATCGGCAGGGCGCCGCGGACGCCGCGAACTCCGCCGTCGAGTGAGAGTTCGCCTACAAAAAGGCAGTCGGGGATTTCTTTCTTGGTCAGGCCGCCGTAGGCCCCGACGATGCCAAGGGCCATGGGCAGGTCGAAGCCAGAACCTTCCTTCTTTATATCCGCCGGGGCGAGGTTGATGGTGATCTGGGTGGGCGGAATGTCGTACCCGCAATTTTTCAGCGCGGCGCGGACACGGTCGCGGCTCTCGCGCACCGCAGCATCGGGCAGGCCGACAGTGTGGAAGTGGTCCTGATCCGTCTTGATGCCCGAACAGTCGACCTCAACCTGAATGATGTTAGCGTCGATGCCGTAGACGGCGGCGCTGAGAGTTTTATAGAGCATGAGAGATGCGGTTTCAGAAGACTTCGAAATCCCCACCCTTCGGCAAGCTCAGGGCAAGCTTAATCGCAAAGAACGCGAGAAATGGGGCACCCGGGTGGGCCGAGCACACTAAGTCCCTGAGGCGCCAGATGGCTACTCTAGAGGATTGCAGATAGGGCTGGCTGTGATGGGCGTCACCGGGCAGCTGTGGAAAATGGTCTTCGGAGCGGACATTCCCCAGCGGCTGAAGCCGCGATTGAATGGGGATGGCTTACGGCGCGGCTGAAGCCGCGCCCTTTCAATGCACTTCCCATTTTGGAGTATTCTTCGGCTTCTTCGGACGCGTACCAAGTTGTCCAACAAGTTAGGCTGGTCGGCGGGTCCTATAGAAGTTTAGGATGGCGATATTCAGATCGGCCAGCTCGGAACGCCCAGACCCCATGACCCAAGGCCCTACCTACCGCTCGCGACCGCCTCGACCGCCCGGAAATCTGGAAAGAGAAGAATCGAAGCTATGGCGCTGGCTGCTGTTGTTCATGGTGTTGCTGGCGGTGGCCCTGGCCGGGCTGCTCTGGGAGCGGTTGGACAACATCCCCTACTCGCTGCGCGCGATTCCGATCGGAGTGCTGGTTCTTTCAGTCTTGTTCGCGGCCTATGCCTATGGGCGGCGGCGCGAAGTCAGCGAACTCAAGGGGCTGCTGCACGGGCTGCAGGAGCATGTTGGGGCGGCGCCATCGGAAGAACAGCTCGACCAGCTCAGCCAGGTCATCATGCGCTCGCAGCGCAGCTTCAAGGAGCTGATCGATTCCTTTGACGAGCCGGCCTGTGCGGTGTCGCTCGACGGGACGGTGCGCACCGTGAATAAGCGCGTGGCCGACCTGACCGGGCTGACTTTTTCCGAACTGGTGAATCGCAAGATCTACGATTTTGTCGAAGAACCCACGCGCGAGGAAGTGGAACGCGGGCTGGGAAGATTTCTCGACAAAAAGCGCTGGGCAGGGACGGTTCGACTCCGGCTGAAGAATAGTTCGCGGCCCCTCTATTTCGATTGCGTGGTGAACGGCATCGTTAAGGGGGACGAAGTGGTGGGTGCCAGCGTGCTGGGGCGCGACGTGACCGAACAACGGGAAAAAGAACTGCGCTTCACCGAATTGTTCGAGACCTTGCAAGAGGGCGTTTACTTCAGCACACCGGACGGGCAGTTGCTCGACGCAAACCCTGCGCTGGTCAGGATGCTGGGATTTGCCGACAAAGGAGATCTATTGGCCGTCGCGCCCGCGGCATTGAATTTCGATCCGGGGCAGCAGCCCGTGCTGGGGCGGGCCATCGACGATCGAGGCGGCGTGCGCACGCGCGAGGTCAAGCTGCGGAAAAAGGATGAGAGGCCAGCGGTGTTTCTGGATTCGTCGCGGGCAGTCTGGGACACGGCAGGCAACATCATCCGCTACCAGGGAACGCTGGTGGACATCACCGAGAAACGGAATATGGAGCGGGAACTGGCGCAGCAAGAGGAGTTCCGCAGCCGCTTGCTCGAGAGCTTTCCGGATCTGATTCTGGTGGTGGATCTGGCGGAGCGATATACGTTTGTCAGTTCACGGGCGCTCGATCTGTTAGGCTACCCGCCGGGAGAAATGTTGGGGAAAAAGATTTCCGACCTGGAGGATCATTCGCCAGACCTGGCTTCGCTGTATCACATTATCGTTTCCGGACAGCAGGCCTTCTCGTCGGCGGAATTTGGGGCGAAGCATCGCGATGGCAACTGGCGCACCATGCGCGCCGCAGGCAGTCAACTGGTGGATGGCGAGGGCAAAATCAGCGGCGTGATCATCTCGGTGCGCGACATCACCATCGAGCGGAAGCTGGAGCAGCAGGTGGTGCAGAGCGAACGGCTGGCCGCGATGGGCGCAATGATTGGCGGCGTGGCGCACGAGTTGAATAATCCCTTAACCAGCATTTTGGGGGTGAGCGAACTGCTGCAGGATACGGAGACCAACGAAACCTCGCGCAAGCAACTCGCCATGCTGCAGCAGCAGGCGCGACGAGCGGCCGAGATTGTTCAGAATCTGACTTATTTTTCGCGGCCTCCGGCGCCGGGTAAGAGCAGGATCAACCTGGTGGAAATCGTGGAGCGCACATTAAACCTGCACGCTTATTCGCTGCGCAAGAACAACATCACGGTGGATTTTCTGAAAGAGCCAGGAGTGCCTTACGCACTGGGCGATCCGCACCAGCTAATGCAGGTTTTTCTGAATCTCATTGTGAACGCCGAGCAGGCCATTCGCGAGGCGCGGGAGAAAGGCACGCTGCGAATCCGGCTGGGCAGAGGGGAAGGCTCGGTGTGGGTGAGCTTTCACGATGACGGACCGGGGATTCCGAAGGAAAACTTGTCCAGCATCTTCGATCCCTTTTATACGACCAAACGGCCGGGCCGCGGCACCGGGTTGGGATTAAGCATCTGCAAATCGGTGATGAAGGAACATAGCGGCAGCGTCGAGGCAATGAATGCCCCGGATGGCGGAGCGGTGTTCACGGTCACGCTGCCGGTGTCGCCCGTCGGCTAAAAGACTTAATTTCGCGTTTGGCGGGCACCGCCCATGTAGTGACGGCCGCCTTCGGCCGTCCAAGCTGGAGCGAAGCTCCGCGCCCGTATTCGAAATCTGATTTCACCCTGAAAGCATTTGTTGTGCCCAAAGTCACACAAGCCTCGTTCAGCGCTCGACCGCCATCGCTACCGCATTCCCTCCACCCAGGCAAAGCGCGGCGATGCCGCGATGCACATCGCGGCGGATCATTTCATAAATCAGCGTAACCAAAACGCGCGCGCCACTGGCTCCGATGGGATGGCCGATCGCAACTGCTCCGCCGTTCACATTGACTTTGTCCGGATTCAGGGCGAGTTCCCGCATCACGCCCAGCGCCTGCACCGAGAAGGCCTCGTTGAGCTCGTAGAGATCGACATCTTCATTTTTCCAGCCAGTCTTCTGCCAGATTTTGCGGACGGCGTCGACCGGAGCCATCATCACCCAGGCCGGATCGATTCCGCTGGTGGCTTGCGCCACGATTCGGACCATGGGCTTCGCGCCGAGTTCTTGCGCACGCGTTGCGCTGGTAACGACCACCGCGGCAGCTCCGTCGTTGACGCCGGGCGCGTTGCCGGCGGTGACGGTACCGTCTTTCTTGAAAGCTGGTTTGAGCGCTCGCAGCACTTCGATGGTGGTGTCTTCGCGCGGACTCTCGTCTTTCTCGAACAGTGTCGGAGCAGCGCCTTTTTTCTTCGCAGGGATCTCTACTGGAACGATCTGCGCTTTGAAGCGGCACTCCTTGATCGCCGAGAGCGCCTTGCGGTGGGAATTCAGCGCGAATTCGTCCTGCTCCTGGCGCGTGATGCCGTATTTCTCGGCGACGTTCTCGCCGGTGATGCCCATGTGGTAGTCGTTATAAATATCCCATAGGCCGTCGTGAACCATGGAGTCGACAATCTGCGCGTTGCCCAGGCGGTATCCCTTGCGTGCTTGCGGAAGAAGATAAGGAGCGTTGGTCATGGATTCCATTCCGCCGGCGACGACAACGGAACTGTTTCCGGTCTGCACCGCTTGCGCCGCGAGGGCCACGGATTTCAATCCTGAGCCGCACACCTTGTTGATAGTCATGGCACCTGTTGCGGGAGTGAGTCCGCCATAGATTGCAGCCTGACGCGCGGGATTCTGGCCGAGCCCGGCGCTGACAACGTTGCCCATGATGCACTCGTCAACTTCCGCTACTTCGATACCCGCGCGCTTGACCGCTTCTCGAACCACGATGGCGCCGAGTTGCGGCGCGGTGAAATCGGAGAGGCTGCCTTGAAATTTTCCCACCGGTGTACGGCAACCGGAGATGATGACAACATCGTCAAAAGAGGCCATGAATCAAGCTCCTCGCTAACATTTTTCGTTTCTTATTATAGATGCGCGAGCGCTGGAATGCGCGTCGCGACGCCGACCTCTGGTTGCCTGCGACAGCGAATGCAGTATCAACGCCATCGGAGTTTGGCGCGAGTGAAACGATTGTTCTCGACCGGTGCTGATTGAACAATTTGGCGCTCGGGTGAGCGACACTGAGAAATCTGGTTGGGTTCTGCGGTCGGCATTTGATGGTCGTGACTTTAGTACAGCGACTCACACGCTTTGCGTCATCATTTTTCTCTTGACTTCATTTTTCATTAACTCTATGTTTCAAATAGTTGCAACGAAACACCGTTGCGAATTTTTCCATGAAAAATGGAAGGGAGAATAGAAAACAATGGCAACCAAGAAAAAGGCAAAGAAGAAAAAGAAGCATTAAGAAAGTCCGTTAAGAAGTAACCAGGGGACGCGAAAAGCGTCCCCTAAGTTTTTTTTGGCAATTATTTCTCCGCCGTCGTGAGTTACGCCTGAAGGCTTAGGCGGCCGCGTGGAAATAGGGATTCTTCGCTTCGCTCAGAATGACAATGATGGACTAAGGGCCGCAGCTACGACATCGACTTTGATGCGGTCTGTGACCCCACCACTGCTTTTTGCGGAATGCGTTTTTCCTTCTCCGGACAGAGACTGCGATAGGCGCAAAAGTTGCAGTGGATTCCGACACGAGCTTCAAATTGACCGTCGGCGATTCCCTGGGCTGCCGTCTCGACCCGGCCGCGCGCCGCGATCAGTTGTGCCTCGGTGCGTAGGGTGATGACGGGCACATTTTCTTCGAGGTTGTAGAAGGTGAGGGCGCCTACCTCGTATCCCCACTTCTCGCGCGCCGCCATCGCATAGAGCGAAAGCTGCAAACTCTCGTCGGCATCTTCCTGATCCCGGGCCTTCCCGGTTTTGTAGTCGACGATGGCCACGCTGCCGTCCTCGCGGCGATCGATGCGGTCGATGCGTCCGACCACCGTAGTCTCTCCCACATGAATCTCGAAAGACTCTTCAGTATGCAAAACCTGCGCGGGCGGCAGTGATCGCGACGAGGCGAGGAAGGCCTTCAGTTGGGCGACGCCCTGATTTTCGTAGAGCTCGTGCTGGTACGCCTCCTGAATTTTGGCCTCAACCAGGTCGTTGCGGAACATGTCGATGAGCTCGTCGTCAGTTTTCGGACGTCCGAGATTAACGGAATCGAAATAAGTTTTGAGGACGCGATGAATGGCCGCGCCATATTGCATGGCCGCAGCCGGCTGGGCCTTAATTCGCCAGTCGCGGTCGAGCTTGAAACGCAATCCGCAGCGCTCGTAAGTATCCACCGCGGAAGCGCTGAGTCGACCGTGCAACCCTTCGAGCACCGGCAGGTCGAACCAAAGAGTCGTCTGCGACGCGGTCGCGGGCGTTGGCGACGCCGCCGCGAACATATCCAGACTCGCCTGAGCGCCGCGCGCCGGCACCGCCTGCAGCCAGGGAGCGAGACTGCGGTTCTCGATCAAGTCGCGCATGTAGCCGTCGGGATTCTTGTTGGCCTTGCCTTTTCCCTGCTTGGAATAAATGCGCAGAGAGTCGCGGGCGCGGGTCATGGCGACATAGAAGAGGCGGCGCTCTTCCTGTTTGTGAAGAGTCTGATCGTCGGCTTCGCTCAGGGAATCGGGGTCGCGCAATTCGCGCGGAAATGCGACCAATGTCTCCCTATACGAACAGGGGAATGAATTGGCGTTGGCGCGGAGGATGAAAACGTAGGGAAACTCCAAACCTTTGGCGCCGTGCACGGTCATCAGTCGGACGGCGTTTTCGCCTTCCTGCCGGTCATCGCGAGCATTGAGTGGGATCACGCCGTTGGCTTCGCGAAAATATTCGAGGTAGTCGACCAGTTCTTCCAATTCCGTCGTCTTGTTGATCTTTTTCTTCTCCCAATCTTCCACGAAGCGCAGCGCGGCCTGAAGAATGGGCGAGGAGGCATCGAGAGCAAAGTGCCTGACGATGATGTCTAGCGCCGCCCGAGCCTTGGCTTGCTTGCTGCGGATCTCTTCACGAGTGCGTTGCAGCGTGGCGATGACTTCGGCGCCGCCATCGACTCTCGCGAGCGCGGAGGAAAGGGCAACGACCTGGGCTTCCCGGTTATCCCGGGCAATGGCCCGCAGGACCTGGCGCAACTGCTCGGGATTCACGTGAAACCGTGGCAGGGCGGCGACACGAAACAGGCTCACATCATCCCCCGCCGAGACCACAGCGTTGAGGCAGGCGAAAAGGTCACGAGCCTCGGGAGTGTCGGAGATATCCATGCTTTCGATGACGAAAGGAATCCCGGCCTCGGCCAGGTCGTGGACAACTTCATCGCGCTGGTAGTGCGAGCGGTAGAGGACGCCGAAGTTGGACCATTTACGTTTTGATTTTCTTTGCTCGTCGCGGATGAAGCCCACCAGATCGGGGCCCTCAGCGTCTTTGTTGGTCAGAACGACGACTGAGACTGGAGGACTGGGAAGCAGAGTGCCGTTTCGTCCCGATTCTTCATCGCGCGCCGATACCAGCGGAGTACGGCGATAGGCGAGCGCGGGGTCGGAGTGACGGGCAAATACCGGCGGATTTTCGTCGATCAGTGCAAAGGCGCTGCGCAGGATCGGAGTGGTTGAGCGGCGGTTCTTTTCCAGCACGACGCGCTTCGCGTGGGGAAATTGGCGATCGAAGAGCTCAAAGGCTGCGCTGGATGCGCCACGAAAGCGGTAAATCGACTGGTCGGGATCGCCCACAGCGAAGATGTTTCCACCGGCTCCGGCCAGGCGGGTAAGAATCTGAATCTGAGCGAAGTTGGCGTCTTGAAATTCGTCGGCGAGGATAAAGCGGGCTCGCGATCGCGCCGCCGCCAGGACGCTATCGTCGCTGTGAAGTAGTGCGTGAGCGCGGGTAATCATGTGGCTGAAGGTGCCGAGATTGTCTTCGCGCAGCCAGCGCTCCATGCTGGTGAAGACCCGATCGATCTCGCGGCACCGGCCGACAACCTCGGCGTCATCGAGCGCATTCTTTGACTTGGCAACGCGCGGCATCGGGACCTCGCCGCGAGCCAGGCGTTCGACGTACTGCGAATATTTTTTCGGAGTGACCAGTTCGTCGTGGCAGCGGCTCAAGAAGTCCAGCAGATCGTTGAGAAATTGGCCGACATTGGCGGCGCGGATGTAGTGTTCCAGCCGAAAGTCACGGATGCGTCTGCGCAGGTAGATCCAGAGATCTTTTTCGTCGAGCACGCCGAAATCCTGACGCGCGCGTTTCAGCAGGTCGAGGCAGTAGTCATGAAAGGTGGTGGCGTTGACTTCCGCGCCGCCGAGCAGTTTGCTCAAGCGCTCGCGCATTTCGTTGGCGGCGTTGACGGTATACGTGAGTGCGAGAATCTCGCCGGGTGGAGCATGGCCTTCGCGGACCAGGCGTTCGATGCGATACGTCAGCACCGACGTCTTGCCAGTGCCCGCGCCAGCCAGCACCAGCATGGGGCCCTCGACGTGGTCGATGGCGTCGCGCTGGCGGTCGTCTGGCGTGAATGGGGCGGGACGGGAGATCAACTTCGTGGCGGGCATTGTGGCTCAGGATATCACTTCGTGACGGAGAGCAGGGCCGGGCTACAACTAGAGCCGCCGTCTCGGCGGCTGTCCGGCGGGCGTCCCGCCCGCCGCGCCGAGGGCGACAACGCGCTCGGGACGGCCGTCAAAGCCTGCCCTGAACAAGCGCAGCGCGCCGAAGGGATGCCGGCGCTACGTGTGCGCCAACCTTCCTCCTCTCGTTCTTAATTCAATTCGGAGACTACTAATGCAACTGCGGCGATGGCGGCGGTTTCGGCGCGCAGAATAGTCGGGCCGAGAGAGGCGGAGATCCAACCGGCGCTTTCAAAGATATGTAATTCGTCAACCGTCCAGCCCCCCTCGGGGCCGACTGCGAGGAGAACGCCGCCCCCCCCGAGACTCGGGGCCAGAACATCGCGCAGAAGAGTGTGTTGTTCGGACTCTGCCAGCACGATGCGCAGAGCGGAGCTGAGATTGATCGCTTGTTGCAGCTTCAGCGGATCTGAGATCTCAGGCGGAGCGGAACGCCGCGATTGTTCGGATGCCTGCAGAGCGATTCTCCGCCAGCGCTCGGTGCGCTTCGCGGCTGCGCCGACCAGGTGTGCGTCGGTGCGGCGAGCGATTACCGGGACGATCCGAGAGATGCCGAGTTCCGTGCATTTCTCGATGGCCCACTCCATGCGGTCGAACTTGAAGACGGCGAGCAGAAGTGTGATCGCTGGAACGGTTGTGGTGAGGATTTCTTCGCCTAATTCAAATTCAACCCGGCCGTCGTGGATGGAGACAATGCGTCCGCGGCGGACTTTCGCATTGGCGGCGATATCGAATTCCTCGCCGACGCGGGCGCGCAGGACGCGGATCAGATGATCGGCGTGAGCGCCGGTTAGGGCGGCGCGGTTTCCGGCGAGTTCGTCGGCGATCCATCTGCGGCGGGTCATCGTTTGCAGGTCGGGGTTCTGCGGGTTAAGGGCGGCGGGTCATGAAAAATCGAATGGCTGACCTCGGGCGCTAAAGCGCAATTCACAAAGGCTGACATAATCGCAGCGCTGGAAGCGCTGCGCCACCCAAAATCGCGGCACTCAAAATCGGAGATTACTAACCATCCCTGACTAGCCGAACATATCCTTCATCTTGCCCAGCAGGGATCGGAGCATCGGCTGGTTGTCGACCTTCGAGAGCGCGTCAAGTTCCTGCAGCAATTCTTTTTGGCGCTTGTTCAGCCTGGTCGGGACCTGCACGCGCACTTCAATGTAGAGGTCGCCCTTACCGTGCCCGTTCAGAACAGGGACGCCCTTGTTGCGGATGCGGAAGGTGGTGCCGGGCTGCGTGCCGTCGGGAATTTTCAGTGCATGTTCCCCTTCCATCGTGGGAACGCGGATTTCGGCGCCCATCGCGGCCTGAGCCACAGAGATCGGCACAACGCAGTGCAAGTCGTTGCCTTCGCGGGCGAAGAAAGGATGCTCCTTCACATGCAACACGACGTACAGGTCTCCTGCGGGACCACCGAAGGGGCCGACTTCTCCGGCGCCGGAGAATCTGATTCTGGTTCCGTCTTCAACTCCGGCGGGGATCTTCGCGTCAACCGTGCGCTGCCGCAAAATGCGGCCTTCGCCCTTGCACTTCATGCAGGGGTCGGTCACCACGCTGCCCGAGCCCTGACAGGTTGGACAGGTGCGGGCGATGCTGAAAAATCCTTGCTGGTAGCGAACTTGCCCGCGGCCGTTGCACGAACGGCAGGTGGTGGGCCCTTTTCCAGGCGCTGCGCCGGAGCCGTGACAATCCTCGCAGGCTTCGTGTCGCCGAACCGTGACAGTCGTTTCCTTACCGAAGAAGGCTTCTTCGAATTCGAGGGTCACGTCTTCGCGGAGATCGGCGCCACGTTGAACGCGGCTGCGACGCCGGCCTCCAGAGCCGCCGAAGGCGTCGCCGAAGCCGAAGAATTCCCCGAAAATGTCGCTGAAGTCCTGAAACACCGTGGGATCGATGCCGCCGGTCGGGCCCGCGCCGCCGCCCAGTCCAGCATGACCGTAGCGGTCGTAGACCGAGCGTTTGTCGGAGTCGGCAAGAATCGCGTAAGCTTCGCTGACCTCTTTGAATTTTTCTTCAGCGTCAGGATTATTCGGATTGCGGTCGGGGTGGTATTGCAGCGCCAGCTTGCGGTAGGCGCTCTTGAGTTCCACCTCCGTCACCGTACGGGACACGCCCAGCACTTCGTAGTAGTCGCGTTTCGTATTCGTGGTCAGAATGAACCTTTCTTCAAAGAGAAATCTGGAAAGAGAAATCTGGGACCAGCACTGATTTTGATTTCGAAGACCTCGATTCGAAAATCTGGACTAAAATGCTTCGCGCCGTCTCAAGCTTCACGGATTCTTCGCTACTTTCACCATAGCCGGCCGCAGCAGACGGTCTTTGAACTTGTAACCACGCTGCAACTCCTCTAGCACCTCATGGTCGGGCGCATCGGAGGTCTCCACCATCTCGATGGCCTCGTGAATATGCGGATCGAAGGGCTCGCCCTTGGCGGGTATGGCGCGAACTCCCATCTTTGCCAGCGCATCCTGCAACTGTTTGTAGATCAATTCCACGCCACTGCGAAAATCTTCCGGGTCGGATCTGACCTGGACCGCTCGCTCGAAACTATCCAGCACCGGGAGCAGAGGTTTGATGGCATCCACTGCGGCGAAGTCGCGGAAGTCTTGCTGCTCCTTAATCGCTCGCTTCCGGGCGTTATCGAACTCAGCCTGAGCACGGGCCAGGCGGTCGCGTAAGTCGTCGCGCTCGGCCTTCAGCTTCTGCAACTCTGCTTCCGAACTTGAAGGTTCGATCGAAGCAGTGTTGCCAGCAGATCGCGGCTGAGTTTCGTCGCCATCTCCCGCAGGCAGTTCGTGCTCGAGATCCAGGCCTGCCATTTCCGTTTCCGATTGTCCGTTTGATTTCCTCATAACCACATTTACTCCGATTCGTTCAGTATCTTGTCGAACAAGCGCGCGATATACGAAACCGCAGTGATAGTGTGCTGATAATCCATGCGCGTCGGCCCGATCACCGCCAGTGACCCCATCATTTCGTTGCCGGCGTGGGCGGGCGCGCCGATTAAAACGAAATTCTGCATGGAAGGCAAGGTCTGATCGAGGCCTATCACCACCCGCACCGCTTCCTGCTTCACGTCAAGGTAAGCGCCGAGAAGCTTGACGACCTTCTCTTTTTCTTCCAGAGTCTTCAGCATCTCCTGCAGCCGCTCGCGGTCATGATCGGCTGTCACCAGGTTGGACGCGCCTTCCACGAACACTACCTGCGACCCCTGCTCACCCGCCAGCGCTCCCTGCTTGTAGAGTTGTTCCACCGAGTGCATGAGCCGGTCGGCCTCGCCGCGCTCCTGCTCCAGGCGGCGACTCAGTTCCGCGCGCATCGACTCCATGGTCCAGCCGCGAAAGTTCTCATTGATGTAGCGTGCCGCCAGGTCGAGATCAGACTGCGACAAGTCGAGGCGCAGCACCCGGTCGCGAACCAGGCCCGATCGGGTCACAAGTACGGCCAATACTTTTTGATCGCCGAGACGCGAGAAGTAAACGTGCTCCAGCGCGTTCTTAGGACCGCTGGTCGCGACCGTTACCCCTACGTTGCGTGAGATGAGCGAGAGCACGTGCGAAGTGCGTTCCATGAACTCCTGCACATCGGTGATGCCGGCCAGCGACTCGGAAATCATGGCCTCTTCTTGCGGGGCAAGCCGCTGGGGCGCAAGGCGGGCGTCTCCGGAAATCTGTTCAACGTAATAGCGATAGGCCTCGGTAGTCGGAATGCGCCCGGCGGAGGCATGCGGTTGCTCGAGAAACCCGGCGTCCGAGAGATCGGCCATCACGTTGCGAATGGAGGCGGGACTCAAGCCCTCGCGATTCGAACGCGCGAGCGTGCGCGACCCGACCGGCTCCCCGGTGGAGATAAAGGTCTCCACCAGCGCGGTCAGAATTTCGCGTTCGCGATTGCCAATGTTGGGATCAGAAGGCATCGATAAGGTTCCACGCTGAGTCTTTACCTTGTCTCACAAGCGGCGCCAGCCGGGGGAGAAACCGCTTCCTATTCCATTCTACCTAACTGTGTTTAGATGCAGAAGCTTAGGATTCGGCGCAAGACCGCCTTTTCGGAATCCGTCAGTTCGTCGCGCCAAGAACAGTCGCGCGAAAGACAGCGAAGCCTTGAACCGCCGAGGTCGCAAAGAAACCCGCAGAGAGCGCCAAGAAAAGCCCCGTCGTCCTCTTTTGATGGTTTGCCTTTCTTTGCGTCCTTTGCGGCTGTTCCTTTGCGACCTCCGCGGTTAAAAGCTCTTCTCTGGCGAGAAAATCAAAAGCTCTAATGGCAAAGTTCGCGAAGAACAGCCGCAAAGAACGCAAAGAAATTCAACCTCAACCACTACCGATCTTTCCGGTAAAAAGCTTTTCTACGACGCCCCGCGTATCATGTTCCCACACCCATGAAAGCTCACCCTCACATCGCCGTCGTTGGAGCCGGAGCCTTCGGCGGCTGGACGGCGCTGCATCTTCTGGAGCGCGGGGCCAGGGTCACGCTGCTCGATGCCTGGGGCCCAGGCAATTCGCGGGCTTCCTCGGGCGGGGAGACGCGGATTATGCGCTGCGCCTACGGCAGCGATCAAATTTGTACCGAGATGGCCGCGCGGGCGCTGAAGCTGTGGGACAAATATCAGCGCCGCTGGAAGCGCCAGTTTCTGCATCGCAGCGGCGTGCTCTGGATGGCCTCAGGACGAGACGATTCGTTTGAACGCGGCTCGGCGAAGATGCTGAAAGCGGCAAAAATTAAGTTCCAGGAATTATCTTCATCGCGCATGAAGAA
>Ga0302324_100003807_pt1 | contig 33879 bp, 28 predicted proteins | sample Palsa_T0_1_FD_201949 | JGI IMG/M metagenome (GOLD analysis project Ga0302324, IMG submission 201949) | Peat permafrost microbial communities from Stordalen Mire near Abisko, Sweden - Palsa_T0_1 | ecosystem: Environmental > Terrestrial > Soil > Palsa > Peat permafrost | place: Sweden: Abisko...
TTTTCAGAGTTCCGATGGGGAATTGCTGTAGGGCGGAAAGCGAGGAGTAGCCGGTGCCGAAATCATCGATGGCCAGGTGCAGCCCCAACGCATAAAGCTCGTTCAACAACCCGATGGTGCGCGTGGGATCCGTCATGAGGGTCGTCTCGGTGACCTCGAGCTCGAAGCAGGTGGGCGACACGCCGTGCTTGCGGAACGCGTTGCGGCAGCGCGCGAGGAAGCTCGACTGCTTGAGCTGACGGAGCGATAAGTTCATGGCGATGCGGCCAGGCTCGCGCACGGTGTTCTGCCAGCTCTTGTAGTCCGAGCACACGCGGTCGAGCACAAATTCGCCGATGTCGAGGATAAGGCTGCTCTCCTCGGCGAGCGGTATGAACTGCGACGGCGAGATATCGCCGTGCCCCGGCAACCGCCAGCGCAGCAGCGCCTCGGCGCCGACCACGCGTCCGTCGCGCAAGTCCACCTTGGACTGGTACAGGACGACGAGCTCGTCGCGTTCGAGCGCGCGGCGCAGCTTGCTCTTGAGCATGAGCCGCTCCACGGCCGCGGCGTTCATGTGCGGCACGTAGAATGCCCAGGTGTTGCCGCCGTTCTGCTTGGAGTGATACATCGCGGCGTCGGCGTTGCGGATCAAGTCGATCGTGTTCTCCGCGTCGTACGGACAGATGGCGATGCCGACGCTCGCGGTGAGGTACACCTCCTGTTCATTCACGTAGAACGCGCGGCTGATCTCGTCGAGGAGCGTACGGGCCAGAGCGCCCAGGCTTGGACGGTTGTCGAGGTCCGCGGGCAGGTCGTCCACGAACATCGCGAACTCATCCCCGGCCAGGCGCCCGATCACGGTCTCCTTGCTCAGCACGCGCGTGAGCCGCTCGCTCAGGATCTCGAGCGTGCGATCCCCGGCGGAGTGGCCGAAGGTGTCGTTGACGTCCTTGAAGCGGTCGAGGTCCAGATAGAGAAGCGCCAGCGAGTGCTGGTTGCGGCGCGAGCGCGCGATGGCCTGTTGCAGCAAATGCTGGAACTGCATGCGGTTCGGCATCTTGGTCAAGGTGTCATAGCGCGCGAGGTAGCGGATGCGCCGCTCGGCGCGCTTGCGCTCGGTGATGTTGCGCGCGACGTAGATGTTCCCCTCGAACTGCGGATCCAACGAGGCGATGCTCGAGGACGCCATGGAAACGGGAATGGTCTGTCCGGACGCAGTGCGCAGCACGGTCTCGCGCGCCTCGGGTGCCGCGCCCCCGAGATCGAAGGCGCTGCGATGCGCCTCGTCGATGAAGCTGTCGAGAGACTTGCCCACCAGGTCCGCGTCGCTGTAGCCGAGCAGGCCTTGGGTCGCCTCGTTGCAGCTCTTGATGATACCGTCGGGAGAGGTGACGATCACCGCATCGCTCAGGCTGTTGAGCACCGTGTCGAGGTAGTTCTTGGTGATGGTCGTCTCGGAGAGCTTCTGCCGCATGCGCTCGAGCGCGTGCTGGAGCTCGCCGAGCTCGTCGCGGCGCACGACGTCGAACGGACTGGTGTAGTCCCCTTCCCCGATGCGGTCCGCGGAGCGGATGAGCGCCGAAATCGGTCTCGAGAAACGGCGCCGGAAGAACCACGCCCCCATCAGCACCAGCAGAACCACCGGCAGTGTCACGCGCAGGAGCATGGCGCGCATGCGCTTGAGCTGGCTGCCCTGCTGGAGCTCGAGCTGCGCTGCAAGTCTGGCGAGGGTCGCCTGCATCTGCGCCCGGCTTACCCAGATTTTGAGTGTGCCGGTGCGTTGTGCAGGCGGCGCAATGCCGGGCGGGATACTGTTGCTGACCACCAGCGGATCGAGCGCGGCGCTGCGCAAGGCCGTGTCGTTGCGCGTCGGCTCGCTTTGCGGGTTGCTGGCGGTGAACATCACCACGCCGCGTGCATCCGTCACTTCCACCCGCTCGATGTCATCCTCTTCGAGCAGGCGTCCGGCGATCGAGGCGACGGCCGCGCTGTTGTGCGCAACCAACGCGGAAGCGAGCAGCGCACCGGTGACGTTGACCACGCTCTTACCACGTGCTTCGAGGTCGCCCTCGAGCTTCTGCTCCACTGTCGCGTAAGTGAGACGGGCGATGTCGGCACTGTCGATGCGGTGCTCGTAGTAGGCGAACCCGCCCAGCAGCAGTGCAAGCCCTGCGCCCAGACCAAGCGCAAGCAGCAAATACTTGGATTTGAGACTCCGTGTCATTGACGGATGATACTCGTTCACACCAATCCCTATAAGGGGTCGGTACAATGCACGACCGCATGGGCACGCAGCTTCGCATCGACATTTTCCTGGATACGGTCTGTCCGTGGTGCTACCTCGGCAAGCGGCGTTTCGAGCTCGCCTTGGCCGCGCGGCCGCAGTACGAGCCCTTCATCAACTTCCGGCCCTTCGAGCTGAACCCGGATCTTCCCTGGGACGGGGTCGAGCGTGCCGGCCATCTCGCGGCCAAGGCCGGCGACCCGACCCAGATCGCGGACGCACAGGCCGCGCTGGTACGCCATGGCGAGGCCGTGGGTCTGCAGTTCCGGTTCGATCTGATCGAGCGATTGCCGAACACGCGCCGCTCTCATTTGCTGATTGCGCACGCGGGGCGGAACAACCTCGCCGCCGAGGCGACGGAGCGTGTCATGCAGGCCTACTTCGAAGAAGGCCGGGACATCGGCGACACCGAGGAGCTCGTGCGCCTTGGGGTCGAGGCGGGCCTATCGGAGCGCGAAACCCGCGCCGCCGTGGTGCTGCGCGAAGGACAGGACGGCATCGTGGCGGCCGAGCGACACGCGACGGTGCTCGGCATCACCGGAGTGCCCGCCTTCATTTTCGACCGGCAGTACTCGGTGGCGGGAGCGCAGGAGGTCGAGGCCTTCGTGCGCGTCATCGATCAAGTCGTGGAGCTCGCTGCCAGCCGCGAACTCGCCTCGTGACGCCGGCCGAGCTTACCGGCCGGGCCCGCGGCCACATCGAAGAGCTCGACTCTCCGCGCTGCGCGCTGCACGCACTGGCGAGCGCTCCTTTCTCGAGATTGCGCGCCGCCGCGGCGCAGGCCGGAATCGATCTCGTTCCGCAGAGCGCCTATCGCGATTTCGATCGGCAGCTGCGGATCTGGAACGCGAAGTTCAACGGTGAGGCGATCGTCAACGATTCGTCGGGCCGGCCCGTCGAAGCACTTGCGCTGGCGCCTGCGGAGCGTATCGATGCGATCTTGGTTTGGTCGGCGCTGCCCGGTGCGAGCCGCCATCACTGGGGGACCGACCTGGACTTGATCGACCGTGCGGCCGTCCCGCCCGGGTATCGAGTGCGGCTGGTCGCCGAGGAGTACGCTGCGCCCGGGCCTTTCGGTCCGCTCAGCGCCTGGCTCGAGGCGAATGCAGCCCGCTTCGGATTCTTCCGGCCGTATCGCGGGGTGCTATCCGGGGTTCAGCCGGAGGCGTGGCATTTCAGTTTCGCCCCGCTCGCCGAACCGGCGCGGCGCGCGCTGCGTGTTGCCGACCTGCGCGAGGCGTTGCGCGACGCACCGCTTGCGGGCAAGGACGTTGTGCTCGAGCGGCTCGAGGAGTTGCACGAGCGCTATGTCGCGCGCATCGATTGGCCCTAGGCCCACATTGTCTTCAGGCGATCCACCATCAACCCGCGCACTTGCCCGAGCTCCGCGCCGGGGCTCGTGAACAACGGGGGGTTGCGTCTCAGCAGCCGCCAACGCTCGGCGCGTAGAATGCGCTGCAGGTACTCCATGTTGCGATCGATCGCATCGAGATAAGGATTTTCGCCGCCGAACAGCGGCTCGGCGTATTGATAGGCCTGCTCGAACTCGCCGTCGAGGCGGTTCGTCCGCGTCTCGCGCACGAACTCAGGCGTCTGGCGCAGCAGATCGAGTCCGGAGCTGTAGCGCACCTGCAAGGTGCCGTCGCTCGCGGGTGCCGCGGCCACGCCGCCGAGCACGAATTCCGGGTAGAGCCGGTCGCGGCATTTCTCCAGGTAGCACCGGTCCGCCATCTGCGCGATGAGGTCCGCGGTGCCGAGCAGGTGTCCGCATTTGCGGTCGCGGCTGTCGGCCAAATGTATCTGGCTCAACTTGATCTCGTAGCCGGTGAAATGCACGATCCGGGTGGATACCGGCACCCAGGCTTCCATGCCGATGGTCGGCAGGAGGCGCGCGAGAAACTTCGCACTGCGCGTCACGTGATACAGCGTGAACTCTGCACCGTTGTGATGCACCCGGTCGTCGAACTCGCGGATGTAGCCGGCGTCGTGAAACAGTGAGGTGACCAGCGCCATGATCGCCCGCTCCGCGCCGAAGCGCAGCGGTGCATCGATCGTAAGCTCGTACCCGACCAACAGGCGCGCCATGGCGAGCGTCATGTCGAGGGAATGCTGCCGATCGTGATAAATGGTGTCGACGCCGTGATAGCCGGGCATGCGACCGGAGAACAGGCGCTCGAATTCGTCGAACGCAAGGGCGACACGGTCGAAGGACTCCCCGGGCCAGGCGGTCGCGAAAAGTTCGCGCACCGCGTGGGCTACTGCCGGCGTGGCGCTCACCTGAACTGAATTCGTAACGTCGAAGTCGTTACGGCGTAGCTCGTACATCGAGGAAGTCTAAGCCCGCGAGCCCCCCGCCGCCACGTGCGTAGTTCTCATCTCGCCGCATATGTCAAAGGCGGTCAATAAACTTTCAGGCCTCCGAACTTGCGCCGCACGCGCCGCGCGAGTGTGCTGTACCCGGCCCAGAATCCGAGCGCACCGGCGGCCAAGGCGGCGGCGAGCCAGAGTCCCGCCGCACCGGGCGTGCGCGGTTGCACCGGTGGTGCGCCCGCCGCAGACCCACGGGCCGCCAGCGCCGCATCCAGTTCAGCCTGTTTGTCCTTGAGCTGCGCCTGCTTATCCGCGAGCTCGCGCTCGCGACGTTCCATCTCGCTCTTGGCCGCGGCTTCGGCCAGTGCCGGCGTCGTTGCGCGGCTCCGATCGAGCTCCTCCTGGAGTTGTTTGAGACGGACCGCCGCGGGCTCGTCGGTCGTGAGATAGGAGCTCTTTACCCAGCCTGTGGTGCCGTCCGGTAAGCGCACTTGGGTGAAATCGGCGCTGCTGGCCAGCGTTTCCACGCGCGCGCCGGAGTGCAGGGTCGCGAGGCGCTGCCCTTGCTGGTTCTGCTCGGTGTACACGTTGAGCACGAGCTGGTCACTCACGTACGCAGTCTCGGCCCGGACCCGGCAGACGGCAAAGACGAGCGACGCGGCAGCCAGGACGAGGGCCGGCGCGGCGCCCCGCCTCATGCGGCGATACCGGTTTGCTTGAGCAGCGGCCGCACGTCGGGCTGCCGGCCGCGAAAGCGCACGAACGCGTCCATCGCGTCGAGGCTGCCGCCGCGCGCCAGGATGGAGTCGACGAATCGCGCAGCGGTGGCGGGGTCGAACACACCGGCCTGCTCGAACGCCTCGAACGCGTCGGCGGCGAGTACCTCGGCCCACTTGTAGCTGTAATAGCCCGCGGCGTAGCCGCCGGCGAAGATATGCGAGAAGCTCGCGTGCATGCGATTGAACGGCGCAGTCGGCGCGACCGCCACCCGCCGCCGCACGTCCTCGAGAGTTTGCGCTACTTGTGCCCCGACGCGCGGGTCGAAGCTCGCGTGCAGCTCGAAATCGAAGCTGGCGAGCTCGATCTGCCGCAGGGTGTCGAGCGCCGCATTGAACGTACGGGTGCCGAGCAGACGCTTCAGCATGTCGGTGCTCAGCGGCTCGCCGCTCACCACGTGCGCGGAGATGAGCGGCAGCACCTCGGCGCGCCACACGAAGTTCTCCATGAACTGACTCGGCAGCTCCACGGCGTCCCACGCGACTCCGTTGATGCCCGCGATGCTCGGGTAGGGCACGCGCGTGAGCATGTGATGCAGGCCGTGGCCGAACTCGTGGAACAGCGTGGTCACCTCGTCGTGCGTGAGGAGCGAGGGAGCCGCACCGACCGGCGTCGTGAAATTGCACACCAGCTGCGCGACGGGCAAGGCGTTTCCGGAGGGGAGCGATTTGGCGACGACGCATTCGTCCATCCATGCCCCGCTGCGCTTCTCCGCGCGCGAGTAGGGATCCAAGTAGAACCCGGCGAGGATCCGCCCGTCGCGATCCGCGAGGTCGTAGTAGCGCACCGTCGGCTGCCAGACGGCGACGCCCGGTCGCTCGCGCACCGTGATGCCGTACAGCCGCTCCGTGACCGCGAACAGCCCGCAGAGCACTTTCGGCAGCGGAAAGTAGGGCCGCAGCGCCTCCTGCGAAACCTTGAAGCGGCTCTCCTGCAGGCGCTCGCTGAAAAACGCGAGGTCCCAGGCCTCGAGCTTGCGGCCCGCGAACTCCTCGAGCTCGGCGAACTCGCGGCGCGCCGCCGGGCGGCAGCGCTTCCCCAGATCGTCCAGGAAGCCGAGTACCTGCTTGCCGCTCTTCGCCATGCGCGTCGCGAGCGCGTAGTCGACGAAGCTCGCAAAGCCCAAGAGCTGCGCGAGCTCGTGCCGCAGCGGCAGGATCTCGGCAATGATCGGGTTGTTGTCGTAGCGGCCTGCGCTTGGGCCGAGCTCGGAGGCGCGGGTGACCCAGGCTTCGTAGATGTCCCGCCGCAACCGCTCGCTCTCTCCGCTCGTCATGACCGTCATGTAGGTCGGCTGATCGAGCTTGAGCAGCCACCCGTTCCGTCCGGACTCACGGGCGTTTTGGGCGGCGCGATCGACCGCGTTCGGCGGCAAGCCGGCGAGCTCGGACTCGTCCGTGACGTGCCGGGTGTAAGCGCGGGCGGCATCGAGCACGTTCTCCGAGAACTTGGTCGCGAGCTGCGCGAGCCGCTGTACGACCTCGCGGTAGCGCGCCTTGCGATCGGGGGGCAGGTCTACGCCGGCGAGACGAAAATCGCGCAGCGAGTTCTCGAGGAGCTTGCGCTGCGCGGCATCGAGGTGGGGACCCTCGGTCTCAAGCACGTGCAGGTAGGCCGCGTAAAGCGCCTCGTTTTGGCCGAGCTCCGACGAGTAGGCCGTCAGCAGCGGCACGCACTCGTTGTACGCCTCGCGCATCGCCTCGGAGTTGGCCACCGCGTTCAGATGGCCGATCGGACTCCACACGCGGCTCAACCGGTAGCTGAGCTCCTCCGCGGGAACCACCAGCGAGGCGAACGTCGGCTTGGGCTGCGCCATCAGCTCGGCGAGCCGGGCGCGATTGTCGGCGAGCACGCGCTCGAGCGCGGGGCGCGCGTGGGCGGGCGCGATGCGGTCGAATGCCGGCAAGGCATCGATCGCGAGCAGAGGGTTGTCCAGGGTTTCGGTTTCCACGCCGAGAATTCTAACAGAGCCGCGGCGCCGCGCCGTGATCGAGCCGGGCCGGCGCACCGGCGGGTGGCCGGCAAGGGCGGTGCCCCAACCGGTATATCATTGCGCATCGGGTCCTCGTGTCGCGACGGAGTTCACTGTGCAGAGTGATGTCTTCGAGCTCATCAGCATCGGCGGCGGCAGCGGCGGGCTCGCCTGCGCGCAGCGCGCGGCCGAGTACGGCGCCAAGAGCGCGGTGATCGAATCCGGACGGCTCGGCGGCACCTGCGTCAACGTCGGCTGCGTTCCGAAGAAGGTGATGTGGAACGCGGCGGGCATCGCAGAGGCCCTTGACGACGCCGGCGATTACGGCTTCGAGATCGGCAGGGCTGGCGAGGCCGGGGGCAACGACTGGTCTATCCTCAAGAAAAAGCGGGATGCCTACGTCGCACGCCTCAACGGCATCTATGCGCGCAGCCTCGCGAGCAAGGGCGTCGCGCACATCGAGGGTCGCGCGAAGTTTCTGGACGCCCACACGGTGGAGGTGAACGGTGTGCGCTACACGGGCGCGCACGTAGTGATCGCCACGGGCGGATACCCCGATGTGCCACGACTGCCGGGCGCCGAGCTCGGCATCACCTCGGACGGGTTTTTCGAGCTCGAGGCTCGCCCGCAACGCGTTGCAGTGGTCGGCAGCGGCTACGTGGCCTGCGAGCTGGCGTCGGCGTTCCAGGCGCTGGGGAGTGAGGCGGAGCTGTTCATCCGCAAGGATCACCTGCTTACCCACTTCGACGTGATGCTCGGCAAGTCGCTGATGCGCGAGATGCTTGCGGAGGGACTCGCCATCCACACGGGCGTCGTGCCGGGTGCGCTGCTCGAGCAGTCCGGACGCAGGACCCTGGTGGCGTCCGACGGGCGCGAATTCCCGGGATACGACTGCGTGCTCTGGGCGATCGGCCGCTCGGCGGACGTGGCGGGCCTCGAGCTCTGCGCCGCGGGCGTTGCGCTCGACGCGGGCGGCTTCGTGGCGACCGACGCTTTTCAGAACACCAATGTCGAGGGTGTGTACGCGATCGGCGATGTGACCGGACGCGCCGCTCTTACGCCCGTGGCGATCGCGGCCGGGAGGCGCCTCAGCGACCGCCTGTTCGGCGCCAAGCGCGACCGGCATCTCTCTTACGAGATGATCCCGACCGTGGTGTTCACCCATCCGCCCATCGGCACGGTGGGACTCAGCGAGAGCGAGGCGCGTGCGCAGTTCGGCGATGCGGTGAAGGTGTACGTCGCGGATTTCACGCCGATGTATCACGCGCTCACCACGCGCAAGGTCCGCACCGACATGAAGCTGGTGTGCGTCGACGCGGAGGAAAAGATCGTCGGCTGCCACATCATCGGCGCGGGCGCCGACGAGATGCTGCAGGGATTCGCGGTGGCGATTCGCATGGGTGCGACCAAGCGCGATTTCGACGACACCGTGGCGGTCCATCCGACCAGCGCCGAGGAGCTCGTCACCCTGCGTTGAAGGGACGCGCGATGCCTACTCGTCCTGGATCAGCGCCTCGAGCACCATCTGAGTGTTCGGCCGGATGCCGCGCCAGAGCAGGAAAGATTCGGCCGCCTGCTCGACGAGCATGCCCCAACCCTTTGTGATCCGGCCGGCCTTGAGTGCGGCCGCCCAGCGCGTGAAGGGCGTGAGGCCGCGGCCGTAGGCCATGTCGTAGCAGACGGTCTCTTCGCTCACGAGACCTTTCGGCAGTTCGGGCATCACGCCCTGCAGACTCGCAGCTGTCGCGTTGACGATGAGGTCGTAGGGCGCACCCTCTATCTCGGCGAACGTGCAGCCCCGGACGTCTCCCATGTCGGAGAACTCCTGGGCGAGCTTGCGGGCCTTGTAGGGCGTGCGGTTGGCGATGGTGAGCGAGCGCAGCTCCCGCTCGCACAGCGGGCCGATCACACCGCGCGCGGCGCCGCCGGCGCCCAAGATCAGCACGCGCTTGTCGGGGAGGGCGATGCTCAAGTTGTGCTCGAGATCGCGGATGAGACCGACGCCGTCGGTGTTGTCGCCGAGCAGCGTCGCATCCTCGAAGAAGGCGATGGTGTTAACCGCCTGGGCTCGCGCCGCGCGCGGCGTGAGCTCGTTGACGAGCTCCGCGGCCGCTTGCTTGTGAGGCAAAGTGACATTGAGGCCGCGCACGCCGCCGGTGAGCAGCCGCAGTGTCTCGCGCCGGAAATCGTCGGGGTGAATGTCGAACAGCCGATAGACGAGGTTCTGCGCGGCGGCTTTCGCGAACAGCCCGTGAATGAACGGTGACCAGCTGTGCGCCACCGGGTGTCCGACCAGGCCGTATTGATCGGCCGGCCCGGCCTCGTGCGGCAAATTCACGGCCGGAGCCACCCGGCCGCGCGTTTTGCGAAGTACGTCAGGATGCCGTCGGCGCCGGCGCGCTTCATGGCCGTGAGGGCTTCGAGCGCGACGGCGCGCTCGTCGAGCCAGCCGTTGCCGGCCGCGGCCATGATCATCGCGTACTCGCCGCTCACCTGATACACGAAGGTCGGCATGCCGAAGCGGTCCTTCACCCGGCGGACGATGTCGAGATAGGGCAGGCCCGGCTTGATCATGACCATGTCGGCGCCTTCCGCGATGTCGAGCGCGACCTCGCGCAGCGCCTCGTCGGAGTTCGCCGGATCCATCTGATAGGTGTGCTTGCCCGCACCGCCGAGCTGCTTGGCGGACCCCACGGCCTCGCGGAACGGTCCGTAGAAACTCGAGGCGTACTTGGCCGCATAGGCGAGAATGCGGGTGTGGACCAAGCCGGCGGTTTCGAAGGCCGTGCGGATGGCGCCGATCCGCCCGTCCATCATATCGGAAGGCGCGACCACGTCCGCTCCGGCGTCCGCCTGCGAGCGTGCCTGGCGCACCAGCGTCTCGACCGTGAGGTCGTTCTGCACGTAGCCCGCCTCGTCGATCAGTCCGTCCTGCCCGTGCGTGGTGAACGGATCCAGAGCGACGTCCGTGATGACGCCGAGGGCCGGGAACTCCTTCTTCACGGCGCGCACGGCACGCTGGGCGATGCCTTCCGGATTCCAGGACTCGCGCGCGTCGAGGCTCTTCTTCTCGGTCGGAACGACGGGAAACAGAGCGATCGCGGGAATGGAAAGCCGCGCGATCTCGCTGCACTCGCGCAACAGCTCGTCGACCGACAGCCGCTCGACGCCGGGCATGGAGGTCACCGCCTGACGCTGCTTCGTGCCCTCCACCACGAAAACGGGGTAGATCAACGCATCGACGGTGAGTTGCGTCTCGCGCATCAGGCGGCGCGAGAACTCATCGCGGCGCATCCGCCGCAAGCGGGTGGCTGGAAATGAAACGTCGCGACCTCCGGTCATCTTCACTATGACTCCTGACGGCATCTGGATCCATGCGCTGGCGGTCGGGTGCAGCCGCGCACCCGCGCGCGGCTCGCGCCGCAACGCGCTAATATCGCGCCCGGGGCACGACGAGCCGGAAGTTGATTTATACATGAAGGACGACGTGGGCGGAAATGTCGGGCGAGCCCGATTCCAGGCGCTGTGTCAAGCGCTGCGCCCGGACCTCTTGCGCTTCGCATTCTGGCTGTCCCGGGACCGCGCTCTGGCGGAGGACGTGGTCCAAGAGACGATGCTGCGGGCGTGGAAGGCACGGGACTCGCTCAAGAGCGAATCGGCCGCCAAGCCCTGGTTTTTGACCATCATACGGCGCGAGTACGCGCGCAGCTTCGAGCGCAAGCGGCTCGCGACGGTCGACGTGGACGAGCTCATCGCACGCGAGGAGCCGATGCTCGCGGCCGCGCACGATCAGGATCTCGCGGAGTTGCGCGCCGCGCTGTTCAAGCTGCCCGAGGAGTACCGCGAGCCCCTGGTTCTGCAAGTGCTCATGGGCTACTCCACGGCGGAGATCGCGGCCGAGCTCGGCCTTTCGACCGGCGCCGTGCTGACGCGCTTGTTCCGCGCACGCAACCAGCTGCGTGCGCTGTGCGGCGAAGACACCTCGATGGACCCCGCGCCGTGATCGATTGCGCCGAGTACCGCCGGACCGTGCTCGCCGATCCGCACGCTGCGAGCCCGGAGCTCGTGGAGCATCTTGCGCAATGTCCCGACTGTCCGGCCTACCGCGAGCGGCTGTTGCGTTTCGAGGGACGTCTCGCAGGGGCGCTCTGCATCGATGCGCGCGCCCCGCGCGCGCGTGCGCCAGGCAGCGGCTGGCTCGCGATGGCCGCAACCGTGCTCGTTGCGCTCGTGGTGGGCACGCTGTGGCTCGGGGCGCCGCACGCGAGCCTGGCGGCGGACGTCGTCGCTCACATGGCGGGAGAGCCGGAGGCGTGGGCGCGTACCGAGGTGCCGGTGCCCTCCGCCGAGCTCGCGCCGGTGCTCGCCGAGGCGCACATGCGGCTCAATCCCGAGGCGGGCATGGTGAGCTATGCCCAGAGTTGCCTGTTTCGCGGGCATCACGTGCCGCATCTGGTGGTGCAGACCGCCCGCGGGCCGATCACCGTCATGGTGCTCGTGCACGACTCGGTGGCCGAGGCTCGGCCGTTCGACGAGGGCGGTTACCGTGGCGTGATCATTCCCGTTCCCGGGCACGGCAGTCTTGCGGTGCTGGCGCAGGGCGAGCGGGAGAATCTCGTCGAGATCGAGAGCCTCGCCGCACGCGTCAAGGACGCCATCGTCTGGACCGGCTAGTGCTGGACGGGGCGCGCCGCTCCCGTCACATGCCCGCGTTGCCCAGCAAGTCGATCAAGCGGCGCGAGCTCGCCGCCAGGGTCGGATGGTTGGCCTCGAACTGCACGGCCGCCCGCTCCAGCCTGTCGGCGAACGATTCGTCGACCTCGCTCGGCGCGGCAAGCGCCCGCTTCACCTCCTCGAGCACTTCGCCGCGCAATCGATCGGTGTGCGGATCGTCGGGACGGGCGCTGTGCAGCTCCTCGTGCAGTTTGCTCAGCTGATCGCGCAGATTCTGAGGGTCCATGGGCGTTGCTCCGCGGCGGCCGCGCTCGGCCGATGGATCATTGTGCCATTCGTTCGGGCGTGAGGCGCGCCACTTCCACATAGCCTCGACCGGCCTCGGCCAGGCTTTCGTGGATCGCGAGATAAGCCTCGCGCAAGAAATCATCGGCGCCGTACGGCGGATTGACGAGCAACAACCCGCTGCCGGCCAACCCCACGGAGGCGTCGTCCGGATGAACGGCCAGGTCCGCGAACAGCATCTTCGGAATGCCGAGGGCGAGAAGACGAGTGTGCACGCGCCGTCTTTGCGCGGCGCTCACGATCGGATACCACACGAGGAAGGTGCCGGTCGGCCAGCGGCGGCAGGCGTCGCCGAGCGCCGCCGCCAGCGCCGAGAGCTCGTCGGGGCTCTCGTACGGCGGGTCGATCAGCACCAGGCCGCGCCGCTCCGCCGGCGGCAGATGCGATCGCAGTCCCGCGTAGCCGTCGCCCACTTCCACGCGAAAGCGGCCGGGCGAGTCGATCTCGCGCTCGGCGGCGCGGGCCTCGGCCGGCACGAGCTCCAAGCACACGGCGCGATCCTGCGGGCGCAGCGCCGCCGCGATGAGCGCCGGGGATCCCGGATAGCGAGCCAGCCGGTCACCGTGGCGGGCGCCGAGCGCCGCGAAGTACGCCGCGAGCGGCGCGCACGCCGGCTTTGCGCGGAGCAGACGCTGAATTCCGCGCCCCGCCTCGCCCGATTTCTGGGCCTCCGCTCCATGCAGGTCGTAATAGCCGCGACCCGCATGAGTGTCGAGCACGAAGAACGCCGCGTCCTTGCGCTTCATGGCGTCGAGGCAATAGACGAGGCCCACGTGCTTCGCTGCATCGGCGAAATTTCCGGCGTGATAGCTGTGCCGATAGTTCATGGACGCATTGTGCATTGACCCGCCCCCGGACGGCAGGGAGAATGCCCGGCGACCCGATGCCCACTCTCCATCGCCGAGCCTTTCTGACAGCCGCCGCTGCGATTCTGACGGCGCCCCGGCCGAGCGCCGCCCTGAAGGCTCCGCCCGATCCCGGCCGGCCCGATTCCGGCCGCCGCGCGCTCTCCGGCCTCATCATCGTGAACGCGCTCGGCGGACTCGAGGATCCGAATCAGCCCGAATCGAATGCCGAGGCGAGTGTGCTCGAGCCCCGTGTGCTGCGCGATGCACACGACTCCGGTCTCACGGCGGTCAACGTCACGCTGGGATACGTGTCGGGCGATGCGGATCCCTTCGAGCAGAGCGTGCGCGACGTCGCCCAGATGGACGCCCGGCTGCGCGCGGGCGCGAAAGACCTGCTCAAGGTGTACACGGCAAAGGATATTCTGCGCGCCCGCTTGGAAGGCCGGATCGGCGTCATTTATGGATTTCAGAACGCCGCCATGCTCGGGAGCGACGTCAAGCGGGTGGACCTCTTCGCGAACCTCGGCGTGCGCGTCATTCAGCTCACTTACAACCCGGCGAACGCACTCGGCGATGGATCGACGGCGCCCGAGAACCGCGGCCTCACGCCCTTCGGGCGCGATGTGGTCGAGCGCCTCAATGCGCTCTCCGTGATGGTCGATCTGTCGCACAGCGGCCAGCGTACCTGTCTCGAGGCCGCGCAAGCCTCGAGGCGGCCGATTTCCATCAATCACACCGGCTGTCGCGCCCTCAACGATTTGCCGCGCAACAAGAGCGACGAGGAGCTCGCGCTGGTCGCCTCCAAGGGCGGCTTCGTCGGCATCTACTTCATGCCTTTCTTGAACCCCACGGGGCACGCGACCGCCGAGGACGTCGTGGCGCACATCGATCACGCCGTGAACGTGTGCGGCGAGGACCACGTGGGCATCGGAACCGACGGCACGGTGACCTCGATCGACGATCTGGAGGCGTACAAGAGCGTGCTTGCCGACGAGGTCGCGGCGCGTCGCAAGGCCGGTGTGAGCGCCGCCGGCGAGCGTCCCGATACGCTGCCCTTCGTCGTCGATCTGCGCGGCGTCGGTCAATTCCGCGACCTCGCCGCGCGGCTTCACCGGCGCGGCTATTCCTCCACGCGCATCGAGAAAATACTCGGGCAAAATTTCTTGCGCTATGCGCGCGAGGTATGGGGGGCCTGAGGCGGCGAAGGGGAATCGATGTACGAGCTCTACATTGCCAACAAGAATTACTCGTCCTGGTCGTTGCGGCCCTGGGTGCTGATGCACGAGGCCGGCATCGAGTTCAGGGAGCACTTGATTCCGTTCGGGGGTATCGGCTGGGAGAACTTTCGCAAGCTCTCGCCGAGCGGCAAGGTGCCATGTCTCGTCGATGGCAAGACGGTCGTGTGGGACTCGCTCGCGGTCGTCGAGTACCTCGCCGAGCGGCATCGCGGCGTCTGGCCGCAGGAGGCCCGTGCGCGCGCCTGGGCGCGCAGCGCCGCGGCCGAGATGCACTCGGGCTTCACCGAGCTGCGCAACCGCTGCTCCATGAGCTGCGGCGTGCGCATGCGTCTCCACGCGACACCGCCCGCCCTGATGCAAGACCTCGCGCGCCTCCGCACGCTCTGGACCGACGGACTCGACCGCTTCGGCGGCCCGTTTCTCGCCGGGGAGTCGTTTACCGCGGTGGACGCGTTCTTCGCGCCGGTCGCATTCCGCGCGCAAACCTACGATCTTGAGCTGGGGCCTGGGCCGGCGGCCTACGCGCAGCGATTGCTCGAGGTTCCCGCCATGCGCCGGTGGTACGCCGCCGCGCTCGCCGAGACGTTCCGCGATGTGCCGCACGAGGCGGAGATTCTCGAGATGGCGAGCCTCATCCTGGATCTGCGCGCCCCGGCGCAGTGAATCCTACGGCGCCGCGAATCACGGCGCCGCGAATCACGGCGCCGCGTCAAGGTAGTCGCGGGGACGCAGGAATTCGTACAGGCGCGATTCCGCTGATCCGGCCTGCGGATGCCAGTCGTAATCCCAGCGAGCGAGCGGCGGCATGGACATCAGGATCGATTCGGTTCTGCCGCGTGATTGCAGGCCGAACAGCGTGCCGCGGTCATAGAGAAGATTGAATTCCACGTACCGGCCGCGCCGGTAGAGCTGGAAAGCGCGTTCGCGTTCGCCCCACGGCTCGCCCTTGCGGCGCTCGACGATCGGCAGGAAGGCGGGGAGAAAATGATCGCCCACGCTGCGCATGAAGGCGAAGCAGCGCTCGAAGCCGCCCTCGCTCAAATCGTCGAAGAACAATCCGCCCACGCCGCGGGTCTCGTCACGGTGAGGCAGAAAGAAGTAGCGGTCGCACCAGTCCTTGTACTTCGAGTAGAGATCTTTGCCGAAGGGCTCGCATGCGGCGCGGGCCGTGCGATGCCAGTGCAGCACGTCTTCTTCGAACGGATAATAGGGGGTGAGATCGAAGCCGCCGCCGAACCACCATATCGGCGCCCGGCCTGCCGGGGCTGCGAGCAGAAAGCGGACGTTGCAATGCGTGGTGGGAACGAAGGGATTGTGCGGGTGGAAAACCAGCGACAATCCCATCGCAGCGAACGACGCACCCGTCATTTCCGGACGCGAGTTCGATGCAGATTGCGGCAGCTGGTCGCCGATCACGTGCGAGAAGGACACGCCGGCACGCTCGAACACGTCTCCGCCGCTGAGCACGCGGCTCTCGCCGCCACCCCCGCCCGGTCGCTGCCAGGCATCGCGCCGAAATCGCGCGCTGTCGAGCGCTTCGACAGCGGCGGTGATACGGTCCTGAAGATCCTCGAGGTAGCGGCGCACCGCCGCCGCATCCGAGACGGATGCCGTCTCGGATGGAGGCGCCGGCGTTGCCGAGGTGCCGCCCATGCTTTAAGTATTCCGGCGCTTCGTCTTGGCGGCGGGAGGCGGCACGGTCTCCGCGGGCGCCCGCTTTTTGGCGGCAGCTTTCGATCCCTTCGCGGCGAGGCGCGAGGTCGTGCGCGCGGACGCGGCTCGCTTGCCGGCCGCCTTTGCCGCGCCGGCGGGCGTTGCCGCAGCGGGTGAAGCGGTCTGCTTGCGCGCGCGGGCGGTCGTGGGTGCCGCCATGGCCGGCTCATTCGCCGCCGCCGCGCCGTTGGCTTTTGCCGCCGCGCCGTTGGCCTTGGCGGGCGCGCCGGCCTTCGCGTTCCTACGCCCCCACTTGCCGAACCCTCGCACGGGTGCGGCCGCCAGCAGGCTCTGGCAATCCTCGAGGTTGAGGCTCTTGGGGTCGCGGTCCTTCGGAATCTTGGCGTTGCGCGTCTTGTCCTTGACGTATGGTCCGTAGCGGCCGTTGAGCACCTGGATGCCGGCGTCCGGAAAGTCCCTGATGAGGCGGTTGGCGTCCGCGATCTCCTTCTCGCGGATCACCTCGAGCGCGCGCTCCAGGGTCACGGCGTAAGGATCGTCCGTCTTCAGCGAGACGTACCTGGGCCCGTATTTGACATAGGGCCCGAATCGACCGGTGTTGGCGACGATCTCCTCGCCGGCGGCCGTGTGGCCGAGCTTGCGCGGCAGCTGAAACAGGAAGAGGGCTTCCTCGCGTGTGATGGCGTCCATCTTCTGGCCGGGCCGCAGGCCCGCGAAGCGCGGCTTCTCCTCGTCGTCCTTGGTGCCGATCTGCACGAACGGCCCGAAGCGGCCCATGCGCACGCTCATCGGCTTGCCGCTCGCCGGATCTAGCCCTAAGTCGCGCGCCATCGCGACCTCTTCGCGGCTCACGGAGGTCTCCGTGTGCTTCACGAGCTTGATGAACGGCTTCCAGAACCGATCGAGCAGCGGTACCCACTCCTGCTCGCCGGCTGCGACCCCATCGAGCGCATTCTCCATCTTGGCAGTGAAGTCGTAATCGACGTAAATGGTGAAGTACTGCGTGAGAAAGCGGCTCACGATCTTGCCGATGTCCGTCGCGGTGAAGCGCCGGTTCTCGATGCTCACATACTCTCGATCGCGCAGGGTCGAGATGATGGAGGCATAGGTTGAGGGGCGGCCGATGCCGTATTCCTCGAGCGCCTTGACCAGCGAGGCTTCCGTGAAGCGCGGCGGCGGCTCGGTGAAGTGCTGCGACGGAATCACGGCCAGTAGCTTGACGCGATCGCCCTCGCTCATCGGCGGCAGGACGTGATCCGAATCGTCCTGCACCACGTCGTCCGCGCCTTCCTGATACACCGATATGTAGCCGGGCTTCACGAGAGTCGAGCCATTGGCCCGCAGCACCGTACGCTCTGCACCGTCGGCGCCCGCCAGGAGCTCGACCGCGACGGTGTCGAACACCGCGGGCGCCATCTGGCACGCCATGGTGCGCTTCCAGATGAGCGAGTACAGGCGGAACTGATCGGCGTCGAGCTTGCGCTCGATGTCGGCCGGCACGATGCGCGCATCGGTCGGGCGGATCGCCTCATGGGCTTCCTGCGCATTGGCCGACTTGGTGCGGTAGACGCGCACTTCCTCGGCGAGGCCCTCCGGACCGTAGAGCTCGACGATGAGCTCGCGGATCTGCGCAACCGCCTCTTGCGCGAGATTGAGCGAGTCCGTGCGCATGTACGTGATGAGACCCACGGCGCCCTCGCCGATATCGACGCCCTCATAGAGCTGCTGGGCGACGCGCATGGTCTTCTGCGCGCTGAAGCCGAGCTTGCGCGAGGCCTCCTGCTGCAGCGTCGAGGTGGTGAAGGGCGGCGCGGGGTTGCGCCGCCGCTGCTTGCGCTCGACGCCTATGACGGTGAGCTCGCCGCGGGCGGTTTTCTCGAGCGTGCTCACGGCCTCGCGGGCCGCGCTCTCGCTCGTGAAGCTGAACTGCTCGACCTTGCCGCCCCGGTACTCCACGAGTTTCGCCGGGAACTGCTGCTCCGCATGCATGAGCTCGGAATCGATGGTCCAGTACTCCTGCGGCTGGAAGGCGGCGATCTCGTCCTCGCGCTCGCAGATCATGCGCAGCGCGGGGCTCTGCACGCGTCCGGCCGAGAGATTGGGGCGGACCTTCTTCCACAGGAGCGGCGACAGGTTGAAGCCCACGAGGAAATCGAGGGCGCGTCGCGCCTGCTGCGCATTCACCAGATCAATCGAGATTGCGCGCGGATGCTCCATGGCCTCGCGCACCGCGTTCTTCGTGATCTCGTAGAACACCACGCGCTGCACGTCCTTGCCCTTCAGAGCGCCCTGTTCCTTCAGGAGCTCCTGCAAATGCCAGGAGATCGCCTCGCCCTCGCGGTCGGGGTCGGTGGCAAGGTACAGAGCTTTGGCTTTCTTGAGGGCCCGGGCGATGGCATCGACGTGCTTGCGATTGCGCTCGACCGGCTGATACTTCATGGCGAAGTGGTGCTTCGGATCCACGGCGCCCTCTTTCGGCACCAGGTCCCGAACGTGGCCATAAGAGGCCAGCACCTCGAACTCCTTGCCGAGGTACTTCTTGATGGTCTTCGCCTTGGCAGGCGACTCCACGATAACGAGGTTATTGCCCAAAATAATGTACTAGGGTCGTCTAATGCAGGGCGTCGGAGCGCTCTTCAAAGACCAGGTCTTCCATCTGCGCATAGGCGGATTCCTGGCCCGGTTGATTGAACAACACCATGAGGACGACCCACTTGACCTGGTCGATGTCGATCTCGTCGGCTTCCAGCGCCATCAACCGGTCGATGACGAGCTCGCGCTGGGTGCCGGACAGGATGCGCACGTTCTCCAGATACATGAGGTATCCGCGTACGTCGGTGTCCAGGCGCAACAGCTCCTGTCCGCTGAAAATGCGCACGGCGCGCGCGGTCGCTTCCGCGACCTTGCCGAGCTGCTCGCCCGACAAGCCGTCGAGCCATTCGAGTGCCCGCTCCACGTCGGCCTCGGCGAATCCCGCCTTGTCCAGCTCGACTTTGAGGGTCGCGCGATCGGGACGTGGCTCGTCGTCCGTGCCCATGTAATTCTCGAAAAGGTAGATCAGCAGATCGAGAACGTTATCTTTCACCTCCGGCTCTCCTGTTGGCGACTCGGGAGTAGCGGCCCCCGGGGGCGGCCTGAACGTGGCCTTCGAGCTCGAGGATCAGCATCATCGAGGACACGGCTTCTGGTTTGAGTCCAGTGCGAACAATGAGCGTATCGAGGTCCGCGGGATCAAAGCCGAGCGCATCTAACAAGATTTTGTGTTCCTTGTCCATTCCCGCCCGGCTCGGTCTGTCTGATTGCAGCGCGCTCGCGACCCGCGGCGGCTCCGCAAAAAAGGCCGAAAAATCGAGTCTTCTCAATATGTCATCCGCGCTTTCGGCCAGATGGGCACCCTCCTTGATGAGGCGATGGCATCCCCGGCTCATGGGGTTGTGGATCGAACCAGGGATCGCGAGCACGGGCCGCCCCAGCCGTCGCGCGGCGCGGGCGGTGATCAGCGAGCCCGATCCGCGCGCCGCCTCCACCACGAGGGTGCCGAGACTCAAGGCCGCGATGACCTGGTTTCGCCGCGGAAAATTCGCGGGTCGGGGCGGCGTGCCGAGGGAAAAAGAGCTCATCAGGGCGCCGCTGTACAGGATGGCCTCGCTTAACGCCCGGCTGCTCTCGGGGTAAATGCGGTCGACGCCGGTTCCGAGCACCGCCAGCGTGAGTCCCTGGGCTGCGAGCGCACCGCGGTGAGCAGCCGCGTCGATGCCTGCGGCGAGGCCGCTCGAGATGACGAGTCCGCGCCCTGCAAGGGCGCGAGAGAACTCGAAGGCGTTTTCCACGCCGCCGGGGGTGGGGCGGCGGCTGCCGATCACCGCGAGCGGCGGATCCTTGAGCGCGTCGAGGCGTCCCGCGACGTAAAGGGCGAGGGGTCGGTTCTCGCACGAACGCAGCATCTGCGGATACGCCGCCGCGGTGCAAGGCACCAGGTGATGAGAGGCGTGCTCGAGCCAGGAGAGCTCCGCGGCGCTTGCCGCGTAGCCGCTCGCGCGAAGGTATTCTCGTGCGGTCCGGCCGATGCCGGCCTCGGCGAGCTCTGCGTCGCTGGCGCCGATCAGCGCACGGGGCGAATGCAGACGCTCGATCGCCCGCGCGAGCGACGCGGCATCGAGCGCGGGCGTGCGCGCGAGCCGCACCCAGACCAGGGTGTCCTCCAGGATCGGCATGCGGAGAGTATCGGCAAAGGCGCGCGCGACCGCGCTTCGACAAACGGCGTCAATGCATAGATTTGCCGCGAGGCGTGGATTCGCAGCGAGGCCGCATTCAGGGCGATTGGACCTTGTCGGCCACGTGGATGACGTCGGTCGCTTCCATGATGAGCCCGAAGCTCATGCGATCGAAGGTCTTGAACACCATGAATGTGCCGGTGCGCTCGTCGGGCAGCTCCACCTTCTTGGCGAACAGGGTCGAGGTCGGATGCACGAAACCATCCTTCGAATTGTCGTACACCGGATCGCTGGTCGAGTAGACCGCGAGCACGTTGCCCGGCTGCAAACCGTCGCGAACGCCGCGATTGATGACGACGACCTCGTACTGACCGATGACGGTGACGCCGTCCGAGACCGCCATGATGCGGCCCTTGATGTTCATCTTGGGCGGGCTCGGCATGAAGTCGAGCGGCACGTCGACGTCGCCCGGCAGGAGCTTGTCGCCCGGGTAGGTCTCGCGAGTCGACTGGGTCATGATGAGAGTCGCCGGGTCGCCGCTGCGGGTGACGTGGCCAGTGCCCGTGTACACCCCGTTGTAGCCCAGAATGCGGTTGTCGTCCGGGTCGCGCAGCGCCTCGCCCACGCGCACCAGATTATAGTGCGCGCCGAGTTCGGCCGGAGCGATGAAACCGCGCGCGTAGACAGTGTTTCCCTCCGCCATGATCACGTGCGAGTCGCGCGTCGAGAGTACGTAGGGCGAGGTCTTGATCTGCTTCTCTTCGAGCACCGAAGGCTTGGACATGAACGCCGCGACGGTCTCGTAGGGGATGGTCGTCACCGCCGCCTCGAGCGGCTGGCTGCGTACCCGCGCCATGACTCGCGCACCGTTGCCGCGCTCGAGACTGCCCGGCTGCAATACGATTCTCGGCCGGCCCTCGACATAAACCAGATGCAGAGTGTCGCCGGGATAGATCAGGTGCGGGTTTTGCACCTGGGGATTGACCTGCCAGATCTCCGGCCAGTACCAAGGATCCTTGAGGAATATCTTGGCGATGCCCCACAGGGTGTCGCCGCGCTTGACCGTGTAGCTGTCGGGCGCCCCCGGCGCGAGCTGCAGGCCCTCGTGCGCGGCTTCCGGTGGGAGGGCCGTGGTCGTCGCTCCCGCTCCGGAGTCGACGGCCGCCTCCATCGCGGTGCGCTGATCACCCACGACCGTGCCTTGCACGCCGTCATCCTGCGCCACGGCCTGAGGCGCCTGATGCGGGGGCTCGGTGCGGCAACCCGTCACCGCCGCGATTGCGAGTACCAAGGCTAATGTCTGATGGCGTTGCATTCTAAGTTCGCTCCCGTGAGTCGCCTGCCGTATGGTGCCGGGCCGGCTGGTATACTGCCGGTCTGCCTCCAAGGACTGGGACGTATCGCCCGTTTTCGGCGATCGCAGGCGCGTCGCGACCGCCGCAAACGCGCCATTAAGTTAAGCAGCGGCGGAACTTTAGCAACTATCCTCGGCCAAAAACACGATATCCATCTCATAACTCCCATGACAAAGCTGGCAATTCTCGAGTACCCCGATCCGCGCTTGCGCACCAAGGCAAAGCCCATCGGCGCGGTCGATGACGCGGTGCGGCAGCTGGCGGACGACATGCTCGAGACCATGTACGCCGCCAAGGGTGTCGGCCTCGCCGCCAGTCAGGTCGACGTACATCGCCGGCTTCTGGTGCTCGATGTGAGCGATGCGCGCGATGCGCCCATGGTGCTCATCAATCCAGAGATCGTGGCCGCGGCGGGTCGTGCTCCGGGCGAGGAGGGCTGCCTTTCCCTGCCGGGAATCTACGACAAGCTCGAACGAGCCGAGCGCATCAAGGTGCGGGCGCAGGACCGGAACGGCGAGCCCTTCGAGTTCGACGCCGAGGGCATGCTCGCGGTGTGCATCCAGCACGAGATGGATCACCTCGAAGGCAAGCTCTTCGTCGATTATCTATCCGAGCTCAAGCGTCAATTGATCCGGCGCCGCTTGCAGAAGGAGCGCAAGCAGCGCTCCCCGACCGAAGCTCGCACCCCAGTCCCGGCTCTTTAGGGCCTCCTTGGCACAACCCGCGTTGAGACTGGGCTTCGCCGGCACGCCCAAATTCTCGGTTCCGGCGCTCGACGCCCTGGCGGGCTCGGGGCACCTCGTTCGAGCGGTATTCACAAAGCCCGACCGGCCCGCGGGCCGCGGCCGGCACGTGCAGGTGAGCCCCGTGAAGCAACGCGCGCTCGAGCTCGGCCTTGCGGTGCTCGAGCCCGTCACCTTCAAATCGCCCGAGACGCTGGGCGTTCTTCAGGCGCTCGATCTCGACGCGCTTGTGGTAGTGGCCTATGGCCTGATTCTGCCGCCGCCGGCCCTCGCCGTCCCGCGCCTCGGCTGCTACAACATCCACGCCTCGCTCCTGCCGCGCTGGCGCGGCGCTGCGCCCATCCAGCGCGCGCTGCTCGCAGGCGATCGAGTCACGGGCGTCACCATCATGCGCATGGAGGCCGGCCTCGATACCGGTCCGATGCTCGCCTCGTGCGCCGTCGACATCGAGGACGGCGACACCGGGGGCACGCTGCACGATCGGCTGGCCGCAGTCGGAGCTCGGCTCTTGCTTGAGACGCTCGATGCGCTCGCGCGGGGACCGGTGCCCGAGACGCTGCAACCCGAGGCCGGTGTCACTTATGCGCAGAAGATCTCGAAGGCCGAGGCGCAGATCGACTGGCGCGCAGATGCGGCGGAGGTGCTGCGCAAGGTCCGAGCGTTCAATCCAGCTCCGGTCGCGCAGACCCGCTGGGGCGGGCAGCAGCTGCGCATCTGGGAGGCGCAGCTCGCTTCCACGGCGGCGGCGCGCGAGAAGACGGCTCCAGGCACCGTGACCGGTGCGGCGCCGTGCGGCATCGACGTGGCGTGCGGCAACGGCGCGCTGCGCATCACCCGCTTGCAGCTCGCCGGGCGCAAGCCCGTGACTGCGGCCGAACTCCTGAATTCGGAGCGGCTCGCGGGGGCGAGCTTCTCGAGCCCATGAGCAGCGCTTTCGTTGGTGCGCGAGCCTTGGCGGCCCAGGCGACCACACGTGTTTTGCGTGAGCGTGTCACGCTGGATGCCGCCCTCGAGGCCGTGCTCGCCGGGGCGCCTCGCGCGCTCGTACCACCGGCGCGCTCGCTCTCCTTCGGCGCGGTGCGCGGCTTCTATCGCCACGAGGCCATCTTGCAACGCGTGCTCACCCAGCCGGGGAAGTCCTTGGAGCCGCTCGTGCGCTCGATCCTGTCGGTGGCGCTCTTCGAGCTCGAGGATGCGCGCACGCCCGACTATGCCGTGGTCGATGCGGCTGTCATCGCGGCGAAATCCGCCGGCCGATCCGCGGGGCTCATCAACGCGCTGCTGCGGCGTTACCTGCGCGAGCGCGACTCTCTGCAGGCCGATATCGCCAAGAGCCCCGCTGCCCGCTACGCCGCCCCTCAATGGCTCGCGGCGCGCCTGCGCGAGGATTGGCCGGATCACTGGACGGACATCCTGGCCGCCTCCGATGCACAGGCGCCGATGTGGCTGCGTGTCAATGCGAGGCGCGCCACGGCGGCGGATTATGTCGCGATGCTCCGCGAGGCGGGAATCGAGGCAGCCCTCGAGCCGCGCGTGCCGCAGGCTGTGCGCTTGGCTCTGCCGCGTGAGGTGGGCGAGGTGCCGGGGTTTGCCGATGGGGTCGTGTCGGTGCAGGATCTCGGCGCGCAGTGCGTCGCCTTTCCCTTGAAGCTCGAGCCGGGCCAGCGCGTGCTCGACGCCTGTGCCGCCCCGGGCGGGAAGACTGCGCTCATGGCGGAGCGCGAGCCCAAGCTTGAGCGGCTGATCGCGGTCGACCTCGATCGCAAGCGCCTCGGGCGGGTGCGCGAGAACCTCGAGCGAGGCCGGCTCGAGGCCGAGGTCGTGCACGGCGATGCGGGTGCTCCGGAAGGCTGGTGGGACGGCGTGCCTTTCGACCGCATTCTGCTCGACGCACCCTGCTCGGCGCTTGGGGTCATCCGCCGGCATCCGGACATCCGCCTGCGCCGCTCGCCCGAGGAGCTCGCCAGGATGCCCGCGGTGCAGATGCGCCTGCTGACCGCCGCCTTCCGTCTGCTCGTGCGCGGGGGGCGCCTCGTGTATGCGACGTGCACGCTTACCCAACGCGAGAACGGCGCGCTGATCCGCGCGTTTCTCGAAAGAACGACCGACGCCGCCGTCGTGCCGGCGGAGCACTGGGACGGATGGCCGAGGCTCGGCCGGGCGGATGACTGCGGCCGGCAGATCCTTCCCGGTGAGGCGAGCGCCGACGGCTTCTATTATGCTGCCTTGACCAAACGATGAGATTCTCGCCGACATTGCAAGCCCTGCGGGCAGCGCTCTTGACCGTCGCACTCTTGGGAGCGGCCGTCTCGCCGTGTCGCGCGGAGGGTCTCGAGGGGCGCTTCGAGGTGCGCTCGGCGGATCTCGAGCTCGCCGGCGGCGTCTATCACCTCAACGCGCGCATCGATCTGCCGATCAGCGACGCGGTGCGCCGCGGATTGAACGAAGGCGTGCCCCTCACTCTCGAAGTCGACCTGGACGTCGAGCGGGTGCGCCAGCTGCTGCCGAATTCGCGCGTCGCGGAGCTCACCCAGCGCTACGACTTGCAATACAACGCAGTGAGCGCACGCTACATCCTGCGCAACGAGAACAGCGGCCAGCAGCAATCGATCCCCACGGTCGATGCGGCTCTCGAGCAGTTGTCGGAGGTGCGCAGCCTCCCCGTGCTGGACAAGGCCCTCCTGCACTCCGATCGCCGTTACGAGGCGAGCGTGCGGGCGAGGATCGATTATGGCCGGGTGCCGTTCACGTTGCGCCTGCTGATGTTCTGGGTCAACGAGTGGCATCGGGAGAGCGATTGGTACACATGGACGCTGCAGCCCTAACGCGCAAATACGGCTCGACCGTGCTCGGTTCGCTGGGCGTGGGGCTGTGGCTGGTTGCGCTCCTTCTGCTGGCGTCCGCCGCGCAAAACTCGCAGGCCTTCGATCGCTGGCTGCCGTGGATCCTGCTGGTCAACATCTCGGGCCTCTTGACCCTGCTCGTGCTGCTCGCGGGCAAGCTCTATCAGCTGGTCAAGGACTTCCGCAGGCACGTCCCGGGCTCGCGCCTGAAGGGACGCACCGTCGCGATTTTCAGCGTGCTCGCCGTCGCGCCGATCCTGGTCGTGTATTACTTCGCGCTGCAGTTCTTGAGCCGCGGCATCGACAGCTGGTTCGAGATCGAGGTGAGCCAGGGCCTCAAGGACACGCGCGAGCTGTCGCACGCGGCGCTCGAGGTGCGGGTCCGCGAGTTTCTGCAGCACACTCAGGTGGTGGCGCACGAGCTCTCGGGACTCACCGATTTCAATCTGTTCTCGACGCTGGAGCGCGAGCGGCGCGACAGCGGCGCGCTGGAATTCACGGTGGTCGGCGCCCCGACGCAGATCATCGCGACGAGCTCGGATCGGCCCATGGACACGCTGCCGGCACCGGCCACGGACGAGATGATGCTGCAGGTCCGCCGCGGACGGCCGTACGTGAGCCTGGACACCGACGCGACGGGCGGCTACGTGATTCGGGCCGCGGCGCCCCTCGACGCCGGGCCGAATGCGCCCTCGCACGTGCTCATCGCGCTCTATCCCGTGCCTCAGCAGCTCTCCCAGCTCGCGGATACGGTGCAGCGCTCCTACACTCAGTACGCCAATCTCGTGCAGCTGCGCCGCCCGCTCGAGTCGACGTTCGTGCTGATCCTGACCTTCGTCGTGCTGATGTCGCTGATCGCGGCAGTCTATGGCGCGTTCTTCGCCGCCCAGCGCCTGGTGCAGCCCGTACAGGATTTGATCGCCGGCACCCGCGCGGTCGCCAAGGGCAACTACGACACGCGCCTGCCGCTTCCCTCGCGCGACGAGCTCGGCTTCCTCGTGACCTCGTTCAACGACATGACCAAGCGGCTCAGCCGGGCGCGCGAGGAGACGCGCCGCAGCCAGCAGGCGGTGGAAGCGGAGCGTGCCGGGCTCGCCGTGATCCTGGCGCGGCTCTCGACGGGCGTGGTGTCGCTCACACCGGATCTCATCGTACGCACCGCCAATCAGGCGGCGAGCGCGATCCTCGGCATCGATCTCGAGGCGGCGGTCGGCGCGCGCTTCGACGAATCGATCAACGACGGCGTGCTGTTCACTCACTTCCTCGCCGCCGTGAAGGCGCGGCTTCAGGAAGAGCAGCTCGACTGGCGCGAGCAGATCGAGCTGCCATCCGAGTCCGGGAAACGGGTGCTCATGTGCGCCTGCACGGCGCTGCCGAACGAAGTGGGCGGGGCTCCGGGTGTGGTCCTCGTGTTCGACGACATCACCACACTTCTGCAAGCCCAGCGCGACGCCGCCTGGGGCGAGGTGGCGCGGCGCCTCGCGCACGAGATCAAGAACCCCCTGACCCCCATCCAGCTGTCGGCCGAGCGCATGCGGCGCAAGTTCCTGGGCAGCATGAATGCCGAGGATGCGCAGATACTCGAGCGGGCGACGCACACCATCGTCGCGCAGGTGGAGGCGATGAAGCAGATGGTGAATGCATTCAGCGAGTACGCTCGGGCGCCCGACATGCACGTGGCGCGCTTCGACCTCAATCAGCTCATCACCGAGGCGGTGGATCTGTATCGCGCGCAGGAGAGCACCGCGGAGCTCGCCTTGCTGCTGGACGCGAATTTGCCGCCCATCTCCGCCGATCGAGTCCGTATCCGCCAGATACTCAACAATCTGGTGACCAATTCCCTCGAGGCGCTCGAGGGCAAGGACGGAGCACGCATCGAAATCGAAACTCAAGCCGTCGAGGATGGTCCCAAACACATGGCGGCGATCATCGTGTCGGACAATGGGCCTGGCTTCCAGCGCGACCTGATCGGCACCGTGTTCGATCCTTATGTCACAAGCAAGCCCAAAGGCACGGGATTGGGGCTGGCGATCGTTAAAAAAATCGTGGAAGAGCACGGCGGCCGCATTGAGGCGGATAATTGCCGTAGCGGCGGGGCCCGCGTGCGCGTTTTGCTGCCGCTGAGCGACGCGGCGCGCGGCCCCGCCGGGCGCGAGCCGCGCAAGAGCGAACACAGGAGAGAACGGGTATGACCGCTTCGAGGATTCTGGTGGTGGACGATGAGGCGGACATCCGCGGGCTTCTGCAGGAGATCCTGGCCGAGGAAGGCTACGAGGTGGAAGTCGCGGCCGATGCCACGCAGGCGCGCAGCTCCCGAGCGGCTCACTTGCCCGATCTCGTACTGCTCGACATCTGGATGCCGGACACGGACGGCATCACGCTCTTGCGCGAGTGGTCGGTCACCGACGGCTACGACTGTCCGGTCGTGATGATGTCCGGTCACGGCACGGTCGAGACGGCGGTCGAGGCGACCCGCCTCGGTGCGTTCGATTTCGTCGAAAAGCCGCTTTCCCTCACCAAGCTCCTGCGCACGGTCGAGCGCGCGCTCGATGCCGGGCGGCGCAAGCGCCTGTCCGAGCGGGCGCAGGGCTCGGCCCTCGCGCTGCCCATCGGCAAAGCTAAGCTGACGCAAAACCTGCGCGAGCTCGTGCAACAGGCCGCGACCAGCTCATCGTCCGTGCTCTTCATAGGTGAGCTCGGCTCGGGCCGCGAGGCCTATGCCCGCCACTTGCATTCGCTCTCCGCGCGCTCCTCGAGACCTTTCTACATGGTAGTGGCGGCGAGCCTCGGGGCTGACCCGGCGGCGGCCCTCTTCGGCAGCGAGCGCGACGGCAAAGGGGTGCAGGGCGCGCTCGAGCAGGCAGCGGGCGGGACGCTGTTCCTGAACGGGCTCGAGGATCTGCCGAGCCAGGCGCAGCGCGCCTTGATCGGCGCCATCGAGCAAAGCAGCTATACCCGGGTCGGCGGCCGCGAGCGGCTGCCGCTCAACGTGCGCTGGGTGAGCTCGGCGCAGGAGGGATTCGAGGGTCGGTCCTCGCCCGAGCCCTTCCGGCGCGACCTCATCGCGCATCTGAACGTCATCACCCTGCGGGTGCCGCCGCTGCGGGAGTACGCCGAGGACGTGCCCGACTTGCTGCGCAACTACGTCGACCGCTTGGTCGACGATCAGCATTTGCCCTTGCGGCGCTTCAGCGTCGCGGCGCAGAACCGCCTGCGCAACTACCCATGGCCCGGCAATCTCGGCGAGCTTCGTAATCTCGTGCAGCGTGTTCTCGTGCTTGGCGCCGGCGAGGAGATCCGCCTCGAGGAGATCGAGCGGGAGCTCGCCGTCAAGACGGGCGTCGATGAGCCGCTGGTGAAGCAGGACCTGCTTGCCCTGCCGCTGCGCGAAGCGCGCGAGCAGTTCGAGCGCGCCTATTTGCAGCAACAATTGCTCCTGTGCAACGGCAAGGTGGGTCAGCTGGCCAAGCGAGTGGGCATGGAGCGCACGCATCTTTACCGAAAGTTGCGCGCATTAGGCGTCGATTTTCGTCAATTGGGCGAAGATTAGTCGCCTACGCGGAAGATTAGTCGCCTACGCGGAAGATTAGTCGCCTACGCGGAAGATTAGTCGCCTACGCGGATCACCAGGACATCGACGTCGGCCTTGCGCAGGATGGTGCGCAGCCGGTTGAGTTGGTCCAAGTTCGAGATGGGTCCGATGCGGATGCGGTGCCAGGTATCGTTGTCCACCGAGACCTTCTGCACCTTCGACTCGACCCCCTGGAGCGCGAGCTTCGCGCGCACCCGATCGGCGTCGGCGAAATTCTTGTATGAGCCCGCTTGCAGCACGTAGGTGCCGCGGCGGGTCTCGGGGACGGCGCGGATATCGGGCCGCACGTCCTTCTCCTTCTCCGGGACGACCACCTCGAACTTGGGCAGGCTCGAGTAGAAATCATAGGAGGTGCCCGAGTCGTCCGCCGCGGTATCGTCGGTGCCGTCCGGATCCGGCGGCTGCTCGCTGTTGTGGGGCTTTTTCTTGTCGGCTTTGGCGATCTGCGCGGCCGGACCTTGGGGCCGGTGGTCCTTGACGTAAACCAGCGCCGCCACCGCGAGGCCCGCGGCCAATCCGCCCGCGAGGCCGATCCATCCAGAGAAAACGCCCTCGGGCTTGCGCCGCGGCTTGTAGTCCCGCGCCATTTTTGCCCTACATGGTGTCGGGCGCGGAGACGCCCAGCAGGCGCAATCCGTTGCGTATGACGACCTGCGCGGCAAACGCAAGGCTCACGCGCGCATCCCGGAGCGCCGGGTCATCGACCAGGAACTGGTGCGCGCTGTAGTAGGTGTGAAAGTCGTTCGCCAGATCGCGCAGGTAGTGCACCAGCGCATGCGGGGCGCGATTCACGGCGCCGTGCAGGACGATCTGCGGAAACGCGCAGATGCGCCTGATCAGCCTCTGCTCCTGCGGCTCCGTAGCCAAGGCGAGCGCCGCAAGCCCGCGCGCCGGATCGTGCACGATGCCGCGCTCCTGCATCTGGCGGCGGACGCTCGACACGCGCGCGTGCGCGTACTGAATGTAGTACACCGGGTTGTCGTTGGAGCGCGCCTTGGCGAGCTCGAGGTCGAAATCGAGGTGCTGGTCGTTTGAGCGCATGACGTAGAAAAGGCGAGCCGCATCGTTGCCGACCTCCTCGCGCAGGGCGCGCAAGGTCACGAACTCGCCCGAGCGGGTCGACATCTGCGCTTTCTGCCCGCCGCGAAACAGCGTGACGAACTGCACCAGGCGAATCTCCAGGCATTCGGGCGGGCCGCCCAAGGCGATGAGGCCCGCGCGCAGGCGCGCCATGTAGCCGTGGTGATCCGCGCCCCACACATAGATGAGATGCTCGAAGCCGCGCTCGCGCTTGTTGAGGACGAAGGCGATGTCGGACGCGAAATAGGTTTTGTTGCCGTTCTCGCGCACGATCACACGGTCCTTCTCGTCCCCGAAGGCCGTGGTCCTGAACCAGCGCGCGCCGTCTTTGACGTAGATCTGTCCCGCCGCCTCGAGCGCGCCGATGGCGCGGTCGACCTCGCCGGAGTCGCTCAAGGAGCGCTCGCTGAACCAGGAATCGAACGTGACGCCGAACTCCTCCAGATCCTCGCGGATGTCCGCGAGAATGGATCCGAGCGCGACGTCGTGCACGTGCCGGAAATCTTCCGCGCCGAGGAGCGCCTGGGCGCGCGCGATGACCGCGTCGATGTACAGGTCCTTGTCGCCGCCTTGCTGCTCATCGGGCGGCAATCCCTCGAACACCGCCGCGGCCGGACGCACGAGCGCGCCCCCGTACTCAGCCTCGAGCTCGGCGGCGATGGCAAGCAGGTACTCGCCCCGGTAGCCGTTCGCGGGAAAGTCGAAGCGCTCGCCGCGGCGCTCGAGATAGCGCAGCCACGTGCTCGCCGCGAGGATGTCCATTTGCCGGCCGGCATCGTTGACGTAGTACTCGCGGCCGACCCGATAACCCGCCGCCTCGAGGAGGTTCGCGAGGCTGGCGCCGTAAGCCGCGTGCCGCCCGTGGCCAACGTGCAGCGGTCCGGTGGGGTTCGCCGACACGAATTCCACCACCACGCGACGCCCCGCGCCCGCGCCCATGTCCGACTTGCCGTAGGCGGCGCCCTCTGCGAGCACGCGCCCGATCTCGGCGTGATAGGCGTTGTCCCTCAAGTAGAAATTGATGAAGCCCGCGCCCGCGATCTCGATCCTGGCGATCGCCGGGTCGGGAGGCAGCGCCGCCTTGAGCGCTTCGGCGAGCTTCCTGGGATTCTGGCGCGCGCTCTTGGCGAGGCGCATCGCGAGATTGGTCGCGAAGTCGCCATGCTGCGGGTCCTTCGTGCGCTCCACTTCGATGACGACGGCGCGGTCCGCGGGCGATACCAGAGATTCGGGCAGGGCGTCGAGCGCCCGGCGCAGCAGCGTTTCGATCAGGGTCTTCAAGTCGGTCTCAGCGCGTCGTATCGAAGGGTCGGCAGTTTATCCTAGTCCACCTCCAGCGGATCGACGTCGATCGACCAGCGCAATCCCGGCGGCCCGGGCAACGCCTCGACGAGGGGCAGCCAGCGCCCCAGAAAGCGCTGCAGCGGCGCCCGCGACGGGCTCTCGAGCAAGAGATGAGCGCGAAAGTGATCGGCGCGGCGGGCGATCATCGCCGTAGCGGGGCCGAGCACGCTCACCGGGTCGGCGAACGGCCGCGCGCAGCCGGCCGCATCCTCGAGAAAGCGGTTCAGCCGCACGGCATCCTTCGCTTCGGCGCGCAGCAGGGCGAGCCGCGAATACGGCGGCCAATGCGCCGCGCGCCTTTCCTCGAGCGCGTTGGCGGCGAAGGCCGGGTAACCGGCGGCGATCAAGCGGGTCAGCAGCGGATGCTCCGGAAAGGAGGTCTGCACCATCACTTCGCCGAGGCGCGCCGATCGGCCGGCGCGGCCGGCAACCTGGGTGATGGTCTGGGCGAGCCGCTCGGTAGCGCGAAAGTCGCTGGCGAAGAGCCCCTGATCCGCATCGAGCACGACCACCAAGCTCACGTCGGGAAAGTGATGTCCCTTGGTGAGCATCTGTGTGCCGATGAGGATCCGCGCCTCGCCGCTGTGGACGCGCGCGAGCACGGCCCGCATGGCTTCGTGCGCGCCCGCCGTGTCGCGGTCGAGTCGCGCGAGCGGAGCGTGCGGAAACAAGCGCGCGAGCGTCTCCTCGATGCGCTCGGTTCCCTGGCCCACGGGGTGTACTCGCTGGCCGCACTGGCCGCACACCGCGGGCACCTGGGCGCGCGCGCCACAGTGATGACAGCGCAGCTCGCCGGCGCGCTGGTGCAGGGTCATGCGGGCGTCGCAATGCGCGCAACTAGCGGCCCAACCGCAGCTCGAGCAGAAAAGACTCGGCGCATAGCCGCGCCGGTTCAGGAACACGATCACCTGTCCGCCGCGTTGCAGATGCTGGCCGATCGCCTGGATTGCAGGTTGCGAGACTCCCTGTTCGCTCGGGTGCTTGCGCAGGTCGATGAGGATCATGCGCGGCGCGCGCGCCGCGCCCGGGCGCTGCGGCAGCTCGAGCTCGGTATAGCGCCCGGAAGCGACGTTCTCGAGGGTCTCGAGCGAGGGCGTGGCGGAGCCCAAGATGATGGGAACCCGAGCCCGCTGCGCGCGGCGCACCGCGAGATCGCGCGCCGAATAGCGAAATCCCTCCTGCTGCTTGTAGGACGCGTCGTGCTCCTCGTCCACCACAATGAGGCGTAGCGCAGGGAGCGAGGTGAACACCGCCGAGCGCGTGCCGATCACGATCCTCGCCTGGGTGCCGTGAGCCGCGCGCCAGGCCTCGCGGCGCTGGCCGGCGGCGAGGCCCGAATGCAGCACGACGATGCCGCCGCCGAAGCGGCGCTCGAAACGCTCGACCAGCTGCGGCGTGAGCGCGATCTCGGGCACCAGCACCAGCGCCTGGCCCGGCGCGCCGCGTACCGCGTCGTCTGCGAGCGCCGCCGCGATGGCTTGCAGATACACCTCGGTCTTGCCGCTGCCGGTGACCCCGTAGAGCAAATGTGCCGCGAATCGCCCGAACGATGCGCGGATTGCCTCGAGCACGGCAATCTGCGCGTCCGTCAGCACGACCTCGCTCGGCCGTGTCTCGATGCGCGCGGGGCGAGCCGCCAGCCGGCGAGCCTCTGCCCACCCACGCGCCGCGAGGACCTTGAGCTGCGTGCCGGCGCCTCGCCTAAGTTCCTGCGTCGAGGCTTCCCCTGCGGCCAGCCGCGCGAGCAGGGCGCGCCGCCGCGGTGCGCGCCGCGCGCCCGGACTCTCGAGCTCGAGGCGGCCGGCAGCGGTCAAGCTCCAGCGCTCGACGGCGTTCGGCTCCGCGGGCTCTCCGTCGCGCAGGCTTGCCGGCAACGCCGCAGCCAGCACCTCACCGAGCGGGTGATGGTAGTAGTCCGCCGCCCAGCGCAGCAGGTCGAACGTCACCGCATCGAATACCGGGGCCTCGTCCAGTACCTCGAGGGCGCGCTTGAGCTTCGCGGGATCGATGGTCGAATCGGTCGCGGTCGCGACCAGGATGCCGATGAGCTGGCGTCGGCCGAACGGCACGCGCACGCGCACGCCGGGGCGAATCGAATCGCGGACCAGGGCGGGCGGTAGATAGTCGAAAACGCGCCGCAGCGGCGTGTCGAGCGCGATTTTCAGGATCAAGGCCTTGTCCACAAAAACTGTGGATAAGTCTGTTGAGAACGCGGGATCATGCGACTTAAGTGCCCGTTCTGTTTCGAGACATAGTTAAATTGCCCAAAAAGTGCGCTAATTCGATAACAATCCAGTCGAATCAATCAGTTGCGACATGCTCTAGATGCGCCGCCTGACGCCGCTTGCAAATGTTGCAGTACCCGTCGCATGCCATGTGCGTAAGTTGCTGATCCGGCGCGGGCAGCGTCAACCGGGCGCGATGCCCGCCGTTTATACCCATGGCGCAGACGATCCGTCGAAAGCGCGAGAGGACGAGGCATGTCGGGCTTTGGTACGCTCACCGCAGCTTGGATGGTAGCGGATGGTTCCGCGCCAGCGACCAGGGGAGTGGTTCTGGAGCAGACGCGCGCACTTGATAAATTCCTGGCTGAGATCGAGCGGC
>Ga0302324_100003810_pt1 | contig 33869 bp, 24 predicted proteins | sample Palsa_T0_1_FD_201949 | JGI IMG/M metagenome (GOLD analysis project Ga0302324, IMG submission 201949) | Peat permafrost microbial communities from Stordalen Mire near Abisko, Sweden - Palsa_T0_1 | ecosystem: Environmental > Terrestrial > Soil > Palsa > Peat permafrost | place: Sweden: Abisko...
AGTCGTTAACCGTGAACAACGGCGTCAGCCTCGCCAACCAAAGCGTCGGCGTCGACGGCGGCTCGGCGGGTCAGCCCTTCCAAACCGCCTTCGTCGGGCTGCAATCGGCGCGCTTTGGTGCCCTTACGTTCGGTCGTCAGGTGACGCTGCTCTCTGAAGGCACCATCCAGTACGACCCAAACTATAAGGCCTCGGCGTTTGGCCTACTCGGGGCGTCAAACACCTATGCCGGCGGCGGTAGCAGCGAAGATGACCGCCTCGATTCAACGGTGAAGTACCGGCTGAAATTCAACGATCTGCTGCACATCGGCGCGCTGTATAAATTCAGCGGAGCCAACGGCAATGGAGACGCGAATACTGCCGTTCAGGCAAATATAGGGAGCAACTTCGGTGGCGCATCGCTTGATGCGTATTATTCCAAGGTCTACAGCGCCGTCACGGCCAGCTCCCTGAGCGCCGATCAAGTCGCTGCACTGCCGGGGCTCGGCTACTCGGTATCCAATTCTCTGGCAGCGTCGATCTCGGACAACACCACCTATTCTCTCATGGGAGAGTACAAGCTTGACCCGTTCAAGTTTTTTGCCGGCTACATGTACATTCAGTACACCAACCCGACGAGACCGTTGAGCGCCGGTTTCAATGACATCGGCGGTTACGTTCTGGCTTTCGTCAACGACACGCCTTACGCCGAAGAGAAGCTGGTGCAGGTGTATTGGACCGGCCTCCGCTACAGTGTCAATTCGCACCTTGATCTGACAGCGGCATATTACGGCTACCATCAAAGTGCGTATGGCACCGGTAAGCAGGCAGGCTGCACGACTATCGCGCATAGCACCTGCAGCGGAGGCCTCGACGCCTTTTCCTTCGACGCCGACTACAGGTTTACCAAGCACTTCGACGCTTACGTGGGCGCAATGTATAGCGGCGTGCATGACGGAGTCGCGAGCGGCTACCTCAGCACGAACAACATCAACCCCACCATTGGCGTGCGTTATAAGTTCTGATATCGCCCGCTTGGTTCGATCGACAGGGACAGGCAGAGAAACGCTGCCTGTCCCTTCTGCGTTCCCGACCTGTCGCGCCGCCTTTTTTTAGCCGGTGCGGTCGGCATGGCGGTCATTAAGACGTCGGGTGCAAAAGCCGCCGCAGCGGCTGGATTCGCCGATATCGAACGAAAGCTGAACGTGCGCTTGGGTGTGGCGGCTCTGGACACCGCAAACGGAGCCTGGATGCGACATCGCGCCGATGAGCGCTTTGCGATGTGCTCAACCTTCAAGTGGATCTTGGTTGCGCTCGCGCTGCGCCGGATCGAGGCCGGGGACCTCAAACTGGATCGGCGGATCAGTTACTCTTCGGCTGATCTTTTGGAATATGCGCCGGTAGCGCGAGCCAACGTTGCTCGAGGCTGTTATCGATCGAGGAACTTTGCGCAGCTTCGGTGCAGGTGAGCGACAACACCGCGGCAAACCTACTACTCGATGTTGTCGGCGGCCCGAGTGGTGTTACGCAATTCGTTCGCTCCATCGGCGATACGGTCACGCGGCTCGATCGTCGTGAACCCGAAATGAATGAGAATCTCGCTGGCGACCCTCGCGACACCACGACGCCGGCCGCAATGGCTACAACCGCGAGGACGCTGTTGCTCGGTAAGACGCTGAGCCCATCATCGCGAGACCTTTTGACTCGCTGGATGATCACATCGATGCGAGGCGTTGATCGCTTGCGGGCCGGCCTTCCCGCAAGTTGGCGCGTCGGAACAAAGGCGGGCACGGGTCCGAACGGCGCACTGAACGACGTTGCGATCGCATGGCCGCCTCATCACGCACCCATCTTGGTGGCAAGCTACTTCACTGGCGGAAACATCGATAACGATGCGCGCAGTGCCGGCCAGGCGGAGGTTGCACGCGCCATCGCCGCTGCATGGAGTTGATATCGTGTAGCTTGCCCGAGTACCCGCGATTTTTCTGGCAGGGTTCGCGTTGGTCGGGACTGGTCCTGTACGCGCTGAACCCTGCAACGATGGTCTTTGTGTAAAGAGCCTCCGGGTCGCGCCGTAGCTGAGAGTAAGCGAGAGGAGAGCAACGGTGGGTCACACGGTCAGCGCGTTGGCGGGTTGCGTCCTGTGCGCGCCAGCCAGAGCAGCATGAGGCCAAGTAGGGCGCTCGCAAGGACTCCGGTGAGGGCGTCGATTGCAAGGCTTCCGCTGATGCCGCCGCGGTCGAATCCGAAGGCATCGACATAGAGCATGTAGGAAATCGGCACGCTGTAGGCCGAGCTGATGAAGCAGAACGTGGTAGAAGCCAGAGGGTTGCCGCGGCCGATGGTTTCGAACGTGACGGCGACGCTGGTCGTGATGGCCAGGGACTGAAAGAGGTTTTCGGCGATCAGCACGATAGCGTAGGACGTCGGTGTGTGCGGCAGCAACATGAGGCCGAAGGTACACAAGGCGCCCACGAACCCGACAGTAAGGTAGAGCGGCCGCAGCCGCATCAGGCGGCTGAGGGCTGGAAACACAAGGCAGCCGACAATGCCCCCGGCGGACACGCCTATGCCCCCGACGAGCCCGACGAATCCGGGTGAAGCGTGGAAGTCACTGCCGCGGCCGCCGAGGAAGTTGGTGAGCGAGAACGTACCGGCGGGAGTGGCGAAGAGGACGATGGCGATCAGGACCTCGCGGCGTTTGACCAGGGCGACCAGATCGGCGAAAAACTGCGAGAACGATTCTCTTGCGAGGCGGCGGTCGGGGCTGGGCGCCTGCATGAACGGAAACGCGAGGGTCGGCAGCAGGATGCTCGCGCCTAGCACAAGTGCGACGGCCAGCGGCGAAAGATGGCGCACGAGCTGGTTGCAGCAGATGGCCATTGCGCCGAAGCCGCCGACGTTGCCGATGGTCATCCAGACACTCAAAGTTTTTTCTTCCTCGCCGCTGGTGATGGATGAGAGCCAGCCGCCGAGTGCGCTTTGGTACAGATAGATGGCGAAGAAGCCGACGGTGAGGACCGCTTCGAGCAGCGCAAGATGGTCGAGATTGAGGAACGCCACGACGAGGGTGAGCGACGCGACGACCGCGAGAGCGGCCGCATACCAGCGGCGGCTGAAGCGGACATCGAGGCCGGGACTAAAGAGGAACGCCCAGAAACCGGGGGAAAAGGCGACTGCGGTTAGCCCCGCGATTGCTGCCGCGGGGACATTGCGGTAGCCCAGAATCTGGGGGACGGCGAATGCGACTACTCCGCCGTAGAGGCCGTACGACAGGTTCATAAGACCCATGATCGGGACGGGAACGCGATGGCGTCTTGGCATGCTGACTAGGCTGCTGCGCGAAGTGAGATCAGGCTAGCACAAGGGCTTCGCGGGCGTGCTGGCGAGGGCCGTTGTCTCGCGGTGTGGTTCGCGGACGCCGACTAACGATGGTGCAAGGATTTTGAGATCATCCTATGTGCGCTGTTCTTCAGATCGAGCTTATCGAAGAGCATGATGGCCGGTTTCCGGCATCATGCTCTTGTATTTGGATGATCCATTGAACGCTACAGTGCTGATCTTTTCCTACGGAACTCTGCGAGATAGAGGAGCGCAACTCGCGAACTTCGGACGGGAGCTGACGGGGACCGCGGACTCGCTGCCCGGGTACTCGACATCGCTGATCGCGATTCGCGACCTCGGGGTGATCGCGGCGAGCGGCAAGAAGCACCATACGATTGGGAAGATGGAGGTGGAACGATGAACACCATCAGAGCCAAGCCTGGAACTCCTAAGGTAGTCGATAGAGGCACCTTCCAGAACGAGCTCGACACGCTGCGGATTCGAGAGAAAGCTCACACGAGAGAAGGCGACGCGATTGCGGCCGCCCGCCGGCGGCTCCCGATGGTCGAGATGGATGGCGCCACTCGTCTCATTGGCGAACACGGCGCGGTGACGCTGTTGGATGCTTTCGAGGGACGCCGAATGCTCATCGCCTACTACTTCATGTGGCACACCGGTCATCCCGCGGCGGAGCAGTGCGAAGGGTGCATTTGGGTTACCTCGCAGGTCCATGAGCTGTCCTATATTCATTCTCGCGACGTTACCTACGCGGTGTTCTGCCAGGGCCCGTACGAAGAGAGCGCCCGGTACCGTGACTTCATGGGCTGGGAGATGCCTTGGTACTCGGCTCTGGACTCGCTCGACATTCTCTTGGTTGGACGCCGGATTGGCCTGTTTCACATCGTTTGCTACCTGCGACAGGGATCCAATGTCTTCGAGACCTACTGGACGACCGGCCGTGGTGCCGAGGCGATGGACAACAGCTACGATTTGCTCGACATGACTGTCTACGGGCGGCAGGAACCATGGGAAGACTCACCGCCTGGTTGGCCAATACGGACTAAAGGCAAGCAAAATTTTCGTGCTGATGGACGTCCCATCGCGCAGTGGTCTCGCGTGAAGGCCGGATATTCGGACGACCTGGGGACGGGCAAGCGCTGAACCATGGCCTACCAAACGCGCAAGCGACGCTGGGTCGTTACGAAGGCGTATCGCAGATAATGGCAAAGACCGAATTCAAGTCCGTGAGTGACTACGTCAGCTCGCAGCCCAAGCGCGTTCAGCTGAAATTGAAGCAAGTGCGAAGCGCCATTCGCAAGGCAATCCCCAGTGCCGAAGAAGTGATCTCATACGGGATGCCCGCTTATAGGCCGCATGGAAGTACCGTGCTCTATTTCGCGGGATGGAAACACCACTACTCGCTCTATCCCGCTACGAGCCAAGTCGTTGCTGCGTTCAAGGACGACCTTGCGCAGTACGAAGTCAACAAGGGCACGATCCGATTCTCGCTTTCTCGGCCCGTCCCCGCGAGATTGATTGAGCGGATCGCAACACTGCGCGCGAAGGAAGTCGCCCAGCACCAGGCGGCAAAAGCGGCCGCGCCTAAAAAGTTATAGGGGCGGCCGCCATTCACGGCACTCGTCTGCGGTAAGGCCTGCAAACCCTGTAGGCATCTACCCCTGCTTGCACGTCGGGTACGCGTCATGCAGTGCAGTTGCGCCACTCTCCAGTAAGGACTTCAGGTTGGAGATGATCTTCGGCCAGCCGCCGGACACTGCGGCGATAAATTTCGAAGGGTCACGCTCGATGATGTGGGTAATAGAGAGCTTGACCGCCGTACCGCTGGGTTCCAGTTCCATCGTACATTGCGATTCGCCTTCGGCCTTGAGCTCCGGCTTGCTCTGGTGCTGCCAGCGGATAACTAAGCGCCGTGGGGGCTCGGACTCCACGATCTCGCCGGCGTCGCTGATCTGACCGTCGCGGGATACCATCTTCCACGAGGACCCCGCGGTCCACTGGCTTTCGCAGTGTGTGCCGAACCAGTACTGCTTCATGTACTCCGCGTCGGTCAGTGCCGACCACAGCTTCTCCGGTGTGGTGCGGATGTAAGTCACGTAGACAAAGGTCGATCTAGCCATTGGCTTTCTCCAGTCGTTGTTTTAGTTCCGAGAGCGCCTTGAGGCGCGGCTTTTCAAATTTGGCAATCCAGCGCTCGTAGATTTCCTGCAGCGGTACTGGATTCAGGAAGTGCAACTTTTCACGGCCGCGCCGCACGATGGCGATTAGGTTAGCTGCCTCGAGCAGATCCAGGTGCTGCGTTACACCCTGCCTTGTCATGTCCAGGTGCTCGCACAGTTCGTTGAGCGTGCGGCCGTCGTGCGCATGCAGCAAGTCGAGCAGCTTACGCCGGCTAGGATCGGCCAGGGCCTTGAACAGCGCATCGGTGTTGTGTCGCTCCGCCATGTTTCACATGCAAGTAATTACTTGCCTAATGATAGGCAAGTCCCGCCTTGCATGTCAAGCGTCGCGAAGGTGATGGTCTGATGGCCCTGGCGTAGGTGCTTCTAGATTCTTCCGTTGTTCATGATCGCCCGATGAATTTGCAGACGCTCACCTTCCGCTCTGTGCCTCAATGTCTGGGGGATAGCGATCTCCTCGCACCGTGATGCGCCCCTGCCCCGCATCGATGCCGCGCAAGTCATCGGGGGTGAGCGCAATTGCGGCAGCACGCACGTTTTCCTGCAGGCGAGGCAACTTCGTGGTGCCCGGGATCGGCACAATCCACGATTTCTGGGCCAGCAGCCACGCGAGCGCGATCTGTGCCGGGGTCGCGCGTTTGGCTTGCGCGATCGATCCCAATAAATCAACGAGAGCCTGGTTCGCCTTGCGCGCTTCTGGCGAGAAGCGGGGCGAGAGATTCCGAAAGTCATCTTTGGCGAAGGAGGTGTTGTCGTCGATCTTGCCGGTCAAAAAACCTCTGCCGAGGGGGCAATAGGCAACGAAGCCGATTCCCAGCTCTTCGCACGCCGGCAGCACTTGCGCCTCGGGTTGTCGCCACCACAGCGAATACTCGCTCTGAAGCGCGGTCACGGGCTGCACTGCGTGTGCGCGGCGGATCGACTGCACGCCGGCCTCCGATAGGCCGAAGTGTTTCACGTTGCCCTCGCGGATGAGATCCTTGACCGTCCCGGCCACGTCCTCCATCGGCACGTTCGGATCTACGCGGTGCTGATAAAAAAGGTCGATCCGGTCGGTCATGAGCCGCCTGAGTGAGGCATCAGCGACTTGCCGGATTCGCTCCGGCCGGCTATCCATGCCAAGGCTCGGATTTGCATCCTTGAAGCCAAACTTGGTTGCAATCACAACCTTATCGCATATGGGTGCGACCGCCTCGCCAACCAGTTCCTCGTTCGTGAAAGGTCCGTATGCCTCGGCGGTATCAAAGAAAGTCACGCCATTCGCGAATGCGTTTCGGATGAGCGAGATTGCATCCTGCTTAGCAAGACCTGGACCATAGGCGAAGTTCAATCCCATACAGCCTAAGCCGATGGCTGAAATTTCGAGGCCGCTCGTTCCAAGTTGACGCTGCATTATGTTTCTCCTGTAAGGTTGCGATCGTGATGGTTGCATTCCTGTCGACCGGTATCGGCCTGCTTGCGATCAACAGCGCGGATCTCGTGACTTCAATGGTGACGTTCGGGTCTCTTGCCGCCTACTGCCTACTGCCTACTGCCTGCTGCATGTTGCAGTCATGCGGTATTTCGCAGGGCAGCGGCAGCGCCGTCGGTGGTTCGCGCATTTGATTTCGCCGATATTGGGGGTCGCAATTCTCCTCTATACGCTGTGGAAGACCCCGTTACCCGCCAGAATTGTGGGCTCCGTCTGGCTCGTAGTCGGTGTGCTCATCTATCAATTCCAGCGACGCTCAAAGTCCGCAGCCAATTAGCTCTGCGGTTGCCAGGTGATCTTGGCCCTCAGCCACGGGCGTCGGCCGCGCTCATGGTCTAGTCGAACACGATTCGGGGGATATAGCAGGAAACCACCCAGTTCGGACGGTCAACGATCTCGCTGATACGCAAATCCCCACACACGCTGCACAGCATATACGCGTGCTCAGCACTCATATGATGTTCGGCCGTCAAGACGTCGATCATCCCGCGCACGGCATTTTGGGCCGCAGTCATGAGATCGGGCTCGATCCCCGTCGTCACTTCGTATCCCTTCTCATCGAGATGCCGGGTTACCGGCGTATGCGATACAAACCGCGGGTACTTAAGATTTCCACCCGCGACCAGATCAATCCGCGCGGTCACAGTCATCGGACTCTCGATGGCTGTACCGCAGACCTCGCCGTCGCCTTGCGCCGCGTGGGTGTCCCCGATTGAAAAGAGCGCGCCGTTGACTCTCACGGGCAGATAGAGATCCACTCCAACTGACAGGTCCCTGATGTCCATGTTGCCGCCGGCGGAGTGCGGTGGAATTGTGCTGTGTGGGCCCTTTTCGGCGGGTGCCACGCCCGTAGTTCCGCAGAACGGCTTCAACGGCACGCGCGCGAATGAGCCGAACATCGCGCGCTGCTTGAATGACTTGTCGTAAGACCATAGGTGCAGAGTGGGCCGTTTGAAGTCCGAAGCCAGGAGACCGAAGTCAGGAATGATTGCGGTCCACGCCCAACCGGAGGGCTCAAACCCAAGCAAGGTAACTTTTAAAGAATCGCCAGGCTTCGCGCCGTCAATGTAAATGGGGCCGGAGACAGGATTGATGCGAGAAAAGTCCAGGTGGTTGAGCACATCCGTGGTCGATTGGGCGGTGATCTGTCCACTGGTGGCGTCAATATCCCGGAATTCGACTACATCACCCGGGGCGATCGTCTGCGCAGGCGGGATGGCATTGTCCCAAGCCAGCTGCTGCTGATGGCGGTGAATGGTGTGTTGGCGAGCGCTGACGGATCCTTTGGAGTTCATGGATGCTTTACCTCAAGTGTTCGAACTGTCCCCTCGCGGCCGCAACCTCCGTCGAACTTTGAAGGTCAAGCCGCCCACATGAGCCTATATGCCAGGGTCAACGCATTCAATCTGATGGAACCCGTTGAAGGTCGCTTGGCGCTGGGTGTTCTCGAAGATGCTGTGCGTCGGGCAATGGATGGCCAGGCAAGAAACCCCGGCGGCGGCCTTGCATCGCGCGCGGCGAACGGATATCCACCATCGTGAAATTATGACCGCATAGTCGAAGTCCGCTCAAGCTCACGCCATCATCTTTGCGGCGCTTTTGACCCGCATTCGCAGATCTGATAACTCCCGCCATTCTTATCCAACCGTTGATTGGCTAGTCGTCACTGTGCTTATGGCTTCTTGTGAAAGGTGTGAACCTTAAAAGGTGGAAAAAACGAATGAATACGCGGCGTGCGATGTAGCGATAGTCCCGGGTGCGGAAGGGAACTAGTGCGGCTTTCGCCTCGCGGCGAATTAGGACTTCAGCCCACTCATCTAATTCCAGGGGGGCAATCAATTCGCCAACGTCCACATATCGACGTGCGACGTACTTCGCTGTATCGGCGCCGGCCCTGTGATGCAGTCGACATCCTCCTGGGCGGCCGCATTCCACAATATCCGTAATACCCAACAGACCCGGTCAGGACGCGCTTCACGATGAGATCTGTCTCACTGCCGACGCCGGACCTGTGAATCCGGATCCCATCTCTGCGGCGCTTAATGAGCGCTCGGTTGCGCACGCCGGTCCGACAGACGCCATGCTGGCGCCAGTTTTCGATGGTCTCGCCCAGCTCGCGGCGCGGGTGTGCCAAACGCCCGTTGCGTCAATCGTGCTCGCCAGTTCGCGCGCAGCGTGGTGCACTGCACATGAAGCGCTCGCCGCCGGTGCCGTGCCACGGCGTGATCCCTTCTCCGAGTACACCTTGCGAGCTCCAGGATTAATTGAGGTCTCGGATGCAAGGCTGGATGAGCGTTTCCGCAATGCCGAGTGCGTCATTGGGACGCTCGCGGTCCGTTCCTATGCGGGATGCCCATTACGAACCTCACGCGGCGATGTGCTGGGCACACTTTCCGTCTATGACACGACCGCCCGCCATTTTTCCCCAGAGCAACGGGCTTCGCTTGCGCTGTTGGCTGAGCAAGGCATTGTCCAAGCCGAACTTTGTGCGCGACTTGCCGAGCTGTCGATCCTGTCGGCGGTACAGCCCGGGCTTGCGCCGTCTGCGTCCGGGCAGATTGTCCCCGCCGACAGCGGTCGTGGCTTTGTTAGTAAGGTCATCGACCCCGCCAATCTGGTCCCCGTACGCGATAGTCTTCATAACGCGGAGACCATGTTCCGCAATACCTTCGATCAGGCACCGATCGGCATAGCACACGCCGACCGCCGCGGCAGGATACTGCGCTGTAACCCCGCGTTTTGTACGTTGCTGCGCTTCGATCCCGCCGACCTCGTGAACAAGACAATGGGCGAGGTCACGCACAAAGACGACGTTTCTCGCGTGGCGGCACAACTCAAACGTCTATGGAATCGTGAGATCGATTACGTCGATCTGGAGAAACGCTACCTCCGCAAAGACGGGAGCTTCCTCTGGGTTCGCATGACAACGGCACTGGTGCACGAAGGCGATGCGAAACCCGAGTACTCGGTCGAGTACCTTCGCGACATCAGCGCACGCAAGGAGTCGGCGGAAGAACTCGAACGAGTACACAAGCAGCTCCTGACGGCCTCGCGTCAGGCGGGCATGGCCGAAGTCGCTACCAATGTGCTGCACAACGTCGGCAACATCCTGAACAGCGTCAATATATCGACAAGTCTTGTGGTCGAACGTGTGAAGCAGTCGAAGGCTCCCGGCGTCGGTCGCGTGGCAGCGCTGCTGCTGGAGAAGGGCGAACAGGTTGGTCAATACCTCGCTTCCGACGCGCGTGGCAAGCGCATACCGGAATACCTTGCGACTCTGGGCGACCAGCTGATGACCGACCAACAGATGGCCCTGCAGGAACTTGCATCGCTGCGTGACAACCTTGAGCACATCAAGGAGACCGTGGCGATGCAGCAGAGCTACGCAAAGTTGTGTGGTGTCACGGAAACCGTTGCTGTCGTCGATCTCGTGGAAGACAGTCTGCGTCTGAACGCCGGAGCTTTTGTTCGTCACGGGGTGACGCTGCGCCGTGAATTCAATGAAGTGCCCCCGATCACTGTCGACAAGCACAAGGTTCTGCAAATTCTGGTGAATCTAGTGCGCAATGCAAAATACGCGTGCGATGAATCAGGCAAGGCGGAAAAACTGATCACCCTGCGCATCGACTCTGCTCCGAACGGCGTGCGCATCTCCGTGATTGACAATGGCGTTGGCATCCGCGCAGAGAATATGGGCCATCTTTTCACGCATGGTTTCACGACGCGTCAATCCGGACACGGATTCGGCTTACATAGCGGCGCACTCGCGGCCCAACAGCTCGGTGGATCCTTGCGCGCCGAGAGCGAGGGGCCGGGATGCGGCGCGGTGTTCATCCTCGAGCTGCCGTGCGCCCCCGTGGAGCCGGCCCTTGTCTAGTGCACCTTTACTCGTCAACCGGCGCATATTAATCATCGATGACAACGCGGCCATCCATCACGATTTCCGAAAGGTTCTGGGCGTCCAGGCGGAGCATACGGCGAAGGCTGCGCTAGACGTGTTGGAAGCGGATATTTTCGACGAGCCTGCTAGCGTTGCGGTGCGCCCCGACTTTGAGATCGACTCCGCACATCAAGGACAAGAAGGCGTAGCGATGGCGCGGCAAGCGCTCGCCGAAGGGCGGCCATACGCGATGGCGTTTGTTGACATGCGCATGCCGCCTGGCTGGGATGGCCTTGAAACTATCGAACACCTGTGGGCGACGGATCCCGACGTGCAAGTCGTCATCTGTTCGGCTCATACCGACTATGACTGGACCGAGGTTGTGGCAAGACTCGGTCACTCCGACAAATTATTGGTGCTGCGTAAGCCCGCCGAGCCGATTGAGGTTCTGCAGTGCGCCACAGCGTTGAGCCGCAAGTGGGAGAATGACCGGCTCGTTAGAGATCAGATGTTGCGCTTGGAAGAAGTTATCGCGACGCGCACGCGAGGCCTGGAAAGCGCCAATCGGCAGCTACGACATTTGGCGAGCCACGACGTACTCACCGGCTTGCCGAATCGTGTGTTGCTGGATGATCGACTGACGCAGGCGATGGCACGCGCGGACCGTGACGAGCAGTTATTCGCGGTACTCGTGTGCGATCTTGACCGCTTCAAGCTCATTAATGATTCATTAGGGCATCGGGCAGGAGATGAGCTGTTACAGGAGGTCGCGCGCCGACTAACGGGAGTCGTGCGCACAATCGACACCGTGGTTCGGTTCGGCGGCGATGAATTTGTGCTGCTCGCCAGCACGATCGCCGACGTTGAGGATGCGCGACGCCTCGCGGCACGAGCGATAGAGGCGTTACATCCGCCAGTAAGGGTCGCGGGTATTGACGTTCATACGTCAGCAAGCATTGGAATCGCGATCTATCCAACTGATGGCGGTTCCATCGAAGCGTTGCTTGCGCACGCCGACGCTGCCATGTATTCCGCCAAACAACAGGGTCGTGGCAATGTTCAGTGCTTCGCACCGGGAATGCATGCCGGGACGGAGAAGGTACAGTTGGAAAGTGATCTGCATAGCGCCATCGCTCTGGGGCAGTTCGAGCTGCATTACCAGCCAAAAGTGGATATGCGTAACGGCATGATCCGCAGCGCCGAGGCGTTGATCCGCTGGGTGCACCCCACCCGCGGAGCGATTTCGCCCACGGAGTTCATCCCGCTCGCAGAAGAGTGCGGCTTGATTGGTGTAATCGGAGAGTGGGTCATCCGGGAGGCCTGTCGGCAAGCTCGAGCCTGGCAAAAAGATGGGCTTCCTCCACTGCGTATCTCCGTGAATCTGTCGGCGTCGCAGTTTCGCGATAGCGGGCTCGTTGATGCGATACGTCGTGCGCTCGACGACGCGGACCTCCAGGCGCGATACCTCGAGGTAGAGCTCACGGAGAGCGCGGTCATGAGTGACCCCGAACAGTCAATCGCAATTCTTGAGCAGCTGAGCACCATGGGCGTACTTGTGTCAGTGGATGACTTCGGCACCGGTTATTCAAGTATGAGTTATTTGCGCAGATTCCCAATCGACAAACTCAAAATAGATCGCATATTCATCAACGAAATCGCAAGCCGCCCGGAAGATGCGTCGATCGTTCGCGCCATAGTCTCGCTGGCGCACAGTCTGAACCTCAAGGTTGTCGCCGAAGGCGTAGAAACGCCCGCCCAGCTCGATTTTCTACAGGCGGCCGGTTGTGATGAATATCAGGGCTATCATTTCAGTCACCCGCTGCCCGCGGGCGACTTCGAGCGCTTTATCCGCGCGGCGCGTGCGCAAAACACTTCGTCGGGGGACGACGATGCGGTACGCACCCACAGTAAACTTGCGAAACTTGTGGCGTACATTCCGAAGTAGCTTCGCTTTATTTTACGCAACCTCGCGGCGAACGCGCCCGCCGTGCAGCATTCATGGCGGATGCTCAGCTAACACCAGTTCATTCACGAGCGGTTCCTAGGTGCGCCGCAAAGTGCAAATGATATGGAAGTCGTCGCCAACCGAAGCGTTGCTGATATGCCGAACCGCATGCGGCGCGATATTGTCACGGGCGTGCCTACGGATGTCTAATTTCGAGCTACCCATCAAATCACCATTCTTTAGTTACCCGTATTGAGATGAGGCGGCCCACAGCGGACGCATTGGTTCCGTCGAAGGGGATCGCATTTTGTCCGGGAAGAAGTCTGGACGTGAGTCCATTTTGTGCCCAACCGAGGCCTGCACGCATTCTCCAGCCTGAAGGTTCACCGATCGTATTGTTTACATCAAACCAAGGGGCCAGTGTTGCAGTTTCTAGGCGTTTCTTTTCGATCCGAAGCGCATCTCCGCGATGAACTTCTCTCCGGGATCTCATTACGCCTACCCGACCGGCAGACATGTGAACATCTACAGAGCTGACCGGCGTTTGGGCAAGACGACCGGTTATGATCTAAAGCTATTGCATTACAAAAATCTTGGATTTGAGTACCGCGAGAATCGGCATCGATGCTTGGCAGAGAGACTTACAGTGGATGCGGTGAGAAATCGCGGCTATGGTTTCCACTATGCGTTGGAGAAAGAGGAGCAGCGCGCGCAGTTTAGGAAATTAAGAAGGCGAGCATACAATTGCGTGAGGAGATCCCGTTCCCGGCCATCTCAAAATGCGCATGTTGGCTCGTCGGATGCGCGAAAGAAAACTATCCTGCCGGGCGGATGAGTCGACGTTGGTGTGAACCCTGTACAGATGGCGTATGTAGCGCGCGATCCCGAAGTGAATCATGCGGCGGTGTCGCAGTCAGTCTTGCGCGCAGGGCGCTCGAGTGGCGCATCGAGGCCTTGGCCGAACAATCCCGGCAGGGGCTAGAAGCACTGGGACAAGCCGCGCCGGGCGCACGGCGGCTTCCGTCTCGGGAAGGCGCGCTGGCGGCGCGCTATTCCGAATTCGTCTCCTTGCCGAAGCGGTAATTGAGGCGCAGGCCATACACGCGAGGCTCGTTGGTGGTCTCACGCAAATCGAAGTTGCCGGTATTGCTGAAGATAATCGCATTCTTATCAGCAAGGTTCCTGATATAGAACTCGGCCAGCCAGTGACCTCCTTCCGGGTTTAGTCCCAGGCGCAGGTTCATGATGCTGTAGCTCGGCTGCAGGATGCGTGGGAAGCCGTTGGAGCCTTCGATGTGGAAGTCGTTCCACATGTCGCCTTTATGGGAGATGTCAAACTGCGCGTAGCCCCGCAGGTCTTTGTTCAGCGGATGCTCGTAGCGCAGGTTCCAGCTCCAGCTCAGATACGGCACATAAGGAAGGCGTTCGCCGATGTTGCCTTGGAAATCCGCGTAAGGGCTCGAGATGATGTGCGAGTCGGTGTAGCTGGTGGCAGCCTGGAACGACCAGTTGTCGCTGATTTTATAGTCGATGTTTGATTCGACGCCGTAGATACGTGCGTTTCCGACGTTGACGTAGTAACTGCTCGGCGCGCAGATGTCGACGTCGTAGATGATCGTCTGCAGCTGCTTCCAGTTCATGTCGTAGAAGGCGCCGTTCCACAGCAGGCGGCCGTTAAGACTCGTCGTTTTCCAGCCGACTTCGTAATTATTGAGTGTGTCGGGCACGTAACTCTGCGGCACACCCTTGTTGTAGCATCCTTGAGGGAATCCGGAGTTGGAGCCGCCGTCGCGGAATCCCTGCGCAAAGTCGGCGTACACCATTATCTTGTCGGTGATTTTGTAGTTGGCGCCGACTTTGCTATCCCACTTGTTCGAGGAACCCACATCCAGGCTCGGCGTCGTCGCGGCGTAGGCGAACTGGCCAAAGGGGCTGTAGTACCTGAAATTGGAATGGAAGTGCACGACTCCCGCTTCGACGTTGAGCTTGTCGGTGAGGTCGTAGCTGAGATCCGCAAACTCAGTGGTCTGGAGATAGTCTGTACGCGTGGTGTAGGCGTACCACTCCTTCGCGGGTAGCGACGTAGAACCCGGCGGAGTGCCGCTATAGTAGTTGTAATACTCAAACGCCGGGCTCGTTGTTCGCAGCCCCGGCATGTAGTACGTGCTGCCGGAGTTCTTGTCGCGAGTTTTCTCCCAGTACAGGCCCTCCAGCCAATGGAATTTTCCGCCTGGTTTGGATATGAGCCTGAGCTCATTCGACCAGCGCTCCGGGTTGGTATGGTATTCGTAGTACTGCAGTGGCACATTGCAGTTGGTGTAAGGGGCAGGGTTGCCGTTAGGCAAAGGGGCGCCATAGACGGGATCGTTGGTACAGGTGACACCCTCGTTGGCACCTCCATTGAAATTCTGGATGTACTCCGAGTACTCGTTCTCCTGCCGCGTAGGAAGCTTCCAATAGGTGCTGGCGTAGACCAGGTCCCCGATGCCGACGTCACCGTCCACGTGGAACTCGGCCATGTCGGCTTCGAAATGATGGCTCTCCGGACCAAAGCGCTCAACGGTTCGGGGCGCGAGGTTTGGATCCTCGTCCCACGCGCCGAGTGTGAGCTGGCGCTGAAAGCCGTAGGTGAAAGTGGCGCTCCATTGTTCGTTGAGCACCCCCTTTAAGGCGAGCCGGCCACCTTCGACATGCTCGCGGTTGTAATCGTTGCGCGCCCACTCAGCGTTGGTGGAAACGGCGCCGTTCACCCAGGTGCGGGTTGTGAGTGCGTCATTAATGAAGCCCCCGTGGGAGTCGCTGAAGGCGGATATTCGCAGGCCGAGTATTCCGTCAATGAGCGGCAGATTGATAAACCCCTCTTCGGTCCAGTTTTGCTGGCCGCCCTGAATCTGCCCGCCGTCAAAGTCAGCGCCAGCACTGAATGCGTTCACGTCCGGCTTGTTGGTTACATAGCGAATGGCGCCAGCCATGGAACTTGCGCCAAACGTCGTGCCCTGTGGGCCGTTCAGGACTTCAATGCGCTCGATATCGTAAAGGTGCAGGTCCGGCTGGACTCCCTGCCAGCTCAACGACATGTCATCGATAAAAAATCCCGTCGCGGAAGTATTCGAATAGTTCGGATTGCTGCCGTCGGAAACGCCGCGCATGACGAAGAACTGCGTGCCAGGGCCTTCGCTGATGAAGGAGATGGACGGCACCTTTTCCGCATAATCATCGAAGCCGGAGATGCCGAGGTTCTGCATGTCCTTCTTCGTGAACACATCGACGCTCAAGGGAACATCCTGCAGATTTTCCTCGCGTTTGCGTGCCGTAACGACGACCTCTGCAAGGCCTCCCGAGGTGGAATTGTCCGCTTCCGCCGCGTGCGACGGTGCGCGCGGCACGGCGAACCCGGCGAGGACGGCGGCCACTGCCAGACCGACCTTCGAGCCGGATCCACGCATGAACGCCGTGGACGCTTTGGGAAAACAAGTACCCGCAGGATTTCGCTTACGTGAACGCATCAGAAAACCCCATGAGCGCTTTTTATTACGGACCGCGCTCACCCATGAACTGAAGACGCCGACCGATCATCCTTTGTGCACAGGGCCTTAGTCAACAGTCGTTCAACAGTGGCGACGGGCTAGTCTTAAGCAGCCGGATCACTTGAAGCGCTCGAGGCAGTCGCCGAGCGTGAGGCGCAGCGGCTCAAGCTCTTTTTCGAAATGGCGCCAGTGGCCGACGCCCGAGGTATAAAGAGCCTGGCGCACCTGCTCGGCGCTTGCCGTGCGCACGGACCGTCGTGTTTCGTGAAAGGACAGGCACGCGGGCTCGAAGGGCAGTCGGCAGTGCTCCAGGAGCCGCCGGATATTCGTCTCGGGGTCGCGCACCAGGTCCTCGTAGTGAAAGCGCAACACTTTGCCCGGTAATACCGTGTCCCAGTGGTCCATGAGGGACAGATAGCTGCGGTAGTAGCGGCCGAGATCCTTAAGATCGTAGCTAAAGGTCTGTCCATCGGCGAAGTGCTGCTTGAACGTGCTGAAGCATGCGTCCATTGGATGTCGGCGCGCGTCGATGATGGTTGCGTGCGGCAGAATTGCTTCGATGAGCCCGACGTGGCTGAAGTTATTGGGCAATTTGTCGGTGAAGTGTTCGCGCCCGGTGCGCAACGGTGAAGTTTCCTGAAGATAGCGATCGCCAAGTGCAGTGAAGAGCCCGACCGGGGCCGTGCCAACGGTCTCGGGATAGCCATCACGGGATTCGACCATGTCGTCGAATTGGTGTGTGATGTTGATGATGTTGGGCAGCTCCATGGTCCCTTCGACGCGCGAGTGGCTGGCGAGGATCTGCTCCACCAGAGTGGAGCCGGAACGTGGTAGGCCCACGATGAAGATGGGAGCAGTGCTCGGATCCCCGCCGCCGGCGTGCTTGGTGAAGAATTCCGTATCAAAGAATGTCCGAATGCGCGTCGCGCGGCGCTCAAAATGTTCTATATCGAACGGCGCATCGAGACGCCGCAGTGCATTGCCGCGCGCGTAGTAGCTAAAGGCGTCGGCGTACTGCCCGCGCTGTTCGAATGCCCTGCCGAGCGCAAAATTAATCTGCGCGGCGTCGGCACGCTTGATCTCGTCGATTTCCAGCAGCTGCTGCATGGCCGCGATCTCGGCATCGCTGAAAAGATAGTTCTTGAGGTCCGCAAGGCTCCAGTAGGCCTCCGCAATTGCCGGATCCATGGCGAGCGCCGCCTTATAAGCGGCCTCGCTGTCGCTGCGCCGCCCGAGCGTCTTGTGAATGTGGCCGATGGTTACTCGCAGGCGGACTTCCTCGGGCTTAAGCCGCGCCGCCTGCTCGTAGGCTTCGAGCGCTTCCTTCTGGCGCATGAGGCGTGTCGACACGAGCCCGATGGTGATCCAGCTCTGCGGGTTCTCAGGCTCAAGCTTGGTCAGACGGTATGCAGCTGACTCTGCCGCTTGCAGCTGACTGAGTGCCAGGAAGGTCTGCACCAAGCCCCGCCACGCGAGGGGATTATGCGGGGATTGTTTTAGGGCGTGACGCAGCAGCCGTTCGGCGTCGTTGGGTTTGTCAGCCGCAAGACAGAGCGCCGCCAAACCACACAGGGCTGCGACGTGACTCGGGTCCGCGTGCAAGATGTCCCGAAAGATGCGTTCAGAGGTTTTCCGATCATCCGCGACCAGTGCGGTCGTTGCTTGCTCCACCTGCTGGCGCTGCGGATCACTCTGCCGTGCCCGTTCGAAGGCCACACGCGCATCTGCATACTGCTCGAGATCGACGAGCGCATCGCCGTACGCCAGCCATGCGAGATGATGATGCGGTATTTTCTCCAGCACTCGTCGCACCTCTTCGCGCGCACGCGCGGCACGACCGTCTTGCCGATAGGCCCGCGCCAGATCCACGCGCGCGTGCGAAAACTCCGGTACGCGTCCAAGTACCCGCTCCAGCGTCGCAATGCTCTCTGCAACTTTGTCCTGCGCAAGCAGTGCCGCGCCCAGGAGCCAGAGGCAATTGACTTCACCCGGGGCCTGCGCCTCGAGCGCGCGCAGCGCGCGCTCAGCAGTGGCCACCCGGCCGGCCCGCAGAGCTGCGTGGGCTTGGCGCAGGCTATCTTCGAAGCTGGGTTTTTGTGTCGACGCTGGCATGGTTTCGGCGGCGGGCGTTTGATCGGCAGGTCGGATTCAACCGCAGGCGTGCAATCGGCCAAGAGCTGTGTGTTCAAAAGGTGAGCCTAGCACGCGATGTCTTCGCTGCGGGAAGCGCTGGCACGCGACTCTTTAATTCAGGGCAGCAGGCTCCTACGCGCAGCGGATTTCGCGCCGGGGCTCGGGTCGCCAACGTAGTGAAAGAGCCAGGAAAACCAAGCCGAGCAGTGCACCGCCGGCATCGTCGAGCGCGACATGTTGTTTGACGGCGAGCGTCGAGTAGACAATGGCGAGGAACCATAGTGCGTTGATCAATCGCAACCACAGCGGCGAGCGTGTCAAGCGCAGCACATCGTCTACGCGTCCCAACGTAAAGATTGCAGCGGCCATATGCATCGAAGGGCAGGCATTGCCTGTCTTGTCGAGACGATGGAGCACGGCGAAGGCCGAGGACGTCGACGGGCTTTGCACGAGCGGAGGCGTCTGAGTCGGCCAGAAATAAAAAATCGCAAGTCCGGTCACGCACAGCGCACTCATCCACAGGCCGTACACGGCGATCTCTGTGTACGTGCGCTGTAGTCCGGGTCCAGCACCAACGTATATCCATAGCGAAACGTAGGCCAATAAGGCGTATGGCTGGAAAGGAATCAATCGATCAAGTGTGGTCATCGGCATGACGATCGGCGTGTACGCCGGGTGCTGCTGCACGTAGAAATAACCGATGAAGAAAAGACCGATAAAGACAGTCGTTCCGACCAGCGTCACAATCAGGGTTTTGCGCGTCCGCATGCCGAGTTCGGCAGCCCATTGCGGCCGAGAGTCGTTTGTCACGGCCACTTGAACACGTCGCGGACAAGCACTACTTCGACCACTGAGAAAGCCCAACAACATCCGAAGCATGGATAGTACGCGCTCGCTTTTCAGGCGCACAACTGGTTACGACACTGATCCTGTGGGGCGCCAGAAGCCGTGCACCCCGGTTTGAATGGCTCCAACTGCCGCTTAGGCCCTCCCGAATCGAGCCAAGTGCGTGCATCCGCGCGCGGAGGGGCAATTTCGGGTTGCGCACTCCGTGCGGCTCAAACTCCAGTAACTCCTATAGTGACTTCGAAAGGCCGAAGAAAAAACCGCGCCGCGGGCCATATTGCGGCGCACCTACACCCACACCCGTGCCGTTACGAATCTCGTAGACCTTGTCGAACACATTGATGATGTCGAACCGCGCAGTGAGAGTGCCGGCGTTTGGAATATGGAACACGTGCGTCGAGCCGAAATTGATCTGCGTGTAGATCGGCAGGCTTGCACCATTGGGTATGCCTGTGCCGCCATAGGGCGTCGTCATCCCGGGGGGCAGGTCCAGATCTGCCCGCAGACCGGAGCCATAGAGGAAATCCGCACTCAAACGCGTGTCGTTCCAGAGGTAAGACACTCCGCCCGATGCGGTGTGCTGCTGCTCGTGATCGAGATGAATATAGTTATTGGAAATGTACGCCAGGTCTTCCGGAGCGAAGTTGAACTGCGCCGAGTCGATCTCCTTGCCCTTGGCGCTCTGCGCCGCAAGGTTGAGATAGACCGACAGATTGCCGGTCGTGTAATTACCGGCGAATTCGACGCCGTACTGCTTGCCGTAGCGGTAGTTGAAAGGCGTCAGGATGATCGGCGCTCCGAACTGACCCTCGTCGATGAGGTTGACCGACTGCTTGTAGTACGTATCGAGTCCCAGTGTCAGCGCGCGTCCGAATTTCTGCTGCACGCCGACGTCGTAATAGTTGGCGCGCTCCGCGAGCGGTGCCGTGGCTTGCGGTGTCAAGGGTGGAGACGTCGTGTTCTCGAACAAGGCGATGTCTTTGCCGCCTACGAGTTCGAAGGGCGGCGGGGAGAGGTAGCGGGAATAGCCAGCATGCACGGTTGTGTCGGGTAATGCCTGCCAGACGGCGTTGAGCCGGGGGCTCGCTTGGCTCGCGCTCGTGTAGGCCGTGAAGCGATCGAGCCGCACGCCGTAGTTGAGCGTGAGCGTCGGCGCAAGCTTCCATTCATCTTGCAGATAAGCGCTATAAATGTATTCGGTCTTGCTGCCGTTGTCGACGATCGAGGTCGGTCCATCGGTGAGCGGCGCTCCGGCCGAGTCGGTCAAAAGTACCTGCGAGGTGGTGTTGCTAATCGAATGGTCGGACTGCAGGAAGAGTCCCGCGCGAATCGTGTGGGTGTCGTTGAGCTTGTAGGCAGCATCGCTTTGGAGCGCATAGGCAACATTTTGTTTGAACGCGTCTTGCGAAATGCCTGTGAACAGCAGGTCCCCCGGGAAATCAGGTATGAACGTAAGACTTGAGTAGCGAGAAGTGAACGAGGTCTGCACATCGAGCGCCCCCGACGAGTGCTGCCAGCTCAAGACGCCGAATTGCGTCACCTCGCGCTGGTGTTCATCGAGATTCTGGCTCGGAAACGTGCTCTGCCTGTTGACAATCAATCCGAGCGGCGGCTCGAGGCCATACCGGTTGGGGACTTGGAACTGGCCGACGGAACTGCCGAGCATCAACGCGACGCGGTTCTCGCTGTTTAGGATGTCTTCGAGGTAGCCGAAACCGTGGGTTTGCGTCGTGTGGTCGTGAATGGGGTTCGAACTGCCATCCGGCGATTCAATGCCTAAGTCGTTGCGCAGGAAGTCGCCGGAAGCGAAATAGCTGAGCGAATCGGAGGACCCACCATAGTTGATGCTCGGCTGCATCGTACCGTGGCTTCCGCCATAGATAGCTACAGCGCCGCCCGGCTCGAGGAGACCGCTCTTGGTTGTCAGGTCAATGATGCCTGCGGTACGTAGGCCGTATTCTGCCGGCAATGCCCCGGTGACGAGCGTCATCGACTCGATGAGTCGAGGGTCGAGGGACTGGCCGAAGACGCTGATTCCTTCCGGAAGGATGATACCGTTGATGCGGTACTGCAGGCCGTTGTGTTCGCCACGGATGTGGAACTGACCAAACGAGTCCTGCGCCACCTCGGGCGCCTGCATGACCACCTGATTGAGAAGCGTATTGTCGCCACCTGGGGTCGCGGCGACTGCCTCCGCAGTGATCGTATAGGTGCTCGCGCCAGTCTGAGTTTGGATGCCGCTGCGGGCTTCATTCAGACGTTGGGCGGTGACGACGATTGTCGCCAGCGGCCCGGAGTCGTCAGTGGCTTGTGCGAGGAGCGCCGGGCTTACGGGTATTGCGGCCACGGCAAGCACAGTGGCCCGTCGAAGAAGGAGAATTGACATGGATCTGATCCTGTGCAAATGGGATAAACGGCGGGCAGGCCAAGGCCTGAACGCAAATCACCATAGGTGCAGAGCCCGGAGACGGGCCCGAAAGAATCAGACGCGCGGCGGACCGCGGCTACGTGGAGGCAGGGCCTCGGCGGCGACTATCGAATAGAGAGGTGCGGGAACGTAGAGACGAACGGTTGCGAATTTGGGAAGTACCGCAACCGAGACAGATGCCGGATTTCCCACTTGTGCGAAGGCCGCACAGGTGTCGCAGAGCTTGCCGGCGAGGAAGTCGTTTTCGTAGCGAACCTGGTCGCTGCCGCCCGCATGGATGTGGCTGAGCTCATGCAGCATCGCGCCCTGCTGGGCAAAGACCAGCAGTAGCGGAAGAATTAACGCTAAGCGAATGCGGGAGGTATTCACGGTCTTGTGAAATACTGCACGACTCAGCGTATCAGGAAAAAGCACGGCAGGAAATCCTCGCTGCAGCGAGCTCATGCGTCATACTGCCGGGGTCAATTGACGTGCGGCTACTGCACTTGGGCAAGTTTCGCCGGGCGCTCGTCGCTCGATGGCTGAGCGACACCGCCGAGTGCCTTATAGATGGCGATCACAGCTACGTTCACGCCAGTCTCAGCCTGCGCAACCGCATCTTCCGCGTCAAGCTGGGTACGTTGCGCATCGAGCAACACCAGGAAATCCGCCACGCCTTCGCGATATTGGATGTCGGCAAGCCCCGCGGCGCGGCGGGAGGCTTCGGCCTGCTCGCTCAAGCTCTTAAGCTGCGCCTGGCGCTTGCTGTAGGTGAGAAAGCTGTTTTCCGTGTCTTCGAGCGCCATCAGCACCACCTTCTCGTAGTTGGCTGCGGCAGCATCGGACTGAGCTTGGCTTGCGTGCAGCCGCGCGCGCACGGACCCCAAATCGAACGCCGCCCAACTGACGGTCGGCGCGACCGACCAGGCGCGCGCATCATTGGGCAAAGTTGTGCTGAACAACTTTCCCAAGTCTCCGGACAGAAAGCCCACAAAGCCTGTCACATTCACTCGTGGAAATAGGTCCGCGGTTGCGACCCCGACCCGCGCCGTGGCAGCCGCGAGCTGCCGTTCTGCAATCCGCACATCCGGTCGGCGGCGCAGAAGTTCGGATGCAGCGCCGATGGGCAGTGCCTTCGCATACGTCGCCACCGCCTGCGGCGTGAGCTCCTCGTTGAGCGTTCCGGGACGCTCGCCGAGCAGCACCGCGAGCCGATAGGCGCTTTGGCTTTCGGCGGCTTCGAGCGGCGGGATCGTCGCCTCAGTGGCTTTGAGTCGCGCGCGGCTGCGCTGGACGTCGAGGTCAGCCCCGCGGCCTGCCTCAGCCAACACTTCGGTGAGTTCGAGGGTTTGCTGCTCGCTTGCGAAATTCTTGCGCGCAACACCTAAGCGCTTCTGCGCTCCGCGCAGCTCGAAGTAGTTCCTGGCGACCTCGGCGGCCACCGTCACCTCGGCATCTCGAAAACTTGCGCGCTCCGCGCCGAGATCGGCGCGCGCTGCCTCGACGGATCTGCGCACATGGCCGAAGAGATCGATTTCCCAGGTGGCATCGAATCCCAGGCTATCGCTCTCAGCAGTGATGCGGCTCAAGCCAAACCCAGGCTCCTGCTCGACGCTCTTTGCATAGCCGCCTTGCAGGGGAACATGCGGGGCGTAGTCGAACTTATTCTCAACGAAGATGGCTCGCGCAGAGCGCACTCGGTCGGATGCAATCCGCAGGTCCAAATTTGCCGTGAGCGCCCGGCGCTCGAGTGCATCGAGCTCAGGATCCTCGAACTCCTGCCACCAGGCGGCTTCCGGATCCTGTGCCAGGAACGCTGAAGAAGCCGCATTCTGAACTACGGCAGGCGGCGTGTTGGGTTCCTGATAGTTTGGTCCGACCGCACAGGCTGGGAGCAGCATCACGGCGGCGCCTATCGTGAGCAATCTTTTCATGTCAGTCCTCGAAAGCATTGGCAATGCACTGCCGGCGCTCACGCCAATCCGTCGCTCGCTGCAGTGTCGTGCACGAGCGCTGGTACTGCAGGCGCGTTGTGTACTCGTCTGCGGGCCGTGAGCTTGCGCACGGTGAGATAGAAGAGTGGCGTCAGAAGGAGGCCGAACACCGTGACTCCAATCATTCCGGAGAACACGGTGACGCCCATCGCGTGGCGCATCTCGGCGCCGGCACCGGTCGAGGTGACGAGCGGTACGACGCCCATGATGAACGCGAGCGAGGTCATGAGAATCGGCCGGAGGCGCAACTTCGCCGCGTCGAGTGCCGCACGCAGCGGACTTGCGCCCTCAAGCTCGCGGTCGCGGGCGAACTCGACGATCAGGATGGCGTTCTTGCTTGCAAGTCCCACCAGAACGATGAGGCTTATTTGCGTAAAGATGTTGTTGTCACCGTGCGAGAGCGTCACGCCGGTGATCGCCGAGAGCAGCACCATCGGCATGATGAGGATGACCGCAAGCGGCAGGCTCAGGCTTTCATATTGGGCAGCGAGCACCAAGAACACGAGCAGCACCACAAGTGGGAAGATGAGCACTGCGGTGTTGCCGGCGATGATCTGCTGATACGTGAGTTCGGTCCACTCAAAGCTCATGCCGTTGGGAAGCTCCTGGCGGGCGAGCTTCTCCATCGCCGCCTGTGCCTGCCCCGAGCTGTAGCCCACCGCGGGCCCGCCGTTGATCTCGGCGGTCGCGTAGGAGTTGTAATGCATGACCCGATCGGGACCCGCAGAGCGCTTGACGGTCACAAATGAGCCGAGCGGAATCATGTCGCCCGCACTGTTGCGCGTCTTGAGCCCGACGATGTCCTTGGCCTGCAGGCGAAATCGCGGCTCGGCCTGCGCAGTGACAGCATAGGTTCGACCAAAGGCGTTGAAGTCATTCACGTAGAGAGAGCCTAAGTACACCTGCATGGTGTCAAAGAGATCCTGCACCGAGACGCCTTGCGACTTAGCCTTCTCGCGATCCACGTCTGCATCCACTTCCGGCACGTTCACCTGAAAACTCGAAAAGAGGCCTTGCAGCTCCGGGGTCTGATTTCCCTTGGCGATTAGGTTCTGTGTCTGCTTGTAGAGCTCCTCGAAGCCGAGGCCACTGCGATCCTCGATCTGCATTCGAAAGCCACCGATCGTCCCCAGACCCATTACCGGTGGAGGCGGAAACACGGCGATGAACGCATCTTGTATTCTTGAGTATTTCTGGTTGAGCGCCATTGCGATCGCGCCGGCCGCCAAGTCCTTGGATTTGCGCTCTTCGAAGGGCTTCAGGGTTACGAACACGATCCCTGAGCTCGGGCTGTTCGTGAATCCGTTGATACTCAGGCCCGGAAACGCAACCGCACTCTCCACTCCCGGCGACTTCAGGGCAACGTCGCCCATGCGCCGAATCACCGCTTCCGTTCGGTCGAGTGTTGCGGCGTCCGGTAATTGTGCGAACGCCACCAAATACTGTTTATCCTGCTGCGGGACGAAGCCAGTGGGGGTGGTCGAAAAGCCCAGGTAGGTGAGGGCGATGAGTCCGGCGTAAACGAAGAATGCGATGCCGCTCGCGCGCAGCACGCGGCCGACATTGCGCACGTAACCCTGCGAGAAACGCCCGAAGAATCGGTTGAACGGCCGGAAAATCCCCCCCAGCAGCGCATTTAGCACGCGCGTCAGGCGATCCGGAACGGTGCCGTGCTCCTTGAGCAAGAGGGCGGCTAGAGCGGGAGAAAGAGTCAGCGAGTTGAACGCAGAGATTACCGTGCTTATCGCGATCGTGAGCGCAAACTGCTTGTAGAACTGCCCGGTGAGGCCGCTGATGAAAGCTGTCGGCACGAACACTGCGCACAGCACGAGGGCGGTCGCGATGATCGGGCCGGTGACCTCGCGCATCGCTTGCTTCGTGGCCGCGATCGGCTTCAATCCGTTGCCGATGTTGCGCTCGACATTTTCGACGACGACGATGGCGTCATCGACAACGATGCCGATAGCCAGCACGAGCCCGAATAGGGAGAGCGCATTTAATGAAAAGCCGAAGAGATGCATGACGGCAAACGTGCCGATCAGTGACACCGGCACGGCGATCAGCGGAATGACCGAAGCGCGCCAAGTCTGCAGAAACAGGATCACGACCACGACGACGAGCAGGATGGCCTCGAGGAGCGTGTGGACGACCGCGTGGATCGAACCGCGCACGAACACGGTGGGGTCGTAGACGATTTGGTAGTCGACGCCTTGCGGAAAGTCCTTTTTCAGCTCCTGCATCTTGGCCCGGACCTGCTCGGAAATCTGAATCGCATTGCTGCCCGGACGCTGGAAGATGGGGATCGCCGCCGCGGCTTTGTTGTCGAGAAGCGCGCGCAGCGCATACGTGTCTGCGCCGAGCTCGACACGCGCGACATCCTTTAAACGCGTGACCTGGCCGCCGGCACCGGTCTTGATCACAATGTTGCGGAAGTCGTCCTCACTCGTAAGCCGGCCCTTGGTATTGATCGCCACTTGAAAGTCGGTGGCGTTCGGCAGCGGCGGCGCGCCAAGCTGTCCAGCCGCGACCTGCACGTTCTGCTCGCGAATAGCTTTGACGACGTCATCCGCGGTGAGATTGCGGCTGGCAATTTTTTCCGGGTCGAGCCAGACGCGCATCGAATACTGACCGGCGCCAAAGACCTGCACGTCGCCCACTCCGTCGAGACGGGCGAGTTCATCCTTCACCCGCAGAAGTGCGTAATTGGACAGATAGAGCGTGTCGTAGCGGTTGTCAGGCGAAACGAGGTGGACGACCATCGTGAGATCAGGTGAGGCCTTATTGGTCGTGACCCCCAGGCGCTGCACGACATCCGGCAACTTGGGCAACGCCTGGGCTACGCGGTTCTGAACCTGCACCTGGGCCTTGTCGATGTCGGTGCTCAGGGCGAACGTGATAGTGAGTGTCATCACGCCATCGGCCGTTGCCTGAGAGGACTGATACATCATGCCCTCGACGCCGTTGATTGACTGCTCGAGGGGGCTCGCCACCGTATCGGCGATGACCTTGGGGTTTGCGCCCGGGTAGCTTGCTTTGACGACCACAGTCGGCGGCACGACCTCCGGGTACTCGCTGATCGGCAGTAAGGGCAGCGATATCAGACCCGCGAGGAAGATGAGGGCCGACAGCACGCCCGCGAAGATCGGGCGGCTGATGAAAAATTCCGAGAATTTCATGTCAAGTCCTTCGTGGGATCTGCAGCGTTTTAGCGCGGACGGATGACGACGGCGGCGAGCGTGCTCGCTGCAACAGGATTAGCCGTATGCGGCTGTGCCGCCACTTGCTCGAGGCCATGTGAGTTACTGGCCATGGCGACCCGCGTTGGGGCGACGCTCTGGCCGGGACGCACGTGTTGCAGCCCATTGACGACGATGACCTCGCCCGGGGCAAGTCCGTGCTTCACCACACGCAGGCCGTTTATTTCCGGCCCCAGCTCCACCAGTCGGTATTCGATGCGGTTATCTCTACTGAGCGTCAGCACAAACTGCTTGGACAGATCCGTACCTACGGCCCGATCCTCGATCAGTACGCTGTCGCGATCCTCTCCGCCCACCAAACGCACGCGTGCGAAGAGGCCAGGCGTATAGCGACCGTCAGGGTTCGCAAGCGCAGCGCGCGCGCGAATGGTGCCCGTGGCCGCATCGACCTGGTTGTCAATGAAATCCAGTCGTCCAGCGTGCGGATAGCCGTCCTCATCGGCGAGCCCGATGAAAACTCCCGCAGCATCGTCGGCCCCGTGAGCGTCGTGCCGTGCCTTCGCAAAACGCAAGTACGTCTGCTCGTCAGCGTCGAAGTACACGTAGACAGGATCGTCCGAGACCAGCGTCGTGAGCAGGCTCGCGCTGGTCACGAGATTGCCCGCCGTGATAACGGCGCGTGATACATGACCGTCGATCGGCGCTCGTACCTCGGTGAATTCCCGGTTGAGTCGAGCCTCGCGCAGCGACGCGTCGATGGAACCCAATGCTCCCTGCGCCGATGCCTCGGCAGCCACGAGGCGCTCATAGTCTTCGCGCGAGATGGCGTGCGCGCTGATGAGGCGCTCGGCACGGGCATGATTTGCTTTGGCGAGCTCGAAGTCGGAGACGTTGCGGCTGCGCTCGGCGACCAAACGATCGACCTCCGCTTGGAAGGGACGTGGATCAATCTGGAAGAGGAGTTGCCCCTTCTTGACGCGCGTGCCGTCCTCGAAGGCGACGCGATCGATATAGCCACTGACGCGTGGACGAATCTCGACCGTATTCACGGCCTGCAGCCGTCCGCTGAACTCCTGCCATTCGCGCAGCGGCTGGTGAATCACTTCGGCGACCGTAACTTCCGGTAAGGGCGCATTGGCGCTCGGCAGAGGCGGCTTTGCTCGCGTGTGCCCGATGCCGGCAAAAACGACGAGTGCCGCGAGCGCAGCGATGCCCACGATGAGCGCAGAGACCTTGCGATTGGCCAGATACTTGAATGACATGAAAGACTCCCATCGACCTTTGCAGAAGCGATGCCCCGGACGGCTCCGCAGTCGACTGATCTGCCGTATGCCAAGTGCGGGACTTGACTTGGGGCTGTAACAACCTGATGCTACGCACCGTGTGTTACCGGTCAGTCACTTTGGATGTTTGTACGTTAGTGACCGGTAAGTAACATGTCAAGAGGAGATTCGCGATGAATCGACCCAGGACGACGCAAGCCGCTGTAAAGAAACAGGTTATTCCTGCACAGCCCAAGGAACGGGTGCGCGATCGCATCATGCGAACCGCCCGCGAGCTCTTCTATTGCCGCGGAATCCATGCCGTGGGCGTCGACACCATCGCCTCTGAGGCCGGCACCAACAAGATGAGCTTCTACCGCAACTTCACTTCCAAGGACGAGCTCGTGGCGGAGTACCTGCGTGAGGTCGAGGCTGAAGCGTGGGGGTGGTGGGATGAGACGGTCGCAGCACACGCCGGCGATCCGCGGGCGCAGGTCGAGGCGCTGTTTGGCCTTTTGTTCGAGAAATGCTGCAGTGAGGAATCGCGCGGCTGCGCGCTCGCCAACGCCGCCGTAGAAATTACCGAGCCAGATCACCCGGCGCGCCCCATCATTGAGAAGTACAAGGCCGACATGCGCCGGCGCTTTGGGAAGCTCGCGCGCGAGATGCACGCGCGAGATGCCGACGCGCTTGGCGACTCGCTGATGCTCCTCTGGGAAGGAAGCTACTTGAGTCGCTTGACCAGTCACAGCCAGCACGGTCCTGCGGAGAATGCTGCGAAGGGAGCGCGGACTCTCATCGCGGCTTATACGTCCTGACCTTTACGGTAGTGCGAAAGTGCACCAACCCCCGCCATCATTCTCCTGACGGTCCCTAGCGCAATATCTGTCTGTCCGCACACGCAGCGGAGCCGATCAGATGGCGTCGGGGCAAGTCGATCATCGTGTTATCTTGATCCGCAAAGAGCAGCGCTGACGCCGGTTGATGCAAATCCAAATCCGCTTTTTCGAATTTTTCACAAAAACCGGCTCCCGGGGACAACGGGCATTGGCGATTCTGAGCTTGCTGCTGGTTGCTCTGCATGGGACCGCAGCCAGTGCCTTCAGCTTCGACGACGTCGCGGCGCGCGCCAAGCTGCAGGCCCAAGCGCCTTACCGAAGCGAAAGCCACAAGCCGCCTGCGGAATTGCAGGCCCTCACTTACGATCAATATAGGGACATTCGATTTCGCCCCGATCACGCCCTGTGGCGTTCGGAGCACTTGCCCTTCGAGTTGATGTTTTTCCATCTTGGAAAATTCCAGACCCAAGCGGTTCGCATCAACGAAATCACATCGCAGGGCGTGCGTCATATTTCCTATGACAGCGCCGACTTCAACTATGGCAAGAACAAGCTGTCGCCGAATACTTGGGGGGACCTTGGTTTCGCCGGGTTTCGCGCGCACTACGCGCTGAACAGCGCTGCATACAAAGATGAAGTCGTGGTTTTCTTGGGGGCCAGTTACTTTCGCGCGCTCGGCGCAGGGCTGCACTACGGTTTGTCGGCGCGGGCACTGGCGATTGACACTGTCGGCGCTCAAGGCGAGGAGTTTCCTCGCTTCACGGAGTTCTGGATCGTCAAACCGGCCGCCGACGCACGTGCTTTGACCATCTACGCGCTTCTCGACTCACCGCGCGCCAGCGGGGCGTACCAGTTTGATGTTCATCCAGGCGATGAGACGGTGATCGAAGTGCGCTCGCGTATTTTCATGCGTGCGCGCGTCGCAACGCTCGGCATCGCGCCTCTCACCAGCATGTTTGCCTTCGGCGTAAATCAGCCGCACCGCGCCGACTTTCGCCCGGAGGTGCACGACTCCGACGGCTTGATGGTCGCTACCGGCGATGGCGAATGGCTATGGCGTCCGCTCCTCGACCCCAAACAAACGCTGACGACTTCGTTTTCCATGCGCAGCCTGCGCGGTTTCGGGCTGATGCAGCGGGCACGCAAATTCGAGGACTACGAAGACAGTGAGGCGCACTACGAGCTGCGGCCGAGCGCCTGGATCGAACCCGTGGGATCGTGGGGTCCCGGTCGGGTCGAACTCGTTGAGCTCAATACTCCGGATGAAACCAACGACAACATAGTTGCGTACTGGGTGCCCGAGCAACTGCCCGCACCGGGTCAGCCGATCAATATCGCCTACCGTCTGCACTGGCAGGGTACCCAGCAAATGCAGCACCCGCCGGGCGCCTGGGTCGCGCAGACGCGTGTCGGGCGCGGCTTTGCCGAACTGGCGCCGGACGAGGAGCAATTCATCGTCGACTTCACCGGCCCATCGCTCGCCGCGCTGCCGGCCGATGCAACGGTAAAGGCGGTCGTGACGGCACCTTCAAACGGACAGATCGTGGAAAGTAACGCCTACCGGGTCGATGCTACAGGGGCATGGCGCATGACCGTACGGGTCAAGCAGCTACACCCCTCTGAACCTACCGAGTTGCGCGGCTTTCTTCAGAGCGGCGCGAATGTGCTGACGGAAACCTGGAGCAACATCGTTCCGGCGCGCTAAAGCCTTTGACGCTCGCGTTTTGCCCAGGGCAACTGGTCGCCGGCGAACTTCACATCAGTTTATACGCAAAGGAGTGGCGTGGCGCTGCAGCATCTGGGTTGCTGCGCGCAACACGTCGCTGATTGCCCGCCGGCGATAATCCCACATTGGATCGGGACTCGGCGGAAATACGATCATCGTCGCATTGGCTTCAAATAGCAGTAGCGAACCGTTCGGCGCGAGCCCGAAATCGATTCCGCCGTATTCCAGCTCGAGGGTCGCGCAGATCTGGGTCAATGCCGCCATCGCGCGCGCACCCAGAACCGCTGGCATACCTTCGAGAAACCGGCACTCTTCGCTGCGACACGCGGCGTTTTGTGCCATGTCGGACGTCGCGTAATGCACTTTCCAGTCGGCGGATATCGCCAGATGCACTGGGTAGGCGACGCCGTCGACGAACATCACACGGTATTTGCGCGCCATACCGTCCGCGCCGCGCGCATCCAGGTATTCGATGACGAGCAGTTCGTCGCATCCTAGGGAGGCGACGGCCGGCGCCAACGAAGCGTGCTTCTCGACATAGATGAAATGCTGGCCGTTGTGAAAACCAGGCCGTCGCAGCAGTAGCGGAAAGCGCAGATCGGTGGCGACGAGCAACGCGCTTGCCGCCAGCGCACGGGTTGTCGGTGCAATGACTCCATCTATGGCAGCTAGGCGGCGCGCATTCCCGATGCGTCCGGTGAGCCGCACGTTTGCCGGTCGATTGATCACCGGCGCCGTACTGCGCGCCACAATTTCTTCGGCGCGAGTCAGAGCAAGATCACATAGATCAGCGTCACTTATGGTGTTCACGATCAGCGAGTGGGGCGGGAGCGGCGAGCCTGGATCATAGAACTCGGTATAGATCGCGCTCACCGCGAACAGCCGATCGTTCAGCCAAAGCTGGGTTGGGATATTGCCGCCGCGTGCCGAGACCAGCATCAGCAGCGGCAATCCAACGCCGGTGCCGCGGTAAGGCCTGCTTAGGACCGCATGGCCTGAGTACCCCTTTTGCCAATGTCCACCTGCGTCTTCAAGACCGAGCTCTTGCAACACCCAAGCCATGCCCTGATGAGCTTCGTGCAGACCCGGGTCAATGGCCAGCGCCGCCTCGTAATGCGGCCTAGCTGCGCTCGGGTCCTGCTCCTCGCGCAGTAGATTCGCGAGATTAACGCGCGCGATCTTGTTGCCGGGATGGTATCGCACGGCCTGCTGGTAAGCAGTCCGCGCGGCCGAGCGAAATCCCCCGGCGAAGGCGAGTGTCCCGAGTTCGTTGAGCGCAGAAAAATTCGTTGGGTCACGTTGCAGAACGGCGAGATAAGCTTGTCTTGCTGCCCCGTCCTCTGCCTTCGCGGCCAGAGCGCGGGCGCGCGCCAATGCCGCGGCGAGGTCATTGTCGGATACGAAACTCATGAGTCACCGGCATGCGCTGGCGCGGGTGACCTTCGCCAGATCGCGTCATTATTGCAAAGATACGTATCAGGAGCGTGTACCCCGAAGCGCATGGGATCGTGGCAGTGGATGCGAGCATCTTCAAGGGCTGTCACCAGGTCACAGAATCCGTATATTGCACCGCACCATTTGAATGTGGCGGCACTTCCTGCCGCCTAAGGTTGTCGGCCAAGCGCGCCGCCGCACCCTGGTGTCCCCCGCCGTGCGTATTCTCTGAGAGCAAGCGGAATCTTTTCCCGCCCCCGACCACAGGAGAGTCACCATGTCTTTGCGCCTATTCGCTGCGACGCTAGTGTGTATCGTCATTCCCATGCTCGCAGTCGCACAGAATCCGCAGCTCAAGTTGCCATCGTTCGCAGGATTGCAGCAGAAGGCGACGGAGTCGGTCGATATCACAATAGGATCATTCGCGCTCGGCATCATGGGCCGGTTGATGGATGATGACGATCAGGACAGCGCAGCAATGAAGAAGCTCATTGGTGGGCTGAAGTCTATACAGGTGCGCAATTATCAATTCGCCGCGGATTTTACCTACTCCAAGGACGATATTGATTCGGTTCGATCTCAGCTTTCAGGGCCGGCGTGGACTCAGCTCATGCAGATTCATGATCAAAAGAAGCACGAGGATGTCGGTGTCTACGTCGCAATGGACAATCACAAGGTGACAGGTTTTGCAGTCCTCGCGAGTGAGCCACGTGAGTTCACGATAGTCAATATTGTCGGCGCAGTCGATCTTGAGAAAATGGCCGATCTGCAAAAGCAGCTGGGCCTACCGGACGCGACGACTGCGCACCTTGCGCCCTACGTCTTGTGATTGTTTAGTCGCTGGTTTGAGCCGTCCTGGCATTCATTGCGTGACCCACGCTGAGGAATGCGCGCCGGACGATTCGCTGTCCCGAGCCATTGCCGGCGAGTCGGCGGCTTTCACTGTGCTGGTTCGCAATCATCAACGCTCGGTGTACAGCTTGGCTCTGCGCATGTTGTCGGACCGCCACAAAGCACAAGACCTGGCTCAGGATGTGTTCCTGCAGCTGCACCGCAGTCTGGCCGCAATTGAATCCGATGCACACCTGTCATTCTGGCTGCGCAAGGTAACTATCAATCGCGCGATCGACCGACTTCGGCGCGAACCGAAGTATGAATCAGTGCCGTTGGAAGAGAACTTAAACCTCGTGATCGATGCACACGACCGTGATCCACTCCTGCAACGCAGGTTGTGCGAACTTGTCGGAAGACTGCTGCCAGCGCCTCGCGCAGTGATGCTGTTGCGATATCAAGAGGATCTCGATCCTATGGAGATTGCTCGGATCTTGGACATGCCGCCTAACACAGTAAAAAGTCATCTGAAACGCTCGCTGGCGACATTACGTGAGCAGGTTACTGCTTTCATGGAACCCGACGGGACGCCGTCGGAGCCTAGTTCTCCCCCTTACAAAGCGTGATTATTGACATGAGCAACAATCTGGATGAGGAACTGCGAGGCGCGCTGCGACCGGTGAATCCCGGAGAAGAATTCACCGAACGCGTGCTGTCGCGCATTGCTCACGATTCGTCACGATCGCGGCGACCTGCAAGAACCCGATATCGATGGCTGCCGGCCGCACTTGCGGCCTCGGTTGTGCTTGCCTCCCTCATCACTCATGACTGGCAGCTGCGGCGCGAGCAGCGGGGGCTCGAAGCGCGCAAGGAGCT
>Ga0302324_100003812_pt1 | contig 33868 bp, 25 predicted proteins | sample Palsa_T0_1_FD_201949 | JGI IMG/M metagenome (GOLD analysis project Ga0302324, IMG submission 201949) | Peat permafrost microbial communities from Stordalen Mire near Abisko, Sweden - Palsa_T0_1 | ecosystem: Environmental > Terrestrial > Soil > Palsa > Peat permafrost | place: Sweden: Abisko...
GGAGGGAATGAACGATCCCATCGAGTCTTCGTTATTTGTTCGGACTTTGCCCGGATCGCTGGCCTGGCCGAACTGTACCTCTAACATGAGCGGCGCCGCCTGAAGGTTCTTCCGCGATTTCGCGGGGGATTTCTAATGTCCTTAAACGAATATGTTCAAAAGCCTACTGGGTTGTACTCTGCAACCGCCTTTGCCAAAGCGGCCCTCGAAGATGCCACCCAGTATTTCTGTTACTAGTTTCCGGTCTACCCAACGGCTAGCTGAGAGCGTTCTTTGATTCGAGCAGTATCGACTTTCCTTTCGCCCTGGATGAACGGAGGAAATAGACTGCTCCGTACAAGCCCCAAACACCAGAGATACCGAGTGCAATGTAGGGCTCTTTCCAGGTTCCGTAGCCGAGAAAGGGTACGACGAGGTACGCGGCCATACAGGCCAGGTTCGCGAAGAGGCCAAACCCGGGGATCAGGAGGTGCTTGACGAAGCTGTAGTCGGGGCGATTGTGGAAGGCCACGATACACAGGAAGCAACTGAGCGCGTAGAGAATGAATGTACCGAAGTTGGAGGTGAGCGTGACGGCCAGGATGGAACTGGGCAGCGCGGCTAACTTATCGTGCGTCGTGTATCCGAAGCTCGAGAAGATACCCTTGGGTAGCGCGGCGATGGTGGCATCGGTGGGAGCGCTACCGTCAGCGAAGTAGAGCGAGACGCCGGTCACGCCGATGACGGCGGAGATGATCGCTAGCGTCCAGATGGCGCGCCGCGGCGACAGAGAGCCAGCATGAAGAATGCCCAAGCGCTCGGGCGCCTCATCGTCCTTGCCCATGGCATACGTGACGCGTGCGCCTGTGTTCATGCAGCTGAGCGTGGTGCCGATCAGCGCCAGGAAGACGGTGAAGGCTTCAGCGAGCATGAAGTACTTGCCGTTGCCGTGGCCCAACAAGGCATCGCCGACAATAATCATCATGTCGCCGACAGGAGCCGCTGAGTTTGCAGCGCTTTGCATGGTGTATCCGGAGTTGAGGAAGTAATTGGCCGCGAAGTACTCAATCAGGTAGCACACCACCCCTTGGATCAAAAGTGAAGCTATAACAGCGATGGGAATGTGTTTCGTGGGGTTTTTTGCCTCGCCTCCCATTGACGTTACCGATTCGAAGCCGACCAGAATGAGGATTGCCACGGTGGCCTGGATGAAGATGAAGCTCACCTTGTGCGGCGCGACTACTGATGAAGCCGAACCATGGGAAAGGAAGTTACCGCTTGCGTCCTTCTCCGGGTAGTCGATGGTGAATGGAACCGGCTTGCCGGCTTTGTCCAGCAGCGGCAGCGGATTACCACTGGCATCACGGACCGTCGAGCCGTCCTTGGCCGTCTGAAACTGGTAAGAGTAAGTGGCCAGCGTTTGCGAGTCATATTGAAAGGCGGGTGCCCCGGCGGGATGGTTGGCACGATAGCCGACGGCGAGCACGCTGAACACCAGTAGCGCTGAGATCTGGATCACATTGATGGCGAGGTTGACAGCGGTTGATGCGCCCGCGCCCTTGGCGGCGATCCACGCGACAAAGAAGGAGAAAACCACGGCAACCAGCGCCATGAAGACAGGGCCGGGATTTGAGCCACTCATGAAGGTGGGATAGAGGAAGCCGACCACATAGCCCACGAAGACGCCCGTGGTGGCTACCATCACGCCGGGATAAACCCAATAGTAAAGATGCGAGCCCCAGCCGACAATAAACTTGGCGACACGCGCGTACTTGAAGGCCTTGTCCTTGGAGAGCAAAGCCTGCTCAGCGTAATAGTAACTTGAACCTGTGCCGGGGTAGAGCTTGGAAATCTCGGCATAGGCGACCGCCGTGGCCAGGCAGAGCAGAAGCGCCACAACAATGCCAAACCACATGGAGGGAGAGGTCGTTCCTTCAGTGGCCTGAAGGTAAAAGGTGAGCCATAGAAAGGCGCCGGGAGCGATGAGCGCCATTGCGTTGCTGGTCAGCCCGGTAAGACCCAGGGTGGCCTGCATCTGCGGTGCTTTTTGGTCTGCCATGAGCATTCTCCTGGAATTGAGTTTCGAATGGCTGCTTTCGTTAGTTGCACTGAGGAACCCTAATGGGACTCGCCCGACTTTGAATTCAAATCCAGACAGAGGCGGGGATATCGAATGGATAGCCGAATACTAGAACTGACGCAGTAAGGATCAAATGAGGAAATCGACATAAGTCGCGACAGCTCTCGATCCTTTGGCCTATTTCCATCTAAGTGGCAGAGAAACAAGAGTTATTCGAACCCTCATCATACGAACTTCATGTCGTACTCATTTCTCACTCATATTGCAGCAAATGGAGTCCGCTCTGCTGAATGCCTGCACTATCAGTCGAGCGGCACAGCTATGCAATCGAAATCCTGATCCGATGAATTGCGCGCTCTATGGTGACGCGAAAAGATCTCGGGTTCCTCCGTCCACAATGGCTTAAATGGATAGCGGTTATCCACCGGGATAGGGTTCCTTCCGGTAAGAGTCTTATGACAGCCTGTCCGGTCACTAGAGTCATCAGTAAGGCACTCGGGCAATTGGATCGCCATCGATGCGCATTGGATTCTCACGACAGACGAATTCGAACGCAGGATGGGCTTCGCACATAGCTCCCCCTCAGTAAGTTGAGCTGCAATCCTAACAATCGCAGCTGCGCTACGCGAGCGGGTTTCGGCATCAGCAGTCGGCAGATGGACTGGAACAGCAGAGGGTGGCTGATGAGGGCAGAGGCTGGTTGCGACGGACGTCCGTGCAATCAAGATTGACAAACTGACCGATAACCCTTATGCCATCTTTGGGGAAAATATGGCCTCATTGAAGTTGAGAAGGGTGATCGCCACCGTCTGATCGGATTTATTCTTATGGCACGGGCTAAGCAAGGCTGTTTCCCACACGTCCTAAAGAGGATACATCACATGCAGCGTGCAATTCGCTTCGGTTTGAGCGCGGTTGCGGTTTTTTTGACACTTTCAAATGCGGCCCTGGCAAGCGGTCCAAACCCCGACAACTATCCGCTGCGTGTCCATATCCTTAAGTACGCTTCACGATCTGGCCCCAGGGGAAAGAACCTTTCGGGAATGCAGGACTTCGTCGACGGGCAGGGTGTGGCGGACCTCTTTGAGAACGGGGAGCCCCGCGGCTTCGAATTCACCTCTAGCTGCACCGAGCCACCAATAGCGTCGAGCGGATATGGAAGTTTCCCCGCAAGGTGGAAGAAGAAGGAAAAAACGCTGGAGATTCTGCTGCCGCAGACCGGCAAGCCGTGGAATTGGGAGTCGTGTGACCTGCGGACAGAGATGGCTGAAGGGGTGGTCTTCTATTGGAAGAACGGCTCCTTGGCGGTGGAAGCGGCTAAGGCGCTCAAAGAGTGGATGGTAAAGCACCAGTACAACCCGGAACAGGGCAAAGACGAGCCGATTCTGGCGGCCGGCGAGTTGCCGGCAACCGGTGGAACGGGACCAAGCGATCCGCAGCTCGCTGGCCCGGAGTAGAGCGGCGGATCGATCATGTCCTTCAGTGTTCCATTGCGGGCGAAACGTCTCACTTAGTTGCTGCAGCCGTAATCACTCGTGGCTAGATCGATTCACAAAAACGATAGCCTATGTGGGATTCGGTAAGAAGATACTTGGGATTTGCCGGATCGTCCTCGATCTTCATACGCACTTGCCTGACAAAGGTTCGTAAGTACTCTAGCTCATTTCCGTACTCCGGCCCCCAGACCGATCGCAGCAGCTTGGCATGAGGCACTGGTTTGCCCGCGTTGATCATTAGGAAATGAAGAAGCTCGAACTGCTTTGGCGTTAAGTGGACTGTGCGTCCATTTTTCAGCACAAGGTGTCTCGAAGCGTCGAGGGACACGTCGCCGATCAGGATGACCGCCTCCTCCTCTTCGGAGTTCTTGTTTCGCCTCACAACCGCGCGAAGCCGCGCAATAAGTTCGCGGAGTTGAAACGGTTTGGTGATGTAGTCATCGGCGCCCGCATCCAATGCCTCAACCTTACGATCTTCGCCACCTTGTACAGTTAGCATCACAATCGGAAGGCGTGAAGAGTTTCTGCGCATCATGCGGCAGACATCGATTCCTCCCATGCCCGGCATATTGATGTCAAGCAGCACTACGTCGAACTGCGCTGTGCGGGTAAGAGACAATGCCTCTTGCCCTCGCGCTGCTTCGACGATCACATACCCGAGGCCTGAGAGGATGGTTCGCAATGAAAGTCGAATCGACCTCTCGTCGTCGACGATCAACACAGTACTCTGATCCTGGCTCACTGGGATCTCCCTCCTTGTTGTGGCAGTGAAAGAAAAAATGTCGTTCCTTCGGTCGAGTCACTGATCACCCATGCGTGGCCGCGGTGCGCCTCCACGGCCATTTTTACTGCCGAAAGACCAATCCCGGTCCCTGCTGCCATGCTTTTCGAACCCTCACTGCGATAGAACCTCTGAAAGATTCGTTCCCTATCGGACATGGGGATTGCCGGACCGACGTTATGAACTGAAATCATGATTTCTGAATGACTCTCCCAGGCGGATACCTTCACCTTTTCTCCAGCAAATGAGTATTTGGCCGCATTATCGAGAAACTGCCCAAGGGCCATCGAAAGCAATTCAGAGTCACCGCGAATCGTCAGCGCAGAATCGGGAACATCCACTTCGATAGGGTGCCCTGCCATCCGTCCCGCCTGTTCTTCTACGACTTGGGTAACAAGATCCGCGACAGCAATCTCGTCCTTGCCCAGACTCACATCCTCTGCCTCGAGCTTCGCCGTTTGTAACAAACGCGTGCAGAGAAGATTGAGCTGGGTCGATTCTTCTTCAACGAGAGAAACTAATCGTGCCTGCGATTCGTTGAGACTACCGACCTCGCGGAGCCCTGAGCTAGCCGACTGAATCGCAGTCAGCGGAGTCTTGACAGCATGCGCCAGTGAGTCAAGCACAGCCGCTCGGAGCCGCTCGCTCTGATGAGCAGCCTCTATGCGGCTTTCCTTCTCGAAAGACACGCAACGGTCCAATGTAATCGCAGCCAACGAAGCAAGTGCGTTCGTAACCAGCGGGCTGAGATTGCCTCGAATGGCAATTGCACCGACGGAACTGCTCCCGATCCGCAACACCCGCATCGATGTTTGGGTCGCTAAGTCTTCACTATCCTCATTCAGTACGAAGCAATCCTTGGCGCGATCTTTCTCGCTTTCTGTCCAGTTTCCCGAGGAATCGGTTGTGCCCGAGTCGGCATCGAAAATCGAAATTGCCTCAACAGAGAAGATGCGCTGAATCAGTTGCGTCAGCTGAGGCCCCGGCGGTTGATGCAAATTGATCAGCAGCGTGCTGCGGCTGAGCTCGTACAACTGCTCCATCGCGGTGCGCTGGAGCATCGCTTCGCGTGAACTGCGCTGCTCTCTCGATGAGACGCGGCTGACAACCAATGCGCTCAGTTCGAAAGACCCAAGTGCGACCCAGTCCCGGGAGTCCAGAATATTCAAGGTCAGATACGGGGGGTAGAAAAAATAGTCAAGACACGCGCAGGCCAGGACGGACACGATCGTCGCCTGCCAGAACCCACAGAGAATTGCTTCCGACACAACGATTAAAAGAAACAGGAACCCGACCGGCGCGGAGTTAAAGTGCAGAACATATCCCGAGAACCCAAGCAGCGCAACAACCCAGCTACCGGCGAGGCTTTCACCAATAAACTTGAATCGGCTCCTTCGGTTCCCCACTTCGAGAATGTTGGAAATCTTCATCTCTCCGGGAGATTCCTCGTCACTTGGATCGGTGAAAGAATATTGGAAGGGACACCAATAAAACGTAAATGAACCACGAGGGAACTGAGGGGCGGCAGACACTCCCACCTAAAAGGTGTTGACTGCCGCTCCAAGTGCGAAACAAATAATTATTTGGGGATTACAACACTCGCCTACTGCGCTTTAGCCGCGAGGTTTTCGTACCGGCTTGCTTGCTGGCTCATGTCCTCGGCCTCGTAGCTGAAGTATTCATATCGATTCTTTGAAGAGTCGACTGGCCTTGGATACTTTTGAGCCAGCCCGGTCGTATTCTGGCTCCGGCGCTCCCACTCCTGCTTCTCTGACCGGGCCTCTTGATCGAATTTCCGCTGCTGCCCTCTGAAATAGTCTGCAAGTGTCCGGTATTGCTGGGTAGTATGAGCTTCGTGCACCATCTGTTTGATTTCGGCTTTACTGTAGTGAGGTGTGTTGGTCGGCTCACTATGCGCCAAATTGACGCTCGCTGCCAGGACAGCCGTCAGGAAAGTTGCCTTCAGGATTACTTTCATGTTCTCCCTCCATGCATTCCAGTGTGGAGGGAATCACGTGAAGGAGGCATGAGGCTAATATGTGGGAAGATATAAAGATATAAATTCCTTATGAGCTTCCAGGGCGCAATATTGGACTGAGGTCATAGCAAGGCAAAGCTAACTCGGTCACTCTTTCTGACGAAAAGCTTCATCCCCCGATTACTTATCCCGCAAAATGGCGCGTCAATTCACGGATACGCATGAGTATTCTTTCCTCGTCCAACGCCTGCAATTCGCTAAGCATACTTGTTCCCTGTTTGCGGTTACTTTCTGTCGCTTCTGCTTCGCCCTTGACACAACTTATGTCGACGACCGCGCTCCTATATATGGCGATTCCACCGCGATATTGTCACGGGCTCGCAGAAGAACCGGCCCCTTCCTCGCTTGGCGACTGAGGAGTATTCAAGCCATTTGCCCACACTTGTGTGGCGGGTCGCACGTAATCTGGATTGCGCCATCTCCCTGATATCCGGTTCGCCGCTCTTGTCGATGTCCAGCCTGTCAAACTCCGCTTCCAGAAATGTCATTCATTCCTTCTTCACCTTATAGAAGAATCGAGCGACCATCCATGGTTGGCGCCGTTTTTCCTCGGGATGCGTGCTTGTTTTTCCAATAGCACGATTAGGATTTCAGCTTCACAATCCAGCTCACTCTGGAGACTATGCGCGGCCGCTCCATTCAAAATCTGGATGAAAGCGAAATTTAGACTTCCTCCGGGAGCTCGTTGAATCGATAACCGACGTAAGCATCAGTCAGGAGATAATGGGGGTTCTTCGGATCATCTTCAATCTTGCTCCGCAGTTGACGGATAAACGTTCGAAGGTACTCAAGTTCGTGCCCGTACTCCGGCCCCCAAACGGCCTTGAGAAGCCGCGCATGTGGGATGGGCTCACCAGCGTGCGTCATCAAGTAATGCAGCATCTCGAATTCCTTGGGCGTGAGATGAATTGAGCGTCCACGCTTAAGCACTCGGTACTTCACCGGATCCAACTCCAGCCGACCATAACGGATCGGCGCGTCCCGATTCGTATCCTGAACATTCCTTCTTCTCACTGCCGAGCGCACTCGCGCAGTCAATTCCCGAAGTTGAAAAGGCTTTGTAATGTAATCATCGGCGCCTGCGTCCAAGGCCAGCACTTTGTCATCTTCGCTATCCATGACGGTCAACATCAGGATAGGCAAACGTGCAATCGCGCGACGAATGGCTCGGCAAGTTTCCACGCCTCCCATTCCTGGCATATCCACATCCAATAACACGGCATCAAACCACGTGAGGCGGACGAGTGACAGCGCTTCCTCACCGCGACCTGCTTCGACAACCGTGAAACCCAATTCCGAAAGCGTTACGCGCAACGCCCGCCGCGTGGAAAGATCATCGTCTACTACCAGAACGACGCCCTGCACCGCATTCGCCGGTACCTTGTTCAAAGCTTCCTCCTTGGACCTATCGGAAGTGAAAGAAAAAACGTCGTTCCTTCCTTTTCATCGCTGATAACCCATACATGCCCATGATGGGCGTCTGCGGCTTTTCTCACTACGGAAAGCCCTATGCCCGTGCCAGGCACCGAGTCCACCATCTCGGCTGCGCGGTAAAAACGATCGAAAATTCGCTCCCGGTCTTCAATCCGGATCGTCGATCCGAAGTTATGTACCGAGATAATCACTTCGGTATTACTCTTTTTCGCTCTCACCTCAATCGGTGAGCCCGGCCTGGCGTATTTCCTCGCATTGTCGACAAATTGCGCCAAGATCATCCCCAGCAGTCCACGATCCGCACGCAATGTCAACGCAGGATCTTCCACAAGGACTTGCACCCTGTCGTGGTCCGCATTCATTTCCCGAGTGTTCAGTACTTCGCGGATCAGGTCGTCTACATTCACTTCGTCTGTCTTTAGTCCAAATCGCTCCGCCTCGAGCTTTGCTGTTTTTAGCAATCGTGTGCATAGCTCGTTCAACCTGACAGTCTCGCCTTCGATCACAGTGGCCAGATCGGTTTGCGGTCGAGTCAGACCTCCAAGTGCAAGCAAACCTGAGCTGGCGGTCCGAACTGCTGTAAGGGGGGTCTTAAACTCATGCGCCAGCGCGTCCATCACCGCGGCACGCATTTCCTCGCTCCTTCTTGCCGTCTCAGCCCTCTCTTCCTTTTCAAACCACTTGTGGCGGTCCATCGCGATTTCGGCTAACGATGCGACTGCGTCGACGACCAATGGATCCAGATTTCCCCTGACGACTAGTGCGCCCACGGCGTCAGGGCCAGCGCGCAAAATACGTTGCGCTAGTCCGGGCGGTGCATTGGATCCTGTGGCATCGCGAAAATAACACTGCTTGGCCAGATCTTCCTCCCCCTCTCCCCACTCCCCCATCCTGTCCTGGCGGCCAAGATTGAGGTCGAACAAGGCCACCGCCTCAGCACCGAATATCCGATGAATCAAGACGGCTAGTTGAGGCCCAGGCGCCATATGCATATCCAGCAACAGCGAACAACGGCTCAGTTCATACAACTGCGCCATCCCTTTGCGCTGGATGGCCGCTTCCCTTGCATGTTTTAACTCCCGCGCCGACAGCCTACTGACAGTAACTGCAGCTAACTGAAACACTCCTAGCGCCACCCAGCCCTTGGGGTCGGTAATTCTGAAACTGAAAAGAGGCGGCAGAAAGTAGTAGTCAAGCGAAGCAACTGCAATGAGTGAAGTGAACGATGCCGGCCAGAAGCCGAAGCGTAGAGCCACAACGAGAACAACACAGTTGAAGAGAAACCCGATCGTGAGCGAATTCACTCCTAGAGCAAATCCGCCGTAGGTCAGTATGGCGAGCGCCAGACACCCAGCCATGCACTGACCCAGCAACCGGATACTTTGCACTCGTCTAGTCTGCGAAGTGAATACCGGCCATTTAAAAACCCGTCGGTTTGTCATCTATGTCCGCTAAATGACAGAAGGACCTCATAAGAAGCTGATGAGAGAATAAACACAAACTCGTGAGCAAGGCATAAGGGAGATATATAGAACGCGTATTGAAATGGGGGGGGGAATCGGATTCAGCGCCCTTCCCCCCACCTGCGAGCGAGATTTTGCGCGACCATTTCTAAAGTCAATGAACTTATTGTGGTTTTGCCGAAGTAACGCTCGCTCCCAGCTGGTTATACTTCAATGAGAGCGTCCCCATTTCGGAAGCTTTATACATATAGTATTCATAAAGATTGCGTGCCGAATCTACCGGCCTTGGGTACTTGGCCGCCACACCCACGATGTTCTGGCTCCGCCGAACCCATTCCTGCTTTTCCTCCGCGGCCTGTTTCATGTAGCTCGTCTGCTGCTGGCCATAGTAACTGGCGAGAGCCCGGTATTGATCCGGTGAATGGGCGTCGCGCACTAACTGCTTGACCTGAGTCTTCGTATAATGGACGCTGGTCTCCGACGAAGTCGCTGCTTCCTGCGCGCTGCCTATTCCCACAAGCGCAAAGGAAAGGATGAATGCTGCAAACAGGTTACTCTTCACGTTTGTTGCTCCTCCCCTAGCCAAGTATCGAAGATCTTGCGTGAGTGCCGCATGAAGATAAACGAATAGTTCTCTAATGATCATCTTAGAAACATAGCTGTCTGAAACCAGACCTCTTCTATCTGCATTATTCGCAAATAAATCACAATTAACCTGCTGTTTTGGCCGCCATGACTCGGCCTCACGTATCCTCCGGTGTGCACAGCGCTCATTTCACCTTCGGCTGCACGATGAACCTTAGGGTTCTTGTTGCGGTGTATCCATCCAAAGAAGAAACCTGTCGATCCATTCTGCCGTTAGTAGTAGGTCTCCCGCAGTGCTCGCGCGTCTTTGACCATGGAGAGAAATCTGCTAGCCAATTCATGGATACGATCCTCTTGGCGAAAGTGCAAAGCCTCCTTCGGCAGCATCTCTCCGCCAACGCCAATGGCCGTGGCTCCGGCGAGGATGAAGTCTGTCGCATTCGCCTGGTTCACGCCCCCTGTGGCAATCAGTGGTATTTGCGGAAGCGGCACCTTCAGTGCTCGCACATATTGAATTCCACCCACATGGCCTGTGGGGAAGATCTTCACGAAATCCGAACCAGCCTTCCATGCGGCAATGATTTCCGTTGGTGTAAGAGCTCCCGGAAGCACCGCAACATTGGCTTTCCTGGCATATGTCACCACTTCCGGAACAAATCCAGGACTGGTCAAAAATCTCGCGCCCGCGTCCACGCTCCGCTTCGCTAGTTCCTCATCAAGCACAGTGCCTGCGCCAACGGCCAACTTCGGGAAACGCTTCGCCAGGTCCTTAACTACCTCCAACGCTCCCGGCACAGTAAGGGTAATCTCGACGATCGGAATACCTGCCGCGTAAACCGTCTCCGCTGCGAAGAACGCGAGATCCTGCGATGCGACCCGCACGGATGGCAGGATCCCGATCTCCTTGATCAGAGTGCAAACTTCTTCTCGTTTCATTGATCCGACCTCTTCGCATTCACATGCGAATGAAAAAAACCGCGTCCGCGATTCAAAGAGGAGATGCCAGTCACTGGATCGCCTCGCGTCCCACGGCTAGATTTAACTGGCTGGTAGCTGTCATATAGGCGCCAACCAATTGCAAATATGCCAACTGCACAACGCGATAGTCGCTTTGTGCATTCAGAAAATCCATCAAGGATGCGCCGCCATGTTCATAGGAATAAGTTATGGTGTCGCGCACACGGATTGCCTCCTCCTTGTATTTATCCCGGTAAGGCGTCAGTAGCGCTATGTTGCTTCGCACTTGTTCGTATGCCGAGTCGACGTCGCTGAAGACCTGGGCACGCGTGGCTTCGCTAGCCTGCTGACTCCTGCCGATATCAATCTGCGTGCGCTGCTTCTCACCCTGGTTGTGATCGAAGACGCGCAGCGGAATACTGACACTGGCGCCGAGTGTCTGGATTCCATTCGGATTGTTGTTCGATGAGTTATACGTGTACCATCCGCTGAAGGTGGGATCGGTCGAGCCGTTCGACACCGCCAATTTGTGATTTGTCTGCGACTGCTGAATGGTCTCGAGCGCGGCCTGCAGGTCGGGCCGTGCATCGAGCGCAATTTGGCGGAAATCGTCGAGAGGCTTGAGCGCATCGGAAAAATCGAAGAGACCGGTCACATCGAATTGATCTACCGGCGTGCGGTCGTCGAGAAGTTGTGACAACTGAATCTTTGCCGTGCGCAGATTCACAATCGCTGTTTGGATTTCCACCTCATACTGCACTCGTAAAAGCTCGATGCGGTCAAAATCGACCTGAGCGATATCTCCCGCTTTGAAGCGGTCGCGGCTGATCTCGATGATCTTGTCGTAGTATTCGAGATCCGCCTTTGCAAGCTCGAGGATCGCCTTCTCCTGCAAAGTATTCACAAATGCCGCGCGCAGCGTGAACTCTAAGTTGCGCTTCAGGTCCTCATGCTGAGATTCGGCGATGCGCGCGCCTTCTTTCGCGCTTTCAAGACGCAGCTCGCGCTTGTGTTCGCGCTCATGAAGGTAACTGAGCGTGGGGACGACATCTGTGCCTTTGAAAGGCGCCCAACTCCCGTCGTGCGGCACAATTTGCGTGCCGTCTGTTGACAGAGTGAACTGCGGATTGGGCCGCAGGTAGGCCGTGATCTGCTCCGCTCGCATCTCATCGACGTTGAGAGCGTCGGCTTTGAGCGCGGGATTCGTGGATTCAAACCTGGACTTCACTTGGTCCCATGAAAGTGGCGCCTGAGCACCAGCGAGATCCGCGAGAGAAACAATGCACAAGACACAACCCCCGATGCTTCGTCCGAAGACAGCTACTTTATTAGCCTTCAAATGACGCCTCCGGTTCAGGCAACGCGTCGGTGTCGCGCGCGAACCATACGTACAGAGTCGGCAGGAGAAAGATGCCAATGCACAAATTGGCGAGCAAACCACCGACGATCACGATGGCAAAGGGCCGTTGGGAGTCTGAGCCAATGGCATGCGATAAAGCTGCCGGCAAGAGACCCAAGGTGGCCACGAGCATGGTCATCATGATTGGACGGAGTCTCAATACTGCGCCTTCCACGGCAGCGCCCTCAACCGTGTAACCAGCCGCGCGCAATTGATTGATGAATTCGATCATGATCACGCCGGCCTGGACCGAGACGCCAAAGAGCGCCAGGAATCCTACAGCCGATGAGACAGAGAAGTTGGTGTGCGTGATGAACAGGGCAAGCGGGCCGCCGATCGAGGCCATGATCACGCTGATGAGGATCAGCACGGCCCACTTGAAAGAGCGGAACATCGTGTAAAGAATTAGGAAGATCGCCATGACGGTGACCGGAACAACGATAGCCATGCGCTTGTTAGCGCGTTTCTGGCTCTCGTATTCGCCGGCCCACTCGAGATGATAGCCCGTAGGAAGCTGGACGTTGTGCTCGACCTTGTGGATTGCCTCTTCGACGGTTGAGCCGAGGTCTCGACCCTTCACAGAGTACTTGATGGCGATAAAACGCTGACCTGCCTCTCGGTTGACTTGCTCGGCACCGTCATTAGTGGTCGCTGTGGTGATCTGCGCCAGGGAGACGCGTTCGCCTGAGGGTGAAAGCAGACGGACGTTTTCGATGGCTTCGCGGGTATCTCGATATTGCTGTTGATAGCGTAAGGTTACGTCGAAGCGGGCCTCACCTTGCTGCACCTGGGTCAGGGCGTTTGCTCCGATGGCAGTCTGCATGGCGTCCTGCACGTCGGCAACGTTAATTCCCCAACGCTTGGCCGCCTTGCGATCTACCTTCAAGTCGAGATTGGGCTGGCCAACGATGCGGAAGATGCCCAGGTCCTCAACTCCCTTGACGGAGGCTAACTGGGCCTGGATCTTTTCCGCAGTGCGTTCCAACGTCCGCAAATCATCGCCATAAAGCTTGACGGCCAGCTCGCCCTTAACCCCGGAGACGGCCTCTTCCATGTTATCGGAGATGGGCTGGGAGTAGTTCCATATAACTCCTGGGAATTTCGAGAGCTGCATGTCGATGGCTGCAATCAGATTCTCCTTATTCTGACGAAAGACTGGTCGCCATTCCTCCTTGCGCTTTAGGTCAACAAAGTACTCGGTATTGAAGAAGCCCGCCGTGTCGGTCCCATCGTCAGGCCGGCCGGTCTGGCTCACAACCTGAGTTACTTCAGGAAATGCAGCCATAACCAAGCGCGCTCTGTTGGTGAAATCGATGCTCGAGGTGGGGCCTTCGCTCGGAGGCAAAGTACCGCGCACCCAGATGGAGCCTTCATCGAGGTGCGGAAGAAACTCCGATCCGATCGGTCCACCAAAGGAAAGGTAGACCGCGATGGCGAACAGGAGGGTGGCGATGCCGAATGTTGTACGCCGGTGTTCTATCGCCTTGCCCACTGCGGTTCGATAGTGTCGAGTGAGCCAAAGCATGACTGGGTTCTCCCACTCCTTGGCGCCCTTGCTAAACAGCATGCTCGCCAGCACTGGGGCGATGACAATCGCGAAGACCAGTGCGCCGATCAGGGCGAATGTGACGGTCCAGGCCATCGGCTTGAAGAGACGACCCTCGACTGCCTGCAGGGTGAAGATAGGCAAGTAGGAAGTGATAATGATGCCGCGAGCAAAGAAGACGGGGCGCTGCACCTCGAGAGCCGCGTCGCGGATTTTTTCCCAGGGAGCGTGGGTATTGTTCTTATTGCCTAGGTGCCGGACCATGTTTTCGATCATGACCACGGAGCCATCCACCAACATCCCGAAGTCAAGCGCGCCCAAGGAAAGCAGATTCGCCGGAATATGGCTAAGGTCCAAGCAGATGGAAGCGAACATTAGGGCAAATGGGATGGTCAACGTGACAATAATGGCGCCACGCACATTGCCGAGAAAGAGGAAAAGTATGATAGCGACCAGGATCATGCCTTCCGAGAGATTGTGCTCGACAGTTTCAACCGTGTACTTGACCAGCTTGGAGCGGTCGAGGAAGGGCACCACCTTAACATCAGGGGGCAGAATTCCGTGATTCAGTTTTTCTACTTCCTCGTGGATGCCCACAAGGACCGGGTCCGAGTCGGCGCCCTTCTGCAACAGGACGATGCCCTCGACGGTGTCAGGATTGTCGACAATCGTGCCGTCTTCGCGATGTGTCGCTTTCCCAATCTGGCCCAATCGGATCTTTGCGCCTTGTGAGACGGTGGCGATATCCTTAATCGAGATGCCAGCTCCGTTCTGGTTCTTTACTACGGTATCCTCGATGTCCTGCACACTTGTATAGAGTCCACTCGACTGCACATTTATTTGCTGCGCGCCCTGTTCGATGAAGCTGCCACCCGCATTGGTGTTGTTGTTGGCGATCTGCTGCTCGACTTGGCCGATGGAAAGTCCATATGCCACCAGCTTTTCGGGATCGAGCTTGATTTGGTATTCCTTGGTCGGGCCGCCAAAGCTGGAAACATCAACTACTCCCTTTACGCCCTTAAAGGATTTCTCGAGTAGCCAGTCCTCGAGAGACTTCTTTTCCATCACGTCGTAGGCCGGATTTGTGCTTTCCAATGTGTACCAGTAAATCTGGCCAACCGGGCTCCAGTCTGTACCCATCTGCGGGACAAGTCCACCGGGAAGGTTGACCTGACTTAGGCGTTCCAGCACATGCTCGCGGTTGATATCGCTGGTTGAGTCGTCGTCGAAGATGAGCATAAGGCTGGAGAGCCCTGCCAATGTAGTGGAGCGCAAATGCGTGAGATGAGGAATGCCGGCCATCTGGATTTCGACTGGCACGGTGACCTGGCGCTCGATCTCTTCGGCGCTGCGGCCCGGCCACTGCGTGATGATCTGCACGTAATTGTTAGCTACGTCGGGGTAGGCTTCGATAGGAAGCGCCCGAAAACTGATGATGCCCCATGCGCTGAGCACGATCGCACCACCGAGGACCAGCCAACGGTTCTTTAATGCGAAATCTATCAGTGTGCGAATCATCTACTGGTTCCCCGCGGATTCGAGCAGTAGTGAGTTACCAACGACCTGCTGGCCCGGCGCGATGCCTGAGAGCAATTCCTGCCGATTGTCCGGCAGCATGGAGCCCGCCCGCACCTCAACGCGCTTGAATTGGTTGCCACCCGCCGGGACAAACACCCAGTCGCGATCATGCAGATGAAGAACGGCCGGTGCAGGCACGGCGGCGAAAGTCTCTTTGGTTTTGCTCTCGAAGACGGCATTCACGAACATCCCCAACTTGAGAATGCCGGGATTTGAAATCTCGATGCGCACTTTGGCTGTTCTAAGGCTCGGATCGAGCACTGGACCTATGTCGCTTACCCGTCCCGTTAGCATCTTGTCGGGATATGCGATCAAGTTGATCTTTGCTTGCTGCCCCAGTTTCAACTTGGGGATGTCGTTCTCATATACATCGCAAAGAACCCAGACATTGGAGAGATCTGCAATAGTGAATGCGGTGGCCGATCCGGAGAGGCTGACGCCGGCAGCGGCTGCATTCGTCACGTTCTGGCCAATGATCACTCCCGATATTGGTGCATGTACGTCGACAACCGGACTGGGATGGTTCTTATCTACTCCCAGAATCTTCAACTGTTCCTCTGCAGCCGTCAGATCGGCCTTGGCATCTCTTTCAGCGTCCTCGGCCTGCTCAACCATGGCTTGCGAGATCGCTCCGTGCTTATAAAGTTCGTCAGCGCGGATGTAAGCCTTGTTTGCGAACTGCTCGTCATTGACAGCTTTCAAGTACCCGTCGAAGGCATTGCTGATGTCCGAGCTTTCCACGCTGAAAAGGAACTGGCCCTTCTTCACGTTATCGTCGAGACGGGTCTTAAGATTGACCACGCGGCCATTGGCCAGTGTAATAACCGGAACCTCCCGGGAGACATCCGGAAACACTGCGCCTGTCACCTTCAACTCGGCTGATCCCTCTGCGCGCTCTGCCGCGATAAGTGGGAATTGATCGGGCTTATCAACCGTAACCAGGCTCATATCCCCTGTCGGTACGACCTGCGGTGAAGGCGGCGCACCATCCCCGGGCGAAAACTCCTTCTTGCAAGCCGATATGGAAACAAATGCAGCAAGACAAGCGAACGTTATAAAAACAGATTTGCTTTTCATGGAATAGCCTCACGCCTTGAGCCAGGATTCTCCTGGCCGCCAGCCGACAGATTGAACCTCACCGCGGTGACCCGATACTGTGCCACTACCGCACTAGCTGAGAGAGACCCGACAACTTGCATCATCCACAACCCATGAGCCGCGATTCTCGCCCTGATTACAGGAAGTACTTCAGCCAAGAAATGTGGAAGGAGAGGGAGATTGATCAGACAGGCGGAGGAGGCCGAGTTTGAATGGAAACGACAGCGGGAGTTTTCGCCGAAGCGATCGGGAGATCGTCGGGCAAAGCGAAAGACAAAAATTCTGGATAAAGCATTGCAAGAACGGGCAAAAATAAATCTGGAGCCGCGTGATGCGTGGGGGTTGCGTTCGTGCAAACGTGGTCCTTGCGCTGGCAACTGCTGGTTTCGGCAAGGTTCTGGGCCGCCATCAGGTCGTCGGTCATCGAGATGACTGGAAACAGTATCAGGATGATCACTGACAACGCCACAAACTGCGTCCACCGACTTTCGTCCTCGCGCGGAGCACGGCACATCCATAGCCACGACATAAGCGCGACCAATACCATCCAGGCGAGATTGAGCGTCAGCTCCATGAACTATCACTTTCCTACTCGAGTACAGCCCGGAGATCGCGTTCCAGCAGCCGAACCGGGCCGACATCGAATTGATGGTTAAAAGTGCCAAATCAAATCGGCAGCGACGGTGAGAGCCTGTGTCTTTCCGCCTATGCCTTTCATGACCGATGCCGGCGGCAACAGTGCAGTATTGTTCTGCAACGTTGAAACCGACGATCCAGGCCCGATGTCCAAGGCCCTAAGCCCATAAGGACTAAAGGAGTGGGTGTAACTCAACTCAGGGCGAAATGTAACTGTCGTGCCCGCCCACAAATCGAACCCCACCATGTGTTCCTCGTAGATGCCGGGAGTGCCGGTGCGCTGCCCCTTAATATCGTCAACAATCTCGTTGCGGATGTTGAGCGAAGCCGTATTGTTCCAGAAGTTGTGCTCAACATAGTTAGTGATCGCCCACTCCGGCGCGTAGCAATAGGCCGTGCGGTTTCCCGCGTAGGCAGTATTTGGATTTTCACAAACCGCCCCAAAATTAAGCGTCGACGGCATGGCCCCGCTCGGCAGCAGATGATTATTGCCAGTATTCTCTGGCCAGGGCGATGTGACCTTGTTATAGGGAATGCCTGTGTTATACCACCACATATTCGGCGTATCTTTCATGTATTGATACCAACCCTCAGTATCTGTGTGCCAATGCGCGTCGATACTGTGATACCAGGTAAGATAGTATGCGGTCAGGTTGTTGTATGCGTATTTGCCGTCGTTGATGGTGTTATCGCAGACGTTCAACGCGTCGCCGCCGTTGTGCCATGTGTAAATAGCACAAACGTTGCCCGTAAGCTTGGCGTCGGAGGTCCATGGCGCTGTATCGCAACCCGGCGAAATTCCGCCCTGCAGGGTCCAGCGATCGTTCAGTTTTACCGTGAGGTTAGCGCCAACCATGGTGTAGCAGTCATAGGTGTAGAGGATGGAGTGCGAATAGGAATAGTTGTTCGGCGCTAATTGCGCTTCAATGTCTGGCAGTGAGACGTACCGCCCGATCCGCAGATCTGCGCCTTGGCCAAGCTTGGGAAAGTAGAAGTCCAGGTACGCCATCACCGGGTCATAGCCGTACTGGGAGTTCTTTACGAGTAACTGCTGGCTAAGAATTCCGTGTGAGGTTGTATAGCGGTAGTCCTGCCCGTAGAGGCTGGTCAGCCGAAAGCCCCAGTCGAAGTGGTCGGTCTGCACAGTATCCGCCAACCTCTCCGTGTAGAGCGCCAATTGGTCGAGCACGACAGTGTTGGGGTAAACATCGTACGCCGATGGCGCATTGGCTGCGATGCCCTTGCTCGGATTGCCGCGGTTATTGGTCGAACCGTTGGCGCCGATCGCGGCCCAGCCATACCATTTGATCTTGCTGAGCTTAATGGGGTTGCCATCAATTGCCGTTTGAAACTGGTAGGTCGAGTAGTCGGGAGCGCCGATCTCCTGGGTCCCGCCTATCGGCCAGTCGGACGCGGGATAGGGCGGCGCTGGGATTGGAGCTGGAGTACCGCGGCGTTTCGGCACATCAGGATCCGCTGCCGTAGTACCCGTCCAGTCCGCCATGTAAGCCTTCCCCCACCGGGTAAAAAATCCTGGTTTGATCTTGGCCGACGCCGCGGGCGAAAGAACCTGGGGAGTCTGTCCGTCACCCGCCGATGCAGTGGCGTCGGCGGATGATGAATCTGCCGCCGCCATATGCGAATCACCCGAATGCTCCACTTGCGCCGAAGAGAGTAACACTGAATTTGCTCCAGCTCCTTCCACGGAACTCAGCTGGGGCGACGGTGCAGCCACAACGTTGCCTGAACCCACACTTTGTGCGTGACACACAAACTGCTCAAAAAGACAGAAAATTGCAACCCCTCTTACGATGACCATCCGGAGGTCTGCTTTCATCGGTAGTAATGCCTCTGCGACGCTTTACGTCGCTGGGTTAACAGTTATGAAGAGGCTCATTCATCCGGACAGAATCACTGGGCTATTTCGTAATCCTTCCCAATGGTTAGTCGAAGCCACAAAAGTGAATTACAAGGAAAGTGCGTTGATTCCGAAAAGACGGCAGGTTGTCTCACCGTCTGAACACACCTTCTGCAGGCCGCTTTTCAAGAAGAGAAAGCAGTTGACATTCGACAAACTGTCCCAATGATTCTTTGAGTATTCAACTCAAGGCATGAGGGCCGCATGAAGAGTTTCATAAGAGTACATAGTGGAGATGCGGAGATCCCTTATTGGTAGGCATTTCACCTCCGCTCTTCCTGAATTTATCGATCATCTTTCTCACATGCCTATTGCTTGATCGTCTTACTCCTTGAGCTTGTTGACATGGACACAACCGTTCGCTTCAAACGCACACTCCTTAATGAGCAGCATCGGGGTCGTCAGCGACACAGATGCTGCTCATGAAGTTTCTCTAACGGTATTGCCACGGCCACGTCTGGTTGAATAAATCCCGGCTAACTAGAACCTGACCATGATTGACCCCAAAGTGGAGGTCTGGTTGGTGCGCAGATCGGGCCACCAGAGAGCTCGCTGATCGCCCGGCGTTACGTAACCGTTCGACAAGTTGAGCGCCTGGCAGTTTGCAATAGCCAGAGGCTGACCAGGTACGCCGACGCCTGTATTGCTGTTGATAGACACGTAGCCGTAGCCAGAGTCTCCGCCGGCTGCGCATTGGTAGTCCGCGGGATTGCCGTTGTTGCCGCCTGGAGGTGTAACGCCGCCACGGCCGCTCCAGTAAGGAACGCCAGAGTAGCGATAGGCTTCTTCCAACCGGAAGGTGACGAATTGGCTCGGCATATAGTCAAAGGTGAGCGTCATGTCATGTGCCTGCGCCCTGTCGCCCGCGTTCTCGGTAAAGTACGGGGTGCCGGAGGTGGCCGTTGCGCCGTTGATTGCAGGCAGCAGCGTGAGATAACGGCCGGGGTTGTTCATTTGACCGCCACCGAGTGTCACGGCGTAGAGGTCATGCTTGAACCATGCGCGTGTATAGGCCATCCAGCCGAGGAACATCTGTTTTGGCCTGCCGTCTTTGCTGCTGTGGCAATCCACACCGCCGTTGTAGGTTGAGAGTGTTCCCTTCATCGGCGAGGCGCCTGTTGGATCGCGTGTCGTCTGACTGGTCACAGCAAAGCTAACTGGACCTCCGCCATATTCGCAGCCGGCGTCGCCGGTCAGTGTCCAGGCGAACTTGTCGAGAAAATTCTTCGGATTATCGTAGACCTTGTTCTGGAGACTGTAGTCGGCGTGGACACGTGAACGTCCGGGGAAGCCTGCATCGTCTTCACCTAGGCCGTAGTCGTTGAAGTTGAAGTGCCATTTTTTGTTCGGACGCCAGAGAACCTGGCCGCCTAATCCTCCGTGGCCGTTGTAGCGAGCATACGACTGCCAGCCGTTGATGATCCACGGCTCAATCTTCAACTTGTCCGTTGGGAAATATTGGATGCGCAAACCATTGAAGAACCAGGGTGTGTTCGACGAAACGTAAGAAGGCTGATAGGCCCAGTTGTCAAAGTTGTAGTAGCTGAATAGGCCGACGTAGGAGACGAAGATACCGGCATCCACGTTGAAGCCGTGGGCCACATCCCAGTGATATCCACCCCAGGCCTCCGAGAAGTACTTGTAAGCATCCTTAAGATCCCACTGGCCGCGGTTGTAGCTGGCGTCGTTGCGCACGGTGGCCTGTGAGAACAAGCCGTTCATGGTCAGGATGCGACCGCGAGTGTTCTGAATGCGAAAGTCGCCACCGAAACTGGCCTGCTCGAGCTGAAATTCGTCTGAGCGATACATCTCCGTCGAGCCAACCATCGAGTCGTCATCGGGGTGGTTGTAGTCGAGGATGTAATTCGCGTCGAAGCGAATTTCCGGAGTGAAGTACTTGGTGCTCATCGGGCTATCCACGTTGTGGCCGCCGTCGTTCAACCAGGTCTGGTCAAACCAGGCGAACGGAGCCGATTTGGTGGTGGTCTCTGCTGAAATCTCAGGCGGTGTTGGAGCCGCGACCGCTGGTGGAGCTGCCGCAGGCGTTGATTGCCCAGTCGGCGTCTGGGACCCGTCGGAAGCGCGGGAAGCGCCATCTGTAGTTTCCGCCGAGCGAAGCGCGTTGGCATCGCTCGTGGCGTCGCTCGCTTTCAGTTCGTCCTCCAGTTGCGCAATTCGTGCTTTCATCTCGGCAAGTTCTTTGATCACCGCATCCCGAGCTACCGGTACTGAGGCGGAAGCTGGATCGGCTGCGGGCGCGGGAGTTGCGTCTGCGGGAGAAGAAGCCGAATCGGGAGTCGTTGCCGGGGTTGTCTCAGAATCCTTAGAAGATGCGGCCGTACTTGAATCAGGGCTTTTCTCTGCTGGGACTTCAGCCAAATAGCTATGAACGGGTGTTGTGGTTCTCGCGGACTGCTGCGCCACAGTGGGCAATGGCACGAGTCCGCAGCATAGGATTGCCACGGCTGGGACGGCCTTCCAGGGATCTCTTTTCATTCAGCCTCTCACTTTCACAGAGAATTTTCGTTCAGGGTTTTTACAGACTTGCTCTCAGTGGAAACCTCGGATTTTGAGACAGGGATCTCTGTCCTGCTCTGCAGGTTTCCTATGGCGCCATGCATGCTTCTTGAATTCCGGAGAAGCGAGGTATTTGGGCCTGACTATCAGCCCAAATTCAGATTGCCCGCAGGTTCACGAGCTTGATCCTAATTACAAGGACATTGGCTCCATTACTCAGCAAGGAGCTATGAGTTTTCTCGAAAGTACGACCCATGCCATAAAGATCCTATATGTCTTTTTCATAAAGTCATGAATGACAAATGAGTTATATATAAGTAAGTCATAATGATTAAGGAGATCCTTGATGCATTCCATTGACGATTTCAAAAGAGTGTTAACTGCGAACCGTTTAAACGGAGATCGGATCCTAGCAGTCGCTCTCCCTTATTTCATTCTTATTCTTCTGCAAATAATATTCCTCTTACTTATTCAACGCGCACACGTGTCCACACCGCCCATCTAAGATGAAAGACGTAATCAAGGGATTTAGCAGACTGGAGAATCGGTTGCGGCGAATTAACTCTGCATTTGCAATTCTGACGCTAACGGCGAGTGGGCTCTCGGCACAAGACGGGGTTCACCCTGAACTGAAGTACCATCAAGCGCCAGATCAGGATGGCGTATATTACGTGGGTCCCGAGGTGAGTCCGCCCCGTTTGGTGTCCACCGTATATGTGCCCTACCCGGATGAAGTTCCCTACAAGGCTCTTAAGGGCATGACCGTCATGGCAATGGTCATCAGCACCAGAGGCATCCCGGAGCATATTCAGCTCCTGCTTCATCACGGCGACTTATTCGATCGAGCCGCAATCGCCGCAGTGCAGCATTCAAAATTTGCGCCGGGCATGCTAGGAGAGAAACCGGTTCCGGTATGGATCGACGTGCGGGTTGTCTTCAGCGCCGACCGCAGCCAAACAACCCCGCAGGTCCTCATCACCGAAAGGGATCTGCCCGCGCCAAACGAGTCTCAGCTCGAGGATAAACATCACAGACCCCTTTCCTACACACCGCCCCTCCCTATCCACACCGTCGATGCGGACTTTGTTGATCCGTTTGTCAAGGTTCCATATATTCAGGTCGCGGTGGTCTCGGTGCTGGTGAGCGATGAGGGTGTGCCAACAGATGTTCGCGTCGTGCGTGGTCTCGGATTCGGTTTAGATGAGAAGGCCGCGGCTGCCGTCTGGCGCTACAGATTCTTCCCCGCGATGAAGAAAGGCAAACCAGTTGCCGCTCGCAGAAATGTGATAGTGAATTTCGTAAAGTTTTGAACCTCAAAGCTCCTTCGAATAGCGGCTTTCGACCAAGCGGATCACGCGATTCTCGAAGCTCTTACCGATGGGTTCCACCACGGTGTGCGGTCTCCAGTTGCGATTGCTCAAGTTCTTTCACGTCCAGTTCGCCGTCATGGTTCGTGTCCAGCCGGTCGAATTCAGCAGACATGAAGCTCATGAACTCTGCCCTTGAGACCTTGCCGCTCTTGTCGGCGTCCATCAGGAGCAGGAGTCTCTTCGCCTCAATCTCTCCGGCAGCGACTTTTGGGGATGAGGGCTTGATGATCGGAGCGGTGGAAGTCGATGTTTTAGGAGCGGTAGTTGCGGTCTGACCAGCCGCGATGACGGTCCGGGCCGCGCTCCCGATTATGAATATTCCCACGACAGCAAAAATCCCCAAAATCAAGTTCTTCGTTGAAAACATGACCGTCTCCTTCGTCAGAATTCAGGCTATAAATCGCCCTAGTTGCGAAGTGAATATACACCAGCATACAGGCAGAGGAAAGTGTGTAAGGTCACGAGTTGCCACTTCCTCGCAGAGCATGCCATCGGTATGCCGATACACTTCGGAAGGCGCGGCGCAAAACAAGGAGTGTCATGCGACCACGTTGGTATAAATCATCCGGAGGCTTCCATCGCGAGTTGCAAGAAGGCTGGCAATCTGGTCGGATGGGAGCGCCGAGCCTTGAGGAGGCGCATAACGTTCGAAAGAAACTCCGTCGAACCTGTAAAGACCGTCGTCGCTGGGCAGCCAGAGAAAGCCGTCCGCACCGCGTTGACCAGAAATCAGTGTGCAAAGGCGGGGTTTTACTTTTCTGAGCCAAACCGCCAGGAGATTGATCCTCCGACCCAGGACACCATGCGGATCCCGACGCTCTGCTCATTCGTTCCGCAATCGAAGTCGTTCTGAGCGCCACTCGGACCAGACCCAGGCACGCAATATGGAACTTCTCCCATGCGCCACGCGGGATCGAAGGTTTCGGTAGTCTGGCCTGTATAGCCTCGGGCCAGCATTCCGTTTACGCCCAGTTCCAATCGGCCGTTCAGAAGCGGGCGCACCACCGCCATCCGGGTCTCGCCGACCGGAATCGCTTCATAAGTGTTTGGGTGCTGCGCGTTGCCCAAGTCCAATTGCTTGTGGCCCACGTACTCGTATTCGCCCCGTCCGTGCAGGCCGAAAGGTAGCTTGTCCAACGTTGCCAAAGCGTCGAAGATAGTACGCGGCGCCTCGGGCGTAATCTGCGCGACGATCTGTTGGCCATCGATCGTGCCACCCGACAAGCGGGCGTCGGCTTTGGAGAGAACCGCTTGCAATGTCCCGAAGCCGCTGAATTGATGGCGCACGCTGGCGGTGAGAAGCTTTAGAGTGCCGGGTCCCAGCGGCTGCTGTGTTCCATTGTCGGGGTCGATCTTGCCCAGGGTCTGCGTGGTCGTTGTCCGGCCCACCGTGACGCGCACATCGGTTGCGGAGATCTGCTTTTCGAACACCAATTGCTCAGAGTGGGAGCGCTCGAAGGGAGAAGGCAGCGCTGCTGCTCCGGTCTGGTTGGTAGCAGTTTTGCTACCCACTGCGATGCGCGGATCTTCTGTGAAAAAGGCCTGCCCGATGCTGAACGAAGCCGAGGGCAGCCAGTGGGCAGCACCGGCTCCAGATCCTGAGCTTCCAGGTGACCATGCCAGAGTGGCTTTAGGGGCCAGAAACGTGCTCCAGATATCGAAAGAATAGGCCGAATTCAGCATATCGGCGTTCTTTAACTCGATGGTGTCCGGCCGCAACCCGCCGTAGAAGCGCAGATGCTTGCCTAGGTCGCCGTGCAAGGCCGCATAGGGCGTTGCATCGCGTATGGTCACGTTGCTGGATAAAACCTTGAGGAAAGGGCCGTAGATCAGCACGTTGTCCGAGAGATAGTGGTCCAGATTGTCGCGGTGAATGTCGTCCTCGTGGTAATCGAAGCCGGCCATCGCCTGCAACCAAGGCGTAAACGTGTGCGTCTCGCGCGCCTCCGCGCCTTCTACGGTACGGAACTCGCTCTGCCGGATCAGCCCCTCGCCGAAGTTTGAATAGAGCGCGAGGTTGTAAGTGCGGAAGAATCCGGAGAAGGCAAGTTCGTCGCTCGGCCTGGCCTTCCAGATGTCGTCGATGGCCTGTATCGAGGAATGCGTCTGATCAAACTGCCGTGGGTCGATGGTGTCGTCTAGTTGCAGGCCAAGTCCCACGGGAATCAGATTGCCCTCGTGTGACTTGCCCCAATATCCAAGGCTGAAGAGCGTGATTTCATGCTTGCCGGGATCGAGAACGCGCATCGCGTTCCACTTATATTGCTGCCGGTGCTCCAGCGTCCTCATCAGTCCGTTGCCGTAGTTCGCTTCCACAGCCAGCCATTCCTTCTTGTCTGTATTCTTTGGCGCAAAACCTGCGCTCAAATCCGCGTCGCGCTCGTCTCCGACAAGGGTGAAGAAGCGGCTCAGTTGCGGGCGCAGGACATAGGTGGCTGCGAGGTTGAGCGCGTGATTCCCTTCGAGCACGTTGAACGCGCCGCCGTCGGTGGTCACACTCCCCAGCGCGCCTGAGACGTAGATATTCGGGTCGGCGTAGCCATTGCCGTGAGCATTAGCGGATAGGTTGTTTGTAACCAGATAGCCGCCCACTGCGATGTACTGTGCGATCGGATCGCCATGGTCGCCGGCCACACCGGGCACGAAGTATTGCGGCGCCTTAATGCCTCCGGAGGCCGTTTCGATGGGCAGGCCCGGAATTGAGATCGGCGCGCCAGGACGTCCGGGATTCGCGTCCAGCAGCTCTTCGCGTACCAGCACCTTCTCTGATGGGTCAGGCGAGGTGAGTGAAATCTCGCTCACGTCGCCCGAAACGATCACCTCTTCGGTAGCTTCAGCAACACGCTCCAAGCGCAACGCCATGTTCGCTGTCGTTGCATTTAAGTCGACATTGAGAGTCAAAGGGGCAAACCCCTCTGCTTCCACGCGCACCGTGAAGTCACCCAACGTGGGCAGCGCAATTGCGAATCCGCCGTCGCCTCCGGTGATACCGATGAGGCGCGCACCGGAGGCGGAATCGAGTTTGACATGAGCTCCAGCCACTGGCCGTCCGTCCGGATCGAGCACTGTGCCGGTCGCGTGGCCAACGGCGCTCTGAGCTACGGCCGCAATGGTGCAGGCGAAAGTTACGATAACAAGAATTGCGATGGCTAAAGTCCAAAGGCCAACTCTGCCGCTCGTTATTGCGGGGATCGATCTCCAAGCGCGCATTTCTACCTCAGTGATCGGAGCGGCAAGCCGGGACAGTTCGGGGAGGGTACCACTGGTGCACAAGAAGCTCCCCTGATGAAAAGGATACGAGGTCTCTGTTCGATTCTCTCGATAAAGTGGCAAGCCCTTTTCGGATTCGTGCTACCGATTACGCTTTTGGTTCTTTTCATTGATTACGTATGGGCCTGGCTTTTGGATTTCCCTGGGCCTGCGGAGATTTTTCTCGCCGCGTCGGCAATCCAAGCGAGAAGCTACAGCGTATCCATTGAAACGAGCGAAGAGTCCCTGAGCCCCGGCAATCTTTCCCCTCCCTGTTCAGGCATTCCGTTCCCAAACACCACCTAGCGAATTTGGAGAGTCCTATGTCAAAACTGAAGTCCGCAGTCGGACTCGCGTTGAGTCTGCTCATTGCCGTTCCACCCGGCGCATTTGCGTCCAGTCACCGGGAAGCACCAATCACCTCCCTGGATCACACCGCTGACATCACCGACTTCTACGCGTTCGCCAGCTACGATCATCCGGGTTTCGTGACGTTCATCTTGAACGTCGATCCGTTTTTGCAGCCGAGCAATGGACCGAACTACTTCCCCTTCGATCCATCGATCGTGTATCAGATCAAGATCGACAACGATAATGACGCACGTCCAGACGTCACATTCCAGTTCCGGTTCCAGACCCACATCCTCGACGCCGGACTTCCGGTCGGCTTTGCAGGAGCGGGGAATGGAATCGATGCGCCTGCAAACTCACCGGCGCCGGTCGCTCCTGGAACGCCGATCGTGCCTCCCGCAATCACGTCTCTCACTGGTGATGGGGCCGCAGGCCTGAGTCTCCAACAGACCTTCACCGTCGACCTGATTAAAGGGGACAGGATCACTTCTCTGACCAACGGCAGCCCGCTTATCGCAGTTCCCAGCAACGTGGGTCCACGCACCATGCCGGACTACGACGCCTTGGCCGCGCAGGGTATCTATAACCTGAAGGGCAACGATGTATCCGATGTACGGGTTTGGGCCGGTACAGCCGCCGATCCCTTCTTCATCGATTTGGGTGCGACCTTCGATAGCCTCAACTACCGCGCTGGCTCAGGCGTTGAAGCTCTTACCCCTGCGCAGGATGCCGACGACCAGATGAATTCGGCTCCCAATTCGGTCGCCGGATTCAACGTGAACACCATCGCCATAGAAGTTCCCATTACACTGCTGACCCGCGATGGAAAGACCCACGCCGCCACGGATCCAAAAGCAACCATCGGAGCCTGGGCGACAACCTCCAGAACACAGTTCACCATTCGCGAGTCCCCAAACCCCGCGCACAACTTTGGCAACCTGGCTCAGATACAGCGCTTTGGAAATCCCTTGATCAATGAGCTGGTGATCGGCACCGGCAGCAAGGATTTCTGGAGTATGTCGGAACCAGTGAAGGACAGTCAGTTTGCCTCGTTCGACCTTGATCCTCTCATTGCAAGAGTGTTCAACACCGTATACGGATTCAACATACCCACGCCGCCCCGCACCGATCTGCTGCCTCTGGTGACTTATGCCCCGCCGATTGCCGCTCCGGGAACTCCGGCCGGCCCGATTGCGGACCTTATGAGGCTCAACACTGGCGTCCCTGCGACACCGAAGGCGAGTCGCAAGCGCCTGGGCCTGATCGTCGGCGACCCCGCGGGCTACCCCAATGGCCGCCGTCTCACTGACGATGTGGTCGATATTACCGAACGGGTAGCGATTGGCGGCATTCTCGTCAAAGGCTTCGATGTCGCGCCGAACAACCTGCTCGGCGACGGCGTCAATGCACCCGACGTTCCTCCGCAGGAGACGTTTCCGTATGTGCACTTTGCTTACAGCGGACGCGATAGCCGTCATATTAGCCCCGGCGATCCTACCGGGTGCGGCGATCAACCAACGTCCTCCAGTTCACAGAACTCGGATGCGCCGCCCGCAAACCAAGGAGGCTCTCAGCCCTGCCCGGTCAACTAACTCAACTAACTCCCAGCGGCGCCCAGCAAATCCAGTCTGGTTGCCCGAGCATGACAGGTTCTCTGCGCGAAACCGTTCTCCGTGCAGAGAACCACTTGCGAAGACTCTGGAGAATAGGTTCTTTATGAAGTCATTGCGCGCAATGTTATTCACTCTCTTCGTACTCCTTTCCAGGCAGTCAGTCGCTCAGCAAGCGACAGCCGTTCAGAATAACTCGTCCGGCGAGGCGGCCTCACAGGAAGAGACTCCCACGCAGCAACGGATCGCGGCGGCGAAGCAGCAGATCGCAGCGGATCCGAAGAGAGTGCAGGCGCACAACGAACTGGCACTCGCCTACATTCTGCGGGCACGCGAGACAGCCGACCTCACGTACCTGGAGGATGCGGATGCTGCCCTTACGCAGGGTTTGAAACAGGAGCCGGAAAGTTTTTCGCTGCAGAAGACTCAAGTAGTCCTCATGTTGAGCCGCCATGAGTTCTCGCAGGCAAGGGAGCGAGCAACGATTCTCAATCACCGCATGCCGGACGATGTGACCACCTATGGATATATCGCCGAAGCAGACATCGCGCTCGGCAACTATCCGGAAGCTGAGACCAATGCACAGTGGATGATGGATATGCGGCCCAATAACACTCCTGCACTCTTGGTTGGAGCCAAGCTGCGGATGTTGTACGGCGACGCGCATGGCGCGCTCGATTTCCTGAATCGGGCATATTCGCAGACGTCCCCGACTGACGTTGAAGACCTTGCCTGGATTGCCAACCAGATCGCGTCAATTCAGATTGAATCGGGCCACGCTGATGTGGCAGCCCACACTCTGGAGGGGGCCGAACAAATCTTGCCTCGGTATCCTTATACGATCGAGAACCTGGCGCGCGTTCGCATGGCCCAGAATCGGGTGAGCGACGCAATCCAATTGTGGATGCAAGCCACGCGGATAGACAAAGACCCACACATCCTCTATGAACTGGCAAAAGCTCAGGAGGCAAAAGGACAAGCCCGGGACGCACGCGCCACGTTTGCGCAGTTTGAGAATCTGGCCAGTGCGCCTGAGACGGCCACAGATAGTTCAACGCTCGATCTGATTCTGATGTATGCCGGAAACACCGCCAGCGCACCCGATGCGCTGAAGCTTGCCCAGCAGGAGATTGCTGCACGCCAGGATGTGCGGACGTTGGATGCATACGCGTGGGCTCTCTTCGCCAACGCCAGGTACCAGGACGCGGACGCCGCGGTCCAGAAGGCTATCGCAGTTGGAATCCAAAGTGCGCAAATATTCGATCACGCTGGCCACATCGCGCAGAAGCTGGGTCATGCCGCGGACGCTTCGAGATACTTTGGGCTCGCGCTTCAGGCCAATCCTTCATCGCAATATGCCCTGGATGCTCAGAAGTCTGTGGGCTCAACGCACGTGACCGGAATCGGAGAACCTCCAGTTTCTCCAGTCCCAGCGCAGGTTCCGATGTCCACTGCCGATCTCCCGCGCGATTCAACGCCTGAGACCAATACCTCCAAGCGCACCACCGCGCACGATAGCGCATCGAGTGACACACCCACAACCGCCGTTGCTCTGGTTCCCGAGAGTCTGCTGACTCCACGCCCCACAGGCACCGAGCGCATGATCCATAGTGCGCAGACCCTCGTGGCTCGGACTCCCAAAGACGCAACCGCATACGCTGGATTGGGCGCAGCCTATTTTCAGCGTGCCCGGGAGACAGCCGACGTAAGCGACTATGAACTCGCCGAGCAAGCGCTGACAAAATCTCTCGATCTAGCGTCAGAGGATTTTTCCTCGGAAGCGGCCTTGGAAACCCTGGCCGAGGTCTGCATGGGAGAGCATCGGTTTACCGACGCGCTCACCTACGCGCAGAGAGCATTGTCGCTGGGAACCGGCGAACTGTCTCCCTTCGCGATTGTCGGTGATGCCTATGCAGATATAGGTGAGTACGATAAAGCAGCCGCAGCCTACGGCCGCCTGACACCGCGCGACATGACCCCGTCGCCGCGGGCCGCCTATGCGCGAGACGGCCGAGTCTCCTGGCTGAAGTTCATCTCTGGCGACACAGCCGGCGCAATCGTCCTCATGAAGACCGCCGTCGCTGAAGGCGTTCAAGCGCAGCTCCCAGCCGAAAACCTGGCCTGGTTGTACTACGAACTGGGAGAATACGACACGCAGGCTGGTGACGCGCCCTCTGCCGATGCGGCCTATCTGGCCGCTCTCAACATCCATCCTGGCGACTATCGAGCTTTGGCCGCTTTAGGAAAGCTCAGGGCCAATCTAGGCAGATACGTCGAAGCCATCATGCTTTACCAAAAGGCGATCGCCATCGTCCCCATGCCCACCTTCGTCGCTGAGCTTGGCGACCTCTACGCCAAGTCTGGAAATCAGACAGAGGCCCGCAAGCAGTATGCGCTGGTCGAATACATTGGGTTGCTCGGGCGCATCAATCAGGTGCTGCACAATCGCGACCTGGCTCTCTTCTATGCCGATCACGACATGAAGCTCTCCGAAGCCCTCGATCTGGCGCAAAAAGAGCTTGAAGTTCGGCGCGATATCTACACCTGGGACGCGCTTGCATGGGCTCTCTACAAGAACGGAAAGCTGACTGAAGCCGCAGAGGCAAGCGGGAAGGCGCTGCACTTCGGAACGCGGGATTCACTGCTGCTGTTCCACGCCGGAATGATTGCTGAAGGACTCGGGCAGCATGAGCAGGCGCGCGGTGAACTGAAACAAGCACTCGAGATCAACCCGCATTTCCATCCCATCTACGCGGAGGCTGCACAGCAGAGACTCGCGGCCCTGGAAAAGCAATCCAAATCAGAGGAAGGGTCGGATCAACATGGCCGCTAGAAGGCTTTTTGGCTTCCTGACATTGTTTTTCCTGCTGGGGTATTGTCGACTTGCCACGGCGCATCCCATGGGCAATTTCAGCGCGAACCACTACTCCAAGATTACCTTGGAGAGCGACCGAATCCGCATTCGATACTTCATCGATCTTGCGGAAATCCCCACCTACCAGGAGTTGCAGCAGGCCGGAATCGCGGCTGCCGACATCGATCCTAATTCCAAGGCAGTTATCGGCTATGTATCTGCCCGAGGTGCTGAACTAGGCCGCGGTCTCACGCTCGATGTGGATGGCAAATCGACACCACTTCGACTCATCTCCAGTGGAGTCATCTTTCCCATGGGCGCTGGTGGATTGCCGACGATGAAAATGGGCTTTGTTTACGAAGCGGCGTACCCCAACCCTCGTCCATCGCAAGCAAATCTCCACTACGCAGATAACAACTACCCAGGTCACAGCGGATGGAAGGAGATCGTTGCGCTTGCAGCCGCGGGATCATTGCTGCGCAGCTCAGTTGGCGCCGCAGACCGAAGCGGTGAACTAAGCAACTATCCAACGGATCTGCTCACAAGTCCGCCTCAGGATCTCGAGGCGTCACTACAAGTCTCATTGCCAGCTCCGCTGTCTCAAGTTTCGGTCGAGGAGAACCAGCCGGTGCGAGTATCGCAGCCGCGAGCAGCTTCCGCGGCTTCGGCGGTCAGAACCGCGCTGAAGAAGACCCCAAGCTCGACCATCGCGCCGAATCTTGTACCCTCAATGGCAACCGGGCAGCTTGCGACCCCGATGCATCTCCAGGCCAATCGCCAACAGACACCGCGCAGCAGGTTTACCGACCTGATTCAAGCCGAACATCTAAGCCCGTGGTTCTTGTTTACCGCGGCCATCATAGCTATCGGTCTCGGTGGCCTGCACGCGCTGGAGCCTGGCCACGGCAAGACCATCGTTGCCGCATATCTTGTAGGCTCTAGGGGCACGGCGCGTCATGCGTTTCTTCTTGGTATCATCGTGACCGCGTCGCACACAGTTGGCGTCTTTGCTCTGGGAGCCATCACCCTCTACGCCTCACGGTACTTGGTTCCCGAGCAACTGTACCCTTGGCTCGGGGCCCTTTCCGGCATCACGATTGCGGGCCTGGGGTGCTATATGTTGCTGCGCCGCCTGACCGGCACGGCTACGGACCACTCTCATGCTCCCGGCACGGCTCACGCTCACTGGATGTTCTGGAAGCGCTCGCCGGAAACGGAAATCGAAAGTGACCCCAATCCCCCACAAGCAGTAAGCCGGACACAATTGCTGACTCTCGGCATCACCGGCGGAATTATCCCCTGTCCGGCCGCGCTGATCGTGCTCTTAAGCGCCTTCGCATTGCACAGAATCGGACTGGGCTTTTTCCTGATTGTGGCCTTCAGCGTCGGTCTGGCCGCAGTCCTGATCGGGTTTGGAATGTTGATGGTCTACGCGCGCCGCTTCATGATCCACCTGCAAATCGACGGCCCGCTCACCAGGCGTTGGCTTCCGGTCGCGTCCTCCGCATTCATCACAGTTCTCGGCTTGATACTTGCCATTCAAGCCTTTTCCTCCGTGCATCTCAACATGCACCTGCTTTCCAAAGAGAGGCTGGGGCCCATTTTGTTTGTTACGGGTCTGGGTCTCATCCTCGGCATGCGGCATTCTACCGATGCCGATCACGTGGTCGCCATTTCAACCATAGTCAGCAAGCAGCGGAGCATCCGCAATGCAGCCTTCATCGGCTCCGTCTGGGGAATAGGTCACACCATCACGATCTTTATCGTGGGCTCGCTGATCATTCTCTTCGGGGTCGAGATCCCGCCTCGTGTAGGGTTATCCATGGAGTTCAGCGTTGCAGTTATGCTTATTCTGCTCGGGATCTTGAACCTTTCCGGCGTCATGCAGAAGGTTACAGCCTTTCTCACTCCGGCAATTGGCGCACTTGAGAACACTCCGGCTCCGAACCGGAAAGAAACGAGCAAAAAAGGAGCGGAGCGACTAATCGAGAGTTCACTTGGCCGATTCGGTCTCTATCAATGTCTCCGCCCTCTTGTCATCGGTCTGGTTCATGGACTTGCCGGGTCTGCCGCCGTGGCGCTGCTGGTTCTATCAACAATTCACAATCCTGTCTGGGCTACGGCATATCTGCTCATCTTCGGCGCCGGAACGATGATCGGGATGATGTGTATGACCGCCGCAATCGCCATTCCACTTACATTTGCCGGAGATCGTTTCGCCAAACTGAGCCGCTATCTTGGAACTGCCTCAGGGATGGTGAGTCTTTGCTTCGGATCTTTTCTGGTATATCAACTCGGCTTTCTCGGAGGGCTCTTTACTGCCCATCCTCAATGGACCCCAAGATAGTCGAACCTGAAAAAACAATTCCCAAGCGAATTGGACTCTACAGGGGAGGTCAAGCGAGGCTTGCCAGAGGCCATCGTCGACGCTTTTTTGGTGCTTTCGCAATGACCTTCGCTGCAACCAAATTCGGAATAGTCGGGTCTTACGTCGTCGAACAACGGCTCTACCAACTCATCCGGCAAACCGCTGCCATCTCGTAATGTTCTCCGACTAATCAGGCACACGGATGGCAGGAGGTACGTTTTCTTCGGTGCTACTCTGTGATTCAGCCCACGAGGTCCCACAATGCGAATATTGGCGATCTTTCTCTTCACGGTGGTGTTCGCTCATCCTGTATTTGCAGATAGCGGATCACCGTTGAGCGGTTGGAACAATTCCTAGTCAAGGGGATAATCTTGAAATAGGTGACGTGAAACGGTTGATCCATATCTTGGCTGTCCGACATGACAAGCAGGGATGGTCGGGTTCCTTTCACCCGCAGTTTCGATAGAGTTACACATGGGCCTGCGGCCCACCCATAGGGATGAAAAAGGGTTTAGCGTCTCGAGCCTTTACGATTGAATTGGCGTGGAACGGCAAAGGCCG
>Ga0302324_100003813_pt1 | contig 33861 bp, 33 predicted proteins | sample Palsa_T0_1_FD_201949 | JGI IMG/M metagenome (GOLD analysis project Ga0302324, IMG submission 201949) | Peat permafrost microbial communities from Stordalen Mire near Abisko, Sweden - Palsa_T0_1 | ecosystem: Environmental > Terrestrial > Soil > Palsa > Peat permafrost | place: Sweden: Abisko...
CCTAGAACGGCGGTTGGCTGCGACGCTGCGCGCTGCGGCCTTGCAGCCAGGTACAGACCCAGGCTGCCAGGCCGGCGGCAGCGAGTACGCCGCCGAACCAGTGCGGGTAGAGCCGCAGGCCGAACCACAGCACGGCGGCGAGCACCAACGCCGCACCAATCAGCATGCGGTCGCTGCGACGGCTCTGTTCGGCGAGCGCCACGCGCAGCCGATCGAGCGCGCGGGTATCGAGTGGCAGGTGCAGCCTGCCGTCCTGCGCCTGTTCGATGGTGCGCTTGGTCAACGACGGCAGCGCCTTGAAGATCTCGAGCGCATCGGGCAGGCCGCGGCGCAGCTCGCGCAGGATGCTGCGCGCGCTGACACGCTCGCGCATCCAGCGCCGCAATACCGGGCTGGCGGTTTGCCAGATGTCGAGATCGGGATACAGCTGGCGTCCCAGACCCTCGACATTGAGCAGCGTCTTCTGCAGCAGCAGCAGCTGCGGCTGGATCTGGCCGTCGAAGCGCCGCAGCGCCTGGAACAATCTCAGCAGTACCGCGCCGAAGTAGATCTCCTTGAGCGGCCGGTCGAAGATCGGCTCGCAGATGGTGCGGACGGCGGATTCCATCTCGTCGATGCGGGTATCGGCGGGTACCCAGCCGGACTGCACGTGCAGCGTCGCGACGCGGCGGTAGTCGCGGTCGAAGACAGCGAGGAAATTCTCCGCCAGGTAGCGCTGATCACGCAGGTCGAGGGTGCCGACGATGCCGAAATCCACCGCCGCGTAGCGCGGGTGTGCCGGCTCGTCGGCCAGCACGAAAATATTGCCCGGATGCATGTCGGCGTGGAAGAAGTTGTGGACGAATACCTGGGTGAAGAAGATCTCGACGCCGTTCTCCGCCAGGCGCTTGAAATCGGTGCCGAGCTCGCGCAGGCGGCCGATTTCGCCGATCGGTATGCCATGGATGCGCTCCATCACCAGCACGTCGGTGCGGCAGTGCTCCCAGTAGACTTCAGGTACGTACAGCAGGGCTGAGCCTGCGAAATTGCGCTTGAGCTGGGAGGCATTGGCGGCCTCGCGCATCAGGTCGAGTTCGTCGAGGATGGTTTTCTGGTACTCGCGCACGATCTCGAACGGCTTGAGGCGCCGGCTCGGTGGCCACCAGCGTTGCGCCAGGCCGGCGAGCGTGAACATCACTTCCAGGTCGAGCGCGATCATGTCCTTCATGCCGGGCCGCAGCACCTTGACGATCACTTCGCGGCCGTCGGCAAGCGTGGCGCCATGCACCTGAGCGATCGATGCGGCGGCGAGCGGCACCTGGTCGAAGTCGCGCAGCCGCGTGTCGAGCGGCTCGCCGTAGGAGCGTTCGATCATCGCGCGCGCGATCGCACCCGGGAACGGCGGCACCGCGTCCTGCAGCTTGGCCAGCTCGTCGGCGATGTCGGTGGGCAGCAGGTCGCGGCGGGTGGACAGCGCCTGGCCGAACTTGACGAAGATCGGGCCGAGCTCTTCGAGCGCGAGCCGCAGGCGCGCGCCGCGCGTCAGGTCGGAGCCGCGCTGGAACCAGGTCCAGGGCGATATGAAGAACACGAAGCGCAGCGGCCGATACAGATGGGTCGCGCGCACGAAGTCGTCGAGCCTGTGGCGCACCAGCACCCGTTCGATCTGCACCAGTCGGGCAAGAACGCGCAGCCGCATCAGGGTAGCCGCATCTCCATGATCTGCAGCCGCGCTTCGATGCGATCGAGCTGTTCGCGCAGCTGGTCGACACCGCGCAGGTAGTGCTCGGATTCGGGCCTCGACACCAGATCGCCGCTTTCGTGCGCCAGGTACTCAGCCAGGTTTCTGAGCTGTGTCCAGGCGGCCGTGCGCGTCCAGCCGGCGGCGGCGCGCAGGCCGCGCATCGCGATATGCGCGCCGCTGCGCCCGAGCAGCCGCGCCATGCCGGCTTCCAGATCGGGCCGCAGCAGCATGCCGAGTTCGCGAAACTGCTGCGCGATCTCGCCGTCGCCTTCGATGCGCGCGTCGCCGCGACGGAGGACGGCCTGCGGGTCGGCGCCGCTCAGCGCCAGCAGCGCGAGCGGTGCGCCGACGATGGTCGCGTCGGCGTGGTCGCCGGCGTGGTCGCCGGCGGCACCTGGGCGGTACATCTTGAGCGTACGGCCGGTGGATTCGATCACCGCGCGCCACGGGGTGCCGCTGATCTCGACGCCTAAGCGCCGGCCGCGCAGCGCATCGATCAATGTGGTGGCGCGCGGCGAGTCGGCCAGGGCTCGCGCTACTGCACGGTCGAGCACGCGCTCAATCACCACTGCCATCATCAATACCGGTAGCCGCGGTGCACGGCCACGATGCCACCGGTCAGGTTGTGGTAGCGGCAACTGGAGAGGCCGGCGGCGCTCATCAGATCCAGCAGTTCCTGCTGGCCCGGATGGCGACGGATCGATTCAGCGAGGTAGCGGTAACTCTCGGCATCGCCAGCGACCGCGCGGCCGAGCCAGGGAAGCACATTGAACGAATACAGGTCGTAGAGGCGGCCCACGGCCGGTATGACCGGCTTGGAGAACTCGAGTATCAGCAGTTGACCGCCGGGTTTGAGTACGCGCTGCATCGAGGCCAGCGCCGCCGGCTTGTCGGTGACATTGCGCAGTCCAAAGGCGATGGTCACGCAATCGAAGCTGCCGTCGGCGAACGGCAGGCGCTCGGCGTCGGCCTGTGCGTACTCGACGTTGCTGACCACGGCGCGGTCGGTCAGGCGGTCGCGGCCTAAGCCCAGCATGCTGGCGTTGATGTCGGCCAGCACCACCAGTCCCGATGGACCGACCTGGCGCGCCAGCCCCGCGGCGATATCCCCGGTACCCCCGGCGATATCCAGCGCCCGGTCGCCCGGCGCGAGGCTGGTCAGCGACAGCATGAAGTGCTTCCACAGCCGATGGGCGCCGCCCGACATCAGGTCGTTCATCAGGTCGTAGCGGTTGGCGACCGAGTCGAACACACCGCGCACGCGGCGCGCCTTTTCCCGCCAGGGCACCTGCTGGAAGCCGAAGTCGGTGCTGCGCGGAGGGATTTGACTCATTTCTCAGGTTCCATAATCACGAGGCAGGTCATTCTATGGGGGTTGGGGCGGTGCCGCATGCACTGCGACAGGGCAGCTGCCATCCAATCAGGTGCCGGGCTATAGAAAAGGACCAATTTGGTCTTATATGCTCCCGCAACGACTGATATTTCATGTATCTGGACTCGCTCAAAAGTGCTGGCAATCCGCGCGCAGTTACCCCAGAATCCCGCTCCGGTTGAAGGCCCAGAAGGCTTCAATCGAGTGGGGGTCTTGTGAAGATTTGGCCGGGTGAAAACGCCCGGCCTTTCTTTTTGTGCACTAACAACGACACATCACGCGCGACGAGCGGGATCATGCAGGGCAAGCGCACTCAATCGCGGCCAGCGGCGCGCGCGACACGCGCAAGATATTCCGACCATTTGAGTTCGCGTTGCGAGCCGAGTTCGTGCAGATACCTCCAGGTGAACAGTCCGGTGTCGTGGCCGTCATCAAACATCAGCCGCACCGCGTACTGGCCGATCGGCTCGACCGCGGTGACCAGCACGTCCTGCTTGCCGACCACCAGCACGCCTTCACCGACGCCGTGCCCGCGCACTTCGGCCGACGGTGAATGTACACGCAGATATTCGAACGGCAGCTCGAAGCGACTGCCGTCGGCGAAGCTGACTTCGAGCACGCGTGAGCGCCGGCGAAGTTTGATTTCCGTCGCTGAAATCTCAGACATGCGTCATTAGCGTCCCGACGGTTGATTTGCTATACACGGAATATGAACCCTACCGACACCGCGCATCCGGATTATTACCATCGCGTCGTGGATTGTCAGTGGGCGTGCCCGGCGCATACCGATGTGCCGGAGTACATCCGGCTGATTGCGCAGCAGCGCTACACCGACGCCTACCTGCTGAACCGCCAGTCGAATGTGTTCCCCGGCATTCTCGGCCGCGTGTGCGACCGGCCGTGCGAGCCGGCCTGCCGCCGCGGTCGCGTCGAGGACAAGCCGGTTGCCATCTGTCGACTGAAGCGCGTCGCCGCCGACCTCAGGGGCGAGCTCGACGGCCTGCTGCCGACAGCGCCGGCGCGCAACGGCAAGCGCATCGCCTGCATTGGCGCGGGACCGGCGTCGCTGACGGTGGCCAACGATCTGGCGCCGCTGGGCTACGAGGTGACGATCTTCGAGCAGAATGCGGTGCCGGGCGGACTGATGCGCAGCAATATCCCGTCGTTCCGGCTGCCGCAGACGGTGCTCGACGAGGAGATCGACATGATCCTCGGCATGGGCGTGACGCTGACCACCGGCACGCCGATCACGAGCCTTGCCGGGCTGCTTAAGGACGGCGGCTATGACGCGGTGTTCATCGGCTCGGGGGCCCCCAAGGGCAAGGAACTCGAGCTGCCGGGTCGCAGCCAGTCGGATCGCATTCATATCGGCATCACCTGGCTCGAGTCGGTGGCGTTCGGCCACATCGGCTCGATCGGCAAGCGGGTGCTGATCATCGGCGTCGGCAACACCGCGATGGATTGCTGCCGCACGTCGCTGCGACTGGGAGCGAACAGCGTCAAGGTCATGGCGCGCAAGCCGCGCGGCTTCTTCAAGGCGTCAACCTGGGAGCTCGAGGACGCGGAAGAAGAGAACGTCGAGATCATCGTCAATCACGCACCGAAGTCGTTCGTGATCGAGGACGGCCGGCTGACCGGCATGCTGTTCGAGGAGATGGAGTACCAGCTGGAAGCCGGCGTCATCAAGCGCGAGCGCGTGGTCGGGGAAATCGTGATCGGCTGCGACGACGTGATCCTGGCGATCGGCCAGGAGAACGCGTTCACCTGGATCGAGCGCGACATCGGCATGAAGTTCGACAAGCACGACAAGCCGGTGGTTGACCCGGTCACGTTCCAGTCGTCACTGCCGCAGGTGTTCTTCGGCGGTGATGCGGCACAGGGACCGAAGAACATCATCTGGGCGGTCGAGCACGGCCACCAGGCCGCGCTGTCGATCCACAACCTGTGCAGCGGCGCTGCGGTGGCCGCACGGCCGGCGCGTGGCGTGACGCTCTCCAGCCGCAAGATGGGCATGCACGAGTGGTCCTACAAGAATGACTACACCATCCTGGAGCGACGGCTGATGCCGCATGTGTCGCTCAAGGAGCGCTTCAAGAAGCTCGACATCGAGGTGGAACTGGGTTTCACGGTGGAGCAGGCGGCGCAGGAAGCGCAGCGCTGCATGAACTGCGATATCCAGACGGTGTTCGAGGCCAAGCTGTGCATCGAGTGCGATGCCTGCATCGACATCTGTCCGGTCGATTGCCTCACGATCACGCACAACGGCGAGGAGGCCGACCTGCGCGGGCGGCTGCGATCGCCGGCGCTGGAGCCGACGCAACTGTTGTACGTGTCAGCGCCGCTGCCGCAGACCGCGCGCGTGATGGTCAAGGACGAGAACCTGTGCGTGCACTGCGGGCTGTGTGCCGAGCGCTGCCCGACGGCGGCCTGGGACATGCAGAAGTCCACGATTCACTGGCCGCAGGCCGCCGATGGGGGTGAGACATGCCGCTCGCCAAAGCTCAAGACCGCGTAAACGACTTCGTCGTCAAGATCGCCACCGTCAACGGCACCGGTTCGGCCAGTGCCAACGGACTGCTGATGAAGGCGATCTTTCGCAGCGGCGTGCCGGTGGTTGGCAAGAATTACTTCCCGTCGAACATCCAGGGGCTGCCGACCTGGTACGAGATCCGCGTCACCCGCGACGCTTATCGCGCCCGCGCCGGTCACACCGACATCATGGTGGCGCTCAACGCCGAGACCTACGCGCGCGACCTGGCGGAAGTCGCTTCGGGCGGCTATTTCATCTACGACTCGACCTGGCCGCGCGCCGCGCTGCTGATGCGCGACGACGTCACGGTGATCGGCGTGCCGCTGGCGCGGCTGTGCAACGACAACTTTCCGGGGGTGCGCACCCGCATCCTGATGAAGAACATCTGTTACGCCGGCGTGCTGGCGGCGCTGTGCCAGCTGGATCTTGCGATCATCCGGGGGCTGCTGGCCGAGACCTATTCCAAGAAGCCGAAGCTGCTGGACGCCAACATGAAGGCGATCCAGCTCGGCTACGACTATGCGCGCGAGCACTTCAGCTGCCCGCTGCCGCTCAGGGTCGAGAAGATGGATGCCACCGCCGGCCACATCATCATCGACGGCAACACCGCCGCGGCGCTCGGCTGCGTGTACGCCGGCGCCACGGTCGGCGCCTGGTATCCGATCACGCCGTCGACGTCGCTGATGGACGCCTACAAGAGCTTCTGCGAAAAGCTGCGCATCGACGCGGACACCGGCCGCAGGAACTACATCATGATCCAGGCCGAGGACGAACTGGCCTCGATCGGCATGGTGCTGGGCGCCGCCTGGAACGGCACGCGCGCGTTCACCGCCACTTCCGGGCCCGGGCTGTCGCTGATGCAGGAATTCCTCGGGCTGGCCTACTACGCCGAGGTGCCGGCGGTGGTGTTCAACATCCAGCGCGTGGGACCGTCCACCGGCATGCCGACGCGCACGCAGCAGGGCGACCTGCATTCGGCGGCCTACGCCTCGCACGGCGATACGCGCCAGGTGTGCCTGTATCCGGCCAATCCGGAGGAGTGCTTCGAATTTGCGGTCAAGGCCTTCGACCTGACCGAGCGGCTGCAGACGCCGGTACTGGTGCTGTCGGACCTGGACATCGGCATGAACGACTGGATGTGTCCGGAGTTCAAATGGGATGCGAACTACCAGCCCGATCGCGGCAAGATGCTCGACGCCGAGCAGCTGGCGAAGATCGATCGCTTCTGGCGCTACTACGATCACGACAACGACGGCATCCCGCAGCGCACGTTGCCTGGCGTGCATCCCAAGGGTGCCTACTTCACGCGCGGCTCGGGTCATTCGCAGTACGGCGCGTATACCGAGGATTCGAAGGAGTACCAGGTGGTGGTCGACCGGCTGCGCAAGAAGTGGCTGACCGCCGCACGCCTGTTGCCGAAGTCGGTCATCGAGCGCAGCGAGGTCAAGACCGAGATCGGCATCGTCTCACTCGGCAGCGGCGATGCCGCGGTGCGTGAGGCACGGCTGCGGCTGGCGGCGCAGGGCATCCACACCGATTACCTGCGGGTGCGCGGCTTTCCGTTCAGCGACGACGTCGAGCCGTTCCTGCAGTCGCATCGCATCAACTTCGTGGTGGAGCAGAATCGCGACGCACAGCTGCGTTCGCTGCTGATCATGGAGACCGGCGTGGAAAAGACGCGGCTGCGCTCGATCCTGCACTATAACGGCATGCCGATCCCGGCCAGCTACGTCTATGACGGCGTCGCGGCGATGATCACCCCGGAGCGGCCAGCGGCGCAGCTGGTCGGCTGAGTAGCCATATGACATTCATGGCAAAGCCGAAGATCACGCATCCGGAGATGCCGCGCAACGCGCTCGGCCTGACGCGGCGCGACTACGAGGGCGTCAACTCGACGCTGTGCGCGGGCTGCGGGCATGATTCCATCACGGCGGCGATTGTCGAGGCCTGCTGGATGGATGCGTTGCTGCCGCAGGACGTGGTGAAGCTGTCGGGTATCGGCTGCTCGTCCAAGACCACCGCGTATTTCGTCAGCGGCGGCCACGGCTTCAACTCGGTGCACGGCCGCATGCCGTCGATCGCGACCGGCGCCAATGCAGCCAACCGCAAGCTCACCTACATTGGCGTCTCCGGCGACGGCGACACGCTGTCGATCGGCCTGGGCCAGTTCTGCCATGCGATCCGCCGCAACCTCAACATGGTGTACGTGATCGAGAACAACGGTGTCTATGGCCTCACCAAGGGCCAGTTCTCAGCCTCGGCCGACATCGGCAGCACCGCGAAGAAAGGCGAGGTCAACAACCAGCCACCGATCGACCCGGTGCAGCTGGCAATCACGCTCGGCGTGTCATTCGTCGCGCGCAGCTTCTCCGGCGACAAGGGACAGCTGGTGCCGTTGCTGCAGGCCGCGATGCATCACCAGGGCTTCTCGCTGATCGATGTGATCTCGCCGTGCGTGACCTTCAACGATCACGAAGGCTCGACCCGCAGCTACGCCTACACCCGCGAGCACTACGAGGAAATGGTGCACACCGACTTCGTGCCACCGGCACGCGAGATCGCGGTGGACTACGCGCCCGGCGAGACGCTGGCCGTGAGCATGCACGACGGCAGCCGCGTGCTGCTCAGGAAGATCGAAGCGCAGTACGACGCGACCGATCGCGCGGTGGCGCTGCAGACCATCCAGCAGCGGCTGAAGCAGGGCGAATACCTGACCGGGCTGCTGTACATCGGCAGCGACCAGCCCGAGCTGCACCAGCTCAACGCCACACCGGATTTGCCGCTCAACCAGATTGCGTACGCCAAGCTCAATCCTGGCCCGCAGGCGCTGGCACAGACGCTGGCGAAATTTCGCTGATCAAGTCGCTGGCCACCAGTGCCGTGGTCGTGGTGCTGCTGGCCGCGGCCGGCTACCTGGTCCACACCCGGGCTCCACACAGCGAGGACACGCCGCAGTTCGGGCGCGTGCGCGTCTATCCGCCATGGCTGGGCGAGAAGGGATTCATCTACCTGTGGTCGGGTGCGCGCGGCTGGAGTCGGACAGAGGAGGAAACGGCGCGCGATTTTGCACGCGACGGTCAGCTGGTGGTCGGCATCGACACAGCGCAGTTCCTGCTCTGGGCTGCCCGCCGGCCGCTGACCGAGTGTCTCTACATGCCGGGGCTGCTCGAGGATTACAGCCGTGCGCTGCAGCGCGCGACCGACAACGCGCAGTACCTGGCGCCAGCGCTGCTGGGCTACGGTCCTGGCGCGACGCTGGTGTACATGGCGCAGCTGCAGGCGCCGCCGGTGGCCTTCAGCGCCGCGGTGCTGATCGATCCGCAGCAGCAGATCGCCGTGCAACGGCCATTCTGCGACCACCCGCAGGACCATGCGGCGCTCAAGCCCGAGCCGCTCGGAACCGAGGTACCGGCGCGGGTACTGCTCGACAGCGTGGCGAGTGCCGGCGAGCGGGAGTTTGCGACGGCGATTCCGGGCTCCGTGCCAGCTGCGATCGCGGATGGCGCGACGCTGCACGGCGCCTACCGCTCGGCGCTCGATAGCATCGACGCCGAGCGCAGCCGCAACGGCGTCGGCGACCTGCCGCTGGCACAGGTGGAGTCAACCGAGACACAGCGAAAGGCCTTCCCTGCGCGCAATGCCTTCGCGATCATCTATTCGGGCGATGGCGGCTGGCGCGACCTGGACCGCAGCCTGGCCGGCGTGCTCGCCTCCAAGGGCATGAACGTGGTCGGTGTCGATGTGCTGCGCTACTACTGGAAGCAGAAATCCCCGGTGGTCGCCGCCAGCGACCTGGCCCGGATCATGCGCTACTACCAGCAGCGCTGGCACCAGCAGAAGGTCGTGCTGATCGGCTTCTCCTTCGGCGCCGATGTGCTGCCGTTCCTGGTGAGCCGCCTGCCGGCTGAGCTCGCGGCCGACGTGAGCCTGCTGTCGCTGCTGTCGCCCGAGCGTCGTACCGCATTCGAAGTCGAGACCACCGGCTGGCTCGGCGTGCACAACAGCTCGGGCATGCCGATCGCGCCGGAATTGCAGAAGCTGTCAAAGTTTCATCTGCAGTGCATCTACGGGCGCGATGAAGCCGCCGACAGCCTGTGCACCACCAGCACGGCCACCGCCGTGGGCGCCAGTGTGCTGGCCAAGAGCGGCAGCCATCACTTCGACCAGGACTACGGTACGCTTGCCGACCAGATCCTGGCGGCAGTGCCATGACAGGCCGCCCCACCGGCCGGCCGATAACGCGCCTGCTGGCGATGATGCTGGCATGCCTCGGGATCGAGGCGGCGCAGGCGGCGGAGCCGCCGACACGCTGGCATTTTGTCTCGATCCATGGGCACCGGATGTACTACGCGGAGCGCGGCAGCGGCCCGGCGCTGCTACTGCTGCATGGCGGCGGGGATTCCGGCGAGCATTCGTTCGAACGGCAGCTGGATGAATTCTCCCTGCGCCATCACCTCATTGCCCCGGACCAAGTGGGTCAGGGCCACACCCCCGACGTCAGCGGGCCGCTGAGCTATAGCTCGATGATGCAGGACACCGCAACGCTGGTGAAGTCGCTGAAGCTGCAGCGGGTCGACGTCGTCGGTTTCAGTGACGGCGGCATCCTGGCGCTGATGCTGGCGGTACGCTACCCCGAACTGGTACGGCGGCTGGTGATCAGCGGCGTGAATATCGCACCCGAAGGCCTGCAACCGGAGCAGCTGCAGGGACTGCGCGACGCGCAGACGACCCACAAGCCGAGCACGGTCGCTGAGAAACTCTCGCAGCTATGGCTGACCTCGCCGACCGAGAGCGAGCTCAACCTCGAGATGCTGGCGAGGATCGACCGGCCGGTGCTGGTGATCTCAGGGGATCGCGATGCGATCACACTCGAGCATACATTAATGATATTTCATGCGTTGCCTCAGGCAGAGCTGTGCGTGCTGCCGGGCACCGACCATGCGACGTTCTCTGGGCGGCCGGAGTGGCTGAACCCGATCATCGGGGCATTTCTGGATCGAGCGCCCGCAAACTGACCACCGCGGCCACCGCCGCGTCAGCCGACGCCTACTGCAGGGACCGCCGTTTTCGCAGAGGCGTGGCCCGCCGTCCTTGATATCGTCGCTGACAGACCGTGCCGCCGTACGACACGACAGCGAAGAGGGAGACCATGGCAAAGATACTGATTGCGGATGATCACCCGGCGGTGCGGGCCGGATTGCGTCAACTTCTCAAGGACGATCCCAGCGTCACCGAGATCGGCGAGGCTGCCAGCGCGGATGAAACCCTCGCATGCCTTCGAACGGGTAAATGGGAAATGCTCATTCTTGATATCAACATGCCGGACCGCAGCGGCCTCGATGTGCTGCGCAATGTCCGAGCCAGTCATCAGGACACCAGGGTACTGGTACTGAGCTGCTTTTCCGAGCGGCAGTACGGCATGAGCGCACTGAAGGCGGGCGCCAGCGGCTACCTGCCCAAGGAATGCGCCCCCGAGGATCTGCTGACCGCAACGCGAATGATCCTGCGGGGTCGTCGCTACGTCAGTCCGGATCTGGCGGAAATGCTGGCGTGCGATCCTAAAGCGACCAGCGATCAGCCGTTGCATGGATGCCTGTCGCAGCGGGAATTCCAGATTTTCTGCAAGATTGCGGCTGGCCGCGCGGTGTCGGCGATTGCCAGGGAACTGTGCCTGTCGGTGAAGACCGTGAGCACCTACCGCAGCAGAATCCTGGAAAAAATGAATCTGCTGACCAATGCCGATATCACGACCTACGCCCTTCGAAACGCGCTGATCCAATAGCGTCGACGCTGCACCGCGCTGGCGGCGGGCTGGCGCTGGCCACGCGGGCTGGCGCTGGCCACGCGGGCTGGCGCGGGCTGGCGCAATGCGATTATTGTTGATGCATGACGACACTGGGAACTCCGCGCTCGGCATCGGCGACGCGCGTCATGCTGCTGGGGGCGGGCGAACTGGGTAAGGAGGTCGCGATCGAGCTGCAGCGTTTCGGCTGCGAGGTGATCGCCGTGGACCGTTACGCCAATGCTCCGGCGATGCAGGTGGCCCACCGGTCGCACGTGATCGACATGCTGGATGGGGAGGCACTGCGCTCGCTGGTGGAGCGCGAGCGGCCGCGGCTGCTCGTGCCTGAGATCGAGGCGATCGCGACGCCGATGCTGCTAGAGCTGGAGGCCGAAGGCCAGCAGGTGATCCCGACCGCGCGCGCGGCGCGCCTGACGATGGATCGCGAGGGCATTCGCCGGCTGGCGGCGGAGGCGTTGGGGCTGGCGACCTCGCCGTATCGGTTCGCGGGCACCGAGCAGGAATATCGCAGCGCGGTTGCCGAGCTCGGTTTGCCGTGTGTGGTCAAGCCGGTGATGAGTTCCTCCGGCAAGGGCCAGAGCACTGTGCGCAACGAGTCGGATATCGATGCCGCCTGGCAGCATGCGCAGCGCGGTGGGCGCGCCGGTGCGGGGCGCGTGATCGTCGAGGGCTTCGTGCACTTCGATTATGAAATCACGCTGCTGACCATCCGGCACGGCGGTGCGACCAGTTTCTGCGAGCCGATCGGCCACCTGCAGATCGACGGCGACTATCGCGAGTCCTGGCAGCCGCAGCCGATGGCGGCGCGGGCGCTGCAGCGCTCGCAGCACATCGCTTCCGCGATCACCGCCAACCTGGGCGGCCGCGGGCTGTTCGGCGTCGAGCTGTTCATCGCCGGTGACGAGGTGTATTTCAGCGAGGTGTCGCCCCGGCCGCACGACACCGGATTGGTGACGTTGATCTCGCAGGATCTGTCCGAGTTTGCGCTGCATGCAAGGGCCATCCTTGGATTGCCGATTCCGGTGATTCGCCAGCGCGGCCCGGCGGCCTCATGTGCGCTGCTGGTGGACGGCGATTCGAGCAACATCCGCTATACCGATGTCGATCAGGCACTGACGGCTCCCGATACCGCGTTGCGGCTGTTCGGCAAGCCGGAAGTGCACGGCCACCGGCGCATGGGCGTGTCGCTGGCACTGGGTGCCAGCATCGAGGAGGCACGCGCCAAGGCGCGCGCGATGACGCAGATCCTGGGCGCCGGCGTGCGGCTCGACTAGCGCACCGTGCCGGAGCTGCCGGACATCACGCTCTACCTGGAGGCGCTCGGCGATCGCATCGTCGGGCGGCAGCTCAAGGGGATCGCGCTGATCAGCCCGTTCCTGCTGCGTACCGCGACGCCGCCGCTGGCGAGCGCGGCCGGACGCCGCGTCGAGCAGCTGCGCCGGGTGGGCAAGCGCATCGCGATCGGGCTCAGCGGCCAGCTGTGGCTGGTGCTGCACCTGATGATCGCCGACCGGCTGCACTGGTTTGCCAGCGGGCAGAAAGTCAGCGGCCGCGCCGCGCTGGCGCGCTTCGAATTCGACAACGGCACGCTGACGCTGACCGAGGCCGGCAGCAAGCGGCGCGCGTCACTGCACCTGCTGCAAGGCGACGCCGAACTCGAACGGATCGATCCGGGCGGCCTGGACGTGTTTGCCGCCGACCTGGCGGCGTTCAGTGCGCGCCTGACGCTCGAGCATCACACGCTCAAGCGCGCGCTGACCGACCCGCGGCTGTTCAGCGGCATCGGCAACGCTTACTCGGACGAAATCCTGCATCGTGCGCAGCTGTCGCCGCTGGCGATGACCCATAAGCTGGGCGATCAGCAGATTGCGCGGCTCTACCAGGCGACGCGCTCGACGCTCCAGGATTGGACCGAGCGTTTGCGAGCCAGCGGCGGCGCGGCGTTTCCCGAGGGCGTCACCGCGTTTCGTTCCGGTATGGCGGTGCACGGCCGCTATCGCCAGCCATGTCCTGCGTGCGGCACGCCGGTGCAACGGATACGTTACGCAGATAACGAGACCAACTACTGCCCGCACTGCCAGACCGAAGACCGCGTGCTGGCCGATCGTGCGTTGTCGCGGCTGCTCAAGGACGACTGGCCCCGCACCGTGGATGAACTGGAACGGCCGAGCATTAATCGCAGATGAACGTCAATGGCAGATGCTCGAGTTCAGCGACTTCGCGGCTTCCAGTCAGGCGGCGGATCCGGGCTCTTGCCCTCATCGACCAGTTCGGCGCTGTAGACATCCTGTTCGCGACGATTGTGCGCGCACAGCGTGAGGAATGACTTTACCCGCTGCGGGTCGCGCAGCAAAGCCGCTTCCCACTGAGTCCACAGCTGGGAGCGGTATTCATAGACCCGCCGCGACTCGTCGGCGGCCCTCCACTGTGCAGAGTCGACCGGCCATACCCGCTTGGCGATCACCGCACCGATCATTGCCGTGATATACGTGTCACCCAGTTCGAACGCTGACGCGACGCGCCGGCAGTCCTCGAGCCGCTCGATATTGGCGAGCCGCTGGCCGAGGCACAGTTCGGAGGTACTCCTGTAGGCTGGCATCGACTGTGCGGCGAGCACGCCGATGACGTCCACCAGCGCGTCGTTAAGCGGTACATCTCCGCTTGCTGCAAGCGCGCCGGTCAGATGAACCACCAGCGAAGTCCAATAGGTGTCCACGCGCTGGGTCCGGGCGAGGTCTGCCAGCGCGGCGGTCGCCGCCGCCTCATCGTTGGTTGCGCCGGCGCGAGCGACGGCGTTCAGCCATGCGGCGCCGTTGGCAGGATCCAGCGTGCGCAGGCGCAGCTCCCTGGATTCGGGGTCACAGCCCGGAGCTTGCCGGCAGGACTGAATATCCAGCCATGCGAGGTCGGCGCGCTCCGGCGCGACGCTGGTGGCGCGAGCGAGCATGGCTAAGGCCACGCCAGGACCGGTCTGAAAACTGCTCATCAGACCGGCGGCCGCGAGCGAGTCGGCGTCCGTTTTTTTTTCCAGCACAGAGACCGCGCGCTGCAGGTCGCGTTGCGCCCGTGCCGCGTGCGCCGCCTGCGAGGCCGCGCATCCCTGCAGCAGGCCGGCGACCAGCACTACTGCCGCTGATGCCTTGCCCAGTGTCAGGCCACCACCCCATAGATCCGCACTTGCGTGCGCTGGATGATGCGCTTGAGGCGACAGTCCTGCATGGCGCTCAACTCAAGCAGCTCAATCGGGCGCCCAAGCAACCGTGCCAACTCGCGACTGAAATCGACGAATTGCGGGGCTGCCGCAGCGTGGCCCGGTGGGCCAAATTCCACGACCATGTCGACATTCCCGGGTTCGCCATCCATGGGTCCGGAATCGAGCTCCGCGCGCAGGAATGAGCCGGACAGGGCCAGCTGGCGTACACCGTAGCGCAGGCACAACGCGGAAATGCCGGCCTGGTGAGAGAGAATCAGCGGCGGCACGCTGTCCGCTTCGGTTGGTACGACTCCATCGGACGTGGTCATGCGCGCGACCGCGTCGTCTTCCAGCGCCCTGACGACAAAGCGGCGCAGTGCTTCGGAGCGTCCGAGAAGGATCATCTCGCGCGGCGCGATGTGCTCGAGCAACGGATTTGCCATCGTGAACCAGAGTGCGGTCCTCGACGCATCGCCATCGAAGTGCTGCGCGACCAGCCCGCAGACGCCGGCGATCTGCGTCAACCGATCCAGCACGTCGGCCGGGATCTTGTGATCGAAGCGCACGGAGGCGGGCGACACCCCGGCAATCCTGGCGACATCGACCTTGCTGAAGTGCAGGAACTTCACCACGGCCGTCGGATTGAGCTTGCGCCCATTCCAAAACCCGAGGTAATCCCTGTCGGGTATCGAACGAAACAAGCCTGCTGGTGCGATGGCTATCATGGGGAGCTAGGCTGGTGTTGGGAGCTACGCTAGTGTTGGGAGCTGCGCTGACGCCGGGGTACCCTGATATGGACAAGTATATTCACCAAAACCACTTTTCGACCATATTAGAACCAGATTTGGACCGCCGCCGGTGGGCGAGGTCGATGGTCACGCTCCCGATGCGGCGACCGGGAACGCCGATCTTCAAGGCTGGGACAGCGCTACACTGCGGCCACTGGTCGATCAGCGCGGGGCGAGACTTGAACGCAGTAGGGCGAGACTTGAACGCAGCAGGCGAGACATGAACGCAGCAGGCGAGACATGAACGCAGCACGAGTGGTCGCGATCGTGCTGATTGGCGCCGGGGTACTGGGACTCATCTACCACCGCTTCACGTACACCCGGGACGCGCATGAGGCCAGGCTGGGATCGCTGGCGCTATCGCTGCAGCACCGGGAAACCGTCGACGTTCCAGACTGGGTGAGCGTCGGCGCGATTGTCGCTGGCACCGCGCTGCTGCTGTTCGGTGGACGCAAGCCATAGTCGCCCTGGGCGAGCGTCTGGCACTGGCGCTGGCCGCGCTCGCGGTGCTGCTGACACGCCTGCCGTGGATTGGCAGCGGCTACGGCTCAGATCCAGATGGCTACCGCGTAGTGATCGCGGCTCGGCAGATCGCGCGCGGCGGCGAGTACCAGGCGTCGCGGTTGCCCGGCTATCCGGTGTACGAATACCTGACTGCGCTGAGCGCGGCGGCTGCGCCGTGGGTGTCCAATGGGGTCACGGCGTTGATCAGCACGGTCGCGTTCGTGCTGTTCGCACTGATCGCGCGCGAACTGGGCGTACGCAGGTATCTGCTGATCGCGCTGGCGTTCGCGCTGACGCCGGTCATCTATGTGAGCAGCAGCTGCACGATGGACTACATTCCGGCACTCGCCGGTCAGCTGGCAGCCACCTACGCGGTGCTGCGCCGGCGCCCGGTGCTGGCCGGCCTGCTGCTGGGCGTGGCCGTCGGCTGCCGCATCACGGCCGGTGCGCTGCTGCTGCCACTGTGCCTGTGGATGCTGCTGACGCAGGCGCGACGGCCAGCGCTGCGCCAGTGCCTGGCGTTTGCCATCACACTGCTGGGCACCTCGATGCTGTGCTTCCTGCCGGTGTGGCGGCGCTACGGCCTCGACTTCTTTGGGTTCTATGACAACGGCTCCTATCCGCCATTCGAAGTCGTCTATGCGCGCGCATTGCCACTGGTGTGGGGACGGCTGGGGCTTGCAGCACTGCTGGCGGTGCTGTGCGCGGCGCCGCTGTACTACGGTCATGCCCGACGCAAGTTGGATGAGCCGCGCACCCGGCACGCCGTTGCAATGGCGGTGCTGGCGATTGCGCTGTACCTGACCGCCTACCTGCGGCTGCCGGATGAAGCCGGATACCTGGTGCCGGCAGTGCCGTTTGTACTGCTGACCATCGCGCTGCTGGCGCCAAGCTGGGCCGCCGGCGCGCTGGCGGTTGCACTGATCGTGTCGCCGTGGGTCGGGTTTGCTGACGGCGCGCCCACCCTGGATGGTGCCATCGTTGAGGATCACCTGGTGCGCGAGTCGCAGCAGCGTCAAACGCGCGCGGTCATCGATGCGGTCGCCCGGCTTCCCGGCCGTGCCGCGATCGTGTGCGGCTGGGTGCTGCCGCGCATTACGCTGGCGCTGGGCGGCGACCGGGAGGGAGCGCATCAGTTCATCTACCTGGTGGAGAATCCCGCCGATTACCAGCAATACCTGGATGACGGCTGGCAGCTGTACTTCCTGCCCGGCGTGGATCTGTACGAATCGCAGGCGCACGAGCTGGAGCTGGCGGAGCTGGGCGCGCGGGAGCTCGACGTGCCGCGCGAGCGCCAGCGGCCGGCGTCGACCGGGGAATGAGATGCGGCTGGAATGGCAGCGCTGGAATAGCCGCGCCGGAATCACTAGACTGCGCGCGCGCCGCAGTGGCGCGGCGTCAGCAGGAGTACAGCCAGATGGGCAAAGGTGACCGCAAGACCCGTCGCGGTAAGATCTACCGGGGTTCGTTCGGCAAGAGCCGGCCGAAGGATCCGAGCAAGAAAGACAAGAAGCCCGCCAGCAAGACGGCAACCAGGAAATAGCCGAAGAGCCGTCAGACCGTCCGAAGCTCCGTCAGATCGTCCGAAGCTCCGCAGTCCGTCCGAAGATTCGTCAGACCGTCCGAAGCTCCATCAGTCCGTCGCGATTTCTGGCAGCTTCGAGTACCGCAGCGAGAAATCATTGATGCGGCCGACGATGCAGTCCAGGTCGTCCGATAGCGGCGGTTTGGCGACATAGCAGAGCCGGACATCGCCGGGTTTATCTTCGAGCGGAAGAACATCTAGTGACATGCGAGTATCTCCGTGACGTTGCCCGCGACGGTGTTGTCGGCGCCGGCTGGTGGACTGTGGGCGCCAGTGAACTGGCTGTCGGCGCCGGGCAGCGAAAAGCTGAAAGTGGAACCCTGGCCCGGTTGCGACTCGACCGAGATGCTGCCGCCGTGCCGTTCGACGATCTTCTTGCAGATCGCAAGGCCGATCCCGGTGCCGTCGAATTCTTCGCGCTTGTGCAGCCGCTGGAACATGCCGAAGATGCGCTCGAAGTACTGCGAATCGATGCCCAGGCCGTTGTCACGCACTGAGAACAGCCAGCGCGAGCCGCCCTCGCGCAAGGCGCTGATGTGGACCCGGGGCACGCCGGCGCGCTGGTACTTGATCGCGTTGCCGACCAGGTTCTGGAACAGCTGGATCAGCTGCGTCTCGTCGGCCATCACCACCGGCAGCGGCTCGTGCGTGACGATGGCGCCGCTGTCGTCGATGACGCCGCTCAGTACGCGAAGCGTGCGCTTCAGTGCCAGTTCGCTGCAGGTCTCGGTCAGCTCCTTGCCGGCCGAACCGACGCGCGAATAGGCCAGCAGGTCCTGGATGAGCCGCTGCATGCGGCTGGCGCCGTCCACCGCGAACGCGATGAAGTCGTCGGCATCCGAGTCGAGTCTGCCCTTGTAGCGCCGGGAGAGCAGCGTGGTGTAGCTCGCCACCATGCGCAGCGGTTCCTGTAGATCGTGCGAAGCGACGTAGGCGAACTGCCCGAGCTCCTCGTTCGAGCGGGCGAGCTCGCGCATCTTCTGCAGCAGATGCTCTTCGGCCTGCTTACGCACGCTGATGTCGCGAATCGCCGCGGTCACGAGCACTTCCTCGCCGCTGCCGAGCGGACTGAGCATCATCTCGATCGGAAAAATGCTGCCATCCCTGCGCCGGCCGGTGAGCTCGATGCCCATGCCGATGTGCTGCTTGAGCGCCTCCTCGGCGGATCGCAGGCCGTCGGCAATCAGACGCTCGGCAAAGCCCTCGGGAATGATCTGCTTGACCTTCTTCCCCAGCAGCTCGCCGTGGTAATAGCCGAACTGCTTTTCCGCCTGAAGGTTCAACAGCACCACGTAGCCGGCCTGGTTGACGACCACCATCGCATCCGGCGCCGCCTCGAGCAGCGCGCGGTAACGGCCTTCCATCTGGGCCAGGTGAAGTTCCGCCGTCCTGCGCACCGTGATATCGCGGATGGCGGCGGTCACCAGGATGCCGTCCGGCCCATCCAGCGGACTGAGCATCAGCTCGAGCGGAAACTCGCTGCCATCCTTGCGCCGGCCGGTAAGTTCGATGCCGGTGCCGATCTGCTGCGCCAGCGCCTCCTCGACAGAGCGAAGTTCATCGGCGATCAGCCGTTCGGAAAATCCCTGCGGAATGATGCTGCTGACCATCTGTCCCAGCAGTTCGTCGCGGCGGTAGCCAAATTGCTTCTCCGCCTGCTTGTTGACCAGTACGATGCCGCCGCTCTGATTGACCACCACCATGGCATCGGGGGCCGCCTCGAGCAGACCGCTGTAGCGGCCCTCCATCTGCGCCAGCTGCAGTTCTGCCAGCCGGCGCACGCTGATGTCACGGATCGCAGCGATCAGCACGGTACCGTCCGGGCAATCGAGCGGGCTGAGCATGAGTTCCAGCGGAAACATGCTGCCGTCCTTGCGCCGACCGTTGACCTCAATGCCGATGCCGATCTGCTGGGCAAATGCGTCTTCGGAGCGCAGCCGGTCGGCGACCAGCCGCTCGGGCAGGCCCTGCGGAATGATGCTGGTCAGCTTCTGGCCCAGCAGCTCGTCGCGCCGATAACCGAATTGCTTCTCCGCCTGCATGTTGAGAAGAACGATCTCTCCGGCCTTGCCGATCACCACCATTGCATCGGGGGCGGCTTCCAGCAATCCGCGATAATTGCCGCGAATCAGCTTAAAGGATGCCGTCACATCAGCGCCGGCGAGTTCAGCGCCAGCGGCAGGCGCCCGCGCGTTCACGGCGGCGCCGACCTGGCGCCGTCGCGTGCCAGCGCCGGCGGCGCCCAGGGACGCCTGGGGACGACGGCGCTGGCAATACCGCGCTTCAGCATGTGCGTGAATTCCAGCGCCGGCACCGCCTTGCTGAAATAGTAGCCCTGCGCCTGATCGCAGTGATGGCTCTTGAGGAATTCCATCTCGGCCTTGGTTTCGACGCCTTCGGCGACGATCCGCAATTTCAGGTTGCGCGCCATGCTGATTACTGCGGTGACGATCGCCGCGTCGCCGCCGTCGGCATCGATCTGGCGCACGAACGACTGATCGACCTTCAGGGCGTCAACCGGAAACCTGCGCAGATAACTCAGGCTGGAATAGCCGGTGCCGAAGTCATCGATCGCCACGTGGACGCCACGTTCCCTCAGGATCTTGAGGATGATGATCGAGGGCTCGACGCGCTTCATCAGCACGCTTTCGGTCAGCTCCAGCTCCAGCAGCCCCGGTTCCAGTTGCGAGTCCCGCAGGCTGGCAAGTACTCCTTCCAGGAAGCTGTCGTCCCGCAATTGCATCGCCGAGACGTTTACCGCGACGCTGACATCGCGATAGCCGGCATCGACCCAGCTGCGCGCCTGGCGGCAGGCCTGGTCAAGCACCCACCTGCCAATCGGCAGAATGAGTCCACTGTCTTCGGCGATCGGGATGAACTGCGCCGGCATGATGACATCGCGAGTCGGGTGCACCCAGCGGATCAGTGCCTCGGCACCGACGATGGTCATGGTCTTGAGGCAGATCTTGGGCTGATAGTGCAGCGTGAACTCGTGGCGCCGCAGGGCGCGGCGCAAGCCCTCCTCGATCGACTGGCGCTCCACCGCGCGGGCATTCATCGCCGGGGTAAAGAAGCGAAAACCCTGGCGTCCATTCTCCTTGGTCTGGTACATCGCGGTGTCGGCGTTCTTGATCAGGGTTTCGGCATTAGTGCCGTCAGCCGGATAGGTGCTCACGCCGATACTGGCGCTGACATGAAGATCGTGTTCGTCGATGCAGTGCGCCTTGGACAGCGCGTCCAGGATCTTGCCTGCCATGACGGCAGCATCGGTCGGCCGACTCACCTCCGACAGCAGCACCACGAATTCATCGCCTCCCTGGCGGCTCACCGTATCGGTGCTGCGCACGCAATTCACCAGCCGCGTTGCGATCGACTTGAGCACCTCGTCACCGACCGGGTGTCCCAGGGAATCGTTGATGTGCTTGAAGCCGTCCAGGTCGACGAACAGTACCGCGACCTGCAGTTTGCTGCGCCGCGCCTGAATGATCGCCTGATCGATACGATCGTTAAGCAGCATTCGATTCGGCAGCCCGGTGAGAAAGTCATGCTGTGCCGAATGGGCTATCTGCATCGCCGTTGCGCGCGCGGCGCTGACGTCGCGGAACACGATGACCGCGCCGATCGCGTTGCCTTCGCGATTATGGATCGGAGCGATAGACTCCTCGATCGGTATCGTAATGCCGTCGCGACGGATAAGAACGCAGCTGGAAGGCATGTGCATCGAGCGGATCTGCAGGATCGCCACCTCATTGGTGGTCTCCAGGGAATTACCGCTGGTGTCGTCGCGGGTCCTGAATATCTCGACCATCGGCCGGCCGACGGCCTCGGCCAGCGGCCAGCCGGTGGTATTCTCGGCCACCAGATTCAGGAACGTGACATTGCCGAGAATGTCCGCGCACACGACCGCATCGCCGATGCTGCGCAGCGTGACCTGCGCGCGCTCCTTTTCCTCGAACAGGTCCTCTTCCATGAGCTTGCGCTCGATCGCATAGCGCAGCGCCCGGAACAGCCCGCGCGCCTCGATCTGTCCCTTGATCAGGTAGTCCTGTGCGCCTTCGTGCAGTGCCTGGGCAGCCAGTAACTCATCGTCCATGCCGGTCAGCACCACCAAAGGCACGCGCGGAGCAGCCGCCTGTGCGCGCCGCACCACCGACAGGCCCTGTGCGTCGGGCAGCCCCAGGTCGAGCAGTGCAATGTCGACCTCGCCTTCCGACAGACAGCGCTCGGCCTCGACCAGCGACTGAACGTGCTTCAGGCTGGTGTGCTGCGAGCCATTGCCGCGTTCATTGAACATCTCGCGCAGCAGGCGCGCATCCCCGGGGTCATCCTCGACCAGCAGAAGTCTTCTTATGGCTACACTATTCACGCGCGCGACTGCTGTGCCGGAAGCTTGACCGTGGTCAGCCAGAAGTCATTGATGCTCTTCACCAGGGTTTCGAATTTGTCCAGTTCCACCGGCTTGCGCAGGTAGCAATTCGCGTGCAGCTGGTAGCTCTTCACGATGTCGGTCTCGGCATCGGAGGTCGTCAGGATGACCGTGGGAATCGCCCTGAGACCGGCATCCTGCTTGATGTGCGCCAGCACCTCGCGGCCATCCATCTTGGGGAGATTCAGGTCGAGCAGGATCAGGTCGGGGCGCGGTGCATGCGCGTGCTCGCCCGAGCGCGCCAGGAAGGCCAGGGCCTCGAGACCATCACAGGCCACGTGCAGCTGGATTTCCCGATTGGCATCGCGGAAGGCTTCCTGCAGCAGGCGTACATCCCCGAGACTGTCCTCGACTAGCAGAACCTCGATTGCCATGCCCGCGTCTCCCATGAACCCATCCACCAATTCCTCCCGCAATACGCCGGCACTTCGGCAACACAGATCCGAGCCGCCACCTGCCTCCCGGCGCTGGAGTGCGCGCGCGCAGTCGTACTGCTGGTTGTGGAACAGGACGCACTGTGCGTCCGGTTGCCGCCAAGGCATCCACTGGCAGGCCGGGCATTCAACATAATGTGTAAGCAGACCAAGCCCTTACACGCGTTCTAGCGCTGTGGTACCTGCTGTTCTGTACGCTGAGTAACATAACGAGTGGATTCAGGCGCTTAATGCGGATAACGGGACGGGCGTCACATCGCGCAGCGCCTCTGTGCCGGCGGGGGTAGGACGCGTCGAGGGGCGCTACAGGATGTAGCGACTCAGGTCCTCGTCTTTCGCGAGGTTGCCCAGGTGCTGGTCGACGTAGTGCGCGTCCACGGTCAGCCCCGAAGCACTGAGCTGGTCGGCGTCATAGGAGATGGTTTCCAGCAGCCGTTCCATTACGGTGTGCAGGCGGCGGGCGCCGATGTTCTCGGTGCGCTCATTGACCTGGCAGGCGATCTCGGCGATGCGGCGCACGCCGTCGGGCGTGAATTCGAGCGCTACCTGCTCGGTGTGCAGCAGCGCGCGGTACTGCGCGGTCAGCGATGCATCGGGCTCGGTCAGGATGCGCACGAAGTCCTCCACCGTGAGCGAGTCGAGTTCGACGCGGATCGGGAAGCGGCCCTGCAGCTCCGGGATCAGGTCCGACGGCTTGGACATATGAAATGCGCCGGAGGCGATGAACAGCACGTGATCGGTCTTGAGCGAGCCGTACTTGGTGTTGACGGTGCAGCCCTCGACCAGCGGCAGCAGGTCGCGCTGCACGCCCTCGCGTGACACATCGGCGCCGAGGGTCTCCTGCCGGCGGGTAATCTTGTCAATCTCGTCGATGAACACGATGCCGTTCTGCTCGGCGTTGACCAGCGCGCGCGCCTTGAGCTCCTCTTCGTTGATGAGCTTGCCGGCTTCTTCCTCGATCATGATCTTGACCGCTTCGCGCACTTTCACGCGCCGCGTGCGGGTGCGGTTGCCGCCGAGGCCCGACAGCATCGACTGCAGCTGCTGCTGCATCTCCTCCATGCCGGGCGGCGCCATGATCTCCACGCCCATCGGCATCGCGCGTACTTCGATCTCCACCTCGCGCTCGTCGATCTCCCCGCGCGCCAGCATGTCGCGCAGTTTCTGGCGTGTCTCGCTATCGCGCGGCTGGGCCGGCTCGTCGGTGGAAAAGCCGAGCATGCGCGGCTTGGGCAGCAGCGCGTCGAGCACGCGATCGACCGCGGCCTCGTGCGCGCCATCGCGCACGCGCGCCAGCTCCTGCTCGCGCGTCATCTTGACGGCGACGTCGGCCAGCTCCTTGATGATGGAATCGACTTCGCGGCCGACATAGCCGACCTCGGTGAACTTGGTGGCCTCGACTTTGACGAACGGCGCCTGCGCCAGGCGCGCCAGCCGGCGCGCGATCTCGGTCTTGCCGACACCGGTCGGACCGATCATCAGAATATTCTTCGGCGTGATCTCCTGGCGCATCGGTTCGTCGACCTGCATGCGGCGCCAGCGGTTGCGCAACGCGATCGCGACCGCGCGCTTTGCGGCCGCCTGGCCGACGATGTGCTTGTCGAGTTCCTGCACGATGTCGCGCGGCGTCATGCGCGCAGCTCCTCGATCACCAGGTTGCGATTGGTATAGATGCAGATGTCGGCGGCGATGCCGAGCGAGCGTTCGACGATGGTGCGCGCGTCGAGCTCGGTACTTTCGGTCAGCGCGCGCGCGGCGGCCTGCGCGTACGGGCCGCCGGAGCCGATCGCCGCCGCGTCGTGCTCAGGTTCGATGACGTCGCCATTGCCCGAGATGATGAACAGGTTGTGCGGATCGCCGACCAGCAGCAGCGCCTCGAGCCGGCGCAGGTAGCGATCGGCGCGCCAGTCCTTGGCCAGCTCGATCGCGGCCCGGGTCAGGTTGCCGTACTTCTCGATCTTGCCCTCGAAACGCTCGAACAGCGTGAAGGCGTCGGCGGTGCCGCCGGCAAAGCCGGCCAGCACCTTGCCGTTGGACAGGCGCCGCACCTTGCGAGCATTGCCCTTCATCACGGTATTGCCGAGAGTCACCTGGCCGTCGCCGCCGAGCACGATGGCGCCGCCGCGACGCACCGCGAGAATAGTGGTTGAGTGGGGATCGAAGCTGCTGTTCATGGTTCCTGCCGGTGGGCTCAGCTGCGGCGCTTGGCACGCGGATGGGCCTGATCGTATGTCTGGGCAAGATGCTGGAAATCAAGGTGGGTATAGACCTGCGTGGTGCTGATGTTGGCGTGACCGAGCAGCTCCTGCACGCCGCGTAAATCGCGGCTGGATTCAAGCAGATGGGTCGCAAATGAATGCCGGAACATATGCGGATGCAGGTGCTGCGCCAGGCCCGCGGCGCGCGCCAGCGCCGCCACTCGCAACTGCACCGCGCGCGCTCCGAGCGCCGCCCCGCGGCGGCCGACAAACACTGCCTGCTGGTCCGGCGGGGCCAGCCCCGAGCGCGCCGCCAGCCACAGGCGCAATGCCTTGATCGCCATCGAGCCCACCGGAACGATGCGCTCCCGGCTGCCCTTGCCGAGCACCCGCACCTGCCCGGTGGTCAGATCCAGGTTGGCGAGCGTCAGCCCGGTCAGCTCAGAAAGCCGCAGGCCGCTGGAATAGAACAGCTCCATCAGCGCCAGGTCGCGCAGCTCGAGCACGCCGGCGGGCCGGTGCGCCAGCAGCTCGGACATCTGGTCCACGTCAAGCGTATGCGGCAGGCGCTTGACCGCTTTCGGCGCGCGTATATCGAGCGCCGGATTGCGCTGCAGAACGCCTTCGCGCTGCAGGAAACGAAAGAAGCTGCGCAGCGCCGCCAGCCGTCGCTGGATGCTGCGGCCCTGCAGCCCGCGAGCATGGCTGCGCGCCACGAAAGTGCGCACATGCTGATGATCGAGCTGTCGCCAGTCGCTGAGGCCATTGCGATCGCACCAGGCGCGCAGCGCCGCAAGGTCGCGGCCGTAAGCCGACAGCGTATGCACCGACAGGCGGCGCTCGGTGCCGAGGTAGCGCTGGAAGCGTGCCAGCCAGTCAAGTGCCTGCGCGCTCATGTGCTGCGCTGGCGCCGGCACTGGCGGTGGACTCAGGCGCGCGCGAGCGCGTCAGTGATCAGCTCGCCCATGCGCCACAGGAACTCGGTGCTCATGCCGGGATGGAAGCGGTCGCGATCGACGCTGCCGAGCGCCAGCAGGCCGGCCGGCGGCTGGCCGCCGAGCGGAATCAGCGCCACCGAGCCGATGTTCGGCGCTTCCAGGCCGAACAGGAATTCACGCTGGCTGTCGCGGATCTGGCCGCAGCGCGGCTTGCCGGCGGCGAACAGGCTGTCGAAGCTGCGGAATGCCGGATCATCCGCAGCCATGCGACGCAGGAAGCGTTGCGGGTCGGCGCTGTCCGGGACGCCCGAGGACGCCAGCACCAGCACGGTGTGGAAGGTGTCGAAGTCCTCGCGCAGGCTGGCTTCGATTTCGGTGATGGCGGGCGCCGCACCGCTGGTGCGCAGCAGCCGCCGCGTGAAGTGATGGATCTTCTCCGCCAGCACGTTGTTGGCGCGCGCGACCTGCACGAATTCGGCCAGCTTGTGATCCTGAGTCTGGATCTTCTCCCGCAGCACGTCGACCTGGCGCTCGATCAGCGATATGGTCGAGCCGCTGCGCGGATGCTGCACCCGCATTCGCGCCAGCAGCTGCGGGTGGCGCTCGAAGAAATCGGGATTGTGATGCAGGTACTGTATGACCGCCTGCTCCTCGATCGTCTCGGCCGGAATTCCGCGCAGCTGATTGCTCGTCATCCTTGTTGTCTCCGATCGTCCTTCAGATCCCAACTGGTGCTTCTACAGTTCAACGGTTCCTTCGAACGCCTGCTGAGCCGGGCCGGTCAGCCAGATGGATTGGCCCGGGCCATCCCAGTGTACGCTTAACGAGCCGCCCGGCACACGTACCTCGACGTCGGCGCCAAGCAGGCCGAGGCTGCGGCCCACTGCAACCGCCGCACAGGCACCGGTGCCGCAAGCCAGGGTCTCGCCGACGCCGCGCTCGTACACACGCAGACAGATGTGCCCGGCATCCTTTATCTGCATGAAACCGACGTTGACCTGCGCCGGGAAATGGCGACTGGCCTGCAGCGCGCGGCCGATGCGGTCCACCGGGGCGCTCTCGACCGCCTGCACGCGCAGCACCGCGTGCGGATTGCCGATCGACACTGCACCAAACTCGATGGTCGCGCCCGCGGCTTCAATGCGGTAGCTGGCGCTGGCGGCGCTCGCACTTGCGCTGGCGTTGGCATTGACGCCAGCGTTGGGGCTGGCCGTGGCATCGAACGGCAGCGATGCGGGTTCGAAGTTGGGTACTCCCATGTCCACCGATACCAGACCATCGGCCAGCACGCGCGCATGCAGCACGCCGCCGAGACTGTCCATCGTCAGGGTGTCGCCATTGCCGCGACCGCGCTTATGCAGCAGCGCGGCGACGCAGCGTGCGCCATTGCCGCATTGTTCCACTTCACCGCCGTCGGCGTTGAACACGCGGTAGAACACGTCGGTGTCGGTGCGCCGCGGCGGCAGCAGCACCAGCGCCTGATCGAAGCCGATGCCGCCGTGGCGGTCGGACAGCGCACGCCACTGCTCGCGGCTGGGCAGGATGCCTTCAGCCGGCAGGGTCATGACGATGAAGTCGTTGCCGAGGCCATGCATCTTGGTGAAGTCGATGCGCATGGCCGCAAGGATACAAGATCCCGGGATGGCTACTGTCCCCCGCAGGCCGTGTCCATCGCCAGTTTGTTGGCCAGGCGCTCCTTGTCGACCTCGTCGTCGCTCAGCAGGACGCGCTCGCCGTCGGCGCCGGCGCGGTAGATGCGATGCGCCTCTATCGAGGCGTTGTAGGTATCGGTGGCTTTCTTGCACTGCTGGGCGTGAGTCTGGGCGACGTCGTTCTGCACCGTGCGCGCAGCCGCTTCCCGCTGCAGCTGCTGGTGGATAGGGTCACCGTCCGGGGAGACGGACGGCGGCTTGTTGCCGGCGCTGGGGGTGGGCGCAGCCCGCGGCGGTGTGATCGACACCCGCTGGCCGTTGATACGCACCAGCTCGGCGCCCGGGGTGGGCGTGTCGCTGTACTGCACGTGACCCTGGGCATCGACCGAGCGGAAAACGTCGGCCAGCGCCGCGGATAGCGGCAGCATAAACAGGATGGCCATGGGGATGGCCATGGGGATGACGATGGCGGTGGCACGGCGCATGGGCTTGGCCTCCAGCTCTGGGAGAAGAAGTATCGCCGCATACTGTACGACTGCGGGGCGCTGCTGGCTACTCCAGGCTTTCGCCGTGCTGCGAGATATCCAGGCCTTCGCGCTCCTCGTCGGCGGTGACCCGCAGGCCGATCGTGAGATCGATCAGCTTGAGGATGATGATGCTCCAGACGAAGCTCCAGATCAGCGTGGCGGCAACGCCCTTGAGCTGCAGCAGCACGCTGCCTTCCGCCCCGCTGATCTCCTTGCTGACCAGCGCCCCGGTCAGCAGCGCGCCGACGATGCCGCCGATGCAGTGCACGCCGAAGGCATCGAGCGAGTCGTCGTAGCCGAAGGCTTTCTTAACCGAGGTGGAAGTGAAGAAGCAGATCACGCCGGCGGCGACGCCGATGATTACCGATGAGTCCGGACCGACGAAACCCGATGCCGGCGTGATCGCCACCAGACCGGCGACCGCCCCGGAGCAGATGCCGAGCACGCTCGGCTTACCCTTGATCATCCACTCGGTGAACATCCAGGCGAACGCCGCGGCCGCGGTCGCGATGTGCGTGACCGCGAAGGCCATGCCCGCGCGCCCGTCGGCGGCCACCGCGGAACCGGCGTTGAAGCCGAACCAGCCGACCCACAGCAGCGAGGCGCCGATCACGGTGAGGCTCAGGTTGTGCGGCTGCATCGACTCCTTGCCCAGTCCCTGACGCTTGCCAAGCATCAGCGCGGTAGCCAGGCCCGCGATACCGGCATTGATATGCACGACTGTGCCGCCGGCGAAATCCAGCTGCGTGGCGGCCAGCCAGCCAGAGGGTTCCCACATCCAGTGCGCGACCGGGCAGTACACCACCAGCAGCCAGGTGCCCATGAACCACAGCAACGCGGAGAATTTCATGCGGTCGGCGAATGAGCCGCAGATCAGCGCCGGTGTGATGATCGCGAAGGTCGCCTGGAACATCGCGTACACCGTCTCGGGAATGGTGAGAGCCAGGTGCGAGACGCTGAGTTTCATCGCGTCGTGCATGTAGAGCACGCCGCCGAGGAAGAAGCGGCTGGTGCCCCCCAGATAGGCGCTGCTGCCGGGGGTGAATGCCAGCGAGTAGCCGAACATCCACCACAGGATCGTGACCAGGCAGGTGATCGCAAAGCTCTGCATCAGCGTCGCCAGCACGTTCTTCTTGCGCACCATGCCGGCGTAGAACAGCGCCAGTCCCGGAATGGTCATCATCAGCACCAGCGCGGTGGAGGTCAGCATCCAGGCGGTGTCGCCGGAGTTGATATCCGAGGACTTGACGACGGTCGGTTCGGTCGGAGCGGTCGTCGGAGTCACCGTCGCAGGTCCGGCCGCGGCCGGCGCCGCATCTGTGCTCGCCGCGGGTGCGGCAGCTGCTGGCGCCTCGTCCGCCCAGGCGCTCACCGGGGCGGCGGCCAGCGTCAGCCACAGCACAATGGCTGCCAGCGCCGCCGCCAGTGTGCGTGTGCCGGTGCTGGCAAAGAGGGTGTTGTTGTTCCTGCCGTCGTCTTTCATGCGCATCGCTTGCGACTCCCAGCTTTTCGAACCAGTTTATCCAGTAGTTATCGGTGTTGTTATTAAGTTATTGGTGTGGTGCTCAGGTGGCGGCGGTGCCGGTTTCGCCGGTGCGTATCCGGATCGCCTGTTCCAGCTCGCCGACGAAGATGCGACCGTCGCCGGTACGGCCGGTCCTCGATACATTGGCTATCGCCTCCAGCACCGGCTCGACGATGGCATCATCAACCGCAATTTCGACTTTGGCCCGCGGCCCGAACTGCGCTTCGTACACCTCAGTGACGGTCACGCCCTGGACGCCAAGCTGGGCGATCGCCTGCCGCAGCTCGTCCAGCTTGAATGGCCGCACGACCGCGGTGATCATTTTCATGATGTGCATTTCGCAATGATCGGGCCCTGAATCCGGTCTGCCGCGGCTTTAGCGATGCGCGTATTCTTGGCGTTGTCCATGAATGCCCGCTGGAGCCACGGTGCAGAAACTGTGCCACGGTCAAAGTGCGTAAATCTGCCGCTTCCGCCGGTCGGCGGGCGCGGGCCCGCACTATTATGGGCGGTGGCGTGTTGAGAGCTGGTCTTTTTCGGGGCAAGGAATTCAACAGGACGGTGCATGGACAACCTACCGTTTGACGACATCGCGCGCCGGCTGTTTGCAGGGCTGCCGGAGGCGGCCAAGACGATGCGGCGTGACATCGAGAGCAACTTTCGCGCCGTGCTGCAGTCGAGCCTGGGCAAGCTCGATCTGACCACGCGCGAGGAGTTCGACGTACAGACCCGCGTGCTCGAACGCACGCGCGCGCGCATCGAGCAGCTCGAGCAACGCATCGCGACGCTGGAGCAGCGCCTGGCCGGGCTGGGACAGGCGAAACCGCTGTCGGACTAGATGAGCCACGTTGAACCTGGCGATGCGTCGATAACCCTCGACAACTCTCGATAAGCCGCCATGAACCTCGCCAGGGTCCTCAGCCGCACGCAACTGGGACTCGAGGCGCCGCTGGTGCAGGTCGAGCTGCACGTCGGCCGCGGCCTGCCCGGTTTCACGATCGTTGGATTGCCGGCACCGGTGGTACGCGAGAGCCGCGAACGGGTGCGCGCGGCACTGCTGAATTCCGGGTATGACTTTCCCAACGGACGCATCACGGTCAACCTGGCACCGGTGGAGCTGTCGAAGCAGGGCGGTCGCTTCGATCTGCCGATCGCGCTCGGACTGCTGATCGCCAGCGGTCAGCTGTCATCGCCGCGGCGCGCCTTCGAGTGCTACGGCGAGCTCGGGCTGGCCGGCGACCTGCGGCCGGTCGGTGGCCTGTTCCTCGCGGCGCTGCATGCCGGCGAGGCCGGTCATGCGTTGATCGTGCCGGCCGCCAACGGCGGTGAGGTGGCACTGAGCGGCCACGCCGCCGCCTATGGTGCAAAAAGTCTGCGCGAGGCGGCCGGCTGGCTGACGGCTGGCAGCGCCGGTGCGGCGATTACCGCGAGCGCGGGCGCCGCTGCGGCCGCGGTCGGCGCTGGGGCCGCGGTTCCAGGACCAGGCCTGGCCGAGGTCGCCGGGCAGTGGCAGGCCAAGCGGGCGTTGATCATCGCGGCGGCCGGCGGCCACAGCCTGCTGATGATCGGGCCACCGGGCAGCGGCAAGAGCATGCTGGCCGCGCGCCTGCCGGCACTGCTGCCGCCGCTGACGCAGGCCGAGGCACTCGAAGTGGCGGGCATCGCGTCGGTGGCTGGTTGGCAGCGCGAGGCCGGGTGCTGGCATCGGCGGCCGTTTCGCGCACCGCACCATACCGCGTCCGCCCACGCGATAGTCGGCGGCGGGCCGCAGGTCAGGCCCGGGGAGATCAGTCTCGCGCACCAGGGCGTGCTGTTTCTGGATGAGTTGCCGGAATTTGACCGGCGGGTGCTGGAATCGCTGCGCGAACCGCTCGAGACCGGGGTGATTACGATCGCCCGCGCGCGGGCGCGACTGACGTTGCCGGCGCAGTTCCAGCTGGTCGCGGCGATGAATCCCTGCACCTGTGGCCACCTGGGCGATCCGATGCGGCCCTGCCGCTGCACACCCGGCGGCATCGAACGCTACCGGCAACGCATTTCAGGGCCGCTACTCGATCGCGTCGATATCCGTATTGAAGTCCCGCGCCTCGCGGTCGAGGAACTGGTGCATGCCGGCGTCGCCGGCGACGCCGGCGCAGCGGCAGGTCAGCCGCCGTGGGTTCCGCTGGCGGACCCTGCGGCGCAGGTGCAGGCCGCGCGCGAGCGGCGCCTGCGGGCCTCGGGCGTGCTGAGCGGGCGCTTGTCGGTGCCGCAATTGCAGCAATGCTGCGCGCTGCCGCGCCTGTCCGAACGGCTGCTACTACGCAGCAGCCAGCAGCTCGGGCTCTCCGGCCGGGGTGTGCATCGGCTGCTGGCAGTGAGCCGGACCATTGCCGACCTGGCGGACAGCGATGTCATCGAGCCGCCGCATCTGGCCGAGGCGATCCAGCTGCGCCGGCCGTTGCTGGGGAGCTGACAGTTTATCTCTTCTGAGAGGCGCCACACGCTCTGTAATCTTCAGACTTCGGATACTCGGGGCCGACAACAAGCCTAACCCGGGGAGCCTCATCCTCCTTCACCGGCAACCCCTTTGGAGATCCGTCATGGTTTCATGTGCTGTGCCACGTTCTACGCGGATCCTCGTCTTGGTCGCGGTACTTGAGGCGCTCATTCTCGCGGGTTGCGGTGGTGGCGGGAGTAGCAGCACCGAAAGCCAAACCAGTGCCGTTCCCGCTGTCTGGGGGCAAGGCAATTGGGATCAGGTTAACTGGCAGTAGTCATTTCGTCCTGTTCATTTTCCAAAGAGAACCCACTATGCGTATTTTTTCCTCACTTGCAGCGTTGCTATTGTTTATTTCCTGCGACGTCGCACTGTAGCAAACCACGGTCCCAAATGCCTTCGTGGCAGATACTCCGGCACAAGCTGCGCAAGTGAACGCCGATTTTCAGGCGCTGATTACCGCGACCGACAGTGGCATTCCCGGATACGCGACTGTCGGCCCTACGCAGTTCACTGTTCCGGTGGGTACCAACTCCAATAACTTTTTTCAATTCACGGTCGATTGCCCATCAGGCAAGAAGGTGCTCAGTGGTGGGTACCTTTTGAACGGAAACGCCGTAGTTGCTCAGAGCTCGCCTACGTTCAACCCGACCGGGGAACTTTATGGTTGGGAGGTAGGGGTCATCAATAATCTGGGCTCCCCCATAACCCTGTGCCTATATGCCGTCTGCGCCCTGGCGCACTCCTGATGAGCGCCGCACCAAGCCCCGCACGATTCAGGTGAATTACTGCGCCAGCGAGACCATGTAGTCGACGCCCTGCTTGATGAGGTCGTCGGGTAGATCGGCGCGGCCACCCTTGGCCGGCATGACTCCGGCCTTGCCGTTGTAGCCGTTGAGCGCATGCTGGTAGAGCGTCGCCTTGCCCTCGGCAATACGCGGTCCCCAGGCCGTCTTGTCCCCAGCCTTGGGCGCGCCGGCCAGGCCGGTACCGTGGCAGGTCTTGCAGACGGATTCGAACAGCTCGCTGCCGTTCTTCGGCACGGCGGCCGCGACCGCCACCATCGGCGCTGCACTGGCCGGTGCCGCGATCGTCATGGTCGAATTATCCTGGCCGGCGACCGCCTCCTTGGTCAGAGGAGCGGTATTCTTCTGCAGCGTCGCCAGGTAGATCGGGTCCTTGTAGACGTCAATCACCTGCGTGCGCCCAGCCACCGAGCGCGACAGCGCCAGCAGCAGGATCGAGATCGCGACCAGCGTGCCGATCACGATGCTGAAGGTGGTGATGAACTGGGAATCCTGTTTGCTCACAACTGGCAACCGCTGTCGTCGTTACTTCATCAGTGGCGCAATTATAGCCTAAGGCGCCGCGGTTGCCGCGGCTCAAAGCGCCTTGCGGTCAAAGCGCTTTGCGAAAGGTCAGGTTAATGCGGTAGGGGCCGGTAAGCGCGTGCTCGCCGTCGGCCAGCGGCATCACACCGTGGAAGGCGAGACGCTGGCTGCCGCCCCAGACCACGACGTCCCCGGACTGCAGCGCAATGCGCTGCGACGGATCGGCGCGGCGCAAGCCACCGAACAGGAACATGGCCGGAAGTCCCAGCGACACCGACACCACCGGCGCCGCGAGGTCGCGCTCGTTGCGGTCCTGGTGCAGGCTCAGGCGCGTGCCGGGCGCATAGCGATTCACCAGGCAGGCATCGGGCTCGAAGCCGTCAAAGCCGGCCGTCGCCGCCGCGTGCGTGGCCAGAGCCCGCAACGCCTCGGGCATGCGCGGCCATGCCCGGCCGCTGTCCGGGTCGATCGCGTCGTAGCGATAGCCGCGCCGATCGCTGACCCAGCCGACCTGGCCGCAGTTGGTCATCGCGACCGACATGCGCGCGCCGCCGGGCGTGGTCATATGCCGCCAGGGCGCCGCTGCGATCACCGGATCAAGCGCGGCCAGCAGCGCGGCCGCGGCAGCGCTCGCCGCAGCCGGCAGCAGCACGACGTCGGCAGCGATGCGCTCGAGCGCGGCGCGCGGCAGCAGCGGCTGCGTCAGCAGATCCTGGCGGCGCAAGCGTGCGCGGGTTGTCATTGTGCGTCGTGAAAAACAATGCCGAGCGTATAGCGCTGGCCGTCGCGCAGCCGGCTGACACCGTGGCGCATGCTCAGGCGCTGCACGCCACGAGCACCGCGACCGGGCCGG
>Ga0302324_100003818_pt1 | contig 33833 bp, 43 predicted proteins | sample Palsa_T0_1_FD_201949 | JGI IMG/M metagenome (GOLD analysis project Ga0302324, IMG submission 201949) | Peat permafrost microbial communities from Stordalen Mire near Abisko, Sweden - Palsa_T0_1 | ecosystem: Environmental > Terrestrial > Soil > Palsa > Peat permafrost | place: Sweden: Abisko...
TTCGATCAGGACGACGCGGCGCGCGATCAGCAACTGCGCGAGCCCTAAGGTGTAGCTCGTCTTCGTTATCCCGTGCTCGTCCTTGAATTCGCCGAGGTGCGCGGGAAGGGGACGTCCGCGCGCATCCATGTGCGACCAAATTCGCTCTTCGACCGCAAGCGCAACGCCCGGATCGATGTGGCCGTCGAGCTCGATCACCGTCTCCGGATATCCGCCGCCGGCCGTTTGCCGGAGCTGCCGAATCGAGGTCGAGCTGCTTTCGAATTCAGCGTAGTCGAGCGGCCGGAAGCGGCCGCCCTTACGAATGCGCGCGGAGAGCTTGGCCGGATCGTACGGTGCCACACCCTCGCTCGAACCGTGGAAGGCGAGGTTCAAGTCTGCGAAGCGCGCCTGCGCCGCGAGGTACGTCTCACCTTCGCGACGCCGCTCGAGTCCGGCAATCACCTGCGCTCGCGTGTACCCGCGCTCCAAGGTGTCACGTTGAATTTTCCAGGCGGCTTTCAAGGCTGGTTCCGGGTCGAACCATACCGTCACGTCGAACAGGCTGCGCAAGGCGCGCGTGTAGAGCGGAAAGAGTCCGCGAACGATCACGAATTCCCGCGGCTCGATGCGCTCGTTCGGGGCAAAGGTCCCGGTCGCGTGATCGTAAACCGGCTTATCGACGGCGCGGCCTTCGCGCAGCGCCCACAAGTCTTCTTCCATGGCGGCGAAGTTGTTCGTGCGCGGATCGAGTGCACCGAGGCCAACCGCCGCGCGCTGCGCGCGGTCGAGCGCGTGGTAATCGTCGAGGGAGATCGATCGAATGCGCTCGGCCCCGAAGATCAGTTCGATACCCGCACTCAGGGTCGTCTTCCCGGTTCCGGAGTCTCCGCCTAGGGCGATCATGATCGGTCTGCTCGGCATGCGGGTAACTACCGCCGCGCAGACAGAGCGACCTTCGCGCCTGTCGCGGCCGGTGCGGGCCGCCGGTACGCCGAACGCGTTGGAGGTGGATGCGCAACGTTTAGCAGGCAAAGTCGCACTGATATCGGGCGGAGGCAGCGGCATCGGGCTCGCGACCGCCCGCCGCTTCGTCCAACATGGAGCGCTGGCCGTCGTCGCCGATATCGATCTCGGGGCAGCGCAAGCGGCCGCCGGTGACGATGAACGGATCGTCGCCGTGGAACTCGACGTGACCGACGACGAACGCTGGCGCGCCGTCGTCGACGAGACGCTCGAGCGTTTCGGAAAACTTGACGCCGTCATCAATAGCGCCGGCATCGCCATCATGCGTGACATCGAAGCGATCACAAACGAGGAGTGGCATCGCACGATGGCCGTCAATGTCGACGGCGTGTTCTTCGGTTGCCGTCACGCGGTGCGGGCGATGCGCGAGCACGGCGGCTCGATCGTCAACATGTCCTCGGTGTCCGGTTTGATCGGCGGCCGCAATACCGTCGCCTATAATGCCTCCAAAGGCGCGGTGCGCCTCTTGACCAAATCGGTTGCCCTACACTGCGCGCACAAGGGATATGGCATACGTTGCAACTCGGTCCATCCGACGTTCGTTGAAACGCCGATGCTGCAGGGGATGATCGAGGGCTCGTCGCGCCCGGACCATATCCGCGATGCGCTGATCGCCCAAGTGCCCCTCCGGCGTTTCGGGCGTCCGGAAGAAATCGCAGACCTGCTGGTCTACCTTGCTTCCGACGAATCTCAGTTCGTCACGGGCGCAGAGTTCGCAATCGACGGCGGCTTGACGGCTGCTTAAAACGTTCGCACGAAACGGCGAGACGGCCGCCGTAGCGGCTATTTCACTGGCCGCGGTGGCGGTGTTCGCCGACATGTATCTCACCCAGCCGCTCTTGCCGGCGTTGAGCCGGGAATTCGGTGTTTCCGCAACGGCTGCCAGCACCACGATTTCGGCCGTCGTTTTGACGATTGCGCTCGTCTCTAGCGGATATGGACCGCTTGGTGAGGTCGCCGGACAAAAGAACGTGATGGTTGGGGGCGCCACCCTGCTCGCCGCCGCGACGCTCGGCTGTGCGTTCGCACCGAACTTCGAAGTGCTCGTCGGGCTGCGGGCGCTGCAAGGGCTGTTCGTTCCGGCGGTCTCGGCGGTCGCGGTTGCCTATCTGGGCGCGCTGCGCGGACGGCGCGACCCGGGTAGTCTCGTCGGCATTTACATCGGCGCGACCGTGCTCGGAGGACTGTTCGGTCGCGTCGGGAGCGGGCTGATCGCGGACGCCTTCTCGTGGCGCGCGTCGTTCGTGGTGTTCACCTTCGTGACGCTGGCCGCGGCGCTTGCGCTCGCGCTCGCCGTTCCCGCGCGGCCCGCCGGCTCGCGAACGAATTTCGGTAAGGCTTTCCGTAGCGCATACGCGGAGATGGGCGAGCATTTCAGCGATTCGCGATTGCTCGGCGCGTTCGTCGCAGGCGCGACGCTCTTCTTCGGATTCATCGGCCTGTTCACGTACCTACCGTACTTGCTGAGCGCGCCGCCCTACTCGCTTTCGACGGCCGCGGTTGCTTGGATCTACGCGTCGTACCTCGCCGGGGTCTTTACGGCACCGCTCGCCGGACGTCTTTCGGAGCGCGTTCCCCGTCGCGCGCTGATGGGTGCCGGCTTCGTCATTGCGCTGGCCGGCGTCGCGCTCACGACGGCCCACGCGCTCGCCGCAATCGTGAGCGGTACGATCGTGCTGTGCATCGGCATGTTTACCGCGCAAGCGATCGCACCGGCGTACGTCAACGTGACCGCGCGCGCGGCAAAGGGTGGCGCAAACGCCCTCTATCAAGCATTTTACTACGTCGGCGCAGTCCTCGGTTCCACCTTGCCCGGGCTCGCTTGGGAGCGTTTCGGTTGGAGCGGCGTCGCGCTAACGTGCGGCGCGAGCCTTGGGATCGGGCTCGTGGCTAGCGTCGCTTTTTGTTACGAGGGAGACGAGCGCGGAGCGCCGCCGGATTTGGCGCTTAGCCGGTAGACGACCCCGCAGCTCTCTTCGCCGATCAGCTCGAAATCCGGGTGAGCTTCGATCGTGGCGCGCTCGACCGGCGTGTGATAGATGAGCGCGACCTCACGCGCAAGCCTGCGAGTGAGACGCTCGATCACGACTGCAAGAACTTCGCCGTCGAACGGATTGTACAGATACACGACCAGCGCGCCGCGCGGAAACGTATACCGGGCGGCGTCGGCTCGCACTGGCCGGATATCGCGGCAGGCAAGTGGAGCGGAGCGGACCTTCGCGACATTTTCGCAAGCGATCTCATGGAGTGCCGGAGAGATTTCGATACCGACGATTTGGCGGAATGGGTACTGCGCGGCAAGCAGCAGCGCGCGGCCCATGCCGGAACCGATATCGACGAACGTTGCGCTCTGCAGCGCGAAGGGTACGTGCGCGAGCAGCGCCGCGAAGTCTCCCACCGGCGTCGGCTCGTAGTGCGTCGCGTGCGCGAGGTTCTCTCCGATCGCCTCCGGATCGAGGTCGCCGAGGAAAACAAGTGCTTCCGTGGTCACGCCGTTGTCGGCATCGAAGCGGCGCCCCGCGCGCGGTCCCGAAACCCGCGCACCGAGCGTCGAGCGGCGCGCGTTTAGCCCCGCCGGCTTTGGTGTCGTGTTGGAACGCTCGCGCATGCCTTCACGGCCTCGGTGGTAACGAGCTGGATGCGACCGGCCGGCAGCCGGGGACCCAATCGGCTATCGATAGGACTGCCTTGAGCGAAGCGCAGCGAACTCGGTAAAGCAATGGACCGTCCTTCCAACTGCGCTGGGCGTTCTCCGTTACGAGGCGTCATCACGATTGGCGAAATACGCGCCTGGATTTAGAGCTTGGGCATCTCCATCGCCCCCTTCGAGCAAATGTCGGCGTCGGGCGGCACGAGTTTAGACCTGCCGGCTCCGGGTGTTCGTGAGAATGCTCACGCACGGTCGCAGCGCTTGGCCGCCGCCGGCGTTAGCACCGTAACGTTTGCCCGGAAAAGGTTTAAAGCGACGAAAGTAGCCAGGCGTGCGGTCGATGACGAGTTCATGAAGAGAGCTTCGATCGCTATTCCCGTGTTGGCGTCGCTTTTTGTTTTGTGGGCGCCGAGCGGCAGCTTCGCCCAGTCGACCGGCAGCGCGCGCTCCGCGCACGCCATCGCGGCAATGTGTGCGCCCGCGGACGAATACTTCGGGCCACTAAAGCTCAGTGTCTTGGGCATTCGCAATAGCATCGTGCAAACGAACCTTCGACTCGACCGGGCCGGCCTCGATACCGGCGACACAATGCAAAACCTTGGTCTCGTCGAAGCCTCCGTCCGCGAGTGGGAAACAAAGTATCCGGGCGATTCATGGCTACCGAACATCGTCTACTCGCTGCACCACGTATACCGCAAGCTTAGAACCAACGAAGCCATGCTGCATTCGGTTGACGTGGCGACTTGGCTCATGCAAAAGTATCCCAGAAGCAACGAGGCACGCGAAGTGCGCAGCGAATTTGCTAGCGCCGTCGCGAGCGAGCAAGAACCCAATACTCGCTGAGTTTCAGATTCCCCAAGGCCGGTCTGCGCTTCGGTAGTGAAATCCGGGTGCGAACGACGAATTAGCGCCCGATGAACGAGCGGGCCGTGTGATGCGCGTCGCTATCGGTTCGGATGACCGCGGGCCGCTGCTTGATGCTTTGCTTGAAGCACTGGACGGGCGCGGGGCCGAGATACTCCGCTTCGGCGCGCTGGCCGACGGTTCGCACGCTTGGGCGTCGATCGGGCGCGCCGTCGGCGAAGAAGTCGCCGCCGGCCGGGCCGATGTCGGGATCGTTTGCTGCTGGACGGGCACGGGCATTTCGATTGCAGCAAACAAGGTCGCGCAAGTTCGAGCGGCTCTGTGCGCCGATGCCGCAACGGCCGCCGGAGCGCGCCGCTGGAACGACGCGAACGTCCTTGCGCTCAGTTTACGAGCAACCGCACCGGCGGTCGGCGTCGAGATTCTGGAGGCGTTCTTGACGACGCCGGTCAGCAACGATCCGGGCGATCTTAGAGAAATGAGCAAGATTCGGTTGATTTGACGCACGTTTTTAGCCCCGCCCGCAGAGTGATCTCAACGTGGGGGTCACACCGGCCGCAGCAGGGTGACATTGACCGCGAGTGAGGTAGGGGTGCGACCGAAACTATTAACATGATGTTTGAATGGCGCGTGGATTATAGCATCGTGCGAGGTCACGCGCAGGGTAGTCCAGGTCGCCTGTTGGTCGTCGGTGACGATGAGCGCCAAGCTCGTTCGGCGGCACTCGAAGCCGTTGCCGATCTTCACGACGAAATCGAAATCACCGGAATCGTTCCCTTCTAAAAACGCCTGGCCCCTGCGCTTCTTAGAAAAGCGTGGAGAGTTGCCGGTGGAGCGCCGCCTGAAAGTCATCGGCGGTCATCGCGTCGTCGCGGATGTAGTCATACACGAGCGAATTTCCGATTGCAAAGGTGACCGCGGTAACGTCGGCCAGGACAAAGCGTTCGTCGAGGTTGCCGTACTCGCGCAAGTGTTCGAGTAAGGTACGCAGCAGCGCAATGAACTGACGGTTTACCGCGAGCAAGGTCGGTCCGAGGCCGGTCGCGTCGAGCAAACTGTGGGCAAAAAGTTGTCGCCAGAGACTGCGCGGCCGCCGTTCCATCGTATCGATGAAGACGCGGCCGAGTGCGAGCATCGCCTGTACGGCGTTCGAGCCCGGCTGAGCGACTAGCGAACGCGTCTCCGCCACGACCGAACCGAGATCTTCTAATAGGATCGCGACCAAGATATCGGACTTGGTCGTGAAGTGGTTGTAGACGGTGCCCACGGCAACGTCGGCTTCCTCGGCAATCGCATCGATCCGCGTCTCTTGAAACCCGTTCTCGACGAATAAGCGCGTGGCGATTTCAATGATCGCATCACGGACGGCGCGCTTCTTGCGCTCGCGCCGCCCGAGCGGGGGGGCTGTCAGGCGATTACCCGGGTCAAGATGTTCGACGTGGCTGCACCTCGAGGCCCATAAACGGGCCGCCTGTTTTTTGCGCCTGGTGGGATACGCGACCGGTAGAGCCGGTACCTAGCACGCCTCATGAGGGATGGCGAACAGCCGTCCGGCTGCCTTGCATTTCATCCGAACTAAATCGCAGGCGCCCGCGTTCTTGTCGATATGAAAAACTTGAAGCTCGGCGCGCTGTTCATCAGCGCCCTGTTTATCGGTTTCCCACAGGCAGCCGGCGCGGCCGGCATGGCGCCTGCGAAACACGTCCGGGGCACCGTGGTGAGCCTTGCCGCAACCGTGCTGACCGTTTCGACGGCGTCCGGTCCGGTCAAGGTCCCGCTCAGCCCGAAGACCGCCGTGCTCGGTGTCGTGCCGGGTTCGGTGTCGGACATCAAGCCCGGCACCTTCATCGGCACGGCAAACGTCGTCGGCCCAAGCTCCTCGCGAGCACTCGAAGTCGTCGTGTTCCCCAAAGCGATGGCGGGCACGGGCGAAGGCGACTACCCCTGGGATCTGCCGGCCGGTAAATCGCATTCGATGATGACCAACGGCACCGTCGCGTCGCACGGCGGTTCGATGATGACCAATGGCACCGTTTCGCACGCCATGAACGGCAACTCGAAGACGGTGACCTTGACCTACAAGGGTGGCACCAAGACCGTCGTCATACCGCCCGGCGTCCCAATCGTGCTCATCGCTCCGGGCTCGCGAGCGCTCTTGACCTCGGGTGCCCATGTCGTTGCCTTCCCGACGCCCTCGGGCCTCGCGCGCGCGGTGATCGTCGGCATCAAGGGAACCGTTCCGCCGATGTAAGCCGGACCCAAGGCCACGTACTTCGGGCCCTGGGACGAGGCGGGCCCTTCACGCCGCGCGATTTTCAAAGCAGCGTTACGTTGCATTTGCATCGTCGCAGCGTGAGGGGCGTTTACGTGCTACCAACCACGAACGTGCGCTCACGCAGGGATTGTGCGGAGCGTCAGGCTAAGGCTCCGTCTGCAAACTCGGTATGACCGCCGAGGGTGCATTTGCGTCCAGCGATCCGTGAGGGGCCAAGCGCGCGTCAATGAAAGAGCAACGTCCCGCGGATTTCATTCTGCGCTTCTGCACCGACATCGTCGGATTGGATTCTCTACATTTCGGGCTCTGGGAGAGCGGCTACACCCGAAATATCGAAGGTCTCAAATGCGCCCAGGACAACTACAGCCGCTTCTTGCTCGAGCGAATCCCCGCCGGTACCAAGACGATTCTAGATGCCGGCTGCGGCACAGGTGAGCTGAGCGAGCGTCTGATCGGGCGCGGCTACACGGTCACGGCACTGACGCCCGATCCGTATCTTTCGGAAATCGTCACGAAGCGCCTGGGGGATCGCGCAGTCTTCGCACTCTCGAAATTTGAAGAGTTTGAACCGGTGCAGAACTACGACATGATCCTCATGTCCGAGAGCTGCCAATACATGAGTCACCACCTGCTTTTTCCGAAAGCGCGCAAGCTTCTGGCAGAGGGCGGACACATGGTCATTTCCGATTATTTCCGTAAGGAAGAGACGAAGTATTACGAGACGGTCTGGACCAGTTCCGAATTCGACTTCCAGATGAAGAAGAACGGCTTTGAGGTCGTGTCGTGCGACGACATCACCGAGAAGACATTGCCGACCCTGGACGTGGGCCGCAAGACGTACGGCGAAATCGTTTTGCCGACAATCGAATTGGTGCGCGATCTGCTGGCGCACGTCATTCCGGGTTTCATCTTTCGCGGAGCCGCTTTGCTGCTGCGCAAACAGCTGGCACTCGCTGCGGACTTTCTTTATGGCAAGCAGCCCGAGCAATTCGACAGCGCTCGCTTCAGAGAGCACCTGGAATACCGCGTGCTTGTCTTGCGCAGGGCGCCCGACTCGCCCGCGTGACCGCGCGCTACTCGCGCCACCGTCGAATCGCATCCGCCCGGGCCTAACGATCCAAGGTCGATGACCGCAACCTTTGCCTGGGTTGGGTAGGTGACCGATTCGAACGAGTCCAAGAATGCCCTCGCCGATTCTCCCGCACTTGGATTCACTAGGAGGACATGTGTGAAACCGTTTCGTGTCGCACTTGTGCTCTCGTTATCGTGGGGACTAGCATTCGCGTCGTCTACTGGTTCTCGCGCGGACGGCACAGCGAGCGCGGAAGCGGTGGCGCAGGGCAAATACCTCGTCACGCGCGTATCGCTGTGCATCGATTGTCACGGCGCAAAACTCGGCGGGAAACCGTTCCGAGGAACCGGACCTCCGCACGTTCCGTGGGCAACGTACGCCCCGAAAATCGCGGGGCTTGCGATGTTCGCTGCCGATGCGGACGCCGTTCGCTTCTTCGAAACGGGAGTCGATGCGCACGGTAAGCACGCGCGCCGCCCGATGCCCCAATACCGTATGCATAGTGACGATGCGGCGGCCGTCGTTGCTTACTTACGAACGCTGAGGCCATGAGGGGTTCACGCGCCGGTGCTCTTGGGCGACTTACGCTCTTGCTTTTGGTCATTGTGACGGCGACGCAATGTCAAGCTAGCGCACCCACCATTCCTCCAAATCTTCTGTGGGCAGAGCGCTTGGTGCCCGAGCTTACGCCGGCAAAGAACGTCTACGGGTCGCATCCGACGTACGTCGTCTGGAGCGAGGACGGCAAGGGCGTCGCGCGCAATCGAAGCGTCTGCAGCTCGTTCGTTTCGCACGACATGGTTCGCGCGTACGGCTGGAGCCACGATGATTTCATAGCGCGGTTCGGCCGCCTCAACCCGCAAGCTAAGGATTATCACGACGCGATCGTTGCCGGGCGCGGTTTCACGCGCGTGCTTCACGTGACGGACATCGAACCGGGCGACGTGCTTGCGATCAGCTACGGCCCCGGCAGCCGTCCGACCGGGCACGTTCTCCAAGCCGATACGCCGGCACGACCGCATGCAGCCACGACCCCACTCGAACCGAACACGACGCAATACGAAATCGCCGTCATCGACTCGGCCAATTCCGGCCATGGCCTCGAAGACACGCGCTACGAAGGGAACGGAAAGTACACGACCGGTGTCGGGCGGGGCACGTTCCGTCTTTACGCCGGCCCGAGCGGCGAGATCGCCGGCTACTCCTGGAGTACCCGTAGCGTTTCGGTCTTCTACTCATCCCCCGCGCGCGATCTCGTCGTCGGTCGCTATAGCACGGCGGCATTCACACCGGCGCCCGTCGGCACGACCGGCTCCGGAAGCGATGACGGCATCTTGCCCGGCGCAGAACAATAGTTTACGCGGCGAGGCCGCGCCGCTCGAGCATCCGGTAGCCGATCGCTTCAGCAACGTGTGCGGTCGAGATGCTTTGGCTTGCTGCGAGGTCGGCGATCGTTCGGGCAACGCGGGCGATGCGATCGAGTGCGCGGGCGGAAAGGTGTCCTCGGCTGGAAGCGGTGCGGAGGAGCGCGGTCGCGCCGTCGTCGAGTGCGCAGAAACGACGTACGTCGTTTCCCGCGACCGCAGCGTTTGCATGGTACGGCGTCGTGGCGTAGCGCTCGCGTTGGATGGTGCGTGCCGCTTCGACCCGGGCGCGGACGGCAGCGGACGGTTCGGCGGGTGAGCGGGCGACCATATCGTCGAACGGCACGCGCGAGACTTCAACGTGCAAGTCGATCCGGTCGAGCAGTGGACCCGAGAGCTTGGCGACGTATTTCGCGACGGTGGCATCGTCGCAGCGGCAATCGTTTGAGCGTGTGCCGCGAAAGCCGCAGGGACACGGGTTCATCGACGCGAGCAGCGTGAAGCGTGCCGGATAGGTGAACGAACCCGCCGCGCGCGAGATCGTGACGGTTCCCTCCTCGAGCGGTTGTCGCATCACCTCGAGCGCGTTGCGAGAAAACTCGGGCAGTTCGTCGAGAAAGAGGACGCCGTTTTGCGCGAGTGAGATTTCGCCCGGCCGCGGGTACGTACCGCCGCCGCACAAGGCGGTTTGCGAGATCGTATGATGTGGCGAGCGGAAAGGTCGCGTCGCCAAGATGCCCGCATCGTCGAGTAGTCCTGCGACGCTGTAGATCTTCGTCACTTCGAGCGCTTCGTGCGCCGACATCGCCGGGAGAATCGAAGGCAAGCGGCGTGCGAGCATCGTTTTTCCGCAGCCTGGCGGTCCCACGAGCAGCGCATTGTGCCCGCCGGCGGCGGCGATTTCGAACGCGCGCTTTGCGGCCGCTTGACCGCGCACATCGCAGAAGTCGCCGTGCTCGTTTGGCTTTGGGCGATAGGGCGGCACCGTGCCGGCGAAGCGGAACTTCTCGCCGTGCCCGAGCGCGATCGCGACGGCGTCGCTGAGAGCCTCGATCGCGTATACCGCAACGCCGTCGACCAGCGCCGCTTCGCGGGCGTTCGCTCGCGGGACGATCAGCGCATCGAAGCCCGCGTTGCGCGCCCCAATCGTCATCGGAAGAACGCCGCGGGTCGAACGAACGGTGCCGTCGAGTGCCAGCTCTCCGAGCGCGACGAAGCGCTGCAGCGCGAGCGTGTCGACTTGTTCGTCGATCGCCATCAGCGCAAGCGCGATCGGCAGATCGAAACCGGGGCCAACCTTTCGGATGTCGGCCGGTGCGAGATTGACGAGCACGCGTCCGGCGGGAAACTGAAAGCCCGAATTGACAATGGCCGCGCGCACGCGATCGCGCGCTTCGCCCAGGGCCCGGTCAGGCAGACCGATCAGCGAGAAGCTTGGCGTACCCGCCGCGCTATCGGCTTCGACGCGCACGACGTAACCGTCGATGCCGAGCATCGCGGCAGAATGAGCCAAAGCGAGCACATGAGCCCTCCAACGTGCTCATCGCGACAAAGAAGCAAATCCGCAAGCGCTGTGCGCCGGAAGAGTTTGGTGCGGCGAGCCCTCTTAGGCCGGTTTCGGCTTGCGGGCCGATGACCGATTGAGCGCTGCAGCGGCGCGTATCAGCGTCTTGAAGGCAGCCTCATCTATTTCATCGCCCGCATGGAGATCGATAGCGCGCCTGACGTTGCCTTCAAGGCTGGAGTTGAAAAGTCTTGAAGGATCCTTGAGCGAAGCACCCTTGGCGAACGTCAGCTTCACAATGCTCTTGTACGTCTCGCCGGTGCAAATGATTCCATCGTGAGACCAAACCGGAACGCCTCTCCACTTCCACTCCTCGACTACCTCAGGGTCAGCCTGCTTGATGAGTGCACGCACATGGGAAAGCGTCTCGCCCCTCCAGTCGTCCAGTTCCTTGATCCTCGCGTCGATCAGCCGAGAAGGAGATTCACCCGCGGTCGCTGGGCTCTTTTTCATGTTGCTCGCACCTCATTTTTGGTCCGGCGCCTACCGTTGGCTACTACGAAAGGCTGCCGGTGAACTCCCGACGGTCCGCCGGAAGAATTTCGTGAAGTTCGTCGCCTCACTAAAGCCGAGTTCGTCGCCGATCGCGGCGATGGAGTCGTCGGCGTAGGCGAGCCGCCGCTTTGCCTCGAGCGCAAGGCGCTCGTCGAGGTAGTCTTTCGGCGTTTGACCGCGTGAGCGTAGAACGGCGCGACTGAGCGTACGCGCCGAGCAGCCGAGGCGCCGCGCATACTCGGTGATATCGCGCGAGCGCCTGTAGTGCGTTTCCACGTCGCGCGCAAACGCGACCACGAGCTGGTCCGGCGACGGCGAAGCTGTCCGAGCCGGAACGCACGCTTCGCTAAAGAGGATCAGGGTCGCGCACAGCAGATGACGGATCAGAGCGCTTTGCCCATCGCTGCTTGGCGCGCGCGCAACGGCTTCGCGCAGCGAAGCGAGCGCGCGTTCGACCTGTGGCCGTCGCTCGGGTGGTACCGTGCCCGCCCGGAAGCCCGCAAGCGGATCAAGCAACGCCGTTACGAACCGGTCTGATCCGGTTGCGGCGGGTACGAACAGGAGCGCCGCGCCTTCCGCTCGCCTGCCGAGTACGAATGATTGCACCTCGCCTGCGTGTCCGGCGACGACGCTGCCGCGTTCGAGCGCGCAGTCCGAGAAATCGATTGAGTGCGTTCCTGCGCCGCGCCGAGTGTAGAGGAAGAAGTGAAAGTCGAGCCGGTGGGGCCGGGCCAGATGCCCGTCGCGGCCGACGTGCCGCAACTCGGAAAAGGACTTGACTTCGACGAGCGCGCGTTCACCTCGCCGATTCTTGTACCCGACTGAGCCGATCGTGGGGCGTTCGTTCTGCTTGTCCATTTTTGACCAGACGGGCTCCGTTTTCGACCTCGTTCTTAGTCTTCCCCGGAACTAAGGTCACCGTATGAAAGCCATTGTCATCACCGAATACGGCGGACCTGAAAAGCTAGCGATCCGCGACCTACCCGCCCCGCTACCCGGGAGCGAAGACGTCCTGATCGAGGTCAAAGCGTTCGGCCTCAACCGCGCCGAGACGTAGATGCGGCGCGGGGAGTGGCCCGAGATCGCGACCGTCAGCGGAATCGAGTGCGTCGGTCTCGTCGTCGAAGATCCAAGCGGAACGCTTCCGACGGGGACGCGTGTGCTCGCACTGATGGGAGGTATGGGCCGCACTCGCAATGGCAGCTACGCCGAGTACGTCAGCGTCCCGGGCAGCAACGTCGTGCCGGTCCAAACGTCACTCGATTGGAGCGAGCTAGCTGCGCTGCCCGAGTCGTACGCAACAGCGTGGAGTGCGCTACACGTGAACCTGCGCTTGCAGCGTGGAGAGACGCTGCTCGTTCGAGGCGCAACGTCTGCGCTCGGTCAGGCCGCCGTTACCCTTGGTGCCGCTCGCGGCGCGACGGTCTTCGCGACGACGCGCCGCGAGGACCGGATGCCGATGCTGTCCTTGCTCGGAGCCCGGGCGTTTCTTGAAGACGCCGGTTTGCGCGAACGGATTGCGGAGGAACGGCCGGGCGGCGTCGATGCAGTGCTAGATCTGATCGGCAATAGCGGATTCGCCGAATCGGTGCGGATGGCACGGATGCGAAGCGGTCGCGTCTGCATTGCGGGCTTTCTCGGAGGCGCTGCACCGGTAACGTTCGACGCGCTCTCAAGCCTGACGCCGGGGGTCGAGCTTAGCCTTTTCGCAAGCTTTGCTTATGGCGCACCGGCCTATCCGCTCTCCGAGATCCCCTTTCAGCAGATCGTCGACGACGTAGCGTCAGGCAGGCTCCAAGCAAAGCCCGCTGCGGTGTTTCAATTCGAACGGATCGCCGATGCGCACCGTCTGATGGAGTCAAACGAAGCAGGCGGGAAAATCGTGATCGTTCTCTAGGTCCCTCGAAGTTTGCACCACGAAGCAAAGCCCTCGCTTGTCGGGGTATGGTTATGTTACCCTCGCTTGACCGAGCGCTGCAGCTAAGGTATCGAATCGTAAGTGACGCGTTTCGCAGGCTCGCCTTTCGGGGGTACCGCACCATGAACTGCTCAGGTCAACCTGTCGGCGCAGCACGTACGCTTTGGATCTCGCTTTGAAAACGTCGCTCGAAAAGACCCTGCCGGCCCAATTCCTCGGGCAGCTGCTGGTCGCGACCGACGGTTCCGACGGTGGTGAGCGCGCCGTTTCGTTTGCGATCGCACTTGCCCGTTGTTACGGGAGCCAACTCGAGTTTTGCTTCGCCGTCAATCATGCTGCCGTGGTTGCCGAATGTTGCACGCCCGAAGGTGCGAGCGGCGAAGCGATCGTTGCGCTCGAGAAGGACCTCGACAACGCGGCCGCGGCCGTCCTTGCGAAGGCGCGCGACGAGGCGAAATTCGCCGGCATCGTCGCGACGATCGGCCTTCTAGACGGCCCGTCGGTTGACGCAATCGTGGACTGCGAACGCGAGCATCGCTTCGATGCGGTCGTGCTGGGTACCGAGGGAAAGCATGGCCTCAAGCGTCTCTTTCTGGGGAGCACGGCTGACGGTGTGCTGCGGCGCACAGACGTGCCGGCCTTCATCGTGCCGCCCGGTGCCACCGGAGTTCCTACGTTCGAGCGGATCCTGGTCGCGGTGGACGACTCGGATCCCAGCGACGCTGCGATTGAATTCGCACTGACGTTCGCAGCGGAAGACAAAGCGAGCATCGTGTTCTGCGCGGTGGCCGACACCGACGGCTGGCTCGGAACCCCGGCTTCTCACACCTACGACCCCACCCCGATGCGTAACGAACTCGCCGCAGGTGCGGCAGCGCTCTTGGTTGCGCCGGCGCAACGCGCGCGCAAGGCCGGCATCACTTTTGAGCAGGTCGTTGCCTTGGGCGATCCGGCCAGCGAACTCTTGAAGCAAGCCGCAACGCACGGCGCCGAACTGATCGTCATGGGCACGCACGGGCGGCGCGGTCTTCGCAGGTGGTTCGTCGGAAGCGTCGCCGAAAACATCGTCTCCAGTAGCAAGGTACCGGTCGTCGTCATGCGCCGCGCGTCAAGTGACCGCACCCGGCACAAGAAAAACGGGCAATCGACCTAACGTTAGAAACCAGGAACGACGCCGCGCGAGTGGCAACCCCGTTCGAAACGCCCGCCGGCGAGAGAGAGATGCTTATGGCCGTTCATCGAGCCATCGGATACCATGCAAGCGCCGCATCGCATCTGCGCAGCGCAGCAGATTACACCGATCTGGCCGCCGAGCACTACGCGCATGGCGCGCACGAGCAGGCTGCCCACTACGCCTTGCTCGCCCACGCGCATATGCAGCACGCCGGGCAATTCATGTCGGATGCGGCGAAGATTCACGCCGAACTTCATGGCGGGAACAAGCACACGGTTATCGGCTAGTCAAGACACCGGCGGCGTGAACTCCCAGCCCAGCACGCGAGCAATCAATTCGCTGCGGTTCCGGCTTCCGGTCTTGTCGAGCATGTTCTTGATATGGTCTTGCACGGTCGACGAAGCGATGTATAGCTGTTTGGCGATTTGATCGAGATGATTGCCGTCGAGCAGCAGCGCGAGCACTTGAACCTCGCGCGGCGAGATGTGAAAGCGCGACGCCGCGGCGGTGAGCGAATTCGCCGGTTGAAAGCGATCGACGCGCACGCCGATGAAAAGCCCAGCGGGTCCGGACATCGGCCGGGTGCGAACGACGAGGAACGGCACCGGGCGCGCTATGCCGGACTGATTTATTGCGTCGCTCGACCAAGCGGCCGTTAGTTCACGCACGGTCTCTTCGAGCACGATCGGAAGACGCTCCGCGAGACGGGTCTGAAGGCCCGTCAAGGCGATCCGTCGCTGGTCTTCGGAACTCCAAGCGAGGACGATCTCGAGGTTCGCGTCGAGCACGTAGAACGCACCTTCCGGAGCCTCATCCGAAAGTGACACCTCGCGGAGTCCGTTTTCTGCGCTTGCGCTCTTCGCCGCCGGCTGAAGTCGTAATGCGGAGAGATGATCGGAAACGGCGTCCAGCGCGAAGGTGAGCATGCTGATCTCGCTCGATGTAAACGGTCCGAGCGCTTCGGTCCGCAGGAGCGTGAGGATGCCGAAATTCGCGCGCGCGTCGGCGAAGAGCAACGTGATGCCGCTTGCGAAGTTCTCGAGCGGACCGAGCGTCGCCGCGATGCGTGGCCCCGTTGGAGCCTTCGAACGTTGGCGCTTGAGCTCTTCTGCCAGTCGCGCGAGCCCTGCCTCGCCCCCCTGCGAACCAAAGAGGGACACGAGATCGCCGCTTGAGTCGACCCGCGCAAAGGTCCAACGTGACGCCGGCACGACGCCCAGGATGCCCGATACGATTCGGAACGCCGGGTCCGACTGTGCCGGATCGTCGGCTTCTTTCACGCCATCACCCTTTTCCACGCCGGCGCAAGGTCCCGTCCAGAAATCGCTTGTCGCGGTCCGGCGCCGGGCGAGGCGCGACGATTAGGCGCCATAGCATCGCAAGCCGGATGCTCGTACGCAGTAGTATGAAGCACCTTACGGTGGGAAACTCGGTGGACTCCGAATCGCGAGCAGGCGCCGGCGTCAAAAGACAGCGCGGCCGGCGAGCCCTTCACTGGCCGGAGGTTCGGCGGGCGTTTCCGGCGATCTCGCGGCGACGGCAGCCCAAGCGGACGACGCTCGGCCAATGGCATAGGCCTCCTAGCAACAACTCCAGATAAGTAGTACCGACGGCCTAGAGTAGGTAGCACCGGGCTGAAGTTTGTCACCCGGCCGGTGTTGAAAACCGGCCTGTAAACTGTCCACACGTTGCACAGGCGCCTCGTTCTCGAATGTGGATAACGCGCCGGAGGTCAGCAGTTGCCCGAACACCATATCGACACCGCCGCGATCCATGCCGGCAAGTTCGTAACGCCGCTAAATACGGCGTCTAGCCCGCCTCTCTTCCAAGCTTCCTCGTACGAATTCGATGATCTCGACGACGTCGAGGCGATCTATGCCGGTACCCGATCGGGGGGCATTTACGGGCGCTATCGGGGTCCTAACGGGCTGCAATTCGAAGCGGCGATTGCCGAACTCGAAGGAGCCCAGGCCGCCTCCGGAGCGGCTGCCGGGATGTCGGCAATCGACGCTGCTTTAGCGACGAATCTGCGGCCCGGCGACGCGATCGTTGCCACCCGCGAGGTCTACGGGGGGACGTACTCGCTACTTGAGAAGGAGTATCGGGTACCCGGGGTTCGGCTGATCTACGTCGATCAGCAAGACCTTAGTGCCGTCGAGCAGGCGCTACGCTTGCATGCTCCGCGGGTCGTCTACGCCGAAGCTCTCACCAACCCGCTCGTCAACGTGGCGGACCTGCCCCGCCTCGCTGAACTCGCCCACGCGGTCGGAGCGATCCTGGTCTGCGACGCCACCTTCGCGACCCCGGTCCTGTGCCGGCCGTGCGACTACGGTGCGGACCTGGTCGTCCACAGCGTCGGCAAGTATATCGGCGGCCATGGCGATGTGGGAGCCGGGGTGCTGGCCGGGCGGGCAGACCTGGTGGCTACGGCGCGCGACTACCTCGTCCGTCGCGGCGCCACGCTCCCGCACTTCGAAGGCTGGCTTGCGCTGCGCGGCCTGCGGACGCTTGCCCTGCGCATGGAGCGTCACAGCAGCAACGCGGTCGCGGTGGCGCGCTTTCTGGCCGGCCGGCCGGAGGTGACTGCGGTCTACCATCCCTCGCTGCCCACGCACCCGCAACATGCGCTCGCCGCCCGTTTGTATCCGCGCGGCACCGGCGGCATCGTCGCCTTTGAGCTCGCCGGCGGGTTTGCATCCGTCGACCTCTTTTTGCGTGGCTTGCAGACGATTGCGATCGTCCACAGCTTGGGTGAAGTCGCAACCACGATCAGTTACCCGACCGTGAGTTCGCATCGTTTCGTGCCGGCTGGTGAACGCGAAGCGCTTGGCATACGTGAGGGTACGCTACGCCTTTCCGTCGGCATCGAGCATCCTGATGATATCCTTACCGACCTGAGCGGCGCGTTCGCAGGGCTCCGCGAACGCGTACGCGCATGATGCGCGGCGGGGGTACACATCGTTTGGTCCCATTACGTTTGTCCGTAGCCGTCTTGCTGTGTGCAACGGTCGCCGCATGCAGCGGGAATTCGACTTCCTCGTCGACCTCGACGAGCACGAGCGGATCACCGGCAGCGGGCTCGCCCGGCGGCGGCCGCACGATCGGCGTGTCGATTCAGAACCGCGAGGCGCAATTCTATCAAGATATGGAATCGGGCATGAAGAGCGAGGCGGCGAAATACGGCTACACGGTCAACGTCGTCGATGCGAGCCGCGACAATTCCAAGCAACAGAGCCAAGTTGAAGATTTCATTTCGCAGAAGGTCGCGGCCATCGTCTTGACGCCTTACGATTCGCAGGCGATCGGCAGCGCAATCGTCGAGGCGAACAGCGCAAACGTGCCGGTGTTTACGGCCGACATCGCAAACGCATCGAGCCAAGGCAAGGTCGTCGCCCACATCGCAAGCGACAACGTGCAAGGTGGAGGCCAAGCGGGAAAACTGATGTGCAAGGCGCTTGGCAGCGGCGGCGGCACCGTCGCGATCCTCGACGAACCGGAAGTGACGAGCGTGCAGGATCGCGTCAAAGGCTTCAAGGCCGCGCTTGCAGCGGGTTGCCCGAACGTGAAGGTGGTGGCCGACATCGATGGTGGCGGCGAGCGCGCCAAGGCGAGCTCCGCGACCGACGATATCTTGCAGGCGCATAAGGATCTCAAGGGCATCTTCGGCATCAACGACGATTCCGCGCTCGGCGCGGCGCGCGCGATCGACGCAGCTGGTGCGACCGGAAAGGTCTTCGTCATCGGCTACGATGCGACGCCTGAGGCGCGCACCGCTATCAAGAACGGTTCGATGTACGGCGATGCGATTCAGTACCCGGATCAGATCGGCTCGAAGACGATCGACGCGATTCACGATTACTTCGCGGGCAAGACTCCCGCGGCAAGAATCGCGGTGCCCGTCGGAACGTTTACGAAGGCTGACGCGAAGTAGCTGCGCGCGCTCGTGAACGATAGCGCGCCCTTCCTGCGCATGAGCGGGATCGTCAAGACGTTTCCCGGGGTCAAGGCACTCGACGGTGTCTCTTTCGACGTGCGGAAGGGCGAAGTGCATGCGCTCGTCGGCGAGAACGGCGCGGGTAAGTCGACGCTGATGAAAGTGCTGGCCGGAGCCTACCGGGCAGACGGCGGCAGCATCGAAGTCGACGGTAAGGTGGTATCGATCGACGGGCCGAGTGCGGCCGAAGCACTCGGCATCGGCATGATCTATCAGGAGTTCAATCTGGTTCCCGACCTGCGTGTCGTCGACAACATCCTGCTTGGCCACGAACCGCGCAAAGGCGCATTGCTCGACCCGAAGGGCGCCATCGATCGCGCGAGCGCGGTACTGGCAGAGCTTGGGATCATGTTGCCGCTCGAGCAAACGCCGCGGCGCCTTAGCGTTGCCCAGCAGCAGATGACCGAAATTGCTAAGGCCCTCGTACGCAGGGCGCGGCTCATCGTAATGGACGAGCCGACGGCGGCCCTCACCGAGCGCGAGATCGATGCGCTGTTCGCATTGATCGCAAAGCTGAAAGCGCAGGGCGTCGCATTCGTGTACATCTCGCACCGGCTCGAGGAGCTGCCGCGCATTTCGGACCGCATCACCGTCATCCGCGACGGCAAGACGATCGAAACGCGCGCGACGAGCGATTTGCCGCAGAACGAGATGATTCGTCTGATGGTCGGGCGTCCGCTCGACGCGCATTTTCCCGAGCTGCCGCCGGTACCGGCAGATGCAAAGATCGTACTCGACGTCAAGGGTCTCTGCGCCGCGGCCGGCGTTGCCGTGTACGACGTGACGTTCTCGGTGCGAGCCGGCGAAATCGTCGGGCTGGCCGGGCTCGTCGGCGCGGGCCGGACCGACATCGTGCGCGCGATCGCGGGCGCCGACGTTCCCACTGCCGGCACGATCGAAGTGGCCGGGAAGCGCGTCGTCGTGCGGGGTCCGCACGGCGCGATCGAGGCCGGCATCGCACTCATTCCCGAAGACCGCAAGGGCCAAGGCCTCGTCCTCGGTATGAACGTGCGTGAGAATACGACGCTCGCGCATCTCGACCGTTTCGAACGAAATGGCCTGGTCGACCCGGCCGCTGAAGAGGCTGAAACGAACCGGCGCATCGCCGAGTTGCGGATTCGCACGCCGAGTGCCGAGCAGACCGTGCGCAATCTCTCGGGTGGAAATCAGCAGAAGGTCGTGCTCGCCAAGTGGCTGATCGGCGATACGAACGTGTATCTCTTCGACGAACCAACCCGCGGCATCGACGTCGGGGCCAAGGCGGAAATCTATACCCTGATGCTCTCGCTGCTCGCGCGCGGCGCGGCTATCGTGATGGTCTCGAGCGAGCTTCCTGAGGTACTCGGTATGTCGCACCGCGTGCTCGTCGTGCGCGACGGGCGCATTCGAGCCGAGTTCGCGCGGGCCGACGCGACGCCGGGAAAGATCATCGCGATTGCAACGGGGGTGGCGGCCTAGTGGCAAACGACGCGACCGAGGTCAAAGCCGCCCTCGAAGCCGGCAGCAGCGACGTGCGCGCCAGACAACGGCGTAGCGCCATGCTGCGAACGGGCGGCGCGATCCTAGCGTTGCTCGTGGTCGTCATCGTCATCAATGTCTTTTCGCACGGCTCGTTCCTCACGGCCGGAAACCTGACGAACGTGTTGCGTCAAATCACCTACAACGCGATCCTCGCGATCGGCCAGACGTTCGTGATCATCACGGCCGGTATCGACCTTTCGGTGGGTTCGCTGATCGAGCTGACCGGTGTCGTGATGGCCAGTTTCGCCAACGCGGTGCCGCTCGATGGCCCGTTGCTCGTGATCGCCACCTTGATCGTCGGGCTCGCGGTCGGTTGCACGGCCGGTTTCGTGAACGCGGTGCCGGTCGTGCGGCTCAATCTGCCGCCCTTCATTACGACGCTTGCGATGATGCTAATGGCGCGCGGCCTCGCCTTCAAGCTCGCTCACGGACGCCCGGTTGCCGTCAACTCGACGGCGTTCGATGCGACCGGGACCGGTTTTCTCTTGCAGGGCTTGCTGCGGCCGCTGGGCTTGCCCGGGATTCCGATCGCCGTCGTGTGGATGGCGGTGCTCGTTATCGTCTTTGCGATCATCTTGACCCGGACGCGCTTCGGGCGCTACGTCTTCGCAATCGGCGGCAACGAAGAGGCGGCGCGCCTGGCCGGCATCAACGTCGCGCGCGTCAAAACGCTCGTTTACGTGATCTCGGGCGGCTGTGCCGCCGTAGCGGGATTGCTGCTCATGGCGCGCTTTCAGTCCGGCTCTCCCAACACGGGCATCGGCAGCGAGCTCCAGTCGATCGCGGCCGTCGTGGTCGGCGGCACGAGCCTTGCCGGCGGCCGTGGTAGCGTCGTCTCCACGTTTTTCGGAGCGCTCTTGATCGGGCTGCTCAACAACGTGATGAATCTGCTCGGCATCGAATCCTACACCCAGGACATCGTGCTCGGCGCCGTCATCCTGATCGCGGTCGTCGTCGATGAACTCCGCAAACGGTATCTGGCCTAGCCGTACGCGTTTACTGGAGGCCGAACCTCACCAGGATCACGATGAGCACGAGCATGGTGATCATCGGAATCAGGCTGAACAATAACTCGAGGCGTGAGATCTCGCCGAGCTGTTCGTCGCGGCTCCGGTCTTTCTGATTCGTCATCTTTCGGGCTCCTGCGCTCCGGCGCAAGTGCCGGAGACGACGCTGCAAGCTTACGGCCCGAGCGTCCACACAGCGTCCACGTACCGTCGAAAAGAGCCGCCGTTACGCCTAGAGGACGGGCGAAGCGGCGCTCTTCGGGCGGCCCTCGACCTGCGGCGGCGTCAACATCTTGCCTTTGTTCCCCTGGATGCCGATCAGGACGTCGCAGTTGGCCTGGGCGGCGATGACCTCGATCGCCCGGCCGAGCGGCGCACCCGAATACTTACCCTCGCGGTAGGCGCCTAGCACGATCAGGTGCGCGTCCTTGCGTTTGGCGAGCTCCAGCACGCCCTGCGCGACGTTGCGCGCGGGCGAGATGTCGGTCTTGATTTCGACGTTGTTCTTGCGCCCGATCGACTCGGCAACTTGTAGGACGCCGAGTGCTTCGCGATGCTCCTTCTCCATTTCCGCGTCGAGCGGAAGCGTGTGCGGAACCTCGATGATGTAGGCGGCCAGTACTTCGGCCCGCTCGCGCCGAGCCAAACGAACCGCCAGCGACATCATGTGCTCGGAGTGAATCTCCGCCGAGAAGACGATGATGACCGAGCCGATGATTTCCTCGACTTCGCGTTCGGTCGCCCGGGCCGCTTGGTCGGCGCTCGTCGTGGGCGGATGGAGCATCCAATAGAGCGTCGCCGAGATCGCCGCGAGTACCGCGAAGGCGAGCAGAACGCCGACGATATTCGGCTGAACGTGGCTCACCGGGCAGCTCGGCTCGCAAAATAGTCGCGCAGCCGAAAGCCGCCAAGCGCTATCATCGCAGCGGCAAGCACGCAGCCCGGGATCGTGGCAATCGACAAGCCGGCGACAAGCAGCGTACGCACGGCAATCGATGCGCCCAGCAGAATAAAGAGGGCCGCACTTGCGAGACGTGCGCGCGCGTACGCTTCGCTGCGCACCAAGCGCCTCACGGCTTCGAGGCCTTGAGCACAGCCTGGCGCTCGTCCATGCGCTTCACGTTGACCAGGTACTCGTCCATCATCTCGAGTTCACCGGCCTCCTGCAAGATGTTGATCTGGGCACGCCGCCAATCATGCTTTTGCGAGCGGAACATCGGTAAGCCCTTGCGCTTGCGATAGACGAGGTAACCGATGAAGCCGAGGAATATCCACGAGGGTCCCGCAATCCGGCCGATTTCGTGCGTGATCATCGTAAACACCAAGATCGAAACGATGCCGATGAAGCCGATGACCGCGACGACCGGAAACTCAACCCGGTTTCCTTTGTATTGCAGCGGAATGTTGAAGGGCATCTTGAAGCGCCGCGGGCTTTGCGAGTCGGTGAAGCGCAGCGCGACGAGCGCGACGAAAACAAACGAATAGCTCGCCGCCGCACCGAACGCGTAGAGATCGCCCAGGAACGTGATGCCGTCCTCGCCGCGAAAAAAGCGCGCGTAGATGTGATGGACGGCCGGCGAGAGGCTCGGCAAAGCCGCGAAGATCAGTTCGATGATGGCGAAACCGCAAAAGGTCGCTATGGATACGACGGGCGTGCGAAAGCGTGGATGGACGCGCTGGAAGATGCTCGGCAAGAGGCGCGTGCCGCTCATTGCGTAGGCGATCCGCGAGCTGCCGAAGACGCCGGAGTTGCTCGAGATCAGCAGCAAGATTGCACCGAGCAGCGGAACGTACAGGGCCGCTAGCGCGCCGAAGTAGGGGACGTTCGAGGCGAGCACCGCGACCGCCGCGCCGTTGTTGTCTTCGTTGCCGAGATAGTGCCAGAGCGCTTGCGCATGACCGTGCGCATCGAGTGGAATCGCGTGCCACGGCTGCATGCCGAGCGCCAAGTTCGAATACGAGAGCGCAAAGATCAGGATCGTGAGGATCAGGCTGATCGAGGTGCGCGGAATCACCGAGGCAGGACGCTGCGTCTCTTGCGCGGCTTGCGAAATCGATTCGAGTCCGACGAACGAGATGATCGCTAGCGACACGCCGTTCATCAGATTGAATGGGGTCGGCCAAGACGTCTGCATCGTGTGGACCAGGAGCTGGGGTTCAAAGGCAAACAGAAAGCCGAAAAAGAGAATGGCCGTCTCGCTAACGACGTCCATGCCGCTGACCAGTTCGTTGAAGGCCGAACTTTCGCGCACGCCGATGATGTTGAGCGTCGCCAGGCCGACGATGACCAGAAACACGACGACGAAATGCACCCAAGGATGGGCCGTGAAACTCAAGACCGGAATCAGCTTGCTCAAGTAGTCGATGCAGCTCCACGCGAACAAGACGATGTCGATCGTAAAGTCGAGCAGTACGGCCCAGCCGGCGATGAAACCGAAGATATCGCCGAGCCCGCGAAAGACGAAATATTGGCCGCCGCCGGCAACGGGATAGGCGGCCGCAAGCTCGGTGTAAGCCAGCCCGATGCAAACATAGACGAGACCGGCAAAAAGGAAAGCAACGTTCGAGGCGCCGGCCGCGGCACCGAGTACGAGGCCGAGGCCTACGAAAATATCGGCCCCGACGTCCGAGTAACCCCAAGAGAACGAGCCCCAGGGCGTTACCGAACGGCGCAGCGACGGCTCTTCCGGCGCGCGCAGCGCCGGACCGGCCGTGCTTACGCCTGCCATTCCGCTCGGCTCATCGCAGGACCGCGCCGCATGCCGCGGCTAGCCGCCATCCGCGGTCGAAGCGAGGTACGCTTGCAGTTCGTCACGCAACTCGCTCGCAGATTGAAAGCGGGCGCGGGGGTCTTTCTCGATCGATTTAAGGACGATGCGTTCCAATTCCGGATTGAGGGTCGCGTTGTGATGCGTTGGTGGTAGCGCTCGGGCGTTCACGTGGGCGAAGACTTCAGCTACCAAGTCGTTCGAGGCGTCGCGGAACGGCACCGCTCCGCTCAGGAGTTCGTAAAGTACGATGCCTAACGAGTACAGATCGCTGCGTGCGTCGGACGGTTTACCGAGGAAGCGTTCCGGCGGAAGATACGAGACGGTTCCCGCTATCTCGCCCGCCTGCGTCCCAGCCGATAGGTCGGAAATCCTGCGGGCCAAGCCAAAGTCCATGATCTTCACGCTGCCGTTCGGCGCCACGAGAATGTTCGAGGGCTTCAGATCCCGGTGCAGGACATCGTGTTCGTGAGCGTACGCAAGCGCCTCGAGTACTTGCACGGTGAGGTTAACCGCGGAGTCTGTCGACATGCCCGCGGTAGCCAGCTCGCGCAGCGTCTTGCCCTCGGCGAGTTCCATCACGATGTACGAGAGACCAACGTCCTCCCCCACGTCGTGGATTGCCACGATGCCGGCATGGTTCAAGCGCGCGAGCGAACGCGCTTCGGAAAGAAACCGGTGCCGGACCGCGTCCTCCTCGCCGGTAAGAAGTTTCAGTGCCACCGCGCGTTCGAGCACGATGTCGACGCATCGATAGACGTTCGCCATTCCGCCGCTACCCAGCAGCGCGACGATATCGTAGCGCTCGGCAATGCGGCGCCCGATGAATTCGGCCGCGCTCACATGAAAGCGTTTCGGTGCAGGCGCAAGGTTGCGCCGTCTATCGTTACCACGTCGAAGCGCGCCTTGGAAAGGGGAGCTACGAACTGCAGGTAGTCGGCAGCGACCGCGCGCAGGCGCGCGCGCTTGCGCGCGTCGACCGCTCCGAGTGCGGAGCCGAAACCGCGCGTCGCTCGCGCCTTGACCTCGACGAACACGATCGTGTCCGCGTCTCTTGCAACGATATCGATTTCGCCGCCCGGCCCGCGCAGGTTGCGTTTGATGATCAGGAACCCGAGTGACTGCAGAAAGCGGGCTGCGGCCTCTTCCGCCGCCGGGCCGAGAGCCCTCCGGCCCCGGACCAGCGTCAAACCGGCTCGCAGTCGAAGAGCGTCAAGGCGTCGCGGACACGCCAGAAGTGGCGCCGGTGATGTACGCATGGTCCGTGTTCTTTTAGGGCCGCGATGTGTTGCGGGGTCGCATATCCCTTATGTTCGGCGAATCCGTATTGCGGATGCAGGGCGTCGAGCGCGACGAGCAGGGCGTCGCGATGGACCTTGGCGATGATGCTGGCTGCGGCAACCGTTGCGCACTTTGCGTCGCCCTTGATGACCGGGAGTTGCTCGCCCGCAAACGAGCGGATGCGAACGGCGTCGGTCAGCAGGTAGTGCGGCTGGGTCGCAAGCGCGGCGAGGGCCCGCTCCATCGCCAAGATCGAAGCCCAGTAGATGTTCAGTCGATCGATTTCTGCAACCGTCGCTTCGCCGATCGCCCAAGCTGTCGCTCGGGAGCGGATTTCAACGGCAAGCTCCTCGCGGCGTTCGCGCTGGACTTTCTTCGAATCGTCGAGCCCGCGCAGCATGAGGGGGGCTTCGGCGACGACGCAGGCCGCCACGACGGGTCCGGCAAGCGGGCCGCGCCCGACTTCGTCGATACCGCCGATCAAGGTGAAGCCCCGTCCCTGCGCGGCGCTCTCGTAGCGATGTAAACGGACCAGCCGGCGCCGTTCGCGCTCGCGCGCGAGGCGCCGCTTGCGGGCAGCGTCGTTCACGGTCGTGGCGGCTCCTCGAGCGTCATGCGTCCGAACTTTCCATCATTCCAATCTTTGATATAGGCCCACGCGGCGTTGTGCGTATCGAGCATCGTACCGCGGCGAACGAAGCCGCGCGATTGCGCGAACGTTTCCAAATCAGGAACTTCCGTTTTCGGGCGCGCGGCGACGAGCCAGTGATGAAAGCGCGTTACGACGTCTTCGGCATCGAAGCGCGCGCGGGGCACCGCACCGACGAGCGCGAGCTTCCATTGCGCATCGGGCGTATCGATCTTCGGTACGAGAATGCCGGCGGTATCCATGATTTCAAGCGCATCGCCGAGGCGAAACCATTGCCGCGCACGCGTGACGCCGGCGCGGTCTTCGGCACGCGCGACGCTGCGCCCGGCGATCGCGTTGATCGCGGTGGATTTTCCGGCGTTGGGAATGCCGAGCACGATCGCACGCGCCTTGCGCCGCCCGGCCGCGAGGCCGGTCAACGCCTCACGCAGTCGCGCGACGCCGGGACCGTCCTTGGCGTCGACCGCAATCGAGGGACGGCCCGTTTCGTTGAGATAGGCGAGCCAAACGCGGGTCGCGTGCGGGTCGGCGAGTTGTTCTCGCGTGAGAACGAGCAGGCGCGGGCGGTTTCCGGCGAGCCGTGCGAGCGCCGGATTCGTACCTGAAAGCGGCGTGCGGGCGTCGGCCACTTCGATGACGACGTCGATCGCATGCATGTCTTCTTCCAAGCGGCGCATCGCGCGCGCCATGTGGCCGGGATACCACTGGATCGTCGCTTCGTTCATCGCAGGCCGGTTACGGCGGCTATTTCAGCACCCCGAAGCGTGGCGGCGGCCACACGCCGAACATCACGCGGCCGATCAGGTCCGCCTCCGGCACGAAGCCCCAGAAGCGCGAATCGTCGCTATTCGCGCGGTTGTCGCCGAGCACGTAGTAGGCAGCCTGCGGAACGACCACGGTTGCGAAACTGCGCGTATCGCGAAAGCGCACGTAGGGTTCGTCGAGCGGCACGCCGTTGACCGAGACGATGCCGCCGGAAATCGCCACGTGGTCGCCCGGCAGTCCGATCACGCGCTTGAGGTAGACCGACGGAGCCGCCCGTTCGTGCCGGAACGCGACGATGTCGCCCCGTTCCGGACGCGCGAAGCGGTACGAGAGCGCGTTGATGAGGACGTATTCGTCCGAATCGATGCGCGGCTGCATCGATATCCCGCTGACCTGCCCCGGCCGCAAGCCCATCAGCGCAAAGACGAGCAAACCGAGCAGAGCGATCTGCCACGCGAGGTTCGCCGCCGATTTCAAACGCACGGGCGACAACACGTCGCTTCATCTTCGCGATGCGCGTGCACGCTCCCGCGCAACGCCGAGGGCGGCCTGCTTAGTGCAGTATGCCGATGCGGTTGGGGGGCCAGAACAACAAGAACGCGTGCCCGGTGAAGCCGGCCTTGTGCCCGGCTTCAGGTCCGGTTGCGAACGTGCCGCCGAGCTGCGCGAAACCCCAGATATGCGAATCTTCCGAATTGTTACGGTTGTCGCCCATCATGAAGTAGCAGCCCGCCGGGATCCGATCGGGCGCCGACCAGAACTTTCGCGGCGGGATGTTCGACTGCTGCGGATCGAGCGGCACTCCGTCGGCGTAGATGTTGTAGTTCTTGATCTCGAGTTCGTAGCTGGGCTTTTCGGCAATGTACGGTTCGACCAGCGCCTTGCCGTCGCGGTACACGACGCCGTTGTGGATGCGCAGCTGCTCGCCGGGACTCCCGATCAAGCGCTTGATGAAATCATTCGTGGTCGGGATCGGCGGCGGAAACACCACGATATCGCCGTCGTGCGGCTTCGTGAGACGGTATTCGAATTCGTTGACCAGCAGGACGTCGTGAATCTGCAAGGTCGGTTCCATCGAGCCGGACGGAATGAAGAAGGTGCGCACGACGAAGGTGATCAGGAAAAGCGCAACGAGTCCCGCCACGATGAAGGCGTCGAGATATTCCTTGACGATCACCGTGACCGAGGGCGATGCCGCGAGCGACGAAGAAGAGGCGTCGCCGCCGTTTGCGGGCAGCGGCGCGGCCGTTCCGAGCGAAGCCGGCCGTAGCGAAATGACGATCCTCACGAACGCGAGGATGCAAATCAACCCGAAAAGTTCAAGCGGCGTCACGAGCGCTTCTCGGACGCGCTAGCGCGCGACTTTCTTCTCTTTGATGCGCGCGGCCTTACCGATCTTTTCGGAGAGATAGTACAAGCGGCTGCGACGTACGATGCCGCGCTTGCTGACTTCAATCTTTTCGACGCGCGGGCTGTGCACGAGAAATGACTTCTCGACGCCGACGCCGTGCGAAACGCGCCGGACGGTGACGGTTTCGCCGATGGTGCCGCCCTTGCGAACGATCACGACGCCTTCGAACATCTGAGTGCGCTCTTTGCCGCCCTCAATGACCTTCGAATAGACCTTCACCGTATCGCCCGGCCGGAATTCCGGCACGCTGGCCTTGAGCTGTTCTTTTTCGAGCAGATCGATGACGTTCATGACTTCCTATACATCCGCATACTCCGGCCGGCCCGCGCCGTTACGCGCGCGCCCGCCAGGACAACCCCGGGATTGTACCATGGCGTCCAGGTCAAGGCAACGAGATTCGTTCACCTCCTTTTGGATGCTTGCTATGGTTCCTCGACCAGGTCACGCCGGCGCTCGAGGGTTCGCTCGCGGGAGCGGTTCCTGCGCCAAGCCGCGATTTTCGCGTGGTCGCCGGAGAGCAAGACCGCCGGAACGTCGACGCCGCGGAAGGTCGCCGGCCGCGTGTAGGTGGGCGCATCGAGCAAGTTTCCCGTGAACGACTCGCTTTTGAGCGACTCGGCGTTGATCGCGCCGGCGAGGAGCCGCACGGTCGCGTCGATGAAGGCGAGCGCCGGGATCTCCCCGCCGGTCAGTACGAAGTCGCCGAGCGAGTACTCCTCGGCGCCGTAGAGCTGGGTCAGGCGTTCGTCGACGCCCTCGTAGTGGCCGCAGACCACGATCAGGCGCTCGAGTTCGGCAAAGCGTTCGGCGTCGCGTTGCCGGAACGGCGTACCGGCGGCCGAGGTGACCACGATGGTCCGGCGCTCGTTCTCGGGCGCCGCCGCCAGGATCGCGTCGAGCGCCCGCGCCAGCGGTTCGATGCGGAGCACCATGCCGGGGCCGCCCCCGAAGGGCCGGTCGTCAGCCCGTTCGCCGTCCTCGAGTGCATCCAAGAGGTCGTGCATCCGCACCTCGATCAGACCGGCTTCGTGCGCCCGGCCCACGATCGAAAGACCGATTGCCGGCGCGAAGATTTCGGGGAAGAGCGTGACGACGTCGATGTGTAACACGGTACGCGTACGATGTTCGACCTCCGGAGGGTATTTGCCGCGCTGCGGCCGCGCGCTGGGCCCCGCGACGCCTTCGAGCGTGGCCTGGCCGCGCTCGATTCCGGCCGCCACGCCGAGGCGGTGGTGGAATTCAAGGCGGCCCTCGGCGAGGCTCGCGACGACGGGGGACGGGCCGCCGTTTACAACAAGCAGGGTGTCGCCCTGGTCGCACTCGGCCGTCGCGACGAAGCGCTGGCAAGCTTTTGCGGAGCGCTATCGCTCAACGAACGCTGCGCGCCGGCCTTGGTCAACATCGGAAATCTGCTGCTCGAAGACGGCCACGTGGCCGACGCGATCGACTACTACGAAGCCGCCATCTCGGCCGACGAACGGTATCACGTCGCCTACGCTAACCTCGGCGTCGCGCTCAAGCGCGTGGGCCGGCCGGCGGACGCGGTTAGAGCTTTGCGATCGGCGGCTCGACTCGAGGTCCGGCAACGCGCTGCACGTTCGTGAGCTCCTCGATGTACTCGAACAGCTGCGGTAGTGAAATCTTCTCGAGTTCACACTGAGCGGCAACGCCGTCGCTCTCGTCACCTTCATCACGCAGGTAGCAACGCGACTCGACGTCGCCGGGAGATTCGCTCAAAAACGAAACCGCGAAGCCCTTTCCCATCGTTTCGTCGTAGATGCGAAGCGCAGAAGGATTGAGGATTTCGATACTGTGCGTGGAATTGTGCGCGTCGAAGATCGTGATGGTCAGATAGTCCCGGTTGACTACTTCGATCGACCCAACGACAAACGTATTCTTGGTCGAGAAGAACTCATGACCACGCTTGTTTCGCGAGGAGACCTCGTAAAAGACTCGATGACGTACGAAGCGGCCCAAGATCTTGCGCAAAGTGGAGATCGAGGCCAGGGTTTCGGTACGGTTGCCGCGCGTGTAGATGATCTTCAAGCGCTCGCTACTCGTCCTTATCTATCAAATTCGCGCCGGAGTGGCGACCGCACGAATGCCCCGCTGGGGCCGTACGGCACGACCCACTCGCAAGGGGCCGGACGCGAACCGTTGTACGGCCCGGGGAAGGAACCCTTTGCTCTCGCCGGCTGACATGCTGATCATCGGAGCCGCAGCCCTGATTTTCTTCGGTCCCGATCAGCTCCCCAAGGTCGCCCGCAAGGCCGGCCAGGTTGTCCGCGACGTTCAAACGACCTCACAGTCGTTCATTCGCGAGATGGAACGGGCCGCCGACGAGGCGGAACTCAAGGACCGGGCCACGGCCTTTTCGCCCGACCCGGTCGAAACGTACGAGCCGCCGGCGCCGGATGTGCCCGGCATCACACCAGCTGCGGAAGAAAAACCGGTCCACACCGCGGCGGCTGAAAGCAGCTACGAGATTTGAGCCGGCGCGTAACTAGAGGTTGAAGCGGCTCCGCAACTCGTTGACGCGGCTGTCGACAGCTTGGCGCACCTGCGCGTGAAGCTTCTCACGCTGGTCGTCGGGCAGGCGGGAATAGATCACGTACCCCGCAGCTGAGACGATGCCGCCAAGGAGGCCGACCAAGACCGTCCGTCCGGCTTCGTTGGCCGGGGTCGACTGGCCCGGAAACGGATCGCTTGCCGAGGCCTGCGTGCTGCGATCGTCTGCGATCGGTTTGAAGATGTCGGTCATGATGGGTTTTCTTCGCTGTGGTAGTGCGCGTTCACCCGTCGCTTCGTTCGCGAATTACGTGGACCGCCTCCGGGTACTCCATAGCGATGCGCTCGACCGAGAGGATCGCGGTCGCGAGGATTGCGTGGACGTCGGCCCGGTCGCGGGCCTCTTCCGCCCAGGACAACTCGAGCAGCCCGGTCGCTCGATCGCGCTTGCCCACAACCGGCACTTTCGCGACCTCGGCGAGGCCAAGCCAGGCCGCCTGGAGCACGGCGGAAACCGCAGCGCAGACGACGTCTTCGCCGCTGTCGGCCCAACCCGCGTGGCCGGTGGCCAAAAAAGAGGACAGCCGGTCCCGGCTGTCCTCTCGAACATAAAGTTCGACCAAGCGACTAAGCGGGCAGGTCGATTTTGTCGATCCGGACTTCAGCAAAGCGCTGGCGATGCCCCACGAGCTTGCGTTCGCGCTTCTTGGGCTTGTATTTGAAGACGAGGATCTTCTTGTCTTTTGCCTGTCGCAGGACGGTGCCCGTGACCGAGGCGCCCTCGATTAGGGGCCTTCCGAGCGTGACCTGCGAACCGCCGGCGCTTGCCAGGACGACCCGATCGAAGGCGATCGTGGCGCCAACCTCAAGGTCGACGGCGTCGCAACGAATCGTCTCGCCCTCACTGACACGGACCTGTTTGCCGTCCGCTTCGATGATCGCGTACATAACTGCGGTAGTCTATCAGAGGCCGCCAAACGTGTCAATTTGATTTGGCCCCCTCGCCCGAAGAAGGTCTAGGCGGCGGCCTCTTGTTGCGTCGGGCCGTCTTCGAGTTTGAGGGTGAGGCATTTGGCGGATCCGCCGGCCCGGTGAAAGTCGGACAGGTCGGTCGCAAACACGCGATAGCCGGCGTCGTTGAGGCGCTCGCGCAATTTTGACGACGCGCCGTGGAGCACGATTGCGTCGCCGATCTCAACGGCATTGCAGGCGAAGTCGAGCGCGTCCTCGAGCCCGATTTCGATCAGGAACTCCGGCTCGATCGTGCGGCGCAACAACTTCTGCGCGTGCGGTGAAAACGCGTCCATGAAGGCGATGACGTGGCCGCTCGCGAGCGGGCACAAACACGTGTCGAGATGGTAGAATCGTTCGTCAACCAGCAAGAGCGGAATCGTACGCACCGAGATCGTTTCGGCGATCTGCGACGCTGCCGTTCGTTCGCTGCGCCAACCGTAACCGACGTACAACACCGGACGTGCGCGATCGAATAGCGCGTCACCCGCGCCTTCAAAAAAAGTTTGCTGCAGGAACGTCGTGGCGAAGCCGTTCTTCGTCAGGAAATTACGGTACGTTTGTTGTTCGCGACGCCGTTCCGGATAACGGAAAGAACTCATGATCGCAAGGCGTCCGCTGATCAGCGCGGCGTTTGCCGTGAAGACAAGATCGGGAACGCCGGGACGCGATTCGAGCAGTTCGATGTGAGCATCGCCTGCGCACTGCAACGTCTCAACCAAACGTTCCCATTGGCGCTGCGCATCGGGCGTCGCAAGGCCGATGTTGCGCGTCATCCAGGGGTTGATGTCGTAGCTGACCGCGTAGTTTGTCGGCGGGCACATCAAAAGCTTCGTCATGGTTGAACCTAAGCGTAGCCGAATGGCCTAACGTCGTCATCAGCCAAAGGTGACGCTTGCGGGCACGGCGGTTCTCCACAGGCCCCACCTCCGGCCGAAACTTCAGCCGTCGAGGAAGATGTCGTCCCCTTCAAGGCGGACGCGGAACGTGCGCACCGGCAGGACGGCGGGCAGCGTTAGCGCGGCCCCACTCGTGACGTCGAAGTAGGCGCCGTGGCGCGGGCACATGATGCGGGTGCCTTCGAGTTCGCCTTGATCGAGTTCGCCGCCATCGTGCGTGCACGCGTCTTCGATCGCGTAAACGGCGCCGTCCACGTTGCAGAGGAGAACGGCTTCGCCGCCGGCTTCGACGCGACGGGTCGATCCGGGTGCAATCTCAGAGAGGTGCGCCACAGGGCTCGATTGCTGTGCCATGCGGACCTTTTCGGCTTGCTAACCGAGCGCGCCCCTGCGCTCTTGTAACCGAGCGCGCCCCTGCGCTCTTGTAACGGAGCGCGCCCTTGCGCGCTCTTGTAACCGAGCGCGTTCTTTGGGAAGGGTCGCGTCGTCGCGTGGTGCACAAAAAAGCTATGCGCCCTCGCCTGCTTTCGTTTGCCCTCGTGCCGTTGCTTGGTACCGCGCTGCTCGCAGCCCACGTTCCTTCGCTTCCTCCTCTCGCGCACAACGTTCCGCTCGTCGCGCCGCCGGCGCCGCCGAACGGAACGTACCTGTATGCGATTTCGCGCAACGGGACCGATCAAGGCAAGACGACGGTTGTGCTGTTCCGGCGGGACGGCGAGCACGTGTTCGAAACGGACGAAGCGGGGGCTGTCGGCGCGGCAAGCGCACACGTGCTGGCTGCATATCGCTACGCTGATTTCGGGGTCGATGCGTACGCGGCGACCTATCAAGCACCGTTTCTGCGCACCTCCGCGCTCGGTCGCGCGCTACGCTTTCGAGCGAAGCCGGGATTCGCCGGCCAAACGAGCGTGCGCTACCATCTCGACGATACGGTTGCGCGCGTCACCGTTGACGGGATTCCGGGCGAAACGCGCTTCGCGTCGGCTCGCGCGCGCTGGGTCTTCGACGCACCGTTCATGACGGGCGTCGCCTTGCTGCCCGCGTTCGCGCGCCGTACGAACGGCGCGCCGCTCGTGCCCACCAGCATCGCGTTCGGCGGCGAAGAAGCGACGGCCGTTCCGGCGAAACTCGAACGCGCGACGCCGCGCTTTCCGAAGACGCCGAAAGACGATCTCGTACTCGACCTGCACGGTGTCGCGCAGATCTGGTTCGACCCGGCGACCTTCATGGTGCACGAGGCACATTTCGATGCGCTCAATCTCGACGCGCGCCTGCTCTCGTACACGAAGGCCGCTGAACCCGCGCCGTTCGAGCCCGCGCCCGCTCCCGGGCCGCTCGCAAGCGATCCCGCGAAAAACGTTACGGTACGGAACGAAGACGGAACCTCGCTTGCAGGCGTCCTCGACGTAGCGCTCGCACCGCGAAAAGAGACGGCCGCGATCGTGTTCGTTCCCGCCGGCCCCGGCGGCGATCGCAACCAAGGCGGCGATGGTCCGAGCCCCATGTATCCCGACCTCGCGCGCACCTTCGCGCAGCGCGGTTATGAGACGCTGCGTTACGATATGCGCGGTGCCGGAAAGAGCAGCGGCGCGAGCACCGCGGAAACGTGGACGGAGGCTTTGAGCGACGCCGAAGCTG
>Ga0302324_100003821_pt1 | contig 33828 bp, 26 predicted proteins | sample Palsa_T0_1_FD_201949 | JGI IMG/M metagenome (GOLD analysis project Ga0302324, IMG submission 201949) | Peat permafrost microbial communities from Stordalen Mire near Abisko, Sweden - Palsa_T0_1 | ecosystem: Environmental > Terrestrial > Soil > Palsa > Peat permafrost | place: Sweden: Abisko...
CGAACCCGTGCGATCACGGCTCTTGCGGTCCTTATTGTTGCAGCCGGAATCCTCTCGGGATGCGGTGGCGGCAGCGGCACCGTTACTGTGTCTTCCGTTTCGATCACGCCCACGGCGGCGACCGTCAACCCTGGGGCTCAGACCGATTTCACCGCGACCGTCAATCTCTCCAATACCAGCACGACCAGTTCGACGAGCACGGCGGTGACCTGGGAAGTGAACGGAATTGTGGGAGGGAGTTCGAGCATCGGGACGATCCTTTCGTCGACGACGGATAATCAGGTGGGAATTTATACGGCGCCGGCGGTGGTGCCCTCGGTCAACAACGGACAGGTGAATATCACGGCGGTAGCGCAGCAAACCGACACGACTACCACAACAACGACTACTACGAGCACCAGCACTACCGCGGGGACGGTCACGTCGAATACAGCTGTCGTTACGATTGGAGCCACGCTGGGGTACTCCATCAGCCCCTCGATAGCGAGCGTTCCAGCGGGGGGCACGGTACAGTTTGCATCGATTCTTAACGGCGTGGCGGATGGAAGAACGGTGTGGACGGTTACGTCGGCCAGCGGAGGGAATCCGGGAACGATTGGCTCATCCAGCGGGTTTTACACCGCGCCACTGTCGCCTCCTACCGGCAATTCGATCACGGTGACCGGAACCGACGGAACGAATTCCTTGAGCGACACGTTTACCATCGTTTTTTCCGACCACTCGCTCAGCGGTCCCTATGCGTTTTCTTATTCCGGCGACAATCAGGTGGGTTTCTCCGCCGTGGCCGGCAGTTTTGTGTCGGACGGGAATGGAAATATTGAGAGCGGCCTCGAAGACACCGACAGTTTTCAAGGCGGCGTCGCGAAGCAGGTGCCTATCAGCGGAAATTATGTTGTGGGCCCTGATGGCAGGGGGACCGCTAATTTCACTAACGGCACGACCTGGCGTTTTGTCCTAACGACAAACCAGCACGGCCTGATCATTCGATCCGACACGAGCAATACGGGAGCCGGCACGATCGACCAGCAAACCGGGAATGCTCTCTCGACCACGAATGCGAACTCGGTGCTGTCCGGACCGTACGTCTTCAGCGGACTGGGCGCCGACGTGGCGTTCAATCCGCTCGCAATTGCGGGGAGGTTTACCGCCGACGGCGCGGGGAATATTCCCGCTACGAACACGATTGTGGATGTGAACGACGGCGGCACGGTTACCAAGGCGGATACGACGCTGAATGGCTCCTACGCGTTCGACACCACGTTTCCGGGCACCGGGCGCGGCGTGCTCAACCTGACGAGCGCCATTGGGTCGCGAAGTTACGCCTTCTATGTTACCGACTCCACGCTTATGCATTTTGTGGAGATCGATCACAACGCGTTCCTGGCGGGACGCGCATTCGGCGCTCCCACGGGGAGTTCCTTTACCGCCGCGAATCTCGCGAAGGGTAATTTCGCCTTCACGGCGGGCGGAAATTCCAGCACGGGCGCCTATGCCGCCGGGGGGATCTTTACGTCGGATGGAAACGGCAACATGACGGGGGGCGCATTCGATGGGAACAACGCCGGAACTGTTCAATCGAATGCGACGCTCACTTCGTGCGCTTATACCGTCGATCCCGCGACAGGCCGGATCGATCTGAAGCTTTGCGGCGCCGGCACCAGCGAGTTCGCTGCATATGTGACGAACAATAGTTCGGCGGTGTTGCTTGAATTCGATCCGACCGCCGTGGCGACCGGGATTGCCTTCCAGCAGCAATCCGGCGGTACTACGCCCACGGGGAGTTTTGCGGTGAGCCTCGCCGGGAGGGGGATATTCCACAATGCCCTGGCGTCTTATCAGGAGGACATCACTGGACAGGTGGTGTTCAACGCCTCCGCCGCCACCGGCGGAAACCTCGATATTAATAATTTCAACCAGGTGTTTGCGTCTGATCTGATCAACATCGGCACGGTAAGCACTACGACTAATGGCGTGATCACAACCTCGCCCGCGAGCCCTATCAATGCCCCTGCTTCCAACGGCAGGGGAACGCTGGTGCTCACCGGGACTAATCCCATCGTTACCTACGATCTGGTCTACTATCTGATCAGCACCAATAACGCCCTGCTTTTCGACATGGACAAGGGCTTTGTGCTGACCGGCGTTCTTTCAAGCCAATTCTAGTCATCCACTTGAATTCGGGGGACCTGCCCGCAGCCCTGGGCGCAGAGCCTGCGAACTCCTGTTCAGCGCTGCGAAATGTCGGGCGACGGCCCACTTGAACTCTTTATCGAGTGTACTAAGATGAGTGCGGCGGTTCTTCGGCGGAGGATCCCATGAATTTGAGCGACTACACGACGCTGGGGCGCTCGGGCCTGCGCGTGAGCCCTTTGTGCCTGGGGACGATGACATTTGGCACGGAGTGGGGCTTTGGCGTGGAAGAGAAGGCGTCGAAGGAAATCTTCGACCGTTATGTCAGCGCGGGCGGAAATTTTATCGATACCGCGGATGGTTATACGGCGGGGCACAGCGAGGAAATGGTCGGGAAGTTCGTGGCGGATGGAAAGCTGCGCGACCGCGTGGCGATCGCCACCAAGTTCACGTTCAACGCACAGGCGGGAAATCCCAACGCTGGAGGCAATGGCCGGAAGAATATCTATCGCGCGCTCGAAGGGTCGCTGCGGCGGCTCACGACCGACTACGTGGACTTATATTACCTTCATGCCTGGGATCGTGTAACTCCGGCGCAGGAAGTGGTCGCGACGCTGAGCGATCTTATTCGCGCAGGTAAGATTCGCTACTACGCGTTTTCGGACACGCCGGCCTGGTATGTGGCGCGGGCGAAAACGCTGGCGGAGAAAGACGGCAAGGAGGGGCTCATCGCGCTGCAGCTGGAATATTCCCTGATCGAACGAAGCATCGAGCGCGAACACGTGCCGGCGGCGCAGGAACTTGGTCTGGGGATTTGCCCGTGGGCAGCGCTCGCGGCCGGCTTCCTGAGCGGCAAATACCGGCGCGAGGGGAGCGACGCCCACGGCGAAGGGCGGTTCGATCAGCTTCGCAAGGCGGGAAGCCCGATGCTCCGCAAGTTCAACGAAAAGCAGTGGGGCGTTCTGGACGCCGTGAGCGATGTGGCGAAGAAGCTGGGTAAGACGCGCGCGCAGGTCGCGCTCAATTGGGTGGCGACGCAGCCGGGGATCACTTCGCCCATTCTTGGCGCCACGAAGCTCTCTCAACTGGAAGATAATCTGGGAGCCATCGAGTTCTCCATACCGGCTGAGCTTCGCAAGAGTCTCGATGACGCCAGCGCCATGGAGAGGGGCGCGCCCTACGGATTCTTTGAGCCGATGCTGCAATCGTGGATTTCGGGCGGGACGGCGCTGCGTCCATGGTCTCCTGGCAGGGCGTATCCTGATTTAGCCGCGGCGCCTGACTCGGGGCTGGCACGAGCACGTTCCGCGGAAAAGTGAGCCGGCCCGGCGCTGATGAAACGATACCGCGGTCCCGTTTCCAATCATTTCGACGGCTGGCATTTTTATAACCCGGTAGAAATGGGACCGGGTATTCGCCCTGTGGATTTTCTTCTATGGCTTACCACGCGAAAACCGGGGCCGTGGCGGCCATGGATCGACGCCGCGTACGGGCCGCCGCCTCCCCAGAGCGTTCCCCGCGGCGAGCTTCGCGTGACCTTTGTCGGCCACTCGACCGTGCTCATCCAAATGGATGGGATGAATATTTTGTGCGATCCCCACTGGTCGGATCGCGCGAGTCCTTTTACACGAATCGGACCGCGGCGGCATCGAATCCCCGGAGTGCGGTTTGAGGATTTGCCTCCCATCCATGTTGTGCTCCTGAGCCACGATCACTACGACCATATGGATGTTCCCACGCTGCGGCGAATCGCTGCGGCGTGGCATCCGGACTTTATCGTTCCGCTCGGGGTGCGCTCACGGCTCGTCGCCAATGGCGTGGAGGGGGGCGCGGAGGCTACCGAACTGGACTGGTGGCAACTGGTGGCGGTGACCTCGGAAATAAGAATTACGGGTGTTCCCGCGCGACATTCTTCGGGCCGCGGTCCTTTCGATCGCAACAGGACGCTATGGTGCGGCTATGTGATTGAGGGGCCCTCTGGCACGGTTTTCTTTGCGGGAGATACGGCATACGGGCCGCACTTTGTGGATATCAAAAGGCGGTTCGCTCCCATCGGGCTGGCGTTTTTGCCGATCGGTTCGTTTCAGCCGCGATGGTTCATGCAGGCGGCACATATGTCGCCGTCCGATGCGATTCGCGCTCACGAAGATTTGGGGGCAGAGAAAAGCATTGGAATTCACTTCGGGACTTTCCGGCTGGCAGACGATGCGGAAGAGGAGGCCGTGAATGAACTGCGGACGCTTGTCGATTCTGCTGCGGAGCCGAAGCCTGATTTCTGCACCATCCCCGCTGGGGAAGGTATGCAGATTACCTGAAGTGCAGAGTGCCCGCGTGGCTCCTCTATTTGGTCGTCCTGCCTTGAACCACCGCATCGAAAAACACGCCGAGTAAATGCCGGGTCTCGTTGTCCGGCAGAGCCTTCGGGTCCACCAGGTGCTCGAGCAGAAGTGCATTGGAGAGCGCTCCCAGGCCGGCGGCAGCGGCAACTCCTGAAATGGGAAGCGACCGGCCAAGTTCGTTCATGATGCGCGAGAGGATTTCTCCGCCGCAGGCGCGAAGCCTTTGCTGGCGCGCGCGAAGGCGAGCATGCGCCCGGGGATGGCGAATGGCGAAGAGTTTGAATTCGAGAGAAAGCAGGGCGAGGCGACGATCCTTGGCAAGCTGCGCGTAGTGCTCGCGGAGGGCGCGCAGGCGTTTGGCCGGAGTATGGTGGCGGCGGAGCAGGGAAGTGACCTCCTCGATGCGGCCCCCGATCCAGCGTTCCAGCAGGGCGAAGAAAATGTCCTCTTTGCTTTTGAAATTGGCGTAGAAGGCCCCCCGCGTATATCCCGCCATCGACGCAATATCTTCCAGGCGCGCCGCTTCGAAGCCGTCGCGAGCGAAAAGGAGTTCGGCGGAGTCCAGGAGCTTCGTGCGCGTGGCTTCGGTGCGAATCTGCTGTCTGGACGCGCGGTGCGGCGGCAACGCAGCAGTCGCGCGCCGCATGCCCCTTAGTTTCGTTTGTTTACTGCGCTGTGGTGTGGGCATTTACTTCATACATACACGCATGTATATTATATTGAGACGATCGCAGTGCACCAGGGAAATTTGTGGCCGCTACTATAACCGCTACCGCCGACACGTCGCACTGGCACCCTCGCTACAACCCGTGGCTGATTGCCCTTACGGTCACGCTGGCGACGTTCATGGAGGTGCTCGACACGTCCATTGCGAATATCGCGCTGCCGCACATTGCCGGAAGTTTTGGGGCGAGCTCGGACGAGTCCACCTGGGTGCTGACGAGCTACCTGGTTTCGAACGGAATCGTGCTGCCGATCAGCGCGTGGCTCGCCACAAGATTGGGACGCAAGCGCTTCTACATGTCCTGCGTCGCGCTTTTTGCTACCAGCAGCTTTCTGTGCGGGTTGGCGCCGAGTTTGGGGCTGCTGGTGTTCTTTCGCATCCTGCAGGGCGCAGGCGGCGGAGGCCTGCAGCCGAGCGAGCAGGCGATTCTTGCCGATACGTTTCCGCCCGCGAAACGCGGAATGGCGTTTTCCATTTACGGGATGGCGGTGGTGGTAGCTCCGGCAATCGGCCCCACGCTGGGCGGCTGGATTACGGATAATTACAGCTGGCGCTGGATTTTTTATATCAACGTGCCCATCAGCCTGCTCTCGCTTTACCTGACGCACAAGTTGGTTGAGGATCCTCCGTACCTTCGAGAGGAACAAGAGAAGAGGAAGGGAATCCGCATCGATTACGCCGGGCTGGGGTTGATCGCGCTGGCAGTTGGCACCTTGCAGATGGTGCTGGATAAAGGGCAGGAACTCGATTGGTTCGGCTCGAATTGGATTATAGCCGGGGTCTGCGTGGCGGTGACGGTGTTCGTCGGGTGGGTCTTCTGGGAATGGCGGCATCCGAATCCAATTGTTGAGCTGAAGCTATTGAAGAATCGAAATCTGGCTACGGCCGTTTTCTTCATGTTCATTCTGGGATTTGTGCTTTATGGCACCACGGTGCTTATCCCGCAGTTTTTGCAGCTGCTCATGGGATATCCCGCGGTTACGGCGGGCGAGGCGCTGGCGGGGGGCGGCTTTATCATGATGCTGATGATGCCGCTCTGCGGCACGCTGGTGTCCCGGGTGGACCCGAGGCGGCTCATGTCGTTCGGGTTCGCGGTGACGTCCGTGGCGCTGTATTACATGGCCAGGCATCTCACGCTGGACATGGATTTTCGGACCATCGCGATGCTCCGCGTATATCAGACGATGGGGCTGGCGTTCATTTTCATACCCACGAATGTGCTTTCTTACGTGAACATCCGGCGAGAAAACAACAACCAGGTATCGAGCATGGTGAACTTCGTACGCAACATCGGCGGAAGCGTGGGGATCGCGCTCGTGAGCACGTTCATCACGCGTACCACCCAGGTGAGGCAGAATTATTTGTCGGCCAACATGCGCGACGCCAATCCGAAATTCGAGCAGATGGTGAACGGAATGAGCAGCACACTCCGCAATCATGGCTTGGATCCCGGACAGGCGCTGCATCAGGCGTATGCGCGAGTTGCCGTGATGATGCAGCAACAGGCCGCGTCGCTCGCCTACAAGGACGCGGTTTCAGCCATGGCTGTGCTGATTGGCTGTCTCATCCCCCTGACCTTCCTCATGAAGCGGCCGCCGGCCCACTCCGCGGCTCCCCCGATGCACTAACGCTTTGCCAAAGGCGAAGCGACACTTTATTCCGGGAGTTCGTTCATAAGAGTCATCTGAGTGTCGCCGCCGGTCTTGGGGTAGGTGATTCGCGTGCCGTCGACGCGGGCGAACGGAGTGAGCTTGTGCTCGTGGGGAGCTGACTCATTCACGATTTCGCGGACTTCGATGCCGCGGACGACCAGAGCGTCGGAGACCAGAGAGCGATGGCAGCGCCAAGGTACAGCCTCGGCGCACATGAGTGCCGTAGGTTCCTGCTGCGCGAGCGCGATTGCGCGATCCAGTGCCGCTTCGAATTCGTTCGTCTGCATATAGTCGGCATAGCCGCGGAAACCTGCATTGCGCCAGCCCCTGTTCACGGAATCCTTGCGCGGGTGGCGGAGTCCGCCGAGCGCCTTCAGATGGACGTAGCCGATCTGGGCGGAGTGCAGCGACGCCGCGAGGTTATCGGCGCTGAACTGCGGGTTGCGGCGCGATTTGGGGATGGTGCGGATGTCGATGAGTTGGCGGATCCCGTTTGACTTAAGAAGCCCGATGAATTCCTCTATCGGCCGGGTGGAGTGGCCGACCGTGAATACCACGATTTTCTGCTCGTGATGTGCCATAGGTACGCCTGGCCATGATAGCGGCGCCGGGAACTAGGTGGAAGGCTGACGGGCCCGTTTCGGGAAAGGTTCCGTAATTTACCGGGGCGGGACGAAAGCAACATTCGCGTTTTGCTGGATATTCTTGAGCAACTCCCTTTTTCCACTGTCCGGCAGCTGGATTGCTACCTGTCCCTGTGTACCATTGACCCTTTCTGGGACTAGCCGCTAGTCTAGCCCCTCGGTGTTATGGCCTTCAGAAAAGACGCAGATAGCCCCTGTATCATGCTCGGTTTGAATGGGTTACAAAGCGACCATGTGGTCTCAAGACTACCCCTCCGACCTTCGGCCTGCTTCCAAGCGGCGCGGCCCCCGAATGAACTGCCGCGTGCCGGTGACGATTGCCTGGAGAGGGGACCAGCCAGGGGTGAGGCACTTCGAGGCCGGCTTTACGCGGGTCGTGAACAACTACGGCTGCCTGCTGGTAAGCCCAAAGGAAATCAACTTGCAGCAGAGGCTTCGGGTCACGAACTTGAGTACGCACCGGGAGGTGGAGGCCGAAGTGGTCTGGAAAGGCACCCAGAGGCCGGACGGCTGGGACCTGGGCGTGAGACTGGTTCAATCCGAAATTGATTTTTGGGGAATGGAATTCTAACCATGGACCCTTTGAAAGCCGTGGCATCGAAGATCCTGCCTGCGATTGCGCGGACACCACCGGCAACTCCCTCGCGCACGCCCGGCCCGGCAAGCGGCGAGTCGTTCGCCAAAGGGCCGATGGGCGAAGAGCGCCGGCGCAGCCAGCGCGTCCTGCTCCGGGTACGCGCGAAAGTGCATGTCGCCTTGGACGGGACACCGACAACTTTTGACGTTACAACGCTGAGCGTGAATTCACACGGCGCGCTGATCGCCATGCAGAAGAGCCTTCCGACCGACACCAGGCTCGTTTTGGAGCACGATGGGACCAAGGAGCGGATGTCCTGCAGGGTGGTTCGCCCTCCTCGAGAGACGGCAGAGGGCTTTCACACGGCCATCGAATTCGACTCTTCGGATTCCGACTTCTGGCGAATCGCTTTTCCGCCGGCCAATTGGAGTCCTGAAGACGCCGACTCATAATCCTTCCTTTTCGCGCTTCCGATTGGCCCGTCTTCCGCGGGAAAACTACATTAAAATTCTTGACTGAATTCTGGCCCGGTGCGATTCTGCCGAAACCCTTCCGGAAGTAAGTCTCCCAAAATATTCAGGAACCAGGAAATTCAGGAGGAACCATGGGAAACACGGAACGGCGTATTGCGCCCCGGAAGGAATGCACAGTGCCACTTCGATTTCGAGTCACCAAGGGTGCGGATCCCTTCGCCAGGGAAACAGGTGCGTCTGCCAGAACTCCCTTTGGAACCATCGAGGGCGAATCGGTGAACCTTTCGGAACGCGGCATTTACTTCAGGTCGCGACATCGAGTGAACGTGGGCGAGCCGCTGGAAATGTATTTTACGATCCCCCGCGAGCTGACGGGGCGCAGCGCGGAGCAGGTGCGATGCAGTGCCAGGGTGGTGCATGTGGAACCGCAAGCCGACCGGCAAGGTTTGGTTGGCGTGGGGGCGGCCGTAGAACGCTTCGAGCCCATGTCTTCCGCGCGCGACTGGGGCAATTAAAGGGGCGGATACGTTCACTTCGCCGGGCGGGCGGGGAGTGTGAAAGTTACCTTGGAAGCGGTGGTGTTGTGGAAGCCATCGGTCACTTGCACGGCGACCACATGTTCTCCCGCCGCGAGCCCGGAGATTTCGAAACGGTAATTTTCCTTCGGCGCATCGGAAAGCTGTCCCACGGGCAGAACAATCTGCCAGTCTCCGGCATCGACGCTGTATTCCGCCTCGGCGATCGCGCCAGCCAAGCTGATGCCGGCAAAAGATACCCTTACCGTCGCGGCGCCGGCGTCGGCACGAAGATCTTCGATACGCGGGGGCGTGTTGGCGATTTCAAAGCGGTCGCTCTGGTGCTCGGTGGAGAGCGCTTGATCCGGCGGATTCGAAGGGGAATCGGTGACGGCGATTTTCAGGTAATAGGCGCCATCCGGCATCGAGGTGGTATCCCAGGAATAGAACTTCTGCGCGAGCTTGTCCTTCAGCAAATGCCAGCTTGTTTCGCCTTCCCCGCGGTAATAGACCGAATATAAGAGATCGTCGTCGTTGTCGTCGTGCGCGCTCCAGAGGACGGCCTGGTAGCCCTTCTCTTCATATCCTTGCGGCGGGACTTCCACTTTGGGAGTTCGGGAAGCCGAGTCGGCGCCAGCAGGCGATGAGGAAGGATTCGCGCCCGGCCCGTGAGGGTTGCGAAGCTGAACAGGCTGCGACGTTCCCGGGCCGCCAGGCTGTGCAGAATAGCCGACCACGCGGACTCCTGGGTCCTGGACGGCGACATCGTCGATCACGGGCGCGACGTTTTTTGGCTGATAGGCGAGGCCGACCCAGGAGACGGTGGGCGGTTTGGCGTTATTCGTATCGAGAAACACGGCTTTCCACTGCACAAAGCGAGTCGGCGGGCAGCTTATCCCGTCCGCGTCGGAGGTCTTGTACGGGCCAGCCCAGGCGCTCCAGTTGTTATCGGGATTCGAGGTATTGCCCGAGCGAGCGTACAAGGCTACTTTGCCTTGCATCGCGCCGTTTTCTCCCCACCACGTAAGGTGTCCCCAGCGGGAAAAGATCTTGGCGTCAAATGTGTTGGATTCGAAGCTCCCGTTGGGTTCGTAGCCGGGGCCAAGCGAGAAGACCTTGCCGGCATTGGCGGTGGCCGCAAAAATTTTGCCTCCCGGGCCGGACACAAAGCTCGTTACTTCCGCCGAGGCGGTTTTTGCAACGCTGGAATAGATCTGGTCGCCTTCGAGCTCGATGATGGTTCCCTTGTCTCCCGTGCCGAGGAGAAGCTTGCCAGCCGGCGTGAGGCCGAGCGCGTATACGAGGTCGTCCCGGGAGGTCCACAACGTTTCCGGGGATCCATCGGGAGCAATCTTTACAACTTCGGCGCCTCCGCTGGCCGTTGGAAAGGGATAGGGAGCGGGCTGCTGGCTTATGACCGGCTGGTCCTGAACGACGATCGCACCCTGGGCGTTTCCAATGGGGACGGAGCTTTGCACCGGAAGGCCGGGAAGCACGCGGGGAGCTCCCTGGATGGCGATCTTTTCGCCAACAGACGCGGCATAAAGATTTCCGCTGGAATCGGTGATGAGCGAAGTCACTTCCGATTTGTTGGTCTCACAGATCACAAATGAGGCGCCGGCCACGGGTGCAGTGTCAGGGGCCTTTCGCTGGACTTCGACGCGAAGAATGAGCCCGCTGGGCTCGGTGCCTATCAATAAGTTTCCCTTCGAATCGAAAGTGAGGGAACGAGCGTGACGCTCATCGCTCTGATAGAAGGCCTGTCCCTTGCCATCGGGGGTAACGACAAAGACTTGCCCTTTGTCGCCTGTCGCCACAAACAGGGAACCCTGGGGGTCTACGGCGAGAGCCCAGATATATTTTGTTTTGGGATCGAAGAAAATGCTTTTTTGCCCGCCGGGCGCGACTTTGTAGACCTTGCCATCCGGAGAGGTGCCCACGTACAAATTGTCTTTCGAATCGAAGGCAATCGCCTGGGCGGCGAGTTCGGAGGATTCAAAAACCGTGGTCGCCTTGCCCGTGTCGTCAAAGCGCAGGACCTTCGCATCCGAGCCGCCGGCGGCAAACAAGTGGCCCTGGGAATCCATCCGCAGCTCCCAGAGGTAGGCGAGATTTGGATCGGCAAAGGCGTCGAATTTAGGAGCGGGGAGAAGCTTTCCGTCGCTGCGAATGGCAATGCCTTTTGCGGTGCCCCTCTGGAAATCGGAGAAATCCGTCTGGCGCCACTGGCGGGTGTGCTCCGCTCGAGAGAAAGAGGGGAACGAGAGCGCGATAGCGGGCAAGCACACCAGCAAGAACACGAGGTCGAGTCGCCGCATCATGAGACCAAAATCTCCTTTGGATGCTGCCATTCACTTCACGGTGATTGTAAGCATGTGCTGGCCGGCAATTACCTGATGCATGTCCACCGACCATTCGCCGGCGGTGGATTCCCGGAGCAGCCGCGCGCCGCCGGGATTCTGGCGCTGGTTCAGGATATTGATTTCCGAGGCGGGAACGTTGGGCATTTCCTTGTCTTCGACCAGCATGGTGGGCGTCGACTGAAGAAGGGTCGCGTACAGGCGGTCGTTATTTCGCTCGCGGTTGACGAGCTTGATCAGCTCTTCCAGGCCGGGCAACTGGCCTTGCGAGCTGGAGGCGAGCGACTGCACGTTGCGGTTCAGGAATTCCGCGTCGCTGACCATGAGCTGCAGGGTGCCGCGGGAAGTTTGCGCCGGAATCGTGACCGGGATGTCCTGGGTGAAGGCGGCGCCTCGATAAGGGCGAAGCAGAACCTTCACGGCAACGGTTTCTCCCGGGTGTACTTCGCTCTTTTCAAGCCAGGCGCCGTCGATCATGGCCGAACGGCGCTCGGTTAGCATGGTCACGTGCAGATCGATGTGGCCAATCTGCGGGGTCTCGTAAGGATTCGAGTAAATCCGCGTGAACACTCCCTGCACTGCCGTGGCGGCAAAGAAGCCGGTGGGAATGGGCGCGTCGATGGGCGCGAACAGGTCATCGATGTGGACGGGCGAGTGGCCGTTGATATCGATGGTGCCGTCGAGTTGGAGCGTGGAGCCCTCGCCGTACGCCGGGTTGCCGACGATTCCATTAAAAGATGCCAGCGCCACGAGCACCGGCGTTAATTGTGCGTTCTGGACTACTTCGAAGTGGAATTTTTTCTCGGTGATGGGGGTCGTGAGCGTCAAATCGAGCGGAATCATCGAAGGACCGGCGCCTAAGGTGCCCATCACGGCTGTCTGACGGTCTTGCGTCAGCGTGCCGATGATCCCGCCCGTGGTGATGATTTTTGTAGACGCCTGCGACGAGGCGAGCGTCATCACCACATGCGCTCGAGATATAGGGATGGCGACGGAGCCGAAGCTGAATAGGGGGTGCCCGCAGGCGAAGAATCGATTGCCTTCAACGCTCGTGACCGTGCAGCCGGCGCTCAAGGAGAGATCGCCGCGAACCAAGTCCATGCCCACCATGTCGCCGGGTTTAATCTGCGAATCGGTGGGCGAGGCAGGAGCGCTGCCGCCAGCCATTGCCGATATTCCGAAAGCCGCCAGCTGACTGCCGAACTGGGCGAGCGTTTGGGGGTAGAGCCCGGCGGTGATCAGGGGCGTCTCAATCGGTATCAGAAACTGCTGGACTCCAGCCGCGGTGGGCTGCGCGAACTCAGCGGGTATAGGTGCGCGAGTGGCGTCCATGCTTGTGCTTGTGGAACCGGTGATTGCAGCCGGGTTTTTGGGCAAAGGCAGGGCGGTAGAGGATTTCTCTACGTCGAACATGTTCTGGATGGGCGTCACGCCGCCGATCGCATCTTTCGAGAAATTGCCGATCTTCAGCGAGAGAGCGCCGGCGAGCTTGCCGTCAAAATAAACCGGGCTGCCGCTCATTCCGGCAGCTACGCCCGTCTTGTCCGCCTTGTCGCCCAGGAGCTTTACGAGGATCACGTCCTGCTTTGGTCCCAGGGCGTCATTCAGAATGCCAATAACCTCCAGGTCTACCTTCTCGACCTGGTCGCCTTCGAAAATTGTGTACACGACGCCCTTCATTCCGGGTTTCACGTCGCTAAGGGGGAAAGTCGGGGGATCGCCCGCGGCTCGCACCGGCAGACCGGGAGTGACCAGCAGCAAAGCCAGCACAGCCAAGCACAATTTCCGGGTCGCCGAGGGCATGGAAATCCTATGATACAAGGCTGAAACGCGCGAAGCAAACTTACCTAATTCCTTTGCTGTGATGATGTTAGGAGCATCTGAAGGCGGTATTTCCCCCGCTGGTCACCGTTCCCGGGCCGCACCGAAAGCAACTTCAAAAAACATCATCGGTTTATTAGACGGCACTTGCATGACATCCGGTACATACAAACTTGAGTGATCCACCAGCGACATCTGGTGGTTCACGTCAAAGAACACGAAACCGTGAATCATGGCCATGGGGGGAACGACGTCGCCGTCGAGCGAGAGAGGACGCAAAATATCGAGCATGCCAGCAACCTTCTTGTCCTTGCTCTCGGAGGGAAGCGCGATGGGCGGGAAGCGCCGGGTGGAAGGCGTCCTCGATCCTTCGGGATGCACGATCTGGTTGGCCACTTCCATGGGAGAGAGCGAATCGACATCCTGGCGCTTGCCTTCCGGCGGGCGGACCTCCAGCTGAATTGTGCTTAGATCGATGCGAATCGGCTGGTTGGTTTCGTTGCGCAGAAAGACCTCGACCGGGAGAATGCCAGCGGGAATGGGATTGGCTTTGCCGAATTTCTTTTTGGCACGCTCGGCGTCGATATACGGATCGGCCGAAATGTTGAGGCCATCGTGCCGGTCGTGCGAGAGGGACTCCTCGGCGCCGGACGGAGCGGTCGAGGGTGCGTTTGACTGGCCGCCGCCTCGCGCGAAGGCGGGGGCGCAGACCAGAAGTGCGATCGCAAAAAGCCAGATTGTTCGCATCTTTTCGAGTTCCGATGCCGCAATCGTTCGGGAAGTTGTGCGTCTTTTACGCGGCTGACACTATAATACCCGGTCCGCGTGCGGCAAAGAGGTTCGTCAGCCGCGCGCTGCCTTCCCATGTACTTCCTTTATCGGATTCTCACAGCAGTCGGCATGCTCTTGGTTGGGCCCTACTATGCGTGGCGCGGGTGGCGGCGGGGAGAGCCTGCCAGCACACTGTCGGAACGTTTCGGCGGAGTTCCTGCGGAGATCGCGGAACGCGCGAAGGCAGACCCGGGGGCTATCTGGATTCACGCGGTTTCGGTGGGGGAAGTCCTCGCCGCGCAGCCGCTGGTCGAGCGGTTGAAGGCTGGCGCGGGGCGTTCCGTGTTTGTGTCCACGACCACCGAAACGGGCCGGCAACTGGCGCGCGAGCGGCTGCAATCGGCCGACGGGATTTTCTATTTTCCGCTCGACTGGGTGGTGCCCGTGCGCCGCGCGCTCCGGGCGATTCGTCCAGCGATTGTGATTATCATGGAAACGGAGATATGGCCGAACTTTCTGCGCGAGGCGCGTCGAGCTGGAATTCCTGTTGTTTTTGTGAACGCGCGGATTTCGGAGCGGTCGTTTGGGCGCTTCGAGCAGTGGAAATTTCTGGTAGGCGAGTTTTACCGGCGGGTTCTGCAGGATGTGGGGCTTTTCCTTGCGCAGACTCCGCAGGACGCGGAGCGGCTTCGCGAAATGGGCGCAGCCGAAGACCGCGTGGAAGTGATCGGGAACCTGAAGTACGACAGCGATCCGCCGAAGATCACTCCGTTCGGCATGTGGCTCGAAGAGCAGATTCAGCAGCAGGAGCGGTGGCCGGTGTTGATTGCCGGGAGCGTGGTCGCTGAGGAGGAGGCGGCCGTGATGGCCGCCTACGATATCGTGCAGCGCCAGTGGAGACGCACGCTGCTGGTGCTTGCGCCGCGCAAGCCGGATCGATTCGGTGCCGCCGCCGATATTGCCGCCGAGGGTGGCTGGACGGTGATCCGGCGGAGCCAGGTCAGACTTGAAGCACCCCTGGACGAAAATGCGGACGTGCTGGTGCTCGATTCCATCGGCGAATTGGCGGGACTTTACCTTTTTGGAGACGCGGTTTTTGTTGGCGGCTCGCTTGTGCCGTCGGGCGGACACAACATTCTCGAGCCTGCGTGTTTTTCGAAGCCGCCCGTATTCGGCTCGTCCATGGAAAATTTTCGAGACATGGCAAATCAGTTTCTGGGGGCGAAGGCCGGTGTGCAGGTGACGAGCGGGCAGCAGCTTGGAAAGGTGTGGGTGCAGCTGATTGAAGATAACCTCCTGCGTGAACGGATGGGGAAGGCCGCGCGCCAGCTTTCCGAGCGGAATCGCGGGGCAACCGACCGGGCCATCGGTCGCATTACTGTATTGCTTGGCGGCGAGGGGAGCGCGGAATGAGTTTTCGCGATGCGCTTCTATGGCCGTTGACGCTCCCGTATGGGCTGGTTGTTCGCGCGCGGGCACAGGCCTACCGGCGGGGTATTTTCCGGCCAAAGCGAATCGACGGCGTGGTGATCAGCGTCGGCAACCTGACAGTGGGCGGCACGGGCAAGACGCCGATGGTGCTGTGGATCGCCCAACGCCTGCTTGCGGAAGGAAAGAAAGTCGGAATTTTGACGCGCGGCTATCGCGGCGAGGTTGCGCCGGAGGGAGGGGGGCAGAAAACCGCTGCAAACTCCGAGAGTACCAGCGACGAAGTTCGACTGATGAAGGCGCGCCTAGGGGAGGGCGTTGCGTTTGGCGTGGGCGCGCATCGCTTCGCGAAGGGACGCGAGTTGGTTCGCGGCGGCGTGCAATGGTTCGTCCTCGATGATGGATTTCAGCACCGGCAGCTCGCGCGCGACGTGGATATTGTTCTCATCGACGCCACGAATCCGTTCGGGGGCAAGCATCTGCTCCCGGCGGGGCGCTTGCGGGAACCGCGCTCCGCGCTGAAGCGGGCAGATATCATCGTCATCACGCGCAGCGACCATGCGCCCGCGATCGAAGCGGCTGTTAGCCATGACTCGGCGGCTCCCATTTTCTATGCTAAGCCCTATCTTGATTCGACACAGTCCGTGAACGATCCCGGGGCTGAAGCCGTGTCACTCCCCGAAGTGCAGAAGAAGAAGCTTTTTGCTTTCTGCGGTATCGGCAATCCTTCCGCCTTTCTGGCGGATTTGCACGATTGGGGATTTCAAGTGGTGGGCCAGGCTTTCTTTCGCGACCATCACCGGTATACGCAGCAGGACGCCTCTGCAATCGAGGGAGAAGCGCGGAGGCTTGGCGCGGAGGCGCTGATTTGCACGGAGAAAGATGCCTTCAATCTGGACGGCGTTCGTTGGAACGAGCTGCCGGCGCTGTATTGCCGGATTTCGCTGGGTATCGTCGGCGAAGAAGAATTCTGGCGCACCATCATCGCAAAGTCGAAATCCGGCAGCGGCCTTTCGAATAAGCCTTAGCGCTCCCGTTTGCCGCTTGCAATCTGCTGTGCTATTTTGCGTCGCGACCATTTTTCCCAAACTTCGTTTTACGAGGAATCGGATTGAGCGCGGATCGAAAGAAACTGAACCAGCGTGCAGGCAAAAAAGCCGCCGTACAGACTGCCGGGGCGAGCGTCGATCTTACGCGCCTGCTCGATATCGTCGGCGCGTTTTCGCGCCAGACGATTGGCGTGGTGGGAGATTTCGTGCTGGATGAGTTTGTGTCGGGAGAGATTTCGCGTGTTTCCCGCGAAGCGCCGGTTTTGATCCTGCGGCATCGCCACACGGAGGCCTATCCGGGAGGCGCGGCGAATGCCGTGAATAACCTTGCGGCCCTGGGTGCACGCGTTCTTCCCGTCGGAGTGGTGGGGGAAGACGAAGGCGGCAAGAGGCTGCTCGAACAGTTTCGGCAGAAAGGTGTCAAGACCAGCGGAATACTGCGCACGCGCGAGTGGGTGACGACCACGAAGACTCGCTACCTTGCCGGGTGGACCCACACCACCGAGCAGCAGGTGCTGCGCGTCGATCGCGAGCCAAGCTCGCAATTATCCGAAAGCGTGCAGGGAGCGATCGAGCGAAAGGCCCGGCTGGTCGCGCGCAACGCGGATGCGGTGATCCTTTCGGATTACGGGTTCGGAGCGGCGACGCCGGCTCTCGCGCGAAAGCTCAAGGCAAAGCGCGTCACGCTGGATTCCCGCTATCGCCTTCTCGAATATGCGGACGCGGGAATTACCGCGGCAACGCCCAACGAGCCGGAGCTCGAGGCGGTATACCACGAGCAGGCGGGAACGAATATCGAAAAGCTGGAAAATCTCGGGGACCGATTGATGGGCGACCTCGGACTTCAGGCACTTGCGGTGACGCGAGGCAAGGACGGCATCGTGGTTTTCGAGCGCGGGGCGCAGAATGACGACAAAAAGGCCCGCGCCAGCTACATTCCCATCTACGGCTCCGATACTCCGGTGGATGTTACCGGCGCGGGCGATACTGTGATCGCCGTGTTCACCCTGGCGCTGGCGGCCGGCGCTTCCTATCTGGAAGCGGCGCACCTGGCGAACTATGCGGGAGGTATCGTGGTGATGAAACGCCGAACCGCCACCGTGACGGCCGCGGAACTGGAAGCTGTGCTGCGGCGCGAAGCCACAGCCGTCCGGTAGGGAATTCGCCGAATCGCATGGACACGCGCGCAAAAATTCTCTCCCGGGACGGATTGCACGAAGTGCTGGAAGAGCATCGCCGCGCCGACCGGAAAATCGTCTTTGCGAACGGAATCTTCGATTTGCTCCATGTCGGCCACGTACGCTACCTGAAAGCGGCGCGAGCGGAAGGTGATATCCTCATCGTCGGCATCAACTCCGACGCCAGCGCGCGAAAGCTGAAGGGCGAAGGGCGGCCTATTCTCACGGAACGGGCGCGCGGGGCGCTGGTGGCCGCGCTCGCCGATGTGGATTACGTGATCATCTTCGACGAATTGGACGTCAACTCGCTGCTGCGCGAATTTCAGCCGGACGTTCACGCGAAGGGAACCGATTACACCGCCGAGACGGTTCCGGAGCGCGAGCTCGCCGCTCTGCTGGGAATCCGCGTGGCCATCGTAGGCGATCCCAAGCAGCATTCCACTCGCGATCTCCTTGCGCGCCTGCGGCAGCGCATCGATGGCTGATCCGCGTTTTCTGCTGATCCGGCTTGGTTCGCTTGGCGACATCATTCACGCGCTTCCTGCGGCTGCGGCTCTGCGCGACACGTTTCCCTCGGCCCGCATCGATTGGGCGGTCGAGCCGCGGTGGGCGAGGCTCCTGGAAGGGAATCCGGGCATCAGCGAAGTTATTTCCGTGGATCGCAAGAGCGCTGGTGGAATTGCCGGCACCGTCCGCAAGCTGCGCTCGGCAAAGTACACCTGTGCGATCGATTTTCAGGCGCTTTATAAATCGGCAATTCTTGCGTATGCGTCCGGGGCCGCTCGCCGCGTAGGATTTCAAAGCAGCTATGCGCGCGAAGGTCTGGCGGTGCTTTTCTACACGGATCGGCTGAACCCTCGCGGGCCGCATAAGGTGGATCATAACCTCACGCTGGTGGAACACGTTGGCGCGAGAAAGTCTGCGGCGCGCTTTCCGCTGGCGATTCGTCCCGAGGATGACGAACGCGTCGATTGCGAATTGGCCGCGCACAAATTACAGGAATATTTCGTGTTGAACCCCGGGGGCGGCTGGCGATCGAAATGTTGGCCTGCGGCGCGTTATGGCGAGTTGCACCGGAAGCTGGCCGCGCGTCTGGGCCTGCGCGGGGTGGTCAGTTTTGGCCCAGGCGAGGAGCATTTGGCGCAGCGAGTGATGGAAGCGGCAGGGAATTCATCACCCGTTGCAATATCGCTTGGTCTGGGGCCGCTCATGTCCCTTTTGAAGCGGGCGAAATTCGTGGTTTCCGCCGACACCGGGCCCCTGCACTTGGCCTCCGCGCTGGGGACGCCCGTTGTGGGGCTCTTCGGACCCACCGATCCATCGCGCAATGGGCCGTACTCGCCGCAGGATACTTGGATTCGCAACCCTCGGGGATGCGAAACCACCTATCGCCGAGGCCAGGATTATGCCTCCTCGATGCTTTCCATTACCGTCGAGCAGGTTTTTGACGCAGTTCTGCGCCGTCTGGAGCGGTGTTCGTGACCCAGCAGCGGAACTTCTGGATGCGCTGGCGGGTGCGGGTAGGCTACCCGGTAGCCATCGTTTATTGGGTGCTCGCCGCTCCCACGCCTCGCTTTATTTTTTGGGGAGGAATCGTTGCGGCTGTGGGCTTGATCATTCGCGGGGCCGCCTCAGGACATTTGCGGAAGTACGAGCGACTCGTGACGGACGGCCCTTACGCCCACACGCGGAACCCGCTTTATCTTGGCAGCGCATTTCTCGCCGCGGGTTTCAGCATTGCTGGCCGTTCCTGGTGGGCCGGCGGGATCGTCGGGGCGTACTTCACAATTTTCTACTATGCGGTGATGCGGAACGAAGAAAACGATCTGCGGGCGCGTTACGGCGAGTTATTTGCAGAGTACGCCAGGCGCGTGCCCCTGTTCTTTCCGCGGCTAACGGCGGCGCCGAGAGACTCACTTCATGTTGCTGCGGCGACGCCGGCGAAATTCTCCTGGGCGCAATACCGGAAAAATCGGGAATATCAGGCGCTTATCGGGGCGCTGGCAGGTTTGGGAATTCTCTGGGTGAGGATGTGGATCCGGGCGCGTTTCGGGCATTAAATTCGGAAACGGGAGACCCTGAGCTGCTTTCAGGTTACTCCCTGATTGGCCTCTGTCTGGCGCTTCGACTATGATGAACTCCAAGAGCGGAGTGCGAAATATACTGCGAAACAGGCGGCGAGCGGCCGCCGATAGGAGTGTGGTTCGATGGCGGAAAAGAATTCCGACAATTATCTGGTGAAGGTTTTTGAAGCGGCTACCGCCTCGGAGGCGATGGTGGTTCGCGGTTTGCTGCAGAGCGCCGGCATTTCCGCGCCCGGTTTCCAGGGGGCCGAGCCGTTTCCGATGAATGAGCCTCCGGAGGGCTCGCACGATGCGGAAGTCTGGGTGCCTGAATCGCAGGCGGAAGATGCCCGACGCATCCTTTCGAGCTATTCAAAACCTGCCACTGCCGGGGAGTAGTTTTTTTTGTTCCCCATTGCTTCTGAAGTCGGAAGCGACTACCTGGAATTTTCTTCGGTGAAGGTGCTGACGGAAAGTTTTTGGCCGTCGGTGAGCGCCGTGACGGCTCCGTCGCGATCGGTCCGCAAAAACCGCGCCCCCGCCTTTGCGTAGCGCTCGACGATATTTTCCGCCGGCTGGCCAAACGGGTTTGCTTCGCCTACCGAAACAACGGCTACGCTTGGCGCGACCGCGGCTAAGAACGCCTCCGTCGAGGATGTTTTGCTTCCATGGTGAGGCACTTTGAGGAAATCCGCCGCGAGTGCGGCGCGGCTGCCGACGAGTTCGTCCTCGGAGCGCTGCTGAGCGTCCCCCGGCAGGAGAAAGTGGAGACGGCCGTCGCCGATGCGCAGGACAAGGGAATCGTCATTGGAAGCCTCGTTGACAGGGCCCGCGTCCCGGGGCCACAAGAATTCGCCGCTGACGCCGTTCCAATCGAAGTTTGATCCCGAGGTCTGGTGGGCGATTTTTACGCCGCGCTTTTCCGCTTCCGAGAGCAGAGCTTTGAAAGCAGGCGTTTCCTCATCGCGCCCGATCCACAATTCGCGTACGCGGAAATTATCGAGGACGCTGTACAGGCCGTCCAGGTGATCGTGATGCGCGTGACTAAGGGCGACTACATCGATTTGTTTGAGCCCCCGCGACCATAGATAGGGAGACACGACTTCTTCGCCTACATCTGAACCGGAGCGATATCCGCCAATTCGCTCCGATCCCGCCAGTCCCCCGCCATCGATCAGCATTGTGCGGTTATCCGGGAAGGCCACGAAGACTGAATCACCTTGGCCGACGTCGAGCACGCTCACTTCCAGCTTCCCGCTCGCGAGAGCGGGGGCGAAGGGATGGGTGGCGACGAGAAACGTGAGTGCGACGAGCGCGGCCGCGGGAATCCACTCGGACGCTGCGATCGGATGCGAAGGCTGTTTCCGTGCGGCCCGGCTGGCACGCTGGGCGGCGATGGCGCGAGCCGCCGCAGCCACCGCAACTAATGCGATAAAGAAGCAAATCGTGAGCCACAGAGGCGGTCCGGGAATGCGGTAGGAAGCGTGTGGAATGCGGCTGAACCATTCCGCGGTCGCGAGCAGCAACCCTGCACAATACCCCAGAGCTTTTGCGAGGAGCATCGCGAGCCTGGCCCACAAAAAGGTCGCGCCAAGTGTGACGAATCCCAGAGGGACGATGACCCCGGTTAGCACGACGGCCGGAATGTTGCTGAACGGCCCGATCAGGCTGACGCGATGAAAATCCTCGGCCAACAATGGGACCATGCCCCACTGGATTACCAGCGAAAGCAGAACGATTTCCCAGAGCCGCAAGCCGAAGCGTAAAGGAGCTGTGAGCAGAAAATCTGCGTGAGCGGCCAGTCTCAAAGCCGATCGCGACCCAAGCCACTGGATCGCGGCGCGCAGCTCGATCCGGAATTGCGCGATTTTGGGCGGATGCACTCCGTCGCGAGTCACGTCGGAAAGGTGGCGAAGGCCGGCCCGGTAAGGCGCGCTGGTGCGTTCCATCCAAGGTAGCGCGATGGCTGCAATCACTCCCGCGGCCAGGAAGGAAAGCTGAAAACTGGAATCGCCCAGCGTCGATGGCTTCCAGATAAGCATGCCAAGCGCGGCGAGCGCGACGATGTTGAGCAGGTCAATGCGGCGAAAAAGGGGGCGGGCACACAGGTAAAAGGCGGCCATCAAGGCGGCGCGCACAATCGGCGGACGATCCTGTACCACTCCTACGTAAGATGCCAGCACGGCCAGAGTCAGCAGGCTGGTGAGGGCAATTGAAAGGTGCAAGCGGCGGCAGAGCCAGAACAAGAAAACCACCAATGCGCCGACGTGCAGCCCGGCGACGACCAGCACGTGATAGGCCGCGATCTTCTGAAACGCGGTGACCGTGTCGGATTCGACGAAGCTGCGGTCACCGAGAAGCATGGCTCGAAGCACGGCGGCGCGCTGAGGTTGGGCCGGGAAGAGTGCATCGAGACGCGAGAGCAGATCGCCCCGGAGCCGGGCCAGGTGCTGCGAAAGGGTTGGAGGAGGGCGATCGATCAGCTGGAGGAGTTCACCGCTTCGCAGCGAGCCCGTCAAATCAATCGATTGCAGTGCCAGATAGCCGTGAAGGTCAAATGCGCCTGGATCTAGGAAATTGCGCGGGGGGCGCGCGCGCATTAGAGCCTCAACGCGATCCCCGGCTCGCAGATCATCGGGCGCCCCGGTTGTTCGCGGGCCATTATAGAGATTCGCGCGCAGGCCTCCTCTCACGGGGAGCGAGGTGCCGGAGGCTTCCACTTCCTCTAGGTCAATTTCGTAGCGCGTTCCCCAAGGGAGGGCGATGGGATTCTCGCGCAAGCGGCCGCGCCAGCGCAGAGGTTTGTTGGTGTCCAGTTGACCGGCGGCGATCAATCGCGGGATGTGATTTGCCGGACCGGCGGCGCGCTCGATGCTCAGCGCGGTGCCTCCCAGCGCGAACCACGCAAGGACGGCGAAAGTGGCGCCAGGAATTGTATGGTCGCGAAATGCCAGGATGGCCCCTGCGGCGATGGCCATGGCAGTCGCAGCGATCCAGATTCTCAGCGGCAGTTGACAGTGGCCGGCCAGCACGATTCCGGCTGCGAAGGCCGACGCCGTCCATGCCGCTGGAATCTTCATATGCGGCGCTTAAGCCGGACCACCGCCTCCATGTGAAATGTCTGGGGAAACAAATCGAAAAGGTGCACTTCGGAAATATCGTAACCGGCTTCACGGAATCCCATGAGGTCGCGGGCTAACGTCGGAGGCTCACAGGAGACGTAGGTAATTCGCGGCGGTGCGATTCGGGCGAGCCTTCTGACCGTATCCGGCTCCAGTCCTGCGCGCGGCGGGTCGAGAACGATCAAATCCGGCTTCTCTTTGTAGCGTTCGAGAAAACGATCGACATCGGCGGTGCGAACCTCGATGGAGCCGCCCGACCGGACATTCGCTTCGAGATCGCGCGTGGCCGCCGGATTGGACTCAACGGCCACGACGCGCTCGAACCGCCGTGCCAAGGGAATCGAGAAGAGCCCCACGCCTGCGAAGAGATCGAGAGCCAGGCGCCCGTCTTCCTCGCGCTCGCACACTTCGCGCGCGAGATCGTTTACGAGAAAACGGTTCACCTGGAAGAAAGAGAAGTGCCCGACGCGATACTTCGAACCTTCTGCCTCGTATTCGAGGAACCCGGGGCCGAACAACTCCATGCGTTCGCGGGTTGGATCGAAAAAGAGAAGGCTTTCGCTCTCAGGGACGATGCCTCGAACTTTTTCGGCGAGTTCAGCGGCACGCGAGGGGAAGCCCGCGAAAGTCAGGGTCAGAAGCAGTTTTGTATCGTCGGCGTTTGAAAACGCCTCGACTTCGCGAAGCGTTCGCGGAAAAACTCCCACAGCCAGGGCCTCGCGCAGCGAGAGAAGCGTCTTCAGGAGCAGGGGAGAGACGATGGAGCAATCTGTAACGGCGCAAAGCGCCGTCGAGTTAGCCTGGAAATAGCCGATTTCGAGCTTTGCTTCGGCCTTTGCGGCGCCGTTCGATTCCGCAGCTCTTATCGCCTCCTCAGACTTGTCCGTGTCTGCATTCTTGACAGGGCGCACTTTCCACTGGGCGCGGTTGCGATAGGCCCAGGGCGGGGAAGCGTGCGCGGTGATCTCTCCCGGCCAATCGATGCGGCCCAGGCGCCGCAGCGTCTCACGAAGAATTTCGGTTTTGAATTTGAGCTGCGCCTCATAAGGCGCGTGCTGATAGTCGCAGCCGCCGCAGGTTCCAAAATGCGGACAGGGCGGAGTGACGCGCTCCGGCGAGACGGTCAGCACCTTGTTGAGCCGCGCGCGCACGAATTTCTTTTTCTGCTCAACGGGCGCGGCGTCGGCTTGTTCGCCGGGCAGCACGAACGGCACGAATACCGTGGAGCCTTCGTGGTGCGCGAGGCCCTCGCCGCCGTAAATTAATTTTTCGATGGTTACGATCATGAAGGGTTTAGTTCTCCGAGCGCGGACAGATTGCGCTCAGATGACAGTACTACACACTAGGTTAGATAAAAAAAGCTGAGCCGAGGCACCCCGAAATGCTCGAACAGTCTTTTCTGAGTGTATTGCCGCTCGAGCTGCGCCAATTGCTCCCCAGACATCTTACGCCTGTACGGGGCGAGGGTGCGATCCATTTCGCGGCGGATCGCGAGCATCGCTTCTTCGTCCGCGTCAGCGGAGAGAGTTGCTGACAGTTTGTCTTCGAGAACGGTCACGCGGCGTTCGAGGTCTTCGAGATCGAGAGCGTCGGGCGAGTCGACTAGCGGGATCAACTCTTCCAGCTTTTTCGCTGTCTCCTCCAGCCGGCCACCGAGCGCGGCGCGGCTGGCTTTCTGCTTCTCCGACGCGGCGCGCAATCGGGACGCGTTGCGTTCGAGATATTTTCGCAGCTCGATGCGCGAAAAGGGCTCGGGTGCCGGGCCTGTGCGCTTGAGTTCGGGGCCGGTCCCGGCGGCGGCTTCCTGGGCCTCCGCGGCGGCGTCGAGAACAGCATCCACGCAGTAGGCGAGGGTTTTCAGTTGCCGCCCGCCCGCCGCTCGTTTGGAGCGGGTCCAGCTTTCGAATGCGCGGTCGATTCCCTTGAGCACCACACCGAGAGGAATGCCGGCCTTCTGCCAGGTTTCGACGATGGCCCAGTCAAGCGGAGACACCAGCAGGTGCGCGCCTCTTTTCTTCCAGAAGTGCTCTTCGATCTCCGTGTAGTAATTGAAATAGTTGAAGGATTCCATGCTTCGCGGGAGAGATTATCGCTGAGGGAAAAGCATCCGGCAACTTGCTGACGGCCGGGCTGCAACGCCTAGGGTCAGCGGGGTATGTCGCGCACACTCGCGCGGGCGGACATTCGCCCGACGGAACGCGGGTTGAGAAAGCCGCGCGCGATTTCGGAGGCGGTGATTCCGAACTGGTTCCACACGCGCCGCTTCAGCGTGCGGTAGTCCTGCGAGCCGCTGAAAACGTCGCGAATCAGGTCGCGAAACGCCGGTGAATAGTTCAGGATTTGGACCATTCGCGTGGTGATGGCGCTGCCCAGAAACGTGCCGAGAAAAAGCTTCCGCGCCAGGGTGGCCGCGAACTCCAAGTCCTCGGAAAACGCCCCGCGTAGACGCTCCGGATAGGCCTGCGGCTGGTTCTCGATGAGCGCCTGAGCCAACAGGTCTCCCGAGCGGAGGGCATAGTAAAGCCCTTCGCCGGTGACGGGATCGACGCACGCGGCGGCGTCCCCTGCCATGGCCCAATTTCTTCCAACGATGCGCCGGCGGCGAATCGTCTGCGCCTGCGGCGACGGGAGCACGTGGCTGTAGAATTTCGCGTCCTTCAGCGGAATTTTTTCTTCGCTTACAAAATCTTCCAGATGGCGGCGGAGCTGCTGGCTCGAACTCTGGCCCATTTTTCCGCAGATACCAACGGAGACGTGGTCAGCGCGCGGAAAGGACCACAGGTAGCCTTCGAACTGCTTCAGGAACTTTACCTTGATGATGTCTTCTTCGGTGGGCACAAAGTAGCCGAGGGTAATCTCCAGGTCGGAGGCACCGAGCGCGGTGGTTTCCGGCAGGAGGCTGTTGCGCGCGCCTCCGGCGAGCACGACGAAGTCCGACAATTGCTCCTCGCCGCCGGAAATGAAACGCACTTTCTCGCCGCTGGTGTCTACGCCGATGACTCGCGAACAGACCGTCTTGCATCCCGCAGCTTCGGCGCGGTCGAGGAGGAGTCCGTTCAGCACCTTGCGGGCGTAGATCACGATGGGCTTGCTCATTTCGAAGCGAGCGCGATGCCCGCGGCTGGAGATCAATTCGGCGGTGCGGACGATTTTTTTTGGCTGATTTGCTTCGAGCAGGAAGGGATACGCCTCGATTGCTTTGTGCGTGAGGCCGCCGCCGCAGGGCTTCTCCCAGGCGAGGCGTTCGTCGAAAATCGTTACGTGAAAGCCCGCGTTTGCCAGGCGCTCACCGCAGAGCGCTCCCGCAGGCCCTCCTCCGACAATCGAGATCTCTTTCATGGACCCTTGTGGCGGGTCTACCGCAGGGTGTGGTCACCGGAGCGGGAAAACCGCCGCTATAAACCAAGCCGCGAGTATAGCACCAAAAGCAGCGGCAGCCGTCGCGGAGCCAGTGCGCGCACGAAGAGCGTCGGTTGCCATCCGTTGTAGGACGGAAAACGCTGCCAGGCCTGCAACCAGCACACCGATAAGAACTTGTCCGTTGTCGAGGGTGTAATACGCCAGGAGGCACGCGAGCCACAATTCCAGCCGCATTACGAGAGAGAGCAAAAAGCGCATTGCCCGGGCTTTGCCAGCGGAGATGGGGCCGAGAGTGACTTCTTCCGCAAAGCAAAAAATCAACGCCGCTGGCAGGATCGCAGCGAAACGCAGCCAGCGGGACGCGTTGAGCCAGAGGTCGCCGAGCTGCCAGTTAAACCACGCCCCCGCTGCCAGAACGACAGCAACAGCCAGGACGGAAGCCGCAACGAGCCTCACCACGTTCGGCGCGAAGCTCGACTTCGCAAACTTCCAATTCAGCGCCACCATCGAGCCGCCCGAAATCAGCAGTAGGGATGCGAGATAGTCGCCGTTATAGAGATGAATGAATCTGAGTGGAACGAGAACCGCGAGCACGAACACCGAGGCGAGGGCGGATACCGCTTGCTCGGCGATTGCGAGAACGGGTGAAGGCGCTGCGGCAGATATCTCCGGTAACGGCGGTCCGGTGGCGATGCCGGCGATCGTCGCGCAGACGGGGAACAGTACGAACAGACCCAGAAGGCCTAACACTGTCCCTGCGAGACGAAGGCGCCCGCGGCTGAATGTGTCGTATGTGGCCAGATCAAGATTCAGGACAATTGTCCTGGCGTCAACCGCCGGGAAGAGAGCCTGCATTGCCCATTCCTCCGACCGATGTGCCACTCCCCGATCGATCAATGTGGTGGTGTGCGTTGCGTGAGGGAGGAACTGCAGACTGAACGCTCGCTGCTCGGCGAAGTCCTGCGGGGCGATTCGCTCGCCGCCTGCGGCTGCGGCCAGTGCCGCTGCCTGCCTCTGCAGAATCCCCAGATCATATTGGCTGCTGAAGACCAGCAAATTCGAAGGCATTCGCCGGGGCGCGGTCATCGGCGCAGGGGAGAGGGCGATGGTTGCCGCCAGAGGTACCACGTCTGCCATGCGGACCGCAATCGCGCCTCCCATGGAATGTCCCAGCAGGATCGTTTTGCGCGGATCGATCGTTCCGTCTCGAACGAGAGACTCCACGGTCAAATAGGCGCATTCCTGCGCTTTTGCGAAGGAGAACGCGTCCGTGTTATCGCCATGGCCGGGCAAGTCGAGTAGATAGGCGCGGAAACCGTGGCCGGCAAAATCAGTGCCCAGATACGTCATCGTGCGCCGGTTGGCTCCCAATCCATGCAGCATGATGACGGAGCCGACGGCACTCACGCCTGCGGGAGGTTCGAAGACCGTGACGGGAGTATGGCACTCACCCGCGACGACCACCACGTTTCGCTTCGGCAAGGAAGACCGGTGGATGAAGAAAGCGCCCATCGCGAGCATACAGATGCCGGCAACTGCGAGAATCTTTTCCCAGGACTTCATCGAGGGTTCGCCGGCCGTGACGGGGCGCGTGATAGAATTGATTTTTCACGAGTTGCGCGAACTGTAAGAGGGGCAGCGAATTGGCTCAGGTGGTCTCGCAAGGCAGCTTGATTCTCCAACGGCGCAAATGGAAAGACAACGGGCAATGCGTTGTCTTCGTCAGCGGCTGCTTCGACTTGCTGCATCCCGGGCACATTCGCCTGCTCGATCAGGCTCGCTCTCACGGCGACATTCTGATCGTCGGCGTGCAATCGGACGCAAGCGTTCGTAGTGCGCCTGCCGGTGTAGCCGGCACAGGGGAAATGTCGTCGAATCGGGCTTCGCGCCCAATTACTCCCGGCGCCGAACGCGCAGAAATCCTGGCGGCCCTGGCAGCTGTAGACTACGTGGTTGAATTTGACGATCCCTCTCCTGCGCGGCTGATCGAGAGCCTCGGCCCAGACATCGTCGTCGAGGGCGCGGCCGCTCCGATGAAGCCGGAAAAAGACTCAGCGGTGCGTTCGGCAGAGCCGCTGAGTTCCAAGCTTGTCAGAATTCTGCTGGAACCCGGCTATTCCACTTCGCGATTGATCGAACGCATTCAACAACAACCAGGCGCATGATTCTTCCCGTCGTCTCCGAGCTTCTGTCGAAGGTCGCGCGGCAATCTGCCGTTGAAGAAGCCCTCGACACGCTTCGCCGCAGCGGCAATGAAGTTCATCTGGCGGGCCTCACCGATTCCGCCAAGGCGCTTGTGGTCCCGATGGCGCTGGCCAGTCTCGGCCGCCCCGCGATCTTTCTCGTGGAATCGAACACGCGCGCAGAGGCGCTACTAGAGCCGGTTCGCTGGTTCTACCGCGCGGTTACCGGCAAGCCCGGAAATCGCGTGGTGTATTTTCCCGCGCAGGAAATCCTGCCTTACGAGAAGCGCTCACCCCACGCGGAAATCTCCGAAGCGCGCGCGGTCTCGCTCTGGCGTTTTGCAACCGGCGAAGCCGACCTGCTGATCGCCCCCATCCACGCGGCGCTGTGGCGGATGCGGGAGCCCGATTTTTACCGCAGGCTGGCCCGCACGATCGAGCGGGATCAGGATATCCCGCATGCGGAACTGCTGAGCTTTCTCGCAGGCGCGGGCTACGAAAAGCACGTCACGTGCGAGATGCCCGGCCAATTCGCGGTTCGCGGCGGCATCATCGACGTGTTTTCCCCGGAGGCTTCGCAGCCGGTGCGCATCGAGCTGTTAGGCGACACGATTGAGTCCATTCGGGCTTTCGACCCGGGAACGCAGCGCTCCACGAATCCGATGGAACGCGCCACGCTCCTCCCGCTTACTGAATTTCCGTATCCCACCGAGGTGCTGCAGCACTCGGGGGCTAGGTCTGCATCCGGGCGCGACGATGAGCTGAGCGAACGCGGTTTTTATCCGGGATGGGAATTCCGCGAAATTCTCCGGGAAGACCGCAAGTCAGTGCTCTTCGACCTGTCCGCGGATCCGGTTCTAGTGCTGGACGAGCCTGCGACGCTGGCATCCGAAGTCGAGAAGTATCGAACGCGCCTCACGCAAGCGTACGAGGACGTGGAAGACCCCCTCGCCGAGCCGGCCGACCGGTACATTTTTGGCGAGGACGAGTGGTCGCTAGCCCTGCAGCTTTTCCCGCGGCTTGCCTTGGAGCAGCTGGAACTAACGCGCGAGGGGGAGGCTGTCAATCGCGCCCTGCGAACGCAGCCGACTACGCGCTACCACGGAAACGTCGCCGCGTTCATGGCCGAAGTGAAGGGGCGCGTGATTGCGGGCGAGCAGGTAATGGTTTCGGCGGCGAGCACGGGCGAACTCGAACGCTACGCGGATATCTGCCACGAGTACGAGCTTCCTTACCGGCTGGGCGAGCTCGAAGAGAATGTGACGGTCACACGGCTCGCGGAGGAGGGCAGCGGCGGAACGACCCCGGCGATGGTTCTGGTGAAGGCGCCGCTGAGCGAGGGCGTTGTGTTTGCGGACGCGCGTCTCGTCCTGTTCGGCAACTCGGATTTATTTGAGACGTTGGCACCGGCTGCGCAGCGGGGGCGCGCGCGTCCCAGGACGGCCAGCTTTTTCAGCGATCTTTCGGACCTCAAGCCCGGCGATTATGTCGTCCACGTCGATCACGGCATCGGCCAGTTTGAAGGGCTCCGGCAAGTGGGCACGGACGGCGCCACCGGCGAGTTCATGCTCCTGGTCTATGCGGACGATGCCCGCCTCTACGTTCCCCTCGCGCGCCTCGATTTGATCCAGAAGTATCAATCTCTCGGCGGCGTGAAGCCGACTTTAGACCGGCTGGGCACGACGATCTGGGAATCGCGCAAGACGCGCGTGCGCAAGTCGGTCTACGACATGGCGGATAAGCTTCTGGCGCTTTACGCCGAGCGCAAAACGGCCGTGGGACACGCGTTTCCTCCCGACTCGAACTGGCAGCGCGAGTTTGAAGATGCGTTCGAATTCCAGGAGACGGTCGATCAGCTCAAGGCCATCGACGACGTGAAGCGCGATATGGAGTCAACGACGCCGATGGATCGCCTGCTTTGCGGCGACGTCGGCTACGGCAAGACCGAAGTTGCCATGCGCGCCGCGTTCAAGGCTATTGCCGATTCCAAGCAGGTCGCGGTTCTGGCGCCCACCACCGTGCTCGCCTTTCAGCACCACCAGACCTTCCGCCGGCGTTTTTCGGCTTTTCCTGTGCGCGTCGAAATGCTGAGCCGGTTCCGCTCCGAGCAGGAGCAGAAAAAGACTCTCGAAGAACTGGAAGCCGGGAAGGTGGACATCGTGATCGGCACGCACCGGCTCCTCTCGAAAGACGTCAAGTTTCAGGACCTTGGCTTGCTTGTCGTCGACGAAGAGCAGCGGTTTGGCGTGACCCACAAGGAGCGGCTTAAGGAGATTCGCAAGAACGTTGCGGTGCTGACCATGTCTGCGACTCCTATCCCGCGAACCCTCCACATGTCGCTGGTGGGCCTCCGGGATATGAGCCTGATCGAAACACCGCCGAAAGATCGCCTCGCGATTCAGACGACCGTTGCATCGTTCAGCGAGACGCTGGTTCAGCGGGTGATCGAGGAAGAGTTGGAGCGGGGCGGGCAGGCGTTCGTGGTTCACAATCGCGTGGAATCGATTGCGTCCATCGCCTCCTTGGTAAAGCGCCTCGTGCCACACGCCCGAGTTGTAGTGGGACATGGGCAGATGCGCGAGGCGGAGCTCGAAAAGGTGATGCTGAAGTTTGTCCGCAATGAGGCGGACGTTCTCGTTTCGACCACCATCATCGAAAATGGCCTGGATATTCCGCGCGCCAACACCATCATCATCAATCGTGCGGACCGCATGGGGCTTTCGGAGCTGTACCAGCTTCGCGGCCGCGTGGGCCGCTCGAACCAGCGGGCCTACGCGTACCTGCTGGTTCCGGCGGAGGGGTCGCTTACATCGATTGCCCGCCAGCGGCTGGCCGCGCTCAAGGAATTCAGCGATCTGGGCGCGGGGTTCCGCATCGCCGCGCTCGATCTGGAGTTGCGCGGGGCGGGGAACATCCTGGGAAGGGAACAGCACGGCCACATTGAAGCGGTTGGGTTCGACATGTACTGCCAGATGATGGAGCGCGCCGTCGCCGAGCGCAAAGGCGAAGCGGTGGCTTCGGAACGCCACACGACGCTCAACCTCGGGCAGGAAATCCGCATCCCACCTGAGTACATCGAGAGCGAGAATTTGCGCCTGCGAATCTACAAGCGGATTTCCAGTGTGTCGTCGGAAGAAGAACGCGTGGAGGTGCAGCGGGAACTGCAGGATCGTTTTGGCCCGCCGCCTCCGGCTGTGGCGAACCTGCTCGATTACGCCATATTGAAGGCGCTGGCGGAGAAGCTGTTCGTCGCGTCCGTGGACCGCCGCGGCGATCAGGTGGCTATCAAGTTTTACGATGACACACCCCTTGGCCCGGAGCGGCTCGTCAAGTTGATCCGGAAACGCCGGGATATGCGCCTCGACCCCAGCGGAGTGCTCTGGCTGGGGTGGAAGGCAGAAAAAGGCGGGCCCATGGGGGCGGTGAGAAACGTGTTGCTACAGCTACAATCGTAGAGCTAAGATTCCATCGAGAATGAGAACATCCATGAACCGAATTTTAGCTTCCTTCGTTACATCCGTTCTGGCAAGTATCCCCGTGTTTCTGTCCGCCGCGGCGCCTGCGGTCGCGCAGGAAAAGGGAACCGTTGTCGAAGAGATCGTGGCCCGCGTAAACAATCAAATCATCACGCGGAGCGATTTGCAGAAGGCCGATTCGTCGCTGCGTGAGGAACTCACCCACGACTGCCAGAACTGCGCTGCGGACAAAATCGCCACCGAATACAAAGACAAGCAGAAGGACCTGCTCCGCGATCTGATCGACCAGCAGCTTCTGGTCGAACGCGCCAAGGACATGAGTCTCAGCGTCGAGACCGATCTGGTCAAGCGGCTGGACGAGGTCCGCAAGCAGAATGGCCTGGCCACGATGGACGACCTCGAGAAGGCGGTCGAGTCCCAGGGAATCGCCTGGGAGGACTACAAGACGCAGCTCCGCAACGGCCTGCTCACCCAGGAAGTGATTCGCCAGCAGGTGGGCGGGCGGATGGACATCGGTTCCGACGAAGTGAAGAAATATTACGAAGATCACAAGGACCAGTTCACCCGGCCCGAGCAGGTGGAACTCGGTGAGATATTTCTGAGTACAGAAGGGAAGACTCCCGAGGAGATCGCCGCAGTCCGCACGAAGGCGGACGACCTGCACAACCGCGTGACGAAGGGCGAGAACTTTGTCGAAATCGCCAAACGCTACTCCGAAGGCACCACGGCGCGAGACGGCGGCGACCTTGGAAGGTTTGAGCGCGGCCAGCTGGCGCCGCAGCTTGAGGACGCCGTTTTCAAGATGGACAGGAACGGCATCACCGATGTGATTCAGACGAAAACCGGCTTCGAAATCCTTAAAGTGCTGAATCATTTCGATGCGGGCCTGCAGCCTCTCGATAAGGTCGAAGGCGAAATCACCAACCGGCTCTATTCGCAAAAGATGGAGCCGGCTCTCCGCACCTATCTCGCCGAATTGCGCGAGGAAAGTTACGTGCTCGTGAAACCGGGCTTTACGGACTCCGCGGCCGTTGCGGGCGGGACGGTGATCCAGGAAGTGGCGCCCACGCCAGACTCACCTAAAAAGAAGAAGAAACTGCCAGCGCCGAAAGTTTGAGGCCTATGAAGTCCCATTTTGTTGTCGACCTCTCGGACGGCCAGATCGTGGTTTCGCATTTCCTCGTGCGCGAGAAAGAGGTGCGCACGTCGGTCCGCACCGGTTCTTCGTGGCTGCATCTGGAGCTTGTCGACCGCACCGGCACCATTTCCGGAAAGATGTGGGATAACTTCACGGCGCTTGTTCCGACCTTTGACCGGGACGACGTGGTGCAGATTCGCGGCCGCGTGAAGCTGTTTAACGGGCAGAAGGAACTGACGCTCGAACAGATTATCCCCGTCCTCGAGCGCGACTACGACCTCAGCGACTTTCTTCCCCATACGAAACACGACATCGAGAAAATGTACGCCGAGCTGCGTGCGGCCGTCGCAGCGGTGAAAAACCCCTGGTTGAAGCGGCTGCTCAACGATGTGGTCGAGGATCCATCGATCGTGCCACGGCTGAAACGCGCTCCAGCGGCGATGACCATGCATCACGCGTTTCTGGGCGGTTTGCTGGAACACGTGGTAAGCCTCCTGGGGCTTGCCGCTGGGGTGAGCGCTCATTACACGGAGCTGGATGCCGATCTGCTGGTGGCAGGCGTGATACTTCACGATATTGGCAAGATCGACGAACTAAGGTACGCTCGGGGCATCGATTATTCGACCGAAGGGCGGCTTCTGGGCCATATCATGATTGGAGTGTTGCTGGTGCACGAAAAGATCAAAGCGATACCCGGTTTTCCGCCTCAGCTGGCGGTGCTGCTGGAGCATCTGATTGTGAGCCATCACGGGACCCATGAATTCGGCTCGCCCTCCCTTCCGCAGACGCGGGAAGCCGTAGCCCTGCACTTTCTGGACGATATGG
>Ga0302324_100003822_pt1 | contig 33808 bp, 21 predicted proteins | sample Palsa_T0_1_FD_201949 | JGI IMG/M metagenome (GOLD analysis project Ga0302324, IMG submission 201949) | Peat permafrost microbial communities from Stordalen Mire near Abisko, Sweden - Palsa_T0_1 | ecosystem: Environmental > Terrestrial > Soil > Palsa > Peat permafrost | place: Sweden: Abisko...
CGGTCGAGATAGTCGAGTTAGGCTTGGCATTGGGCCTTCCCCATGCTGACCCAGCAGACCGGTTCTTGGCGGCAACGGCAAAGGTCCTCAATCTGACACTAGTCACAGCAGATGAGAATCTACTGGATTTGAGCGAGATCGTGACCCTCCCTAACCGTTAGTTTTGACTGGAGTCTGACAAATGAACGTGCCTGCGAGCCTTGTGTTTACCGAAAACTCCATCCGAGCCGAAAGCGCGAGGATCTCGTCTGCATTCTGACACTCCCTGCCGGAGAAACTAATCGAGGCAACCGTGCAGCAGCGATGCAACGGCGTTCTGAATGGTAAAGCCGAGTGCAAATGCGCATAGCGTTCTCGCGATCGATAGGGCGAACGTCGGCCTGAGCGGGGATGGTAAAGATAATTTTCTTCACGCGTCTATCGTGACCGCTTGAGATGCGATTTTGGCTTTTTTTTAATTTAGCGCGATAACGTTAGCCGCGAAGTTCGAAAGACGGACTCGGTATAAGAACAGCACGCCGCTAGGAATTAAGAAAAGGGGAATAATGAGATCAGGCATCATGGGGTTGTTCACGCCATTACGGCGCGGCGCACGATCCGGATTGTCTCTGCTGGCATTGTCTCTGTTGGGTATCGGTTCACTACAGGCGCAGCAAGTTGGAACCAACGTCAACATGGTCACCGGAACACAGTGGCCCGGCGGCGATCCGTTCCTCCAGCGCCAAAACGAGCCCTCAATGGCGATCTCCTCGCGCAATCCACTGCATATGGTCGCAGGCGACAACGATTACCGCTCGGTGGATCTTCCTGCCGTTTCCGGTGAGGTCGCACCCACGGGCGATGCGTGGCTAGGATTCTTCACCTCGTTTGATGGAGGCCAGACCTGGACCAGCAACTTGGTGCCGGGCTACCCGCAAGATACGTCGATCCAGGGGTTGCTTTCTCCGATACACGGCTTGGGCGCAGGCGCCGACCCCACCGTCCGAGCCGGGACCAACGGCATGTTCTATTACAGCGGCCTGGCATTCAATCGCCAACAGGGCGGCACGAGCAAAGTATTCGTGGCCACATACACGGATGACAACGATCTCGAGGGCGGGAATTCCATTCGTTATCTCTGGACCACACAGGTCGACACCGGCAACTCGAATCTCTTCGAAGACAAACCATCGATTGCGGTCGATATTCCGCGATCTTGGTCCGGGCTTTGTATCGTCCCCGCTTTACCTCTGAAAAACTCTCAAATTTTTCCGGCTGGAACGGTTTACGCAGCGTGGACGCAGTTCACGGGCGCAGAATCGAATGGCGTTGCAGCAATCATGTTTTCGCGTTCCATCGACTGCGGTCTCACGTGGACTCCTCCGGTGCAAATCAGCGGCACCGCGAAGACCAACCAGGGTGCCTCGCTCGCCATCGATCCTAATACCGGAGCGCTTTACATCGCGTGGCGCGTCTTCGCTTCTACAAGTCCCACGCAGGCCGACGCCATCATGTACGTGGCATCCTTCAACGGAGGAAGCACTTTTACAAAGCCCGCTCTGGTGGAAAGCATCAACGCTTTCGATCAGGGCGATACCTCCGTTTCTTTTCGCACCAACGACTATCCGACGATCTCGGTGGACGCAGCCAGCCACGTTTACCTAGCGTGGAGCCAGCGTGACGCTGGGAATATCAGCGCCAATGGAGGGGACGCCCGAATTGTGGTGTCGACTGGCATCCCGACCTCGAATCCTAACAACATACCGCTGCAGTGGAGCGCTCCACTGGTAGTTGATAATTGGGCCGGACGCGGACATCAGTTCATGCCCGGCATGGCGTTTTCGGCGGGAAAGCTAACGGTCGCTTGGTACGATCTCCGCTACGACGATGATCTCGCAATCTATACCGCTCTCGGAGTCGCCGGCGAATTTTCGGAGCAAGAAGAAAACGACGGTGGCGCGCCGAATTTCCCAGTGTTCGGCACGTACATTCAGGATCCCGAACCACCCTACCCGTCGGACGCGCGCAGGCAGACGCTGGATGTGCGCGCGGCGCAGGCAAAACCCGGGGATCCTCCAGTGTTCTTTCCTTCCGTACAAGTCTCCGATTACACTTACGGGTCGCTGCCGGGAAGTTCGGAGATTCAACAGCTGCAGGCCGATCCGCCGAATCTGCCCATGTTCCAGAGTGGAACGCTGCCATTTTTTGGAGATTACATCGATGTGGCCGGGCCGACGTTTATTCCGAATGAGAACGGCACTTGGCGCTTCAGCAATCTGGCGACTGATCCCGATTTCACTCACGTGGTATGGGCCGATAATCGCGACGTGGTTCCACCCGCCGACGGGAATTGGGCAAACTACACACCGCCTACATATCCTGGATCCGCAACCAGCATCTTCGATCCGACGCAGACTCGCCCGGCTTGCACCTCATCGACTCCCGACACCGGCGACCGTAATCAGAATATCTACACGGCGCAGCTCGCGCCGGGTCTCGTTCTCAGCTCGCCAGGGAACTCAAAGCAATTGGGAACAGGCTCGAACGGCAAGTTGATCCAGCGTCAGTTTGCCATTGTTGTCGCAAACACTACAGCGCAGACGCAATATTATGAGCTCACCGTTGAAGCCCAGCCAACTGGGGGCGCGGCATCTTTTCTTCAATTCGCTGTTGCGGGCCAGCCGTTTCCGTTGACTCAAATTCAGGTTGAGGTTCCCCCGCTGTCGAGCACGTCCCGAGCCATCTTTGTCACTTCCGCGGTTGCGAATGCGACGGTGACGGTTAATGCCGCGCAGCTGACCGCCCTGGGCGGCACTCTCGTCTCCGGCGGAGAGACTGCCTCACTGACCATCAATGGCGACCCCAATAATCCCGCCAGTCAAGACCCAAACATCGCTTCCGCCGAGAACTATACCCCTACGATCGCAACTCCAAACATCGCCAACCCGAACATCGCCAACCCGAATATCGCCAATCCGAATATCGCCAACCCCAATATCGCCAATCCCAATATCGCCAATCCCAACATCGCCAATCCCAACATCGCCAATCCCAACATCGCCAATCCGAATATCGCCAACCCCAATATCGCCAATCCCAACATCGCCAATACTGATCTCTCGGACGGCACCATCACCGACGGCACTTGGGCGATTACGAACACGGGTAACACATCCAGCGCATACGCCGTCAATTTGATTGGTCAGAGTCCGCCCCAGGGCATAGCCCTTCAGTTGATCGTCTACGGCACCTACTCAACGCCTCTCGTAACGCCCGCCTCCGGATGCACGCTAATCACAGAATCGCACTTCGTACCGGTGACGAATATCATCAGCCCCTCGTTCGCTACGCTGTCGCAGCTTTTCCAACCTGCAGCCAACAACCCCACGTTACCCGGACTGGCGCTCAAGCCGGGCGAGACGAAATACATTACTGTGCGCGTCTATGACCCGACGACCAATAATCCTGCCCAGGCTTTGCTCGATTACAACCCGATCACAGCAGTCACCCCGGCTGTTGTATCACAAGGCGCGAATACCGGAACCACGACTCCTCCGGCCACGCTGACCGTTCTGACCAAGTCCTTGCCGCAAGCTACGCTCACTGGTGTTTATCCCACGCAGACGCTGCAAGCCACTGGGGGCTCCGGCGCTTATACGTGGACATTGGCCAGCGGCACGCCGCCGCCGGGCATCACGATGACCACCGCCGGCGTGGTTTCAGGAACGCCGACCGGGACTCCGGGAACTTCCTCTTTCACCGTGCAGGTGAAGGATGCCGTCGGTGATGTCGCGCAGCAGCCTCTGACGCTAGTAGTAAATCCAGCGCCCCTGGTCACCACGACGACCTTGAGTCCTGGCGATCAGGGATCGGCGTATTCCCAGCCACTATCGGCAACTGGAGGCACGTCGCCGCTCAGCCCCTTTAGCATTTCCTCAGGATCACTTCCTTCCGGCTTGTCGTTAAATGGATCGACCATCAGCGGCACACTCGCGCCCACCGCAGCCACATCTGCTTTTACAGTAAAGATCACCGACGCCAATGGAGTATCGGCCACGCGGCCTCTTTCGATCACGGTGAATCCTCCGCCAATGATCACCACGACTTCGGTGCCGACTAGCGAGCAGGGACGCGCCTATTCCACGACCTTCGCCGCCTCCGGAGGAACCGGAACTCTCGCCTTTAGTCCCTTGACGGTCGACGGCCTGATCCTCAGTTCCTTGGGCACCTTGGCCGGAACTCCTTCACACGCGGGCTCGTTCCCCCTCACAGCGACTGTCACGGATGCTCTCGGTGTCACTGCTTCCAAGCCGCTCACTCTGACAGTAAATGCGCCGCTTCGATTGAATGCGGCTTCCTTGCCTGCGGGGAATCAGAATGTGGCTTACCCGCAACAGCAATTGGTGGCCAGTAATGGTGTGCCGCCATACAGCAACTGGACGTGGGCTCCGGCGCCGGGCTCAGCGCTGCCAGCCGGCTTGTCTCTCAATATGTCGTCGGGAATCATCACCGGCGCGCCAACCGCCGCAGGGGCGTTCTCATTCATCGTTAGCGTCAGCGACTCACTCGGCGCAACCGCCTTGCAGACATACTCTATTACGGTGATTGCCGCCGGTCCGGTGATCGGCACGTCATCGCTGCCCAATGGCCAATACAATTCACCGTACACGCCGTTGACCCTGTCGGCAAACTCCGGAACCCAGCCTTATACGTGGTCGCTTGGACCTGGTGGCGTTTTGCCCGCGGGCATGGCTTTAAGTCCGTCGGGCAGCATCTCGGGAACACCAGCCCAGGCGGGCATGTGGTCCATACCGATCACGGTGACGGATGTGAATTCGTTGACCGCAAACGGAACCCTGTCTCTCACAGTCGGTTTGGCAACGGGCTATGCCGGTAACGCCGATTGCTACATGCCCTATCCAACCACGCCTATGTATTATTTGAGTAACGGCACCACTGGACCGTGGAATGTGATCCCCCCTGGTGCTCTGAATGGGCAGATGACATTCCTCCCCGCGGTCACTGTCACGGTCGCTGGCATGGTCAGTACCAACGGCACGACTGTAACCTGGTTCAGCAACCAGGGAGGCCAAAACGACCAGTTCTACTTGTCTCCCACCCCCTCTTCTATCGTGATTAACAACGCCACCTACCCCGTAGCCTCTGTCAATTCCGCAACCACACTGACCCTGTCTCAATCGGCGGGCGTGCAAACCGATGTTCCTTACTCTTACACTCTTCCGGCCGGGGGCAACATGTTGACAGGGTGCTTGAGCGGAGCGATTTCCAGCGGTTCATACCAGATTCAGCTCATCGCGGGGGCTTCCGCGTTCACCCTGCCGTTACAGGTCGTAGCTCAGGACACCCAGGATAACGGCATAGTTAACGTCAACTCCGAGGGCGTGGGGGCCGATGTGCCGCCAAGCTCCGTTCAGCAGGGAGTGGTTACAACCGGGCAGACCTTCACCTACCTTCCGGGAAATTATGCGGCGGATTCCGGTTTCAGCGGGAATGCGCTGGTCGGATTTGCTGGTACTGCTCCGCAGCTCTGCGGCACTTTTGGGGATCTGCCGAATTTGCTTACCGCCGCATCACAGCCGGGTCGCTTCGATATCGCCATCGACGGCACCACCCAAGGCTGTGCACCGATTCCTGCATTTCCAACCAGCCCGGCCCCGATCGTGTTCGAGTCCGTGGATACACTGCCCAGCTCAACGTTCTTTGGCGGGGCCACCTCTATCTCAGGCCTGGCGCTGTCGTCTGGCAATCCGAACGCGTTCGCGGTTGCCGGTAACGTGCTCGAGATCGAAGCCGGCGGCACCAACCCGAATCCAGTGACCGTTGCATTTAACTACGTAATCAACAATACCGGTTGTCCAGCTTGCATCAACCAAATTGAGGTTGGTTTGAACACGGATGCGAGCCCGCAAACCTACGCATACAGCGGTGGATCTGTTGGTTCGGGTCCCGCCAGCGTCAACATCAACGTGCCCAACACGCCGGGCCGATACTATATCGCGATCGATGTCAGCGAGGATTACGGGTTCCTTTATTCTTCGGCATATTGGGCAAACGGCCAGCCGACCGCCACGCGATACATCGGCGTGGTCGACGTTTGGTAGTAAGGCGTGGTAAAGAGCCTAGCGAACTCCGCTTCCGCTTGCTTCGAGCGAGCGGAGGCGCCTTTTCGCGTCGGCAGCCAGAGGATCGTTCACGCTCCTTTCGCGAGCCTTGAGGTAATTTTGGTAGGCTTCCGCGGCACCGGGACTCTGCAATCCTTCGCGCGCCCGTCCCAGATAATAATCAACTCGCGCAAAATAACGCCAGCTCGGTTCGTCATCCAGAAACACCGACGCTGCCTCGCCACGCCGCTTCACGCAAGCATCAAGCTCGGTCTCCGCGTCAGGAAATGCGCCCGCTTCCAAATACGCACGTCCCAGCCCGAGCCGTCCGAGCCAGGTATCGGCGATCTTCTGCGCATCTTGAAAGGTTCGAACCGCGTCCCGATAATCCTTGCGCTTCAGCTGGACTTCGGCCTCAATAAGCTTGGCGTAAGCGCCGGGGTCAGGCTCCAGTCGCTGGCTTAACTTCTGGCCAAGATCCAAAGCCTTATCGATCCTACCGGCTTCGAGAAAAACCATTGCCGCAGGATAAAGCAGGCTCTCGTCTGTGCTGCCGCCTACAGCGCGCTCGGCGGCGGCGATCGCTTTTGCGTTCTGTCCCTTCATCAGCCATGCCTGAGCCTGCATCAGGTATTTCGCGGCCGCCCGCGAAGCATCATTTGCGGCGAGATCCGCTTTCACCGCCGGTTCGAGAATCGCGAGCGCGTCATCGGGGCGTCCCTGGTACAGGGCCATATCCGCAAGTCCCACCGCGGATGCGGAAGCCCCCCACGCGCTGAGCGGCGCCGCTTTCTTATAAGCATCGGCCGCAGCCGTTTCGTCGCCCCGGGCGAGCTGAGAAATTCCCAGGCAAATGTAGGCTTTCTCAAATCCGGGATTGAGCTGCAGCAGCCGCTCGGACTCGTGAACAGCCGTGTCGAAGTCGCCGGCATACATCGCGAACAGACCATAGTTATTGAGGTAAAGTACGTTGTCCGGATAAATCGCGACGACGCGGCGCTCGTCCTCCACCGCGCCAGTCATATTCCTGGCGTAGAACTCGGCGAGCGCCAGATTGCCGATGCCAGCCGAATCCGCCGGAAACTGCCTCTCAAGCGCTTTGAACTGCTCGATGGCCTTTTCATAATCGCGTTCCATCAAGTAGTAAGCGCCGCGCGTGCGGTATTTCTCGCGGTCGGTCATGCGATCGATTTTCGACAGCGCCAGCTTAAAATCTTTCTCGGCATCCTGCTTCCTACCCATATTGGCGAGGATCACGGCCATGCCGGCGTAGGCGCGCCCCAGCCCGGGATCCAACTGCGTGCTGCGCTCATAAGCCTGCAGCGCCCCATCCCACTTGCCCTGCCACTGCAACTCCTGCGCTAGCGCATATTGCTGCGAAGCCTCGAGCGACTGCGAGGAAAACGTCTCGGCAGCCGCGAGCTGCGCCGATTTCGGCGTTGCATCGCCCAACGTCTTCCGGAAGCCTGCAGCAATCCGGGCAACCGCGTAATTCAATTCATTCGGGCTAGATGCAGTGGCACTCGCGCTGTCAATCACCTTATTGGTTCTGGCGTCGATCGCCTGGGCCGAAACCGCATACTTGCCTCCATTTTTACGGATCGAACCGGATACGACCACTCCTACGCCTTCGCGTTGCGCAATCAGACGCGCAGAGTTCTCATCTAGTTTCGTGGAGCCCGAAAGCTTGGAAAGCGTTTTGTGTGCGTTGCCGCGATTGTAGGCGGTGATGAACGAAGCACCTTCCAGGGCTGCACTCATCGCAGGCTCGAGCGTACCGTCGAGCAGTGGGTTGCGCGTCTGGTTGGTGAAATCGGAAATCAGAATCTTCACCGGAGCGTGCGCCCCCGCAGAAGCCTTGGGATGAAGTCGGCTGTAAATCAGCCCTCCGGCCAACAGCACGATCAATGCGGCCAGAGCAGAAAGCATTTTCCAGTTGCTGGCATGGGACTTTCTGATGCCCAGCCAGGTTTCCAGATGCCCGATCAGCGCTTCAATTGATTCGTAGCGATCCGCCGGGTTGAGCTGAATGCAGCGGGTAATAATGTCGTTCAGAGCGCGAGGTATCTGCGGATCAGCTTCGATCGGAGACGGCATCTGCTTCGCGCCGCGCTCGCCCAGCAGTTCCGGCAACCCTTTTTGGTGCGTCGGCATTTTGCCCACTGTGAGCTCGTAGAGAATCAGCCCAACCGTAAATAAATCAGAGCGAAGATCGATTTTTTCGGCCCGCGCCTGCTCCGGCGACATGTATCGCGGTGTACCCAGCAGCGAACCGACTCGCGTAAGAATAGCGGATTCTTCGACGCCGGATGGCGAGGCGTTGGACGGAGAAGGCGCGGCTTGCTTGAGAAGGGACGCCGTTTCCATGGAGCCGGCCAACCCAAAATCCATCACCGCCACCCGGCCCTGCTTGTCGATCATGATGTTCTGCGGCTTGAGGTCGCGATGAACAATGCCCTGCCGATGAGCTGCTGCCAATCCATAACAGACCTGCAGCATAATTTCCGCGGCCTCTTTAGGGGGCAGCTTGCCACGCTTATCCAGGACGTCGTGGAGTTCCTGGCCGTCGATGTACTCCATGCTGATGAAACGCACGCCGTCGGCTACTGCGAGATCATAAATTCGGACCGCGTTGCGGTGCGTGATCTGCTGCGCGAGAACTAGCTCCTGACGGAAGCGCTGCAGGATTTCCGCACTCTCCGCCAGTTCCGGGCGAATCACTTTCAGCGCAACGATCCGATCCACCTCATTGTCGCGCGCTTGAAACACGGAGCCCATTCCGCCCTCGCCGAGCCTTTTCAAAATTTCGTAGCGGCCCCCAAGAACAGAGCCGGGCGCCAGCGAGACCTTTCGGTACGCGATTGCATCGGAGGGGGTAAATGGCTTCGACCAGCCCCGAGGCTCGGGGCTCGCCTGCGTGAGATCGTCACTGCCCTCGGCAAAATTCTCCTCAACGAAGATCTGAGTTGCATCTGCATCGACAGGCGTGACTGTGCCGCAGGCCGGGCATTGATATGCCGACCCAGGGACCGGGGTTTTGCATGCCGGGCAGAGCATGAATAAGCCTAGTTGACGAATTGTCGAACAGGCGGAGGGCGCCTGTCTCGGGCGTCAATGTATCTTATCCTATCGTCTCTAAACGAACCTCGTAACTAATGCCCAGCATTTTCTGACAGTCGGCGCTTGGCTGCAGGCGAGCGCAGAGGGATTTCTACCGCGCGGGCTAATAGTAGTACCGAGAGCGCAAGCGTCTTTCGAACCATGGAATTCCCCTCATGGTGTTTGTGAATTGGGCCGTTCAGGAAAAGCGTTCGGAACAGCGTCATAGTGTCCAGGCTGATGGCAAGGGTCGGGCGGCTACCCTTTACATCCCTCTCCCGCAGATCTGGCGCATAGCGACAAAACCGACGACTACAAGGGAAGAATTATCCAGTTGGGTGCGAAGCGATGCATCGGTCGTCAGCTATGCCTGCATGGGAGGAGCCGGCTATCGCAAACAGGGATTGCGGATCTGGTGCTCTATCTGCGTACCGTTTGGCGACTCATCATTCCCCGTAAGCTAATCTTAACAGGTTCGTACACCGCGATTTCATTAGCAGCGGAAGAGACCCACAGTCTCCCATAGCTGCTGACCAGGTCTCCTGATCTGCGCGATTTGGAGGGCGTCGCCGATCAAACCGGCAACTCATACGGGCCTGAAGTCCGATATAAGGGGATGTCAGGAGATAAATACTTCTCCCTGCCGGAACGCCAGAAATGCTTTCCGACATCCAGCCCTTGGCTTCTGGTAAGCGACGAGACGCGATGCTTCGTCCTCCCTGCGGTTTCACGTTCGCCTTCATTGCTGAGCCTTTCGTAGTAGGTCTCGATATCAGATTACACCCACAGCAGTGCTAGCTCGTCGTATCCGGTCCTGCCTGCACCCACGCCACCTGCTGTTCCATCTGTGCGGAATCTCCTCGAAGAAAGGCAATAAAGTACAAATGCGTGCGCAGGAACTCACCATCCAGTTTTCGTGCCAATGCTTGGTCGAGGATGGTCTTCGCTTCATCCAGCCGGTTTAGGGAAAGGTAATTCACCGCTAGAGTTGAATAGCTCTTGATATCGCCCGGCGCAAGCCGCAATACCTCCCGTCCTTCTGCAAGCGCCTTTTCATATTGCCCCGTGTCCATGTAGTTAATTGCCAAGTCGGAATGCGGAGCGAGATCGCGAGGATAATTTGCTATCCACAATTCGTAGGTCTGCGTCTCTTTGTCCTCTTCTCCTGTTGTGTAAAAGTAACTCGAAGAAATGCGCAACTTCTCCCTTTCGCTGACCCGGTCGCGAAACTCGTATACTTTGTTGGCATATTCGAGGGCCAGCGATTCTTGAGAAAGATTCTCGTAGTAGTCGGCCAAAAGTGCATACGCCATGGGGAAATTAGGGTCGAGTTCGATGGCCCGCTTCATACAGGGAATGGCTTCGGCGTCGCCCTTGGTGCGGTCGGTCGTGAGGCCCATGCTGTAAGACTTGAGGGCTTCGAGCGAAGATGTGGTGGCCTGATCCAGCTGAACGTCAAACTTCTCCACGGTAGCCAGCGACTCGCCCAACTCAGTGCGCAGCTTGGACGCCGCCTCGCCCAGCGCGTCAAGCACCTTCTCCTTGGACGCCGCCGTCACCTGCTTCTCGGCCAGCGGGTCTCCGCTCTGGCAGTTCACCGCCTTCAATCCCAGCACGTATTGGCTGCCCAGACTGGCAATAGACCCGGCAACGTATGCCTTGCTGCCTGCCCGCTGGCAAAGCTCGCGGGTGACTTCGGGCGTGAGTTTCGTGTTGACCGGACGGGTCATTAGTTGCAAGGTCTTCGCGACTTCGCTGTCAGGGAGCACATTCAGAAAAGGCGATTGCCGCAGTGAAACAGTGAGGGCGGTCTTCAGTGTGTCGTCGAACACCGCGTCGCCCGTCCTGTTGGCAAAGTCGGCGAGAACGATTGTGTCCGTATCAGTCAGGTGCTTGCTTTGCAGATGCGGCGCCAAAAGCCTGAAAATTATGCTAGCGCACATCGAAAAGGTGCAATCGCTGAACCTCGAACGCGTCGAGTTTCGCGCCTGCACGATCGGGAACGACAGGAACACCCTGGGGCACCTAAAAAACCTGTTCGGGTGCCGCAAGCTTCTAGCGCCCACGGCCCGGACATTCTATATAAAAGGCATGCCCGTCATGACGATCTATGACTTTAATAGCCACTTCCGGGAGCCTCCATCCAGGTGGCCATTTGCGGCCTCCCGGACCGACTGGAAGCTCCTCCAATAACCCCGATGATTTTACTACCGCTCGCCCCAATGATTGGCGCACGGAGATGCTCCTAAGGAATCCGAAAACGCGGCTTTTCTGGGATGTGGAGTATGGCTACATCCCTCGGCCGAAGGATTTTATACGAACCCTAGGCACCCCGGCGGTATTTCGACCATCAAGATGAATGGGCCAGTCCTGGGCATGGTTGTCGAGGAGATTGATCCCTCCTGGTACCGCGCGTTCGCCGCCGCCTGGCATCAAATCTCCACTCACAGAATTCACAGACCCCTGTGGGACGATGCGAGCAAGTTTGTTCATCAATACATCATGCCAAAGGCGAAGTACGGTCAAGGCGATATTATGGTAGCTGGGTTCTGGACCCCAGGTGAGGAACTGCCCTGGCTCCTGCCCGTTGAACCGCAGTACGTCGAGCACATCAATCAGGCCTAACGTGAGACCCGTAATCGGGTGCTGCAAGCGATCCTCCACCTAGATGCAATACGCAACACTTTGCAGTAGCTCACCTCGAGTGTCCCGCCATGACGAATAACTAATCTGTTATCTATAAGTTACAATCCGACTCTGTGGCACCCAAGGTGCACATTTAAAGTGCCGGTCCTGGGTACCCCGTGAGAATCACGGCTTCTGTCCTGCACGGGGCTTAACGTTCGGACTAGCAGCGATGCAGAATTCGACCTCTCGGATGGCACCTTCCGCTCTGGTGACAAACCGGTTGTGTGAGCCCACCAACGAACCTGGGATGGCGCGATAGGAGACGGGTGGCGATGGGCGTTCGCGTGTACTCCCAGCGCCTGACGATCAGGACACCGAAGAAGGGCAAGAGGTGCGTTCCGTGCTGTCGCGGCCGTCATCTGCGATCTTCGATGCTCGACTGCGGCTCCGAAGTCTGCGACTCGAAGGTCGAGCCAGCCGTCATCGACAGGAGTGCAGCGAGCAGAGCGAATGCCAATAAGAAAGGCGAAGGCGAAGTTCGTCATGGAGCTGGAGGTCACGATGGGGACGCCCGACAGTCTTGAGGTCGTATCGTTTACTGCCCTAGCGATCAGTTTCGCTTGCGAAGCCCTCATGAAGCCAACCTGAATTGAGTTCTTATGCGTCTTAGTCGACTCTGAGCGGTATGAACGATCATGGACCTATCACATTCTTGTCGCAGCGCTTGCCAAGTTGCCGACTGCTCCACCCGTGTCCTTCATCGCGATGTCAAGGCTGCGAACGTGTTCAGTTCCAAAGAGCCTGATGACCACTGTTGATTTTGGACTTGCAAAACTGGACTGAGATTGCGGGATATTCTGCGACGATATGCCAAAGCGGCGCGAGCCGACTAGCACCTGCCCCCCTTTTCAATGGTCCTTAGCCGTTGGAGCGAGACGGAAGAAGCAAGGAATATAATCCGGTGGGATAAGGTGTTTGGATGCTGGCAAATTCGGAGCCTGTCACTACCATAGCCCGTTTCAGATGTTGAGCCTGAACTCATCGTCAAACGTAGAGCGTCTCGGAAGCAATATCCCTGTAGGAGACAGAGACTTTCGGCCGAGAAGGTCGCCTAGCGGGAGACTACATCTTTCCCATCGCGCGGCTGAAATTTACCCGGACGAAATCACAGATGCAGGACTGCTCGAGCTACTGCGAACTAAGATCGGAAAGATTCGATTCTGTTTGTTACAGATAATCAGGTAATTCACCATGGGAAGTCGACAGAAACCTTTCGTCGAGGGATTAACTCTAGGTACGAAAGGCCCAATACAGATTTCTGCCGTTCCTAAATTATGATGCGGGATTGCCAGCACTCGTGCACGCAAAGACGCGCAACAAATTCAGATGGCGCTGCCCAAAGTCAGTAAGATCGGAAAATACAACGTCCTCGACGTGATCGGCCGCGGGGGTATGGGAACGGTGTATAAGGCCATAGATCCGACCATGGGCCGGCTAGTTGCGATCAAGACGGTCACCGGGGTGTTCTCCGATGATCCTCTGCTTCTAAAGCGTTTCTACCGTGAAGCACACTCCACCGGTAAAGTCCAACACCCCAACATCGTCACTGTTTACGATCTCGGCGATCAAGAAGGGGTTCCGTATTTGGTAATGGAGTACCTCGAAGGCGAGAGCCTGGAGAAAATGATCAAGGAACGACAACCCTGCCCTCTTGCGGAGAAGTTAAGCATCATCATCCAGGTCTGCGAGGGATTGGGCTACGCCCACCAGCACGAAATCATCCATCGCGATGTAAAGCCGGGCAACGTGGTGGTATTGAAAGACGGAGGCGTGAAAATTGTCGACTTCGGCATTGCTCAGTTGGGGAATGAAAGGTTTACACGAACGGGACAGATAATCGGGAGCTTGTATTATCTGTCGCCTGAGCAGATTCAAGGGGCAGATCTCGATTCGCGCTCCGACATATATTCCACCGGCGTTCTCCTATTCGAGTTCCTTTGCGGCGTGTTGCCATTTCAAGGGAGGGACACACCCTCAACCCTGGCGAAGATTCTTCAGGAACCCCCTTCCTCGCTGGCAGATTTCTTGGACCCTTGTCCCCCGGAACTTGATGGTGTGCTACAACGGGCGCTGTCGAAGAACCGCCACGACCGGTACAGCTCGATGGAGGAGTTTGCCTACGACCTGCAGTCGGTGCAACAGAATTTGATCAGGGACCTAATTGCCGGTTACCTACACAGCGCCGAAGCTTTTGTTGAAGCGGAGAACTGGGAAAAGGGTCAGGAACAAATTCGGCAGGTTCTGAAATTGGACAAACAGCATAGGCGTGCCAATGAACTGCTGCGAGAAGTGCAAGTTCAAATTCAAAAACAACAAATCGGCGAGCAAGTGAGAGATCTGCACTCTCAGGCCAAAGATGCGCTTGCTGCACGGCAGTGGGAGGAAGCCCTAGCCCTCCTCGACCAAGCGATCATATTGGACAGTGCCAATTCAGAACTGATCGAGTCTCGCAATGATGTTAAGCAGTCGAGAACGATGCTGGCCGATGCTCTGCGACGAGCGGAGTTGGCACACGGCAAAGGAGACTTGGATACCGCGAAGCGCGCCGTCGATGAAGCTCTCCGTGCCGATCCGTCTGACACGACGGCAAAAGCTCTCAACACGATTCTGTCGAAAGAACTCGCAGAGCGCTCTAAGAGCAAGAAGATCGATGATTTGGTTACCGAGGCCCGCAAGGAGATTGCCTCGCGACGGTTCGCCTCCGCTCTAGACCTATTGCGCAATGCCGAAGGTTTAGACGCTTGGTCAGCGGAAGTCCACAAGCTGATCCACACCGCCGCCGCTGGCCTTGAACACGAGAGGCGTCGGCGCGCCCTGGAAGAGGCGTGTAGTGAGATTGAAGACCTCCTCAACAACGATGAATATGAGGCGGCTTACGGCAAAGCCAGTGACGCGCTGCGGCAGTTTCCCGAAGACCCCGGGCTGCTGAAATTAAGAAGCTTTGCCGAAAAGCAACGCGAGGCTTGGACTAGGCGGCTTTTCATCGAAACGCAGATCACCACGGCCCGGCAACTTTTGGACTCCGGCGAATTAATCCGCGCTCAGGGCATCTTGAACGAAGCACTGCAGCGCTACTCCGACGACCCAGGCCTAGTTTCCTTTCTCGCAATGGTCAACGATAGCATTGCGACCCAGGAGGCCCAGCATCGGATAGCCGAGCAGCAGACACACGAAAGGCGTCGCTACATCAATCTACAGGTCTTGGCTGCTAACGAACTACGGCGTTCAGGACAGACCGCTCAGGCCCTCGAGAAACTTCGAGATGCGTTGCGCCACTACCCAGACAGCGAATTACTGCGCGGTCAAATCGAAATTGTCGAAGATTTGCTGGTACGGCAGGAGGATCAACGAAAGCGAATCCAGGAAGAGGCGCAACGCAGGCTGGAAGAAGTCGAACAAGAGATTGCCACCTCTCGGCAGTTCTTGAATGCCAGACAGACCAGCCAGGCAGTGGTTTCTTTGGAGCAAGCGCTTCGGCGCTATCCCGAAAGCGAAAAACTGAAGTCGGAACTCGAGTTCACCCAGCACCGGGTGGCGGTGGAACAAGCGGAACGACAGCGCACCGAGGAGGAGGCCGGACGCCAGCGGGCGGAGATCGAGCATGAGATCGCCAAGGCTCGGCAGTTGCTGGATTCCGGGCAAGTGAGCGGGGCCGTGACGACGTTGGAACAAGTACTTAGCAGGTATCCCGACAGCGAAGAATTAAAGTCACAACTGAGATTGGCCCAACAGCGACTGGCGATAGAAGAGAAAACGCGCCAGCGACAGACAGAAATCGAGAAAGAGATTGCCTTGGCTGGGCGGCTGCTGGATTCCAATCAAACGAACCGCGCCTTGGCGGCGTTGGATGATGCGCTTCGGCGATACCCTGACAGCGAAAAATTGAAATCGCAACGAGAACTGGTCCGATCGCGTGTGGCAGTCGAACTGGAGCGGCAGAAAGCGGCGGAGCAGAAGGCGCAACGCCGACAGGAGTCGATCGAGAGCGTGCTTGCAGACGTCCGACACTTCCTCGACGCCAAGCAGGCCGCTCGCGCGGTGGCAGCCCTTGAGCAAGGATTTCGACGTTTTCCCGACAGCGAAGAGCTGAAAACACAATTGGAATCTGCCCGAGAACGCCTGTCGGCCGAACAGTCAGAACGCGAGCAGGCCGAGCGGAAAGCAAGATTTGAGCAAGAAGAAATCCAGCGAGAGATCGCCGCGTCCCGGAAACATCTGGATTCCAGGCAAACCAGTCAAGCAGTGGAAAGCTTGGAAAAAGCGGTTCGCAAATTTCCGCTAAGCAAGGAGCTCAACGCACAACTCGATCTTGCTCGTCAGCGCTTAGCTCGTGAGCAGGACGAACAGGTTCGGGCCGACGAGGAGGCTGCGCGCAAAAAGCGAGAGATCGAGAACCAGATCAGTGCGGTTCGTCGGTTGTTAGATTTAAGCCGGACGGACGACGCAGTGGGCGCAGCCGAACGAGCCGTGCGGAATTTTCCCGAGAATGCGGAGTTGCGGTCGCTGCTGGCGACTGCCAAGCAGCTGCTAGAACAGCAGCAGGCGGAACGTGAAAAAGCAGCCACGCAGGCCAAAGCCCGCAGAAAAAACATCGCCAGTGCGGTTGAAAGCGCCAAGCAACTGCTCAAGACGAAGCAGAGCTCAAAAGCATGCGAACTATTGGAACAAGCGGTTCAGCGCTACCCCGAGAGCGAAGAACTGCGAACCCAACTCGAAGCTAGTAGGGAGAAGCTCGCGCGCGAGCACGCGGAGGAGGAAGAAAGTGAGAAATACCGCGTCCGTCTCGAAGGGGCAACAAGCAGCGCTCGAACCTTGCTTGACAGCGACAGGCCTGACGAGGCGGTCAAGGCGCTGGAAGCCTCGCTACGGAGCTTAGGTAAAGAATCGCAGCTGCAATTGCTGCTAGAAACTGCCAAGGCGGCAGCCAAACAGAAAAAAGCGCAGCAGCGAAGACGCGCGGAAGAACTGCGGCGCTCCGAGGAACAAAGGCGCACACGAGATCGAGATCTTGTGGAACTCAAGGAGCTTGCAAATTCCCTATCCGTTGACGTCAAACCCGCAGTGCTTGAAAAATCGGTGCGCCGCGCGCAGGAGTTGTCAAACGTCAGGGCGGGAGCCCGGCTGATTTCATTTGGCAATATCGCAGGCTGGCAAGAAGAGACGCTGCGGACGGTGGAAAAGCAACTTGCCGCTTTCATCGGTCCCTTGGCCAGGATCGTTATTAAGAAGGCTGCAGCCAAAACGACAGACCTGAAGGAACTCTACGACCTTCTCGCCGCTAGCCTCGAAAGGGCTGCGGACCGGGAGGCATTTCTTGCTGGGAAGGTCCAATCGACCAAGCCGGGGCAGTCCCCCTCGGATCCAAAGCCATTGCGGTCACCGAGCATGACGGCTCCCGCGAGCCCGGGCGGACAGTCCGAACTCACATCGGCAGTCATCGACCTGGCTGCCCGCCGGCTCGCACGCCATGTCGGACCCATTTCTACCGTGCTGGCGAAAAGGGCGGCACAGCAGACCGGCAGCCTGCACGCTTTTTATTTGCTGCTCGCCGAGCATATGGAGAATAAAGTCGACCGCGACCGCTTCCTGCGAGATGCAGGTTTCCTGGAGTCGTGAACTGAGTTCCGCTAGGTCCTGAAGGCTTATTGTCAAAGATGGCGCAATGAAACCGCGGGAGGAGAAATCTTCTTCGTGAAGCAGGAGTTACATACCTGCTTTGCTCACGGAGCGGACCGCTCTCGAGGGGCGGCGTTGGTGATTGAGGTGAAGATCCATATTCCAGCTCATATCACTTTGAAACCCGTCCCAAAAACCGGGAACCCCGACGCTTGGGTCCCGCAAGCGAATATCCCGATTAAAAGTGATTGAACTCTTTGTTCGGCGCAAGCCGCGTGTGCCGCTGGAAGTAATCAAAGGAAGAGAGCGAATCGTCAGCCACCTGCAGCGAAGGGGATTTCACGTACTCGTCACATGACACCCCGGAGACTATCCGGGCGGGCTATCGAACTTAGTTTAGAACCAGCTTGCGGCATGATACCAGCAATCAAGTCTCCAGCATCTTGATAGCCTCGACCAGGCTCTTGCGCATGCGCCCGAAGGCTTCCGACAGAGCCGCAATTTCGTCCTTGCCGGAGGATTGGAAGTCGGGTACGTCCAAGTTCCCCAAGCTGACCTCATTAGCCAGTTTGGACAAGTGATTTACCGGGCTGGTCACGAGGACGATAAGCATGGCGTTGAGGGCCAGAAAGATCACCGCGAAAATCGCTGCCAGAGACGCCATGAACAAGGCAAAAACGCTTTTGGCCCGCTGGATGGGCAATTGCATCGGCGCCGACACGATCTGCGCTGTCATGATGTCGTTCACCTTCCATCCGAAGCCATTGTCACCGCCGTAGCGCTCGACCATGGTCCGAGGCGCAGTATCGGCGGTGTCGTGACACGACAAACAGGTCATATTGATCTTCATAGGGCGCGCAATGTAAAGGGCTCGACCGCTAGGTGTGTCACGTTCGCCGACCAGCTCAGCCCGGTCCGGCGATTGCCGGAAAATATTGATGATGTCGGACTCCCACTCGGTCGCGCGGTTCACCGGGTTGGTCGGATTCAAGGTCGCTTCGCGGTAGAAATAGTCAGGAAATTTCTTGCGCAGCTGCTTAAAATACTCATTCGCCGAATAGGCTGGCACGATCTGCGGAAGGAACGAATACTTGATCTGTGTCTCGAGAAGCGGCTTGATTTGGCTGCTGGTGTAGCTGCGGACCGCGAGCGCAGCTTCCATCATGATGCGGGCGTTCTCCAGGATTTCTTCGTTCGCGTTGCGCTGCAGCAGTCTTTCACTTACATATCCAGTCGCCGCGAAGCCAATAGCGAAAATGACCAACAACACCAGGTTGAATTTCACAATCAGTTTCATATCATCACCCACCATTGGGAAACCCGAAACTGTATTCCGCCGAAGCTGTCGGTTTCGGCGGATACTTATCGGGATGCAAAACCGGGTCCCACTCGGGATGCTTGTCGAGATGATCCTCCAGCGCTTTGCGGAAAGCGGGGTCTTCGAGGCGCGACTGGAAACGCTCCACGAAGCCCGTGCGCCAGGCCTTTTCCATCGTCAGCCAGGGCTGAACTTCGGCATAGGAAACCTCATGATCGGGCTTGGCCGGTACCACCTTGCCGGAAAAAATGGACATCCGAGAAGGCAACGTGTCTCGAAACGGACGTGGTATGGATGCGAGAAAAGCTGGATCAGGGCGCGAGTCGACCGTGATGTCTTTGCCCGCCCGACGAGAAAGAAACTGCCCCGCGCTGGCGCTGTCTCCATGGCTCCTCACTCCATCCTGACTTGTCTCGCTGATGTCGGCCGATCCGGTCTCGACGAACACCTCGGCGCCACCCGCCGCGGCATGCAGTACGATTGTGCCGCTGGTCGTAGCTGTCAGCACTGGGCTGGCATAGCAGTAGGGCCCCAAACTGGAGCTCGTCTCGCCCTTCAACCAGCCGCGGAGCAGTACCAGTTCGGCGGCGGTGGACTTTCCTCCCGTCGAGTTGCCGAGACGGGCGGGCGCATAGCGTAGGAGAAACAGGCGGGTGGAGGCACCGAGCGCCACGATGGTGCCTCCAGTGAACTCCAGTTGCGCAAATCCGCTTTCAGAGCTCTCGATAATGTCGCCCTGCCGAAGCCGCACGCCTGCTGCCCCCCGCAGGACAGTCGCACCTCGGATCAGACGCAGCGGACCCTCCATGAGAGAAACCGTTCCGATTTCTTCCGCTAGGCCATGGAAAGGCAGCAACAGCAGCAAAAAAAATAGCAAAGGAACAGGATTCATTTCCGAACCCTCAAAAGCGTGGTTGCATTAGTTTGGAAGATTCACCCCCCAGGGAAAAGAGGCCAGCTCATACTAGAAACGATGAGATGCCATGTCAAGACCGTAATGCGCGCCCAGCGGGACCCAGACGCAAACCCTAACACTGGAACGGAATCGAGGAGTTCGCTCCAGTCTTCTACAAACCGGAGCGACAGAGTCCAGCAGATCACACTGCGCGATCATTCTACAACCCACTTTTGGTGGCGATTAGCCAAGTGGAAATAGTTGTAATTCCCACGAAATCACTTGCTGATCTTGAAGAAAATAATCAAAACCGCAAGAAGCCCCACGAAGCAAGTCACCGTTAATCCCAGCTCGAGGCGTAGGAGCGAAACCAGGCGCTCTCTCAAGCACGGCGGCATTTGATACACCGGTGGAGCTGCGAGTGGCGGCGGCAACGGAGCCGGTTAATGCCACGGCACCATCGGCGGTACCTTCCATGTGGGCGTCGGCTCCCCCCGATTCTGAAGCCCACGTTCAAATTCCGCAAATTCCCGGAGTTGCGAGATGTGCGGCCCAATTTGGACATCGATCCCAATCAAACCAACTTGTACATCGTCCACATAGTTATTTACTTTATTACGAGTTCCGACTAGAGTGGGGACATGCCGAGAGTTGCTCCTGCTGTCTCGCTCGACCCGACGATGAAAGCCGCTCTGGACCAACTGGTGCGATCCTCCTCTGCTCCGCAAGGTCAGGTGCAGCGAAGCCGGATTGCTTTGGCGGCCGCTGCCGGCAGGACCAATCAGCAAATCACTGGCATCCCCGCGTGCGCTTTCATTACACCCCGACCCATGCTTCCTGGGTCAATATGGTGGAATGTTTCTTCAGTATCCCGGGCAAGCAGGGCTTGTCACAAAGTGTTCATACCTCGAAGCGCCAACTCAAGGAATTTCTGTTGGACTACATTGCCCATAACAACGAAAATCCCAGGCCGTTCGTATGGACCAAAGAGCCGTAAAAACTTCAGCGCATTATCGAGGCGACGAAAGAATATCAAGCGACGCACCCGCGCAAGCCGAGGAGGCGTCGCCGGCGCCATCCGGTTCGCAATACTATAAACAACTAACTGGACTACGCACTAGTCGTTGGGGCGGCCACTCAACATTCCAAGGCTCCGCCTGGACTGAATACTGCGCCTCGATTGCACGCGTGAGAGCTCTCACCTCCTCAAATCGCCGTTTCCCAAGAAGGGACCGGGCCTGGGCCAATGCCATACGGATGTTCTTTTCTCGATCTTTTACGAGGTCTTCCACTGGTCCCTTGTTGGCCGAAGAGGCCTACTTGCGAGCAAGCCCAATGGAATGCGTGGTCCATATCCAGGCGAATTATTTCAGGCCTCACGCCGTTTTCCCCGACCTGGCTGCGGCGGCGCGTTCTACACGACGGTCTTTCCCCCGTGGCTGGAAGAACTCGTCAAGACCGGGCAGAAGTCTTATACGACCCTAGAGACTCATCCGGAAAGTCCCCAGGCAACGATGCGCTCCGGTTTCGGCGGGTCGAACTGCGGAATTAAACAGTAGCCCAAAAAATCTCAAAAAGAACTTGACCTTTTTATTTTATCTATGTCGTTGCATAGATATGGCGAGTGCTCGAAGAGCACTACTCAACCCGCCTGCAAGGGATCCGCCGCCAGGGCGGTACCGTGCAGGTGTCTTGGCTCAGCATGAAATGGAGAAGCGACGTTCTCCGTTAGTGTAGGTTCCGCCCCTTCGGGGCGGGGATTTTCAAGGCATTGGGGATCTATCGTCCGATGACTCATGTGCCGTGCGGTGCCAACCGCGCGAGAGGCCTGAGCCTCAGTGGTCACTGCAAGACCGGGCCATATTCTTTTTTCTACCCGTCGCCCCGTTTCCCAGCGAAAAATTTGGCGCCAGGATCGATTCAGAGCGCCGATTGGCAACTCGGTGGACCTGGAGCATCTCCCTGTTAGTCCCTCGTTGGGATGACCACTGAGGAGATGAGCTCCCGCGCGGTCGACCATCGGCTCGATGAGCCCCGTCAGATTATCCCTCAGCATGGTTGCGTCCCCGCAGAGCCCGCTTCCGTTTCATCTGGCGAAGTTATTGTACCTCGGAGTCGGACCGCGCAAACATCGAGGGCTTTGCCTGCTGCCGACAAAGTTGCCGTTGCCGGCGAGCCTCTTCCAACTTACGATCGCGCGCCGCCTGAATCTCCGCTTGTCGTCCCGCCAGATATCCTGCGGCGTCACATAGCCGATCGCGCTGTGCAGTCGCACCGTGTTGTAGCGATCCACGTAGCTCTGAATCAAGCGGCGCGCATCTTCCACCGTCAGCGGCGTGAGCGGCCGAATGCATTCTGTTTTAAGGGATTTGTGTCATCGTTCCTATTTTCCGTGGACGCAAATTTGAACTGCTGACACAATCGACCGGCTATATCCATCCAAAACACTGCACAGGTAGTAGAACGCTATGTTACCAGTTTGCCACCGGCGGGGGGGGTGAGGGCGTTTGTCGTGGGCTGGTACAAAGTCACTCTCGGGTTTCGCGATATCGAGAAAATGAAGTCACTCGAAGATGTAACCGACCCTCACACATGGCCTAGGCAAGGTTGTTCATTTGGAGAAGAGAATGGCCTGGAAATCATGGCTGAATTCGGATGGGGAGAGGAGGATCGTCTGACCGTGCGGATTGTAGAGCTTAATCTTTGAATTCTCGAGACCCATCATGGCGTAGCCATGATGCTCGTCCACGACCTTGACGTCCGAAGCATTTGGCTTGGACGCCGCGATGGTTGGCACTCGGGTGGCAGCCTTGGCCGCAGCAATGATTTCGGACAGCTGCGCGTCGTTGATCGAGAATCCACCCGGCGCGACGCCGGTGATCATTTTCCAGTAGTCATTAGCGCTGTATTTTTCGGGTCTGAAGTTATCATAGCCCTTGATCTGGACAGCGAGCGCCTTTTCAATGATGCTCGCCCAGATCATCTGTCCCTTTGGATCCTGCAGGTACAAAAGGGACCAACTATCCCTTTCACCATCGTTGGTGTACAGAACATCGCTGACGTCGATTGCGCCCCCGGGTAATTTTACGGTGAAGTATCTAGCGGAGGTTAGGCTGTTACCCGCCGGCGGGTTACTCAAGGTGTCTTTAGCGAGGCCCGATAGATCGGTCACACTCGCTTCCGTTTTGCCCGGCACCATGCGCGAGATAGTAGTGCGGCCCGCTGGCGTGAAGGCGAGAGCTGCCAGGATCGCGGCCACCGGGCAATTCCCGATTGCGGGTGCTTGCATGACCTGTGCTAAAGCCGGGGCTCCTACGAAGAGGGGCCAGGTAACCACATGAACATCTTTGCTGGCGCCATCTTTGTACGGCGGCGGCATCGGAGTGCTCTTGACTGCCTTCGTCGGCGTATTTTGCGATGTTATAGGGAGCCTATCCTTGTCCCATAGTTGGTTCCCGAGGGGCCCGGGCGGTCGTTGCCCCGGCTGTGGTTCCCAACCACCTGTGCCGTAGATCTCTGAACCCAACGGCCCGGGAATGCACGCACCACTTCTGTAACCTCCGTATTTAATCGTCATAGATCGTGGACCTCATCCAAGTGCCTGGTTGGGGCAGACCTCTTCATCGCGCTCCATATCTTTCCAGTCTTCCTGCTGCCACCTTGCCCAGCCCAAAAGCTTGTGAAAACCTCGGCATTCTACGGTGTAGCTGCGATTCTGCGTACTAACTGAAAGCTGAGATTAAAAGCTCAACAGTTCCTCTCGTTGCAGCATGCTGAGGTCGGTTGATCCGAACCCGTGCCATAAACGACCGCGTTCTTGTAGTGATTATGCATGACCGCTGGCTTTTATAATAGCGTCTACTTGCGAAATCTGCGATCTGAGGTCGTGAAGCAGTCGGGCGAAGGAGGCATGAAAGGAATCATTGTCCTTCCATTTCCGGAAGTCGCCGATGTGACGAGTACGACGGATATCGGCGGCCCAAGCGCGAGTTGAATCCATCACGGCGTCGTCGATCCGCAGAGGGAACAATACCGTTGAGCCTTGCCGATGCTCTCTTTCAAATGCAGCCTGCACTTCTCTCTCAACCCACGAACTGTTGACTGAGTTTTCTGACAGAACGACGAGTGGTTTATCGTGGATCCGAATGGCCCTCTCAATTTCTTCCTGAAACCTGTCGCCGATCTTGAGATCCTCGCTGTCCTTCCAGCATCGCACACCTTGCGCCTGAAGCTGTGTGTACAATTCTGTTACGAATGAGCCATCTTTGCTGGAGTAGCTGATAAAGCAGGAATAGAACTTGATTGGATTCGTCGCTAGGGATTTCGCATGCGCAATTACGTGATCTGGCAACCCGCAGCCAAGCAGAAATATCTCCGGTAACTCGCCCTCAGACTCCAGAATCGTATCGAGACCGATTGTAGAGGGGCGTAGTGAAAAACAGTCTCGAGGCCCTGAACTTGGTTGAATCCTGAGTTGGCAAAAACGCAATTGCCAACTTGCGCCTCAGTCAGGTCAGACTTCGCCAGTTCGGTGAACTGAAAGATCGCTCCAGACAGGTTTGCCCTTCTGAGATTCGCAAGTAGCAGGGCAACCGAACTTAAGACCGTTCCGTAGAGAGAAGCGTCGCTCAGGTCAGCACCGCTGAGATCAGCGTGAGTGAACTTCGCTTCGGACAATTCAGCTTTTGCTAGATTTGCAAAGGCGAGCCAGACACTGCTCAAATTTGCCCCTCGAAGGCTCGCCAGCTTGAGATTCGCCCTGGTGACAGTTGAGCGACGTAGGTTCGCCCCCCTTAGGTTTATGCCCTGAAGATCGATACCTTCAAAGGATGCTTGCTCAAGGTCAGGGACAATCTCAGGATGCTTTTCTCTCCAAAGATTCCAAGCATCCACTCGTTCTCTCAGCTTTTCTAGCTGTTCGGGATTTGCCATAAAGTCCGGCCCCCATAATACGATGAAAGTTGTCTCCGCGGACCCTTGGTGTGGGGTCGCAGAAGACTGTACCGAAAAATGTAGCGGCTCAGGGTTTCCAACGACCTGTCAGAGCCGCTAATTTGCAAGTTGAAGAATTGAGAGGCACTTATCAATCGTGCTCAGCCGTGCGATAGTGCCTCGGAAATGGCTACGAACCAGAAGGTCGCGCGTTCGCATCTCTTTAGGCGCACCATCGCGGGTGCGCTTTGCGGGTCTCGGTGTAGCGCATGGGATTCCTTTTGTAAATTAGTCGTCAGGGGCGCCGCCTCGTGGTAAACACCCGATGAAGATTTGGTTCCGTTATACGATGTGCTTTTGGGACCAGATGGGCTGCAATTCCTACGAAAACGGTATCACTGGTATCAGTGCCCACCATCCCTATTTACTCCCGGCGCTGGCCGCAGCTAATATGCACCTCTCAGGTGCGAGAGACAGCGGTTCATGTAATCAGTAGAAGAACAGATTAGGCAAACGACTATGGATACGGGACTCAAGACATCTGGCGGAGAGGGAGGGATTCTATTACCGCCGCACTGTGAAACCTACAGTTCCGCGATAATACCCTTTAGAGGTCAATTTTCTAATCACACCTCTCAAAAGCTGTGGGTGAGGAGCTCTATTCTTTTCCAGTTGGATTTCTTCTGTTCAGGGGGAGGAGTTCTTCATGAGCTTCGTCGGGCGCCTGCATCGTGCAGCGGCGTTCGTGGACCGATGATCGAATCGCATTCGCAAGCCGAGTATTTTCCTAGGATGACCGGTTGCGGTCTCAGGCGCAGTCGCTTTCGGTCTTGCGCCGCGGGGCGGAAAGTGGGATAAAGAGAATCGCAACTCATTGGGTCTCTGCCCGGCGCCGAACCTGCCAAGGTCTGCCGAGACCTGAGCCGGAAGCAGAGCGAACTTCGCACACCCTGAAAATGGGCAGAGATGGGCCGGTTAAGACGGCAAACCGGAACTAATCCCCCTTCGGTCATGCCTCTCCCCGTTCTTCCGCCTCGTCGTAGTCCACAACCACTTTGCCACGCCGCCATGGTGGGAACATGTGCCGCGTCGGCTTTGACAATGACGACTATTACTTGCGGACGCCGCCAACAAGATGGTAAAAGGTCGAAGTTGTGATGCAACATCAAAATCACGAGACTTGGGGTGACCTCAGCAGTGCCAAGAAAAAGCGTACCTATTGGGCCCTGCTGCCTCTCGACCAGGAGCGCATTCCTTGACTCTTCCTAACCATCCCACCATGCCGCTCTCCACAGCGCGAGCTTCCGCTCCGACAGCTGCAGTGTCCCTACTTACCGAAATCCACCTCAATCCACCACTTACTTTCGTAAATCACCCTCACCGGATCGCATCCTCGGGCCTACCTACACTCTCCCCGACGTGTTTTACCAGTTTCCCCAACCCAATCCTGCGACGAACCAAGCCCGATTGCCTTCGCGAGTAACCCCACCCGCCATTAAACCCCAGCACATCGCGAATCGGGCATGCAAAACCCATAGCTCCCCCGCGTCCGCCGCGCCAGCGGCTTCGTTACAAATCCCCCTATCGCAAAGTGTCCCGGCGTGAAACACTTGAACTTCCCGCCGAAGCTCCGCGCCGGGGCACCCATCGCCTTCATTGACTTGCCCGTTTTACAGACGTAGGATTCTGCGCGTGTGATCGGCCAGACCATCTCGCACTATCGCATCGTCGAGAAGCTCGGCGGCGGCGGCATGGGTGTGGTCTACAAGGCGGAGGATGTCGAACTTGGGCGCTTTGTAGCTTTGAAATTCTTGCCCGAAGAGCTGGCCCAAGATCCACAGGCTCTCGAACGCTTCCGCCGTGAAGCTCGTGCTGCTTCCGCATTGAACCATCCCAACATTTGTACTATCCACGAGATTGGCAAGTACGAGGGCCGGTCGTTCATCGTCATGGAGTTTCTCGACGGCATGACGTTGAAGCATCGAATCGCAGGAAGGCCCTTAGAGATCGAAACGCTGCTGTCCTTGAGCATTGAGATTGCCGATGCACTAGACGCCGCTCACACTGCGGGCATCGTTCACCGCGACATCAAGCCCACCAACATTTTTGTCACCAGGCGGCAATTTGCCAAAATCCTTGATTTTGGTCTAGCGAAGGTTATCGTCACTACCGGTTCCGCGAGCGACGTCGCAGCGGCAGCTACGGCGACAGGATTGCTCGATGAACGACATTTGACTAGTCCGGGCACGGTCCTCGGGACGGTCGCGTATATGTCGCCAGAGCAGGTCCGAGGCAAAGAATTGGATGCCCGCACTGATCTGTTCAGTTTTGGCGTCGTGCTCTTCGAAATGGCCACCGGTACCCCGCCGTTCCGTGGCGAGACCGCCGGTGTCATTACCGAAGCGATCCTGAATCGCGCGCCCGTATCTGCCCTGCGATTGAATCCCGATCTTCCACCGGGACTGGAACGGATTGCAACCAAGGCGTTGGAGAAAGATAAGGCGCTTCGCTACCAATCGGCCGCTGAGATGCGGGCCGACCTGCGACGTCTGAAGCGCGACGCAGAGTCTGGGCGTTCCATCGCACCCGGCACGCAAGACGCTCCAGGGTCAACACAGTCAGATGCTGCGGACGTTCCTCCGTCGGCTGTTTCGTCTGCCTTGGCTGCGGCGGCCTCGGGTCGAACAAAGCGAGCGCATGGAGCTCGGTCCAAATCGATCGCCCTCGCGGCTGGCATCGTGGTGGTCGTGGGCGTGGCGGTGGGGGGCTGGCTTTACTTCAACCGCCGGCCACCCGCACTCACCGATAAAGACTCCATCGTACTCGCCGATTTCGATAACACGACCGGCGATCCCGCCTTCGACGGCGCTCTGAAACAAGCGCTGACGGTGCAGCTCGAGCAATCTCCTTTTCTCAATATTCTTTCCGCAAGCAAAGTGGACGAAACACTGCGGCTGATGGGACGGCAGCCGGGCGAGCGCATCACTCGTGACGTGGCCAAGGATCTCTGCGTGCGCGCTGGTAACAAGGCAATTCTCCTCGGTTCCGTTTCCAGTCTGGGAGGGGAATACGTGCTCGGAATTGATGCGATCGGCTGTGCCAGTGGGGACAGACTGGCCAGTGAACAGGGAGTCGCGGCGACAAAGCCTGAAGTACTCAAAGCGTTGAGTGTCGAGGCCGCCGGCCTGCGCCGAAAGTTAGGCGAATCTCTTGCCTCGATCCGGAGGTTCGACGTCCCTACGGGCGTCACGACTTCATCGCTCGAGGCATTGAAAGCCTACGGCATGAGCGGGGCAGCCCTCGCAAACGGTGATGCCGCGAGGATTCCCCTCCTCAAACGCGCGATCGAGCTTGACCCGAATTTCGCGGAGGCTTACGCAACTTTGGGAGTCTGCTACTACAACCTCGGGCAAACCCGTCAGGCGGAGGAGAGTATCAAGAATGCTTATGCCCTGCGGGCCCGGGTCAGTGAGCGGGAGAAGTACCGCATTGAATCCTTGTACTACGATGTGGTTATAAAGGACGAGGCGCAGGCAATCCAAGTTTATCAAGTTTGGCCAGGAGCTACCCGCAGGACGTCATTCCGCCCATTAATCTGGGATCCATTTATGGAAGTCTCGGGCAGTACCAGAATGCGGCGAATGAGTTGGAGAAAGTCTTTGGGATGGATCTGAGAGCTCGAAGGACGAGCTCCGGGCTACTCTACGGTATCCTCGCATCTGTATACCTGAACCTGAACCGATTCGACGATGCTGCGAAGCTAATTCAGCAAGCCAACGAGCACAAGGTCGATGCCGAAGGATTACATTCGGTGGCCTACCAACTTGCGTTTCTCAACGGCGACGCTGCAGAAATGTCGCGGCAAGTCGACTGGGCCAGAGGCAAACCCGGCCAGGAAGATCATCTGCTTTCTCAACAATCCGACACCGAGGCTTATTACGGAAAGTTCGGGAGGGCGCGCAACGTCATGCGGCAGGCTATCGAGTCGGCGACTCAAAATGATTCCACGGAGGCGGCCGCAGTGTGGCACTTGAATGCAGCATTGCGTGAAGCGGAGTTTGGGAACCAGGCAATGGCAAAGCAGGAGGTTAGGGCAGCGCTGGCCCTCGCTTCCGATCGCGACATCAAACTCCTCGCTGCTCTTGTGTTCGCAAGAACAGGGCAAAATGCACGCGTCCAACCGATCGTAGGAGAACTCGGCAAAAACCATCCTTCGAACACATATTTCAAGTTCTACTGGTTGCCGGCGATTAAGGCGGCACTGGAGCTGGGCGCCGGCAACTCTGCGCGGGCTTTGATGTTGTTGGAAACAGTGGCGCCGTATGAATTAGGAACTGTGGAACCCGAGCAGTCATGGACGATGTATCCCGTCTACCTTCGAGGTCAGGCTCAGTTATCGACCCACAACGGCTCTGGTGCGACTGTTGAGTTTCAGAAGTTCCTGGATCATCGCGGAGTGGCCGGCAATTCCCCGCTCGCTGCGCTAGCTCTGCTCGGCCTTGCTCGCGCCAAGGCATTGCAGGCGACGCCTTTACAGAGCGAAGACGCAGATGCTGCCCGAGTCCGCGCCTTGACCCTTTACAAAAGCTTTCTAACACTGTGGAAAGACGCCGACCCCGACATTCCCATTCTGAGGCAAGCCAAGGCGGAGTACGCTAAGCTGCAGTAGCAGAGTAGCGATCTTCCAACCATGCCCGACCTGCCTGCACAAAAATTGTCCCCTGATAACGTCAACGTCGCCGAGCGTCCACCGCGCTTGCATCTAACGGTAGGTCGATAAATAAATCAAGGCGGATGCGACTTGCAACCACCTGGCCGCCCGTGAACGCCGGGATAAACTTCCATCCTGCTGCAGCATTAACCGACGCTCTATCGGCAGCCCCCACAGGTCCGGCCGACCAAACCTTTCCCGCAGCATCAATCACCAGCCTGACCTTCTGCGTCGAATGCGCCCATGGCTGTTGACCGTTCTTCGAAATAGGTCGATTCGACGATCCGACGGGCGACCAGAGAATCGTACCTCGGCATTGGTGACATCGCTGGTGCTGGGGAGCAGGAGCGAACCTTGGCTTCGTTAGATGACTCGCTTGCCAAAGAAATCAGAAAGTCCATCCGGGAAAAATCTGTTCGTGTTGGGGAAAACCTGACGAACTAGTCTAGTGTATCTTAAATAACTTTACAGAGGTTGCGGCAATCGCTATGATCTCGCACATGCCGAACACGAGCTTGGCGATCAATTTGCCAGCGGCGGAACGCACGCAGCTGGAACAATGGGAATCCGCCCACGGTACTCCGGCACAGGTAGCCCTGCGCTGCCGGATTATCTTGGACGCCGTGGCGGGTCAGCAGAACGTGGCAATCGCCGAGAAGCTCAGGGTGAGCCGCCCCACCGTGCTGCTGTGGCGCAAGCGGGTGCGCGAGCAAGGCATTGGGGAGGTTTGGCAGATCGCCCCCGGACGGGGGCGCAAGCCGCACTACGATCAGGCCACGCGCGAGCGGATCATCCAAGCGACCTTGCAGAGTAAGCCCCCGGGGATGACCCGTTGGAGTTGCCGACTCATGGCGCAGGCGCAACAGGTCAGCAGTAGTACGGTGAACCGCTTGTGGCAACTGCACAATCTCAAGCCGCACCTCAGTCGCACCTTCAAGCTGTCGCGGGATGCGAAATTCTTGGAGAAGCTGACCGATGTGGTGGGGTTGTATTTGAACCCGCCGCACAAGGCGCTGGTGCTGTGTGTGGATGAAAAGAGCCAAATTCAAGCGTTGGATCGCACGCAGCCGGGGCTGCCCCTGAAGAAGGGCCGGTGCGGTACGATGACGCATGACTACAAACGCAATGGCACGACCACGCTGTTTGCGGCGCTCCACGTGTTGGACGGCAAGGTGATCGGTGAATGTCACGCCCGGCATCGCCATCAGGAGTGGCTGAGATTTCTGCGCCGCTTGGACGGGGAGTTTCCCCCGCAGATCGAATTGCACTTGGTGATGGACAACTACGGCACACACAAAGAGCCGCAGGTGCAAGCGTGGCTGAAGAAGCATCCACGGTTTGTGAGCCACTTCATTCCGACCAGTTCCAATTGGCTGAACTTGGGGGAGCGCTGGTGTAGAGAATTGAGTGACAAAGCGATCAAGCGCGCCAGCTTCGTAAGTGTGCCGGATTTAAAACAAGCGATCGAGGAATTTATGCGAAGCTGGAAGGAACATCCGAAGCCCTTCATCTGGACGGCTACGGTCGAGGGCATCATCCAGAAAATCGAGCGGGCGCGGCTCAAGATGGAGCAGATTAAGCCGGGATCCACCCTGCCCCGAGGCAGAAAAAAGAAAGAATAATCTGTAAATTTATTTAAGATACACTCCACTAGTAGCCGCACTCCAACAATCGCTGTCTACCCGCCGCTACCGCCGACTCATCGACCGCCTGCTCGATTGGCTCTAGACTTGGTCTCTGACTTTGGAGGAACGAAATGACGAAATCAATTGCATTGGCTCCAAAGAAGGCAATGCCGTCGTAAGAACCAGTGAAATTCTCTCGACCGGACGCTGACGTTTAGAACCCGGAACCATGATTCGGGCACGGCCCTTGACCAAACTCGCAGCAAGCGCGACCAATTGATCTCACCCAGTTCCCCGTATTACACTCCCCGGCTTAGCGATTGGAGCGAAAAATGCGCATTCTCTTTACGAAGGTCTTAATAGTCACCTTTACGGCCGCGGCCTTCGGCCAGGCTGCACCGGCGAACAGGACAGCATCCGACGCCAAATCGCGGCCCCTCGGTCAAGTAGTCGCGAATCCCGCCACGACGGCGGCCGACACTCCAATTACGTCGATGCCCTACACTCCGGGACTGGACATTGGATTCATGGATAAGAGCGCCGACCCCTGTGTCGATTTCTACCAGTACAGTTGCGGCGGCTGGATGAAGAGAAACCCGATTCCAACCGACCAGGCGAGATGGGGCGTTTACGGCAAGCTCGCTCAGGATAATCAACGATTTCTGTGGGGCATTCTGGACGATCTGGCCAGGAACACTTCGGGCCGCAACCCTAACCAGCAGAAAATCGGGGACTACTTCGCCGCTTGTATGGACGAATCCGCGGTTGATAAGCTTGGCGCCGATCCGTTGAAACCCTATCTTAAACAAATCAATGACCTTACGTTAAAGAGTCAACTCCCAGCTCTTTTGGCGCAGATTCATCTGCGGACCGAAGGCAACGGCATGTTCTTCGGATTCGGATCGAACCAGGACTACGGCGACTCGACTCAGGTCATTGCCTTTGCCACCGCTGGCGGACTCGGCCTCCCCGACCGCGATTATTACACTAAGACCGATGCAAAATCGGCGGAACTGCGCCAGAAATACCTCTCTCACGTACAGCGAATGCTCGAACTGTTGGGCGATGCACCGGACGCGGCACAACGCGAAGCGGTCTCGATCATGGCCATGGAAACGGCACTGGCCAAGGCCTCTCTAACCCGTGTCGAGCGCCGCGAGCCACACAACCTTTACCACAAAGTTGATTTGACGCAGTTGCAAGCACTCTCGCCTGGTTTCGACTGGACCGTGTACCTTAAGGGAGCCGGGCTTGATGGGGAAAATACATTCAATGTAACCGAACCAGCGTTCTATAAGGAACTCAACAACCAACTCCAGGCCGCCAGTCTCGATGACATTAAGAACTATTTGCGCTGGCACACGGTTCATTCTGCCGCCCCTTTTTTGTCCTCAGTCTTCGTGAACGAGGACTTCGATTTCTTCAGCAAGACGCTGCGCGGAGTCCCTCAACTCCGTCCTCGCTGGAAACGTTGCGTCGGACTGGTTGATCGGCAACTCGGCGAAGCTCTCGGCCAGGAGTTCGTCAGCCGGACGTTTACCCCGGAAATGAAGCAAAAGACGCTCACCATGACCGGCCAGATCGAGCAGGCCATGGCCACGGATCTCGAGCAGCTCACCTGGATGGGGCCTGAGACCAAACAAAATGCGTTGACCAAACTCCACGCCGTCGTGAACAAGATCGGCTATCCCGACAAGTGGCGTGATTACACCTCGGTCGTGATCTCGCGCGATGATTTTTCGGGCAACGTCGAACGAGCTGCGGTGTTCGAGTCCAAGCGCAGACTGAATAAAATAGGCAAACCGGTCGATCGCAGCGAATGGTCAATGACACCGCCTACCGTCAATGCTTATTACAATTCGCGCATGAATGACATCAATTTTCCCGCAGGCGTGTTGCAGCCCCCTCTTTACGACCCGAAGATGGACGATGCGCCCAACTACGGGAACACCGGCGGAACCATCGGTCACGAGTTGACACACGGCTTTGACGATCAGGGCCGCAAGTTCGATGCCCAGGGCAATTTGAAAGACTGGTGGACGGCGCAGGACGACCAAAACTTCGATGCCCGCGCGCAGTGCGTGGTGGACCAGTACGCGCAGTACGTCGTTGTAGACGAAATAAAAATCAACAGCAAGCTTACCGAAGGAGAGGATATCGCTGATCTCGGAGGGTTGATTCTGGCGTGGATGGCATGGAAATACCAGACAAAGAACACGCACCTGGAAAACCGCGACGGCCTCACGCCGGAGCAGCGATTCTTTGTCGGAAACGCGCAATGGGCGTGTGAGAACGACCGGCCAGAGAACCTACGCGTGAACGCCATCACAGATCCGCATTCGCCGGGCAAGTACCGCGTCAACGGCCTGGTGGTGAACCTGCCCGAGTTTGAGAAGGCATTCGCGTGCAAGCCGGGCCAGCCTATGGTGAAAGAAAACCGCTGTCGCATCTGGTGATGGACTTCTCGAAGCCCACGAATTGGTCGCGCATAATTTGAACGCGATGGACTCAGCGAAGCTTGCCGCGGCCATCAAGGAATTGCTTTCGTATCTTCAGTTAAGCAGTTTCGTAACGCACTGCGAAGCGGGCCTCGAGCATCCCCACGCTCGGTCAGAGCCATGAGCGTGCGCTGTTTTCTACCAGAGGCTCCCCAGGTTATTGCTGAAACTATCCGGCACGAAGGGATCCGCCAGGGTTCGTAATACCCAAGCGCAATTATCTTTGCAGTTCGCCCAGCTGTCCACCTTGCCCGCCAACCGCCAGCAGCACCACCGATCGCACTTCCCGTGATAATTGGCAATATACCAATCCTTATTCTCATCA
>Ga0302324_100003824_pt1 | contig 33805 bp, 27 predicted proteins | sample Palsa_T0_1_FD_201949 | JGI IMG/M metagenome (GOLD analysis project Ga0302324, IMG submission 201949) | Peat permafrost microbial communities from Stordalen Mire near Abisko, Sweden - Palsa_T0_1 | ecosystem: Environmental > Terrestrial > Soil > Palsa > Peat permafrost | place: Sweden: Abisko...
GGCTTCGCGGGCGTCATAGCATTTGGCGAGCAGTTCCCAGGACGTGTTCTGCTGGATGAACATCTCCAATAAATTGACCGCATTGGGTTCATCATCGACGATCAGGCAACGCAGGTTCATATGAGCGGAATTTTCAGAAAGGCTTCAAAGATGGACCCTGTGCAGGCGGTGCGCAGCTCGAAGCGATTTCCGTATAACAAGATAAGACGTTTTTCCAGGTTTTTGAGACCGAATCCGGGCTGCGAGGAAGGTGGGGCTTCGGCGGGCAGGCTGTTGACGGTGGTGAAGACGAGCCAGTTGTCCTTCTGCCGGAGGGAGACGGTAAAGGAATTGCCGGTGGCGGAGCGGTCGATGCCATGTTTGAAGATATTTTCCACAAAGGTCATCAGGAGCATCGGCGGGATAACGGGATTGCCCTCGTACTGCTGATCAAAGCTGACCTTGACGCCATGACGGATGCGGATTTCCTCCAGCGCGATATAGTTTTCGAGGAACTTTACTTCGGTGGAGAGGGTTACCTTCTCCTTTGGGCTTTCATCCACAAAATAACGCATGATATCGGAAAGCCGGCCGATCAGCAGGGCGGTGCGCGGCGCCTCGCGGAACGCCTCGTAGTAGATGTTGTTGAGTGTGTTGAAAAGAAAATGCGGCTGGACCTGGGATTTGAGCAGGTTTAGCTCGGCCACGCTTTTTTGTTCGAGCATCTGCTGCGCCTGTCGCTTCACGCGGAAGTATTCGAGGGCGATACGAAAGACAAAGCTCATCATATAGATGAAGAGGCAGGACCCCGTATAATAAAGAGCCTCTTTCCATTCGAACTTTTCGGGTTTGGTCGCAAAAAAATGGTTGTAGAGGATATACATTATCCAAGCGCGGCTCAAGCCGATGGCAGCCATCGCGGGGATGGCAATGGAGATATAGGCGGCCGTTTTTCCTTTAAGGTATAGCCGGGGGAACAGGAACGAAATATTCCCATAGATAATTAACGCATAAAAGAAGGTGCTCGATAGCGTGTAGGAAACCGCCATGCCGGGGCCGTCCGCGGGGAGATAGGTGAAAAAACTTAGCAGCATTACAAAGCCCCAGACGAGGAACTGCAATTGAACGGGCGTCGCTTTGCCCAGGAATAGGCGCATGCCCAAAAATACTACGGTTTTTCACGGCGGGATAACCTTTTCAATGGAAAAGGGGGAATCTTCAACGGGTAAAGGGCCGGGCGGTGAATGGGTAAAGGGCCGGGGGGTGAATGGGGGCCGGGCGATGGAGGGAAGTGCGGTATTCCAGGATCAGGGGCAGCAGCAAAAAAACGTTTATGTCATATAAGAGGAAGGTTTTTTGGGTGATCAGGGTTTAATTATATGATATTGGCAATTGAATGAATTCTAAATGAAGCCCTTGTTAATTGCAAAAATGCAAAATTTTGTCAACGTCCCGCTGGGCATTTTTTCGATAAACGGGTAATAGTTAATGACTTATCAAAAAAATTATTAACATTAAAAATAAATGTAATTAGTTAAGATGATCTGGATTTATTTTTTTAGTGTAACTTTCCTGTGGTTTTCGATGTATTTGTTTTTTCTTAATATGAAACACGAGACTATGAGTACTCTCACTGCAAAGCGAATTTTGCCCTTTCTGATCCTGATAGCGGTGGCTATCGTTTCCATTTTTATCCCGACTTTGGCCCCGACGGTGGCGGACTCGAAGTATAACTCGGCGGACGTGACCTGGATACTGGTGGCGACGGCGCTGGTGTTTATCATGACGCCCGGGCTGGCCTTTTTTTATGGTGGGATGGTCAACCGGAAGAATGTCCTCTCGACGATGATGAAAAGTGTTGTGGCCGCCGGTGTGGTTGGCGTTCTCTGGATCGTTGTTGGTTATAGCCTTTGCTTTGGAGATTCCATCCATGGTATTATCGGAAACCCGCTGACGCATCTTTTTTATAAGGGTGTTACTACCGGCGCTCCGTGGTCGCTGGCGCCCACAATTCCGAAGGGGTTGTTTTCGATGTTTCAGCTGATGTTTGCAATTATCACTCCCGGGCTGGTGGTTGGCGCCATCGCAGAGCGGATGCGGTTCTCCGCCTACGTGCTGTTCACGGTTTTGTTCAGCCTGCTGGTATATGCTCCGCTGGCGCACTGGAGCTGGCATCCCGACGGCTTCCTGGCCAAGATGGGCGCGCTCGATTTCGCCGGTGGTACGGTCGTTCATATCTCCGCCGGCTGCGCGGCGCTTGCCGGTGCGCTGGTACTTAAACGCAGAAAATCACATATCGACAGGCTGGAGACGCGTCCGGCAAATATTCCTTATGTATTGATCGGCACCGGGCTGTTATGGTTCGGTTGGTTTGGCTTTAACGCCGGATCTGCGCTGGCCGCCAATCCCCTGGCTGTATCTGCCTTCTCTACCACGAACACCGCAGCCGCTTCTGCCGGGCTGTCCTGGATGTTCTTCGACGTGCTGAGAGGGAAAAAGCCTTCCGTTGTCGGTTTCTGCGTCGGCGCTGTGGTAGGGCTGGTAGCCATCACCCCGGCCGCGGGTTTTGTGGCCGTTCCGCAGAGTATCTTTATCGGGGTGATCGCCGCGATCATCTCTAATATGGCGGTTCACTTCAAGGCCACAAAGACGGTGCTGGATGATACGCTGGACGTGTTCCCCTGCCACGGGATCGGCGGGATGGTGGGCATGCTGATGACGGGTGTCTTTGCGACGACGCTGGTCAATAGCGCCGGCGCAAACGGTCTGGCCTATCACAATCCCTCCTTTTTCTTTATCCAGGTGAAAGCGATGGCGATTGCCGTAGGGTATAGCTTTGTTGTATCCTGGCTGATCTTTAAGTTTATCAATTTTATCGTTCCGCTGCGTGTCAGCAGGGAAGAAGAGGAAGAAGGTCTGGATGCGAGCCAGCATGATGAGAAGTATACGCAAGGGACCTTGCTGGTGGCTACGCCGGAAGGGTTGAAGGAGCAGGAGATCATGTAATTTGTTATTTATACTATTGAAAAGAGGCCGTCTCAGCGATTGGGGCGGTCTCTTTTTTTTAAATTCTCCATTTTCGAGAAGTGGTTCGCCGCGGGTCGCCGTACACTTGTAAAAAAAACACTATGAGCGACAATTGGTCCGAATTCAAATTGCGCATCAATACGAGCGCATCGATAGAAAAAGCATATGCCGCCTTGGGCACCTCTGCCGGCCTGGAGTCCTGGTTTCTGAAAAAGGCGGATATCAGCTCCGGGGGTGCGGGGGGGGCGGGGGGGCGCCCGGGCACCGGGGGCGCTCTGAGGCAGCCAGGGGATAAAATACAAAAAGGTGATGAATATGTGTTCCGCTGGCATGGGTATCCCGACAGCATGACGCATAAGGGTAAGATACTAGCTGCCGACGGGAAAAGCCAGGTTAGCTTTACGTTTTCGCAGGATCTCCCGGTCAGCGTCAGCGTCTACAAAGAATGCGAGGAGACGATCGTGGAACTGGTGGAATTGTTTGATCCCGCGGATCAGGAAGCTTCGAAGAAGCATTATCTCGGAAATATGAAGGGGTGGATTTTTTTCCTGATCAATCTGAAGTCGGTGTTGGAAGGCGGATTGGATATGCGTAACAGGAAGATCGAGCTGACGAATGTGTTGACGGCGTGAGGAGTTCGCAAATTGCGTACTTTTTTCGGTAGGCTGATGGTGCAGTGTCAAACCGCCGGCGGAATAGGCCGCTGAAGGAAGACAGGCTTTCAAAACCCGTTTGACGGCAAATGGCCGAGACGGGTTCTTTTGTTTCTATAAGCAGCCGCTGTGCGACGTTCAGCCGCACGTCGATGACATATTGATGGGGAGTAATACCATAACAATCGCGGAACATCCGCAGGAAATGCTGGCTATTCAGCATAGCCTTTTCGGCCATATCGTCGAGTGAGACGGGGGCTGAATAGTTGGCGAGGATAAATTCCCTGGCCAGGGACAGCCGTTTGAACAGCTCGACCCGGGTCGAACGGCGGGTGACGGGAAGCCGGTCGGATTCCTGGTCGGCGGCGAGGGACTGCCGGATAAATTCCTGCAGGATATCATGGATCATGGCATCGGCCCTGAGCGCGCTAAACGAGCTGCAGTTATTGCCCAGCAGGACCAGCCATTGCAGGCGCTCCGCCAAAACGGCATTCATCGGATGCACCCGCTCCAGCCAGCAAAGGTCTGCCTCATGTTTAGCCAATGCCTTGCTGACCATATCTGCATGGAAAAAAAGAAACAGCGGCTGCACCCCGGGGTGGGGCAGATGGATGGAAAGCCGGCTACCGCGATCGATCAACAGGTATTGGCTGCTGTCGAGTGTCATCATCTCCCGATTGACCCCATACCGGCCGCTGCCGGTCAGCATGGTCAGAATCCCCGGGCCGGGGATATGTTCGGGGCAGGTATATGGCCTGACCGTTGTTTCCGTCAGCAGGGTATGATCGGAAAAGTGGAGTTCTTTTCCCCTTGATAAGAGATCCGGGGGAAGCAGTTTCCGGGCGATCATAGTTAGCTTTATTTTCAAAGGTATAGTAATTACCTTTGGGCTGCTATGATCACGAAAGAAGTTCTCGACGAAGCAAGGAAATTGTGGGATTATCATCATCTGTACCATACGCCGGTTCCAGCGGATTGTATCCTGGTGCTGGGAAGTCTCGATCTGCGGGTCGCGGACAGGGGCGCGGATCTTTATCTGGAGGGGCTTGCCCCGATCCTCATTTTTTCCGGGGGGCTTGGCAAGGTGACGAAGGGGATGTGGAAGGATCCGGAGGCCGATCTGTTTGCCCGGATTGCGCTTGACAAGGGGGTGCCGGCCGAAGCTATTTTTATCGAGAACCAATCCACCAATACGGGAGAGAATATCCTGTTTACGCAACGGTTACTGGAAGACAAGGGTTTGCATCCGCAGCGCTTTCTGCTGGTGCAAAAGCCGTATATGGAAAGAAGGAGCTATGCTACATTTAAGAAGCATTGGCCGGATAAGGAGCTGATCGTCACTTCCCCTCAGATCGCTTTCGAAGACTATCCGACACCGGAGATGCCGATGGAGCGGGTGATCGATATGATGGTGGGGGATTTGCAACGGATCCGGCTCTACCCGGAAAAAGGTTTCCAGATCCCGCAGGAGATACCCGACGGGGTTTGGGTGGCGTATGAGAAATTGGTGGATTGGGGGTTTATCGGGCATTTGGCTTCGTGATTGGTCGCCGGCGGGGGTGCTATTATTCTGTTCTCAGGCTTTTTACCGGGTTGGCCCTGGCGGCGGTGATGGCCGTGTAGCCGACCGTTAGCCAGGCGATGCAGAGAGAGCCCAGGATGGTGGCAGCAAAGATCCAGGCGCCTATCGTTATGCGATAGGCATATTGCTGGAGCCATTGGTTCATAAAATACCATACGACCGGGGAAGCGATGAGAAAGGCGATGGCAATCAGGACGGTGAATTCTTTGGACAGCATGATCACGATACCGCGCACGGGGGCGCCCAGCACTTTGCGGATGCCGATTTCTTTTTTCCGCTGGACGGCCATGAATGAAATCAATCCGTAGAGGCCGAGACAGGAAATGAAAATGGCCAGAATGGCAAATAGCTTATACAGCAGGGCGAGCTGGTTTTCCTGGCGGTAAAAATCGGCGATGGTCTGGTCCAGGAAACGGTATTCGAAAATATTGTCAGGGAATGTTTTGTTCCAGAGATCTTCCATGGCGGCTATGGTGGGTTTGGCTTTTGCCATGTCTATTTTGATGTTGGCCAGGCCATATGCATTTTTCATGGTGGACATGACGACGCCCTGGATGGGATCCCGCAGTGAGTTGACATGATAATCCTTTACCACGCCGACGATGGGCAGGATTGATCCATTGACATTGATGGGTTTGCCGATGGCATCTTTCGGGTTGCGGATGCCTAAATGCCTTACCACGGTCTCGTTGACCACAAATTCACGCATGGTGTCGGAAGGGTAATAGACTCGTCCGGCAACAAGCGGCAACTGATACAAATGAAAGAAACTGGTGTCGGCTGGTTTCATGCTTACGATCATATCGGGGGTAAGGCTCTTGTTATTGTTGATCCTTAAATCGGTATACCAGCCTCCTCCCGCGGTGGGCGGGAACACGCTGAAGCTGATGTCCCGGACGCCAGGGATTTTGAATAATTCATTTCGAAACATTTCGACTTTTGTGCGGCTCAGGCTATCGCCGGGAAAGCCGGCATTGACGACGGCTTCTTTCCTGAATCCCAGATCGGCATTCCGGAAATAATCCATTTGGGCGGCGACTACCAATGTCCCGATAATAAGCCCCTGGGCGATGACAAATTGCAGCACGACCAACCCTCTTCTAAATGAAATCCCGGTGTGATTGCTGGCGCCGACCCATCCTTTTAGCACATGGATGGATTTGAAGGCGGACAATACCAGCGCCGGGTAAAATCCGGCGAGGGCAGTAACAAGTACAAGCGAAAGGAACAGAAAGCTGAGGTATTTTGGGCTATACAAGACGGATGCGGACAGGTGAATGTCGAGAAGATTATTTACCGCGGGGATGGCAAGAACGACTATTAATAGCGCGCCCAGCAAGGCGACCGCAGTAGTGGCGCCGGTTTCACCCAAAAATTGCAGCACCAGCTGCAGACGGTTGCTGCCCAGTACTTTTCTTACGCCGACTTCACGGGAGCGATTGATGGCCTGGGCGGTCGCCAGGTTGATGTAATTGACACAGGCGATGACCAGGAGGAAGATGCCGATGGCGCTTAACGCGAAGATCAAATCCTTACTGAAGGTGCGGCCGTTAAAATTTCCGTAGCGTTCGTCGTAATGGACTTCGTTCAGGGGCTGGAGCGCCAGATCATAGCCGGGATTGACAGGTTTGATGTGTTTATCGGTAAAACGGTTTAGTAAGGCGTCGAACTGGCTTTTTGAGCTGTTTGGGGCGAGTTCGATAAAACAATAATTTTCGTCTGAAATGTTGGCCCAATTTTTCATGTCTACATATGTCATGAGCGTTGCGTAGGAGATGACGGCCTTTAGCGGGAAGTCGGTATTGGGAGGCAGGGTATTGAGGATGCCGGTTATTTTCGTCAGGGTTCCGTCCAGTTTTAGGGTTTTGCCGATGGCTGTCCGCCAGTCGCCAAAATATTTCGCGGCGGTCTCTTTTGTGAGCAGTGCGGTATTGGGTTCTTTGAGGGCGGTTTTGATATCGCCTTCCGCGAGGGGAAAATTGAACACCTGAAAGAAATTGGGTTCTGCAAAAAAGACTCCGTTTTGCTCCTTGAATCTCTTCTGCGTGGAACCATCCGGCGCCAGGATATTGACCTGTACGTTACCATCGGCAGAAATTGCCGCGGCGTTGGCCAGTTGGGGCAGGTCGGTCCGTAATCCCAGGGTTACGGGGAAGGGCACACCCGTTCTGTATTCCCTGTTCACGGGATTTTTGCCGATCCGCACCACGCGATAGATGGTATTTTTCGCGGGATGAAAATCATCGAAGCTTTTTTCGAACCCGATGACGAGAAATATCAGCAGGAAAGCGGCAAAGCCGACCATTAATCCGGCGACGTTGATGATGGCGTTGCTTTTATGTCTCGATAAGTTCCTGATCGCGGTGGTGAGATAGGTTTTGAACATACGTGTTTTGGTTTGGCCTTATGGGGTATGCAAAAATTACGAAAAAAAGGCCGGATTAGAAGTACCGGAGCCAGGTTTTTTCCGGGTGGGCGGCTTTGTAGCGCCCGTACCAGCGGCACAAGGGGTACAGGGTGATGACTACTCCTATCCAGATCGCATACACGCCGCCGATGGGGATGCCGCCGCCGGTGGCGGGGCGCCCGTATTGGAAGGGACCGAAGGATAGTTGGGCCGGATGGAAGCCTTGAGCAAAGACGACGACGAGCAGGATAAGGTGGATGAGGTAGATATGGACGAGGAAATAAAAGAGGGGCGCGCGGCCATAGACCTGGAGTATCCTCGTTGCGCGGTTGTCGCGCTGGCCGGCGGCAGCAAGGAGAAGGAAGAGGCCGCCAAGGGTCATCAGGGTGAAGAGAAGCGAGGGCGGATATTTGTTAACGTCGAGAAAGGACAGCAGGGTGAAGACGGAATTTTTTTGTCGCGACCAGGGCGCGGGGTCGCCGTACCAGTTGGTGAGACGCAAGGCCATGAATAAAGCCAGGGTGAAGAGACCCAACCGGAGGAATAGTTTTTTTCTTTCCGGCGCGGGTTTTTCGAACCAGCGACCGGCAGTGAATCCGGCCAGCATGATACCGAACCAGGGGAGGACGGGATAGGCGATGACAAAGAGCAGGCGGGGGGTTAGTTGGAATCCGTCGAGGGAAAAGCCAAGGGTTCGGATGAAGCGCGCTGACAGGGCTATGAATGTTTCTTTTGCGGCCGGGGGCGCCATCCCGCCGGCGGGTGCCAGGAGGTCATGACCAAAGATGAGCAGTATGGTTAACGGCAGCAGGAACCGGGCCGGGAGCCGTGATAGAAAAGACAGGAGGATAAAACCTGCTCCGATGCTGGCGATCACTTCGAAGATCAATAACCGGAATTGCGGGTCGAAGGACAAGCCAAAGTTGACAAGAGTGAATTCCACAACGATCAGCACAAGCCCCCGGCGCAGGAGCCAGTGGCGGGCCGTCTTTGGGTCGGGGCTGCGCTTGATAGAGATTGCGGCGGAGACGCCCGCGAGAAAGACAAAGCTGGGGGCGCAAAAATGCGTGATCCACCTGGTGAAAAAGAGCAGCGGGGTAGTGACGGCCAGATCGGTTGGGGTGTTGGTCCGTGACCAGCCATGAAGAAAATCGCGGGTATGGTCCAGGGCCATGATGACCATGACAAGACCACGGGCGATATCGATGGCGGGGATTCGTTTCATTGACGGGTAAATATATATTTTTTATCCTATTTTCGATTATGATTGCAACCCATCGTCTTATTCTTTCCCTGCTCCTGTGCTGCCTTCTCTGCAAAGGGGTGGGGCAAGGCTTTTTAAAAGCTCAGGGCCGGCTGATCGTCAATGAAAAAGGAGAAAAGGTAATTCTGCGCGGCATCGGGCTTGGCGGATGGATGTTACAGGAAGGGTATATGCTGAAGCTGGGCAAGATCGGCCCGCAGTACCGGATCCGCGAAAAGATAGCCGAGCTGATCGGGCCGGAGAAGACGGCTGCCTTCTATGATCAGTGGCTGGCCAATGATATCCGCAAGATCGATATCGACTCGATGGCTGCCTGGGGTTTCAATTCCGTCCGGCTTCCCATGCACTATGCGCTTTATACGCTGCCTGCCGACAAGGAGCCGGTTCCCGGAAAGGACACCTGGCTGGATAAAGGGTTTGCGCTGACGGATAGCCTGTTAAGCTGGTGTAAAGCCGATCATATTTACCTGATCCTGGATCTGCATTCGGCGCCTGGCGGCCAGGGCAATGATCTGCCCATCTCCGACCGCGACCCTTCCAAACCCTCGCTCTGGGAAAGTGCGGCCAACCGGGAGAAGGCGATCGCACTGTGGCGCAAGCTGGCGGAGCGTTATGCAAAAGAATCCTGGATCGGCGGCTATGATATTATCAACGAACCCAACTGGGGCTTTTCCGGCGATACCTCCGATATGCATGGAATAAAGGAGAAAGGCAATATTCCGCTTCGCCAGCTGATGATGGACATCACGGCGGCCATCCGGTCAGCGGACAGGCGGCATATCATCATTATCGAAGGTAACGGATGGGGTAATAATTACCGCGGCGTGCTTCCGCCCTGGGATGATAATATGGTGCTGAGCTTTCACAAATACTGGAACCCGAACACGGATACGGCGATCCGGGCGTTCCTCAACCTGCGGGAGAAATATAATATCCCGTTGTGGCTGGGTGAATCGGGGGAGAACAACAATACCTGGTACCATGAAGCCGTCCGGCTGGTAGAAAGCCATGATATTGGTTGGGCGTGGTGGCCGCTGAAAAAGATCGGTACCAATCAGCCGCTGGAGGTGCGTATGCCGCCGGCGTTTCAGCGGCTGGTCAATTATTTGGTTGACAAAGGGCCGCGTCCGACTGCGCCAGAGGTGGAAGAAGCGCTGAATAATCTGGTGCAGAATATCCGGCTGGAAAATAATATTGTGCATCGGGAGGTGCTCGATGCCTTGTTCTTACCGTAGGAAGCCTTCCGCCTGCTGAACGCCGCTGATGAATAGCTTCGCCTGGTCATCGGTATTGGGCCAAATGATCTTATTGCGCCGGAATAGACCTTTTAAGAGGGTGTCGGCCTTGTGACAATCCTCCTCATCAAAAAAGCATGATCTCCAGCGAACGGACAGGTCGTCGTATCTTTTTAGCCCCAGGCCGTTTCCATAGACTTTCATTGGGGTTGGAATATCCGTTACATCGATGGCCCCGATGTTATTATCCGATCCCCATTCGAAATAGGCCTCCCAGAACTGATAGTGATTCAACAGCCGCTGCCGGATCTCGTCGATATTCTCTTTGTGTGTGGCCGGGATACGCCATTGGTTGTTGTTAAGGGAAAAAGGGTTTTTTGATGGGTTTCCCGAAGGGCGGGGCTGTTTTTCAAAGTAAGCGATCTTGTCTTTGCCCAGATAGATATCCAGCCTTTTTTTTCCGATGGCCAATAACCGGAAGATATAGGTCTTATGGTTTTGATTGGTCAGATAGAGCTCCTGTCCTTTCAGTGTCCAGCTGCCAAAATCAAATTGACCAAAATCCTGCGTATAGGAACCGTCGGGTTGCAGATCGAGATAGCTGACCCTGTTCAGCACGCTGTCCCATTTGGAAGGAGTGATGCTGGAATAGTTGTAAAACCACAGGGGAGAAGAAAATTTTTCGTTGTTATGGCAGCTGGCCAGGGTTGTCAGAAAAAGGAGGATGATATAGCAGAGATATATTTTCATGCGCAGGATGCTAAATTTATCGTAAGAAATTTTCCATTTGCTGAAAGGCGGAGAGGAACATTTTGTATTTGCTGTCGGTATGCGCCCAGGCGATGTTCTTATGCTGAAAGATATCGCTGATTATATCGCTTGCCTTTTGGCAATCTTCGGCATCGAAGAAATAAGACGTCCATTCCGCGGGAAGGTCTTCGATCGGTTTGAGGGTAAAGCCGTTCCCATAGATCTTGATCAGGGATGGCGTACTGCGTACATCGACGGTTGGTAGTTCCTTGTCAAGCGCCCAGTGGAAATAGGCTTCCCAGAACCGGCAGTGCTCATAGAGCCGAAGGCGGATCCCGGCATTGCTTTCCTTATGTGTGGCGGGGATTCGCCATCGGTTATTATAGACGGAGAAAGGGTCTTGTTTTTCGTCGTCTGAAGGAATGGCCTGACTGTCGAAGTTGCCCACCAGGCCATTGTCGAGTGTCAGCTGCATCTCGCCGGGGGTGATTGAATTCAGCTGATAGGTACAGGTCGTATGGTTGTGACTGGTCAGAATGAGTTGCTGGTTTTTCCGGATCCAGGAGCCATATTCGAAGTAGCCGAAATCCCGGGTATAGGAGCCGTCGGGCTTGAGTTCCAGGAAGCTGGCGGGGCTCAGCATGCTGTCTTTTCCTGTGGGGGTGCCGGTCCCGTAGGTGTAGAACCAGAGTTTTGGCAGAGGGTTGATGAGTAGTCCGCAGCCGGTGGAGGCGGTGAGAAAAAGGGTCAGTCCGCTTTTAAGAGCGATGTTGAGCAGGCCAGGTTTGTGACGGGGTGCAGGCATACTGCAAAATAGACATTTTTTTTACATGTATCTTTATGGGAGATGATTCGACTGCATACTTTGTGGCGGCATGGGCCGGTGGCGTTTTTGTGTATTGGGATATTCTCCGAAATTCACTGATATTAGTAGAAGAAAGACAGACCATGGCACGAACTTTTGTGATTGGCGATATTCATGGCGGATTCAGGGCGCTGGAACAGGTGATGAGCCGTGTCGGTGTTAAGCCGGACGACCGGTTGATCTTTTTGGGTGACTATGTGGATGGATGGTCGCAGTCGGCGCAGGTAATTGAATATCTGATGGAGCTGGAAAATCAGTATGCCTGTGTCTTTATCCTGGGCAACCATGATGCGTGGTGTGAAGAATGGCTTAGCGGGTGGGGCGCCGATCCCGATTGGTTGTTTCACGGCGGCCGGGCTACCGTCGAAAGCTATGCCGGTGTTGGCGCTGAACAACGGGAGCGGCATCTTGTCTTTTTCAACCGGATGCGGCCATATTACGAAGACGAGCATCGCCGGCTGTTTATCCATGCAGGTTTTTCCTCCATGCATGGGCCGGTTAAAGAGCATCATCGCAGCAATTATTTTTGGGACAGGACTCTTTGGGAGATAGCGCTGGCAGCCGACAAACGTATTTCAAGGAAAAGCCTTTTTTATCCCAAGCGACTGCTGTTGTATGACGAAATATTTATCGGTCATACCCCAACCACAAATTATGATGTCGATACGCCGATGCACAAATGCAATGTCTGGAATGTAGATACCGGGGCTGCGTTTTTGGGCAGGATCTCGGTGATGGATATCGATACGAAACAATACTGGCAGAGCGATGTGGTGCAGGAATTTTATCCTGATGAGAAAGGGAGAAACAAATAAAATCAGCACAGATATATCTTTATTTATCACATAATTAACTATGCCAATAAAAACAGCAGTTTTTGTCATTTCAGCTTTTTGCGGGTTGGCCACCAGGCGGTCAACCGGGTATTTGTCAACCGGGTATTTTGCATCAACCTATGCGAGGAGTGGATTGCGGTATGCGGACAGCGTTGTGCAGGATACGCTTCCGCCCTTACATACCATAAAAGGCAAAAATATCGTCTCGGTGATTCCTTCTTTTGAAGAACAGACCCTCACCTTAGTTCTTAAGAATGGGACTTCTTACATCTATAAAGATAAAGACTGGGATTTTGAGGATTTTTATCCATCGACGGATCCGAGAATCGTGGCGGCGATCCGACACATGACAAGGACCTTTACAAAGGTGGAACATCCGCCGGAGTTTCCCGGTGGGGAGGATGCCTGGGATAAATATATTGCTGATTTTTGCAGCAAGTATGCAGAAGATATAAAGAAGAGAGGACCTGCAGAGGTCACGGTTCAGTTTATAGTGCATTTGAAAGGTCAGGTGATTGACATTCAGGTCGTGTCTACTTCCAATCCTTCATCGCTTTCGGCACTGGCTGTGAAGGCTATCCACGATGGGCCGGGTTGGGTCCCGGCGGTGCAGAATGGACGTGAGGTGGTATCCTATAAGCTTCAGGTTGTGAAACTAAGTCTGTAGCATCTCGGGCGGGCAGCCGGGAGCGGCGGGACGCTGGATGAGGTAAGAAGGCGGATTGTCGCGTTATTTGCGCAGCAATTTTTTGTCGACCAATGCCAGGAGGGCATCGCGGTAGCTTTTGCTGACGGGGATGTGGTGGGGTCCGATCACGACGTCGAGGGTGTTCACGGACCGTATCTTGTTGATGGCGACGATATAGGATTTCTGCACCCGCAGGAATTGGTGCGCCGGAAGTTGCTCCTCAAGGGCGTGTATTGTACTTAGGGTAAGGATTTTGCCGTGTATGGTGTGAAGTGCGCAGTAATTCTGGGCAGCCTCGATAAATAACAATTCATCGAAGACGATTTTTTCAAAGCTGTTACCGGCGCGGACGAAGAAATGGGCTTCTTCTATTGGAAGGGTTTGGGGGGCGGGCGTGGGCTGGCCTTCCGGGTTAGGTGTGGATTGGGTCTCGGGGTTATGTGTGGGCTGGGCCTCGCGGGCCCGGGTAGATTGCACCTCGCGGGCCTGGGTGGAGAGGGCTTCCCGGGCGCGGTTGACGGCCTTCAGGAAACGCTCCGGCGTAATGGGTTTGAGCAGGTAGTCCAGGACGTTCAATTCAAAGCCTTCGAGGGCAAAGTCTGTATAGGCGCTGGTGATGATCACCTTTGGTTTTACTTCCAGGGTTCGGAGAAAGTCTGTTCCCAGCAGGCGGGGCATCTGGATATCCAGGAACATCAACTCTACTTTTTTTGTGGCAAGGACGCGGTTCGCTTCCATGGCGTTGCTGCATTGCGCTACCAGATCCAGGAAGCCGGCTTCCCTGACCAGTCTTTCGAGACCTTCCCGTGCGAGGGGTTCATCGTCGACGATGATACAAGGGATGTTCATTTGATCAGCAATTTAAGGGAAACGGAATAATAGTCGCCGCCGTTGTCTATATGAAGCTGGTGTCTGTTTGGGTAAAGCAGTTCGAGCCTCCGCCGGATGTTTTCCAGGCCGATGCCGCCGGGTAGAGGGTAGGGGTTGCCCGGTGGGTGGGTGGTCGCGATGCGGTCGGGGTTGCCGGGTGGGTGGTGGGTGGTGTTATGGTCGGGGATGGCGGGGGCCGGATCGTCGACCGTGTTGAAGATGGTAAAATGAAAGCTGTCGCCGCTGAAAAAAAGGTGCAGGCGAACTATATTTTCGCAGTCGGTGTGCGAAGAGACGAATTTGAACGCATTTTCGATCAGGGGCATGATCAGCAGCGGGGCGATGGAAAAGCCGGCGACCGATTCAGCCGACTGATAGTCGATCGTCAGCACCGGACCTTTCCGGAGCTGCTCAAGCCGGATATAGTTTTCGAGGTAGGTGATCTCTTTTTCAATACGGATATAGTCGGTCGAACAATCGTACAACTGGTAGCGCAGCATATCGGAAAAACGGGCCAGGGTATGTTCGGCCAGCCCCGGGTCTTTCCGGATCAGGACATAGATACTGTTTATGGCGTTGAACAGGAAATGCGGGTTCATCTGCGACTTCAGAAAACGGAGTTCGTTTTCGGTATGCTCTTTTTCCAGCCGCTGGCTCCTGCGCTCGTTGCGCAACCTTTGACGCAGCGTGTACAATCCAATAGCCAACATAACAAGGTTGGTATTCCCCATCAGCATATAGCCCAAAAAAGCAAATGAGGACCCTGAATAGGAGGGCAGCGCCAACTTCAGGAGGAAGCCAAAGCTGAACGACGCAAGCGCCGAGCAGCAAAAGATGGTAAGGACCACTACGGCCAGGAACAGCCAGATACGCCGTGGTTTCAGCAGGCGGGGTATCCAGCGATAGATCGTAAGGTAAATCGAACTGCCTTGTCCCAGGGACCAGGCTGTGGTCAGGACAAGCGCTACCCATACGGGATTGTGAAAATAGGACGCGGAAAACCAGGTCCAGGATATAAAATAGAGGATCCAGAAAAGGATATGCCAGCGAAAACGGAACAGGAAACGGGCCATGACGCAAATTAGAAGGGAAAAGCCAGTAATGCAATCCTATTCCATGAAATGCGGGATAAAATGGATGAAATTCCTGTCTGCTACTTCGTCCCTGTCTGCTGTGATTACGTCCATTCGATTTTATGCTGCCGGCAAAAGAGACTCTTTTTGTAGCCGATAACCTTAAAAACAAAATCTATGTACAAGAAATGTCTTTTTCTGCTACCGATGCTGGTCCTCTTTATAGTTTTGCCCGGCCGGATGCAGGCCCAGTCTTCGCACTATTCATTTTCCGTCGAAAAAGCCGGCCATGGTCCGGCCCTGATCCTGATTCCCGGTCTCTATTGTTCAGGCGAGGTCTGGAAGGAGACGGTTGCCCGCTACCAGGACCGTTACACCTGCTATAGTCTAACGCTGCCGGGATTTGCCGGTCAGCCGGCGATCCATACCGATACGCTGCTGGCAATGGTGGCCCGGGAGATTGGACGGTTTATTGTGGAGAACAAGCTGTATAAGCCACTGATCGTCGGGCATAGTCTTGGTGGCTGGCTGGCCCTCGATGTGGCGGTGGTCAATCCCGGTGTGCCCGGCGGGATCGTCTGCGTCAGCTCGTCGCCATTTCTGCCGGGTCTTGCGATGGGAAACGATATAGCGGTTGACAGTGCCCGGAAAATCGGGGCTCAGATCAAGGGGTATATGGTCGGACAGACGCCGGAACAAATCCGGGCAGGTCAGAAATACGTCCTGCCAACGATGATGAGGGACAGCCAGCGGATCAGCGAGGTAACGGAGATGGCAGTTCGTTGCGATGCGGCCACGCAGGGTGAGTGTATGTATGAACTGTTCGGCATCGATCTTCGCCCCGAGATGAATAAGGTCCAATGCCCGGTGCTGGTGCTGGGTGATTGGGTTTCTTATAAATCTTATGGAGCCACGCGGGAGAATACCATGGAAAAATATCAGCAGCAGTTTGCAAAGGCGCCCCATGTCAGCATTGCCCTGTCGGATACTTCCAGGCATTTTATTATGTTCGATGAGCCGGTTTGGTTTTTTGGGGAGATGGATAAGTTTCTGGCGGGGCGCAGGGAATAGATGTTGTAAGCCGGGTTTATGGGGTTCTACGTAACTTTCCATGAACAAAACGCCTGGTCATGAATATTGATAAGGATCGGATAGTAAACGAGGTGAGAACACTGGCACGCGACCTCACCCGCTATTCTGAAGCGGCTCAATCGGATTCTTTTTTGGGCTGTTACGCCAATACGACGGATTTTCTGGCGGTAAGCGCCGATGGTGTGATAAGGAATTACCCGGAGTTCATCAAAATCTGTGCTGCGTATTACGACTCCCTAAGGGAACAGCGGCTTACCACCCGCGAGGATTATTTTCATATCGTGGACGATAGCACCGTCGTATGGTGCTGGTCTGGAGATATAGACGCGTTCTTTAAAAATGGCGGCGTCTGGAAAATGCAGCAATACACGGTGACTTATATATTGAGGAAGATAGGCGGGAAATGGAAAGTCGCTCATTCGCATGACTCGGGGCTGCCGCCGCAAATAGTAAAATGAAGGCGCCGGATATGTTTAATAAATACTCCTAAAGTGGTATTGTTTCCAATCTTTCGTGCGTGTAGCTTTGCGATTTACCACCGGCGGGGGTTCTTCGATGGCTATACCGCAATAAATATAAGCGTACTATGCGGGGCGTCTATCGTCCCTCATCGGTTGCGCTATCCGTTCCGACAACGGCAACCGGCCTCTGAGCAATCAGGGGCCGGACTGTTTTGGTGAAAGGGCTCGCCCCGACACCGGCTGGCCCTGGCGCAGTGCCGGATTAGTTTTTATCTACGAATCGCTTATTGGCGTCATTGTACCGGTCACCGACATTTGGATATTTTGCCAGCAGCGCTTCTATGTCCTGGAAATCGCCTGGTGTCAGCGCTACATTTACGGCGCCTGCATTGTCTTTCAGATATTTTCTTCTTTTGGTGCCGGGTATGGGAATGATATGGGGGCCCCGGGCAAGCACCCAGGCTATGGCGAGCTGGGCGGCGGTGCATTCTTTTGTGGCGGCGAAGGCGGCAAAGGCTTCGGACAGCTGTTGGTTGTTTTGTGCGTGTTCGCCCTGGTAGCGGGGAAGGGTTTTGCGGAAATCTTTTTCACCCAGCTGATTCAGATCGAGCGTATTGGTCATCAGTCCCCGCGCCAGCGGACTAAAGGGGACAAAGGAGATCTTCAGCTCCCGGCATAGGGGCAGCACATCTTTTTCCACGTCTCTTGTCAGCAGGGAATATTCGCTTTGCAGGGCGCTGATCGGATGGGTGGCGTGTGCGCGGCGGATGGAGTTGGGGGAGGCTTCGGACAGGCCCAGGTAGCGGACCTTGCCTTGCTGTACCAGTTCGGCCATTGCGCCTACCATGTCTTCTACAGGAATGTTGGGATCGATGCGATGGGCATAGTATAGGTCGATGACGTCGGTCTTTAGCCGGCGCAGGCTATCTTCTACCGCCTCTTTGACGTGGGCCGGCGAGCCGTCGAAGCTGCTGAGTCGGCCGGCCGCGTCGGTACGAAACCCAAATTTGGTGGCGATAAAGATTTTTTTCCGTTTTGGCTGTAACACTTTGGATACCAGCTCTTCGTTTTTTCCATTGGCATATACGTCGGCGGTATCCCAGAAATTGATGCCAAGCTCGATGGCTGCTTCAAGGGTGGCGATGGACTCTGTGTCGTCGGGTTGGCCATAGGCGTGATTCATGCTCATACAGCCGAGGCCGATGGCTGATAGTTCGATGTCGGTATTTCCAAGCTTTCGGTAATTCATGTGGCAAAGGTCAAACATTGACTCGAAACGGGGTGTGGTTTTTGTACTTATTTTTGCCGTAGCAATAAAGCTATTATGGAAGATTTTATTATTTCTGTCGGTAAAGTGGAAGAATGGCAAATGACGAATGATGTTGCTGCGCTGGATGGATTGTTTCAGCGGGCGAAGAAAGTGTTGGTAGGCGGGGGGATTGTAGCGTTGGTAAGGGAGCAGCGGTCGGGGGAGGTCTATCGGTTTGAGGAGTTTAACAACCTGGAGGATTTTGAGATATATAAGAGGAATGTGTATAAGTACCTGACGGAATAATGATCACGGCGGCCGCAAATAAAAGAGGCCATCCTCTGCAGGATGGCCTCGGTGAATCTGTTAGATTCGTGGCATCATCTTTTCAGATTTGCCATCAGATTATTTTTGGAGCAACCCGGTTAAGCGAAATTAACCGAAGGTTTCCATGATTTATCTGTAGAATGCATGAATACCTCCTTTTTTTTGGTGAACGATAGACCTAAAGTTACGAAAGAATCTTTATTTTTCGGAACCGGGTTCTGTTAAAATTTTTATTCGGCTACACCGGAGAATTCTCCTTTATACGTACGATATGCCGCTGCGGAAGCCTGATAGCGGGTATGAACGCCAGGGCGACTACGGCTGCGGAGACGACAAAGCCATCCTGTAAGGCAAAATGTTCCGCCAGGGGCGCCTGGTATCCTTTATTTAAGTAATGAGTATAGATGAACTGGTGAAGGACGCCGAAGACGGCGATGCCAATGGAGCCGCCGAGCTGTTGGAGCAGGCTGTTCATGGAAGTAGCAGTGGATGTTTGTTCCCGGCTGACGGAATTTAACAGAGCGGTTGAGACGGGGGCGACGAGAAAGCTGATACCCAGACCGCGCACGATCATCGGCAGGATGATCAGCAGCACTGTGGCGCCCACATTGATCCGCGAGAAGAGGTACATGGAAAGGGCGACGAGCAGGATACCCAGTAGCGAGATGCTCCGGATCAGTCCCTGGTCGGCTTTTTTGCCGGCATATGGTCTGGCGACGAGCATCATCAGCGCATTGGGCAGCATCAGCAATCCCGATTGAATGGGCGTATAGCCGAGCAGTCCCTGCAGAAGAAAGGGCAGGAAAAACATCCCGCCGAATAAGGCGACACTGCGGATAATGACGATGATGGCCGAATGAACGAAGTCGGGCGAGCGGAAGACTGTTAGGTCCAGCAGCGGCTGGGGTCTACGGGCGCTGCGGATGTACAGGTACAGGAACAAAACGAAGCAGACGCATCCCGCGATCAACTCCGGCAGCGCTCCTTTTTTACTAATGGTGGAGATGGTGTACTGGACGGCTACGATAAAGAGGGCGAACCAGGTAAGGCCGCGGAAATCGAATGTCGGGCGAGTCCGGGGTTTGTCGCGCAGGAAGGACAGGTAGCGAAAGGTCAGCAGGATGGTCAGGATACCCAGGGGGATATTGACATAGAAGACGGATTCCCAGCCGAAATAATGCGTTAGGATGCCGCCCAGGGTAGGGCCAAGGGCGGGCCCCATGACGTTACCGAGGCCCCACCAACCGATGACGCTGCCTCTTTTTTCGGGTGGGAAAGATTCGCTTAGGATGGCTAGTGAAGTGGGGGTGATGGCGCCGCCACCGGTGGCCTGTATTACCCGGGCGGCAACCAGCAGGACGAGACTGTGGGAAAGGCTGCATAGCAGGGAGCCGGCGGTGAAGACGGCGACGCTGATGATATAGAGATTGAAATACCCGATCCGGTTTTTCAGCCAGGTGATCAGGGGAATAAAGAGGGTAAAGGAGATCATATAGGCGGTGATGACCCATTCCACCTGGTCGACATTCGCGTTGAATTGGTGACGGATAACGGGGAGGGAGACATTGACAATGCTGCTGTCGATGGCAGCCATGGAGGTACCCAGCATCAGGGTGATCAGTACGAGCGTGGGATGCTTTAACATGGGTTCAATTTAGCCATTAGGCGGTTGCGAGCAAAATCTGTATTGCAACGATTGTGTTACCGGCGGAGGGTTGTCGATCGGGGGGTTTCATTCTTCCGGCACGGTAACGGCGATTATCACGCCGAAGTCCCCGTCTGTTTGGATCCATTTTTTTTCGGGCAGGTATGTCTTTGAAACAAAGCCGTCCAGATACAAAGCGTTTTGGCAGCCCAGGCTTTTGAAATATTTGGCAAACTCGTAAAAATTTATCGCTTCTTTTGACATGGCGAAGACGATGTTGCCATTTGGAAGGATACCGACGCCATTTCTTATGTTTACATTGGTCGAGCCGTCTTTGAAAGCAGGGTGAATAACATTATTAATCAGCAACATAGGGCCAGATTGTGTGGCAAATTTAACTTGTTCGCTACTCCTGAACTCCGTTGTCGGACAGATATTCGCCTTCTTGTCTTTTGTGAGATAGAATACTCCGTTTGGTTTGAGATAAAAATTGCCATTACCGGCAGATGTGTCCAAAGGTGCAAGCATTATTTCTTGCTGGATAAAGAGCCCGACAGGTGAATGATCAGTTTTGAACATGCCGCCGTTCGTTGCAAATACAAGCTTTTTATCCTTATGCTCAAGATAATCTTTAAGTCGCTGAATGCTTCCCAAAATATGCCCGCTGTCGTCTTTCCAATAAAGGCTGATGTCTTGTAGCTTAGGGTCTACAGTATAGCTTATGATATTGCTGTCGACACGACTATCACGAGTAGTGGAAACAGACCATGCCGCCGGCAGGATAAAGGCTATCAGCCAGATCGATAAAATAACACGAACCATAAATGATAAGTTTTCCCGGACGCCAAGATAAGCCATTTGCCAAGCCCGGGGAAGAGAAGGGCTTAGTCTGCATTTGTACAGAGGCGCTTAATATTAAGCGGCAATCGTTGAAAGGATTGGTTAAATGGCGACGCTGATTGTAATTTGTCCGATAAAGCAAGTATATGACCTTATAAAGTCATCACATGACTTTTACAAGAATGCGACGACGGATACGGCAGGTACCGGTTGGAAGCTTTCGTTAAGAACTACCCTATGATACGGGGATATTTTGAAGAAAATATGACCGGGTATATTTTCGGTTGGCTGGAACTAAAAAAGGGGGTCACTTATTAGCTGGATAATTTTAATTTACTAAAAAAGCCAAATATTCGATATTGTCTGTAGGATCAAAAGGAATTCGACTATTTTTATTTTCAGAGCCAGTTATGGCGGAAATGATAAACTCCCTGCTAAAAGCCGGGTATTAGCATGTTTGCGGCGTCAGGAGGAGTGGCGGCGGGGGGCCCATTTTTGGAGTTTGGTGATCACTTCTTCGAGTTTGACGGGTTTGCCGAGATAGTCGTCCATGCCGGCTTCGAGGCATTCTTGTTCGTCGCCTTCCATGGTGTTGGCGGTCAGGGCGATGATAACGGGCCGGGGGGCGGTGTTGGGCCGGGTGGTTGGGCTGGGCCGGCTTCCGGGCCGGGTGGAGGCGTTCGGCTGGGCGCCGGGCTGGCGGATAAGGCGGGTGGCTTCGAGCCCATCCATCCCGGGCATCTGGAGGTCCATCAGAATGATGTCAAAAGCTTTGTTGGATGCGGCGTCGACTGCCTCCAGGCCGTTGTCGACCATGGTTGGGGAATAACCCAGTTTCTGGAGTATATAGAGGATCACTTGTTGGTTGATCACATTGTCTTCGGCGATGAGGATCTGCATGGGTAATTCGACGGCCATTTGACCGGGCAGCCGGGATGGGGTGGATCCGCCGTCTGCGGGTGACCATGATCGGTGTTCGAGGCCGGACAGGATATGGCGATACATGACCTGCTGTTTGATGGGCTTGGTCATGATGGCGCTGAACAACTGCTGGTTGTGCTTTTTATATTCGTCGCCGACGGAGCTCAGCAGGATAATGGGGATACGGGGATGTCTTTCCCGGATATTCTCCGACAGGCGGATGCCATCCATAAAGGGCATTTGCATATCGGTAAGGATGAGATCGTACTGATTGTCGGTCGCAAGGATATTCAGGGCTTCGACGCCGGAAGCGGCCAGGACGGGGGACAGCTTCCAATTTTCCATCTGGCTTTGGAGGATGGTGCGGTTGGTGCCGTTATCGTCTATGATGAGCACTCTTTTGCCGGCGTGTGCGGCGAGGCCATTGATGCTGTGGGGGGCTTCGGTCCGGATGGCCGCACGGGTGCTGATGGTAAAGGAAAAGGTCGATCCGGCGCCGGGTTCGCTTTCTACTTCGATCGATCCGCCCATCAGCCGGACCAGTTGTTCGGAGATGGCGAGTCCCAGACCGGTGCCGCCATATTTGCGGGTAGTGGAGCTGTCGAGCTGGGAGAATGCTTTGAACAGGCGTTCCTTCTTATCTGCCGGAATACCGATGCCCGTGTCGCGCACTTCGAAGCGCAGGGTCAGGTCGCCGTTCAGGCGGGCGTCCACCAGCTTCACGCCGATAAAGATCTCTCCTTCTTCCGTGAATTTCATGGCGTTCCCGACCAGATTCGTGAGGATCTGACGGAGGCGCAGATCGTCGCCCCTGATGCAGACCGGTACGTGGCTTTCCAGCTGGTAGAGGAGTTCGATGCCGGTCTTTGCGGCGCGGGAGCTGAAGATATCCAGGATATGTTCGATGCTGTTATGCAGGTTGAAATCCTCATCTTCCAGCTCCATGCTGCCTGATTCGATCTTGGAAAAATCAAGGATATCGTTGATGACGTTCAGCAGGCTTTCGCCGCAAACGGAGATGGTTTCGGTATAGGATCGTTGTTGTTCGTTGAGCGGCGTTTCGGTGAGCAGGGAGCACATGCCTATTACGCCATTCATCGGCGTCCGGATCTCGTGACTCATGGTGGCGAGGAAGATGCTTTTGGCTCGATTGGCCCGCTCGGCTTCCTGCCTGGCTATTTCGGCATTCAGGAGGGCTTCTTCGAGGGCATCCTGATTGCGTTTACGTTCCTGGAGCAGTTCTGCTTCCTTTTGAAGGTCGGCCATCTGTGCGGTCTGGGTAATCTGGATTTCGCTGTATTTTTTTAGCTGGTAGGACCAGAGGCCGCAGATGAACACGATGATGGTGGTCAGTACGATATGGATGACAAAGGTTTGCCAGTCGAGGTAGTCGAGACGGGTAAAATAGATGGCTTTGTCACCGCTGTATTGCAGGTAGTTGAAAACGGCATGATGGAGCGCCACAAAGATCAGCAGGGGGATCTGGAGCTTCCAGTTCTGGTAGGTGATGAGTATTGCGCAGGAGATAAAGGCAAAGAAGTGCATTTCGAAGAGCCCGTGCATCTGGTAGATATATTGGGCCATGAAAAGGCCGATGACGACGCTGAGCACGTATTGATAGAGATCGGATTTGGGCAGGGCGATCTTGACGGAATAGTAGGCAAGGAGTGACAGGCCGCCAACGCCGATGGCGATGGTCCAGGTATCGAAATAATGGGCAAGGAAGAGGCCTACCAGGAAGAACCCGGCCAGGAAATAATTCATCAGCCGGTCGGACCGGCGCCTTACCTCGTTTTGAAAGAATTCGGTCTGTGTCTTGAGGTCATTCGACGAGAGTTGCCGGAGCACCTTCTGGAGGTGGATGGAAACGGGCATTATGGTTTTACTGATCATTGCGTGCAGGAGGGTAATTGGCAGCCATAGGCTTTAAAGGCCAGGGGACTTACCGTCAGTGAATAATGGTGCTGCAAAAGGCCGTCGAGCGCCTGGCGGGCAAAGCCTGTTTTTTCGTCGCTGCAATAACGGCTCCGGTTGTAATTGCCCCGGTAGAACAGTCGTCCGTAGGCATCCAGGATGACGGCCTGGGGGGTGGAATAGACGCCGCAGGCTGCTGCCACGAGGGAATCGTTCAAGACCGGAATGGGATAAGGCAGATCGAATTTTGCCTGTAGCCGGGCGGCCGTGAATTTTTCAGGGCTCATGACGACGATAGCAAAGGTTGCCTGTCGTCCGTATTGTTGGACAAGAGCCCTGAATTGCGGCATATTGAAACGGGAACAAGGACAGTCGGGGTTGAAAAAATGCAGGAACAGGGGTTTTTGTCCGGCGGTCCATACCTGGCGGGCGGAAACGGGGAGCGTGACGGCGGCCCCCCTTAAAACGTCGTGATAATTGGCGGGGACAGGGGTGGGCAGGCTATACTTCCAGGCTGTTTGCCAGAAGATGACGCCGATAGCGATGCTGAGCACGAGGAGCCAGCCAAGGACCAGGGCTTTTCTCATAGATTTATTGGATGACAACGACATATAGGAATTTAATGTACGTAGTTGTTGTCTTAACAGACGCTATAACGAAGGACCGGAAAATTTATTTAGGTGGGTACGCTTATTGTTATTGAGGTTGAAATTTGCTTTGGCTGCCTGCACGGCGAAAGTATCCTTGCCTCCATTTTTTCATGTGTATTAAAATGATTTTGTTTTACTTACGAAAGTAAATTACAATTTTAATTTAGGTAACGGTCCTTTTCTTTTTTTTTGTTATAGGCGCTCTTTAGACGCGGGTGGCTATCTTTCCCAAGCTGGATTTGCCGGTCCTTTATATTGCCCATCCTTATGGTGGTTTTACGCCTGTCCAGACGGAGACGCTGTTTGCCAAAGAATACATAATTGTCCTGGATGACGGCGCGTGTGGGCGGCAATGCGGTATGCTAATTTTATTAGCAAAATTTATTTTTATTCCTAACTTAGCATTGTCAAATTAGTACTTTATGAGGATTTAGTCCTTACTGGGGTGTCAGCAGATCATAAAGTAAAAAACGGCGTATCGGCCACCGGTGGCCATATGCAAGTTTTTCGGGCTGTAAAATCCCGTTTTTATGTTATGCCAGACAAAAGAAAGCCCAGCGTATCGCTGGGCGAAATCATCAAGTTATTGGTGATTGCTAAATTGGCACTAACTATCCTTCATTTACTGAAGTGGTAGTAAAAAGGTCGGAGTACCCAGCTCCGGCTTCTTCAAAGCAAAGGTACAAATTTTTACAATTTCCAAATTGGTTTTTTTAAGCTGCAGGCTGATAAAATGGTGGTGGATGCCTCATTCTGTTTGGAGAGATCTGGCCGGGTTCATGGGGGCGGGCAGGAGTTTTACAATGGGTGTTCGGGTCTCCGGTTGTTCGGCGGAAAAAATACCCCAAAAAGGGTAGATGAAAGCGGATGGACTTCTTTTAGTTTTAATGCGGGAAGACCTGCCACCCTTTCATCTTTTATTACCATCAAAACAACATTATGATCAGTAAACACTACTCCGTCAGGGGCCGCCGCGTGGGCCGCCTTGCTTTGCCAATCGTATCGGTGATTTTACTTTCCATCTTCTTCCAGGCTTGTCTCAAGTTCCGGACGGAACCGTTTCGTATTACCACCGTGACGCCTATGCAGGCTTTTATTACGAAGTATAATATCCCCTTCAGCCAGACGGATACCGCCCTCTATCTCCTGGCGGTCGATTTTAATGGGATTCCCGATAAGGGGCAATACGATCAGGTGGAGCTCGGCTATGCCTTCCGGACCTCGACAGCGGGGGTAGTTTTTGAGCTGGGGACCTTGCTTCCCGCCTCGGGATTTGTCCATACGGTTACTTTATGGGATTCCGCGACCCAAACCGTCCTTGGCCAGCTTAATGTCACCAATCTTTCCGGCTCTTCTTTTACCTATGCGGGGCTGGATTCGAGCACGGCGATAGTGCTGCAGGCCAACCACGGCTATGTGATGGGGGTGAATTCGACGGCGGTGGGCAACCCGGTCAATTCCTCTTCTGTTGGGAACTACGTCTATGCACCCCAGGGGCTTTATGTCGATCAGGGGGCTGGCAGTGATATTAGCTTGCTTCCTTTTACCGAAGGCGCGATCACCGTTGAAAGGGGCTTTATCTATAATTATGGCTATCAGGCGCAGCCTGCTTCGTTCTTTCCTCCTGTCCTGTCCTGGCAAAGTCAGGACAACGGGTTCCTCGGTATCTGTGATTTCGGGTTTTGGTATTGAGATCGTGGGGGGAAATCCGTATTTTCCCTTTATGAAAAAAATAACGATCGTTGCGCTCCTGGCGTTGCTGCGGATGATGGCGGGGGCCCAGGCGCCTGCACCTGCACCGGTTGAAAAGTATCCCGTCGACTCTGCTTCGGTCGAGCATGCCGGGGTGCCGAAAGGGGAGTTGGTGAAATGCTCCTTCGATCATTCCGCTATTTTCCCGGGAACTCACCGTGACTATTGGATCTATATACCCGCTCAATACAAGCCGGATCACCCGGCCTGTGTCTATGTCAACCAGGATGGCATCCAGTGGAAGGCGCCGACGGTATTCGACAACCTGATCAACAGCGGGGAGATGCCCGTCACGATCGGCGTATTTGTGACGCCAGGGCGGGTGACAGCGTTCGATACTGCGACTGCGCTGGACCGCTATAACCGAAGCTTTGAATATGACGGACTGGGGGATGCTTATGTACGGTTCCTGCTGACCGAGCTGCTGCCGGATGTAGAGAAGCACCGGGCCGGTGATGGCAGGGCTATCCATCTCTCGCAAAAGGGCAATGACCGGGCGATCGGCGGGTCCAGCAGCGGGGCGATTGCCGCTTTTACCGCGGCCTGGGAGCGGCCGGATGCTTTTACGCGGGTCTTTAGCGCCATCGGCACCTATGTGGGGCTGCGGGGCGGTGACCGTTATCCTATTCTGATCCGTAAAATGGAGCCAAAACCGATCCGGGTCTTTTTGGAGGATGGCTCCGGTGATTTGAATATTTATGGCGGTGACTGGTGGATGGCCAATCAAACCATGGAGCGGGCGTTGACGTTTGCCGGGTATGAGGTGAAGCATGTATATGGGGAGGGGGGGCATAATGGAACGCTTGGTTCTGCGATCTTCCCCGATGTGGTGCGGTGGCTTTGGAAAGATTGGCCCCAGGCTGTCGCTAAAGGGAGTTCGACGAACGGGGTGTTGCACGACATCCTGATCCCGGGTCAGGATTGGGAGTTGGTGGGAGAGGGGTATGGATTTACGGAGGGAACGGCGGCGGATGCGGAAGGGAATGTTTATTACCAGGATATTCCGGCATCGAAGACTTATCGGGTCAGTGCTACGGGTGATGGGCAGCCGGAAGTGGTGTCCACGCATGCGCAGCGCGCCAGCGGCACCTGTTTTGGGGTGGATGGCAGCCGGTATGAGGCAGCGGGCGGTTCGCGGCAGGTGTTGAGGTATGATGTATCGGGAAAGGCTACGGTGATAGCGGACAATATTTCCGGGAACGACCTGGTCGTTGCGCGTAACGGGAATGTTTATGTGACGGCGCCGGATGGCGCTGAGCGGCCGGGGAAGCTCTACCTGGTGAGGCATGGCGGTCAGCCGGTGTTGGTGGATTCGGGATTGAAGTTTATCAACGGGCTTTGTTTTACACCCGATCAGTCGCAATTGTATGTCGCTGAGTCGGCAAGTCACTGGATTTGGGTGTATACGATCCTGCCGGATGGGACGCTTGGCAATAAGCAGCGGTTTGGCTGGCTGCATGTGCCGGATGATAAGGACAATGCGTGGCCTGACGGGCTGAAGTGCGATCGCAATGGATTGGTGTATGTGGCGACCAATATGGGCATCCAGGTGTTGGATCCGTTGGGCCGGGTGAATGCGATATTACCGGTGCCGACGGGTCAGCCGTCGAATTGTTGTTTTGGCGGAGCTAATTTTGATGTGCTGTATGTGTCGAGTGGCGGGAAGGTCTACCGGCGGAAGCTGAAGGCGAGGGGGTGTAATCCATTTGAGGCGGGGAATAAGCCGGGGGCGCCGAGGTTGTAGAGGAGGAATGAGGGGTGTTATTTCGAGTCGTCTTTGAAGGTCACCTGTCTGAGGATGGTTACACCCATGGGTTCAAGCAGGATATCGTCTTCCGAATCTGTTTTGCTGTTGCGCATCCTGGTGTGAAAGCGGAGCGGGTGTTGCGGGTCAGGGATAACCGGTTTGCCGATATATTCGTAGATCGTCCGGTTTTCGGGGATATAGTTTATTTCTTTAAAGCCGCCAAAGGGATAGTTCTTTGTTATTTTTTCCTGTGCTGTAAGCGGATGGGCCAGTACCAGGCTGCCGCTGGTAAAATATACGCTGTTATTTTGGGAGACTAATTTTACCTGGGGTGTTTCAAAGCGGATAGTAAAGGAAGATTGGCCTGGCCACTGCCCGGAGATCACGATGAAGCCGTCTTCTATCTTGTAAGGTAAGCCGGAGCGGATGTGCGTTGCCCACGATGGCTCTCTGATCTTCAGTTCAAAACGGGCGGCCTGCGGGTTATTTACCTGGAAGGTAATGGAATTTTCGGATGGGTATTCGGTGAGTTCCCGGATACGGATCTGTTTGTCGTCGATGGTTAAAGACAGATCGCATGGGCCGAGCAGGGCAGCTATCAAGGCATTCGGGGAACGCATCCACATATTTTGTACGTAAGCCGGACCGATCCTGCCTGCGTTTGGCACGCAACAAACAGCTGCCTCTTTGTGAACGGGCGAGTATCTGTACCGGGACTGGTTTTTATCGGTGGTATCGCCATTCCTGCCTCCGGTCAATTGATAGGAATTATCTGTTTTCAGATAGCAAATCGCGCTTTCGGTCGGATGTCTTGCACCCTGTGCGGCGTTAAAGAAAAGGCGTTCGATTTTATCAGCATAGGCGGATCCGCCTGTTTTGATCAGCATACTGATATAGCTATCCATCAACTCGGTGAGGGAGCAATATTCATACCCGGTATTGGTTGCGTCAGCCTTTCTGCCGCCGATAAACTCATCGCCTGCCGGACCGCCCGAAGGAGTGGTAGTACTTGTTATTTTTTTTAAGAAATCCACCAGGGCATTTTTTAAGGCTGGATTGCCGGAAGCGTAAAATGCAGCCGCCACGGACCGGAGGTGTTCGTAGGTATGAACGCCATGGCCATTTAATCCGCGGGTGCTATCGATCAATTTACTGTATTGGGCGTCTTCGTTTAGTATCTGCCGGGAGAAATCACGGTACAGGAACAAGGCATAATCAAGATAGCGCCGATCTTTTGTGCTACGATAAAGTCTTTCCAGGATGTCTGTAAATACGAGGCCATGGGTCAATCCTCCGGCGTAGGGGTTTTTTGAATAGAAAGGGTGAGAAGCATCCATCGGGAAATTGGCGAGTACATTGTCGACTGCTCTTTTCACGGCCCTTAAAACCGCCGGCTGGCGGGTATAATCATACCAGGCTAAAATGCCTCTTAACAAGGTAGTCTTTGACCATAGCTCTCCGTTCTCATCAGTGAAAGTATACCGGAGGTCTTTGTTATAAATGCCGAGATAACCGTCCTCGTCCTGGGTAGCCAAAATCCGATGAATATAGGCCTTTGCTTTTTTGAGGGCTGGTTTGTCATTTAGAAGCACGGCGGTCCTTATAAATCCGTCCCACCAGTTGCTTTGTGTTTCGCTGTTCCACCAAAGGAATTGTGCCTGTAGCTGTACGGGGGCATCGGAAAGCGCCCCTACATTTTTGCTTTTCACGTGGCTGCTGAGCCTGTCCGCGCCATAGATATCGTCTTTTTGGATCAGGTCGGGCGCCAGTTCGTCCAGGTGGCCGGTAAAGCCGGTTAAGTTTTTCTGTAGCTGTGTTTTTAGCCATCCCGTGGGATGAATGGCGGAGAGTGGCAATGTGGTCAGGGCTTCCGATAGGATACTTTGTTGTGCGAAAGGATCGAGGGTACTGTCTTGCGCATATGGTCGTAAGAAGGTGAGCGTACAAATGGCGGCAAGGAGGGCGGTCTTTTTTATAGTGATTGGGTTAGGCATGATAAATGACCGGGTTGATAGGGCTATCGATCACTTCGCCAACCTTTGCTCCGGGGCACCACCGGTTCCAGTCATCGAGTTGATTTTCATTTTCCGGCTGTTTTAGTTTCATATCGGCATCCATATAGATAATGGTCATGACTTTACGCATTCCCGCGCTGCTGTTTACGCCTGCCCGGTGAAAGACCCATCCGGAGTGAAAGCTGATTTCGCCGGAATCGAATGGCTCGATGACGTGTTCAAAATCTGTAACCCGCAGCCGATCCTGCATCAGCTTTTCGCTTTCGTCCCCGATCTGTAGTTCCCGGCCGCTGACGATGCGATGACTGCCCGCGCTAAATTCAAGCGGGCCCATTTCCAGGGGTGTTGCCTGCAAAGGCATCCAGGCGGTGATGGTTTTGTCCGTTTCCAAAGGCCAGTAATATTGATCTGCGTGCCATGGGGTAATGCCGCCGCCCGGTTCTTTGTACAATGCCTGGTCGTGGTAGATCCTGACACCATCGACTTCCATTAGCTCCGACGCAATGCTTGCCAGGCGTTTGCTGAATATCAGTGTTTTTACGACTTCATCTTCGCGCCAGAGATTGAATAACTGTAAGAAGGCCTTTCCGTAGGTACTTCTTTCCGTAAGGGGGGTGGATTCGGTATTTAGCAGATTAACTCTTTTGGTTATAGCTTCATTGAAGAAATTCAGGGTTTCTGTATTTAGTACCTGTTTCAGTTTGATAAACCTGTTCTTCCTAAAAAAGTCAAGCTGTTCCCTTGTCAATGGATAGGGCTCCTGCAGGAAGTGTCGGATGGAAGCTGGCGGGTTCATGACTCAATGTTTTGTCAAAATTACAGGATATTCGGATAATATATGGGAGTGGCGCTTCGATCAGGATGGCCAGCCCCGGTCAGCGGCCATGTAGGTACAGTTGCGTTCGGCGAGCGCGGAGATGGTGAAGGATGGATTGATGCCGAGGGTGCGGGGGACGATCGAGCCGTCGCTGATGTAGAGCCCTTCGTACACCGCGCCGTCATCCTTCCCGGTGAAGACCTGGCCCTTGTGATTGACGACTCCGCTGCCGGCGTCGTTGCCCATAATGCAGCCGCCGAGGGGATGGACGGTGACCAGGTCGTGGCCAAACAGTTTTGTCCAGATGGGATTTCTGGTATATACGCCTTTTAGCGTGGTAGTGAGGTCCAGCAATTTCTGGTTAACCTTTTCAAAGATGGGCTGTTGGCCTGCGCCTGGCCATTCGATGCGAAGCCGGTCATTCTCGAGCAGCAGCTGGCCGTGGTCGTTGTCATGGGTCAGTACGAGGAAGGTGAGGGTATGATTGGTGGCGCCGTGATAGGGGCCGCGGAAATCGCTGTCCAGCGCGCGCTCTCCTTTTTTTATTTTTTCCACTACTCCCGGAGCGGTATCTTTTCCCTCCAGCGGCGCCGCTATGCTTATGAGATCCTTGAATGCGTGCGCAATAAATCCGGGTACTACGCCTTCTTCGACCACCATTCCGTTGTCGGGGTCGTCCGCGTCCCTCAAGTCGATGATGCTGCTGATAGTGGCTCCGATGGGATCGGCGGGGTCGACAGTGCGGGTGCCAATACCTATCGAGTTTGCACGGGGATCGTTGTTATAGGCAAAGGCGAGGAAGTCACCGTTGCCGGAGAAATGCCGGCCGGTAAGGGCGGAGACGGGCAGTCCGTTTTGGGCAGAGCGTAATAATAGCTCCGTGCTGCCGAGCGTTCCGGCCGCCAATACTACAATGTCCGCTGAAATAAAGCGGGTGGGCGCGTCGAAGTCTTCGTCGCCGGTTTCAAAATAGTTATAGTGTACGAGCCAGGTCTCCCCCTGTTTTTCCACGTACCGCACGTTCACCTGCGTATAGATCTCGGCGCCGTGCGTCCTGGCATCCGGCAGATAGTTCATTACCGTGGTGTTCTTTGCTTCATAATTACAGCCGGCGCAGCATTCGCCACAGGCGATACAGGGCTTTTGTTCTACCCCCACATGATTGGGCCCGTCGATGTCGAAGTTTACATATACGGGGGCATAGCTCCATTTGTCACCCTCGCCAATACCGTCGGCGGCCGTTTTCATGGATTGGGCCTTTGCCGGCATGGGCTTTCCGTTTGGATAGGGAACGGGTCTCAGCATGGCTTTCGCCTTTGCATAGCCCTCGTCCAGGCCCTTTCTGTCATTGCGCAGACCGGCAGGCCAGGCCGGATCGGCGAAGACGGTGGGATCCGGTTCCATCCCCACATTGGCATTGATCAGGGAGGTGCCGCCGAGGCCGCATCCTTGCACTACATTGACCTGTGCATTGACCCTGACATCGAACAGACTTGTTTTCCTGCCCAGGTGGAAGTCTGCGGTATCGATCTGCGTCATCGCTGAAGACTCCCCGAAGGTCTTTGGGAAATCGCCGGGTTGAAATTCTTTGCCCCTTTCGAGCAGGCAAACTTTTTTTCCTGCCCGGGCCATTCGTGAAGCGGTAATGCTGCCGCCATAACCCGAGCCGATGACAATGATATCATAGCGGTCTTTTAGTTCCGAAATAGGCGAGGATAGTCTGTTCATACGATGAATTTAAAGTCAAAAGGAATTACTGATACCGCAAATATTGCTGAAATCGTTGGCAAACCTGTTGTCCGGGCATAGACGGTGATAGACGCGCATCCAGTCGGCGAACCGGGGATAGAGCCTTCCTACTGAAGATCGGCCGGTGCCGCCGATATGATTGATCTGCCCCCAATGCGGGATGCCGCCAAACCGGTAAAGCGCCGATTCGATCCGGGCCAGCAATTCTACTCCGCCGATGGTGCCGCTGACGGTTGGAAATTCGATCATGCAAAAGAAATCCTCGGGCTCGGGGCTGTATTGCATCGACAGGAAGAATGCATTGGATTTTACGAAGCGGAGGGAAAAGGGGGCGTTCAGGTATTGTTGTCCTTCCCTGACGCTGTGACCGACGACCTGGATGATCTCTTCAACTGCTTCGAGATAGGTGCTCCCGGGAAGCGCGATCTCTGAGGCATAGGCCGCCAGGTTGTTGTCCGCACCCAGGTTGAGCACCTTATAGCTTTTGTCGATATAGTCCCGGTCGCTCAGCGTGCTGAGCTCTGACTGGACAAAGGCCGGCATGGTCCGGGGGAAATGATTGACGATAAACCGGATGACCGCATCGATTAAAAAATCGGGGACGATGCGGACAAAGAGCTCCGGTAGTATTTTCCGGTGACCTCTTGGGATAAGGGGGCTTTTATACGGTCGGGGGACGATCTTTCTTTTGGTGACCATACACTTGTGGTCATGGCCCTTGTACCGGTAGGGGCTGACCAGCACTTCAACGTGTCGGTATCTATGCAGCAGATCACCTTGCAGCTCTTTTTTTACATCAGCCCACTGGCTAAAGCTCCGGGTTTCTTCCAGCATATATTTATCCATGACTTCTATGACGACGGCATAGATGATCCCCACGCAGCCCATGCTGACGCCTACCGAATAAAAATAATCATCGTCCCGGATAAGATGTATGGCGTCTACTCCCGGTATTTTTGCCGGGCCGTTTGAAATCCCTGCGCCGGCGGATCGTTCTATCTGGTAGAGAGCGCCGTTTTCGGCGAGCAGGAAAATGGCTTTTAGATAATCGGGAAAGGCGCCCAATCCCACTCCCGATCCGTGGGTGGAGGTAGAGATGACGCCGGCGATGGTTTGGCCGTCATAGGCGCCCATGTTGATCAGGGCTTTTCCTTTCTGTTCGAGGGCGGTGTTGACGGCCTTGATGCGGATGCCGCATTCGACGAAAAAGAGATTGTCGCTGGCAGGGGTGCCGGGATTGCCGGGATTGCCGGGGGTGCCGGGGGTGCCGGGGGTTAAATCGAGCCAGTTGGGATCGAGTACCCGGTCGAGGCCGTGGGTATTGATCATATAGTCCCGGCTGATGGCTATGTTGGAGGAAGAATGTCCCGATCCGATGGCGCGTACTTTATGGCCGT